>Ga0194116_10000891_pt1 | contig 47126 bp, 46 predicted proteins | sample TA2MahsurfametaG_4_FD_148617 | JGI IMG/M metagenome (GOLD analysis project Ga0194116, IMG submission 148617) | Freshwater microbial communities from Lake Tanganyika, Tanzania - TA2015008 Mahale S9 surface | ecosystem: Environmental > Aquatic > Freshwater > Lake | place: Tanzania: Lake... | reverse complement strand
CATCCAGTCATACCGCAACTATTATATTGGAGACAAAGTTGCGTTTGCAAAATGGAAGTCTCCTGCCACGATTCCTACATGGTTTATTAAAGATGCCAACTTACAAATTCAAAGATAATAATACAGGCGAAGAGTTTGAAAAGTGGATGTATATGGCAGACAGAGAGCCTTATCTTGCTGCCAATCCTCATATCACTCAAGTGCCTACAATACTTCATGCCGTATCTGAAATAGGAAACTGGCAAAATAAAACCACCAGCGATTGGAAACACATTATCAATCGTGCTGCTGATACTCCTGGTTCTCGTATTAATCGTCTGTAATCATGCCTATAAGAAATCGTAAGACTAAGCAAGCTGTTCCATCTGGAATGAGCATCAAGCAAATGAAACGTAAGAAACCAATTAATAACGATATCTTTGCAAAAGATATTGAACCACTTACAGAATCACAACGTAAGATGTTTGAGGCGTGGGAAAACAATAAACATTTGTTTGCTTATGGTGCTGCAGGCACTGGCAAAACATTTGTTGCATTATATCTTGCACTTAAGGATGTGTTAAATGAATACACGCCATATGAAAAGGTATATATTGTTAGATCTCTTGTAGCAACACGAGAAATTGGATTTCTTCCTGGTGATCACGAAGATAAATCATCGCTATACCAAATTCCATATAAGAATATGGTAAAGTATATGTTCGAACTCCCTACTGAAGAAGAGTTCGAATTTCTCTATGGTCATTTAAAAACACAAGGAACGATTAGCTTTTGGTCTACATCATTCTTACGTGGCACCACCATGGATAACTGTATTATTCTTGTAGATGAAATGCAGAACCTTAACTTCCATGAGCTTGATTCAATCATCACTCGTGTTGGTCAGGATTGTAAGATCATGTTCTGTGGCGATGTTCAACAAACGGATTTGATTCGCACCAACGAACGTAATGGGATTCTTGACTTTCAAAAAATCATTGGTACAATGGAAGAATTTGAATCTATTGAGTTTGGTGTAGCAGACATTGTTCGTTCTGGTTTAGTTCGTAGTTACATTATCAGTAAAATTAATTTAGGTTTATAATGTTTATACATTCTTCGTCATTCACTCCCATTGAATTGGATCCCATTATGGTAGAAGGTCGTAGGCTTTATCCTACGCCATCTGGTGGGAAGTATCCATCCATCACAACTGTTCTTGGGGTGTGCCCGAAGAAGAAAAAGAAACTCAATGAGTGGAAGCAGCGTGTTGGTTATGATAAAGCACAGCGAATCTCAACCCGTGCTGCAACTCGTGGCACGAACTTTCACAAGATGGTTGAAGATTTGCTCAATAACTGCTATAATGAGGACAACTTCAAAGGGTATCCCCTCCCCCTTATGATGTTTAAACATGCTGTTCCAACCCTAAATAGAATCACGAAAGTGTATCTGCAAGAAGCAGCATTATATTCAGATCACCTGGAAGTAGCAGGGCGAGTTGATTGTATTGGTGAGTTTGATGGTATTCCATCTGTCATTGACTTCAAAACCTCAGCGGAAGAGAAGCGCGAAGAATGGATGGAAGATTATTATATTCAAGAAACCATATACGGATGTATGTTTTATGAATTATATAAAACACGCATTCAACAACTTGTTACTATCATTGCATGTGAAGATGGTAACACGCAAGTTGTTATTAAAAAACCAGAAAAAAATTACCTGGATCGCTTTATAGAACTACGTTCAATCTACCAGGAGATCTATGGAGGATAATATTTTTGAGGATAAATTTATGACAGTTGCAAGATTTTCTACTGAGGTAGAGACCCTTGTGAACAGTGATTCTATGAGTTATATTGATGCTATCATTCATTATTGTGATACAAACGATATCGAATTGGAGACCGTTCCCAAGTTGATTTCAAAACCACTGAAAGAAAAATTAAGACATGAAGCTCAACAATTGAACTTCATCAAGAAAACATCTCGCGCCAAACTAATGTTAATATGACTGACTTTTTTGATTCCGATATTGTAAGAGAAGAAGCGAAAGAAATGGAGCGTCTTCAAATGGAAGCTATGGAGCTGACCCTTTCTGGTATAATGAATGGGGGAAAGAAAGAAGAGCAACTTAATTACATTTATACGGTGAGAAATCTCATTGAAAAACAACAGATCTTTTACACCCGCCTAAAGCTTTCAGACGATCCCAGAGCAGTTGATATGTGTGAGCAAATCGAGCAGGGTGCTAAGATGCTCTACGGTTGGTGGGAGACACAAGACGTGCTCTCGCTAATGCGAGAGATGCTTGCCAAGCTCGACCAGTTTGAGAAGGAGATAGAGGCAGAGGGTTGACGCCGACCTCTGCCTATGTTAAAATGACTAAGTGACAGGCGTCACAAAAACCAAATCTAATTTAATCCGAGGTAATCCTATGTCTTTTGCCGATCTTAAGCGTAAATCCCAGAATTCTTTTGCTGATCTTGCTAAGAAGTTGGAAGAATCATCTTCTAGCAATGTCGATACGCGCTTCTGGAAACCATCTGTTGATGCTGCTGGTAATGGTTTCGCTGTTATTCGTTTTCTTCCTGAGCCTGATGGTGAAGATATGCCATTCGTGAAACTGTATTCTCACGCCTTTCAAGGTGATGGTGGTTGGTATATCGAAAACTCTCTTACTACCAATGGCGGTAAGGATCCTGTTGCAGAATTGAATCGTCGTTTGTGGAATAGCGGTCGCGATTCTGATAAGGAGGTTGCTCGTAAGCAGAAACGTAAACTGTCTTACTACGCCAACATCTATGTGGTGCAGGATAAAGCAAACCCAGAGAATGAGGGTAAAGTATTTCTCTACAAGTTTGGTAAGAAAATCTTTGACAAAATCCAAGCTGCTACCAGTCCAGAGTTTGAGGATGAAACTCCCGTGAATCCTTTTGATCTGTGGGAAGGCGCCAACTTCAAACTAAAAATCCGTAACGTTGAAGGTTACTGGAATTATGATAAGTCTGAGTTTGCTACCTCTTCTGCTTTGAGCTCTGATGAGTCTGTAATGGAGAGAGTTTGGCGTCAGTGCTATTCGTTGCAGCAGTTTACTGCCCCAGAAAATTTCAAGACTTATGCCGAGTTGGAAGAGCGTCTCAATACCGTCTTGAATTTGACTCCAGCGGGCGCCCGTGCCGCTCAAGTGACTCGTGTGATGGATGAGGAGGAGGACGAAGACTTCGCCGCTCCCGCCCCTGTAGTGCACCGTGAGGTGGTCTCCTCTAAAGTCGCAGTCGCTGCTGGTGTTGAAGAGGATGATGCTCTAAGTTACTTTGCTCGTCTCGCGGAAGAAGATTGATACATGGGGGAGAGATCCCCCTTTTTTTATGCACCCCAAACCAAATTTGACTTTAAATTACAAAAAAGGCGGAAAAAAAATTCCGCCAAAAAATTGGTCAAAAAAGTTGAGCAGAATTATATCCCCGTTTTTTTCAAATTAGTTTCAATATAATCTGATGATTTTGAATATAGGTTAGATTTGCTAAACTCGTTAACAAATGATTCTATGTAATTCTTTTTTAAAATAAAAATTTCGCGTTTTTCCTCATTCTTCTTTTTTACGTAATCTAAATTAGAAATTGGCGTTATTACACTTGCTCCAGACAATTTAATGATTATATTAAGTTGCGATGAATTTGTGTAAGAAAATGTAAAATCTGCACCTACGTGCAATCCCTCTTTAAGAACAATTTGCCCGCTTGAGTTTTTAATTTCTTTTGTCTCATAGTGATGAATTGCAATCTCATTGCCATTGAATTCTCTTGCAATAATTTTGTATAATTCTTCTTCTTTTAATGGCCAGTCAAAAACGCCATTTATCATATTATTTGTTAAAATGATTACCCAATCATAAAAAGGACTTTTATAGAATTTATCTGCTAGTAGATCTAAACGATCTTCATCGGTAATTGTATATTTTTGAAAAAATACAGCATAGTCAAATAATTCCTCTGCCAGTATAAAACGACGAAAGAAATTTTTTGCGATAACAAAATCTGACTCAGAAAAAGGATATTTTACTGGTTTATTGTCGTATTGAATGTCTGGTAAAAGAGAAAAATACATGTTAGTATGTCCAATCTGATGCTGTGCTTCCTGCCATTGACCCACCAGTAAGTTCTTCTGCAAAAAGCATTTTTAATTCAGTAAAGTCTAATCTTAGCGAGTAAGATACTGGTGCGCCATATCTATGAGCTGCCCATACTCCGTCTGGAGTGTAATTTATGTCAACCTTTGTTAATGCTGCTGGTTTAAATTGAGACACATACTTATTTTTTTGCCCGCCAGTCATAAAACTGACATCAACAATATTAGGAATTCCTACGTAAGATTTAATTGGCGATCCTGCTTCATCATATTTTGGTAAGACGGCATATTTGAATGTTCTTAAAATTTGAATACATTTATTATTTTCAACTTCACTTCTGGGAGACATTTTAAAACTTAATGTAAAATTTCTTACATCAGGACCTTGATATAAATTTTCTGTATTGGGATTTTGAATTTTGCCAGCGGTTGATCCCATAACATCATCAAATGATAATCCTGGCGCCAAATTTGACTTATTCATCGCACCAGCAACAAGACCAGCGGCTATACTTCCTTGCATCGCCGCTTCTCCCTGTTGTTTTAACCCTGCTATAAAATTATCTATCGTAGATTGGGGCGCCCCTGCCATCAATGGACCAGCAGTTGACATTAATCCTTGTGCCATATTGCTAAAGTTTCTGGTAGTCCATCTACCACCATACATTGATGATACATCCTCGGGCATATACAAATCAATAGATGGTAGTACTGTTGTTGTCAATGAAGATCCGCCAGATGATGAATAAGCACCAGGACCTGCGCCACTTACACTCGCAGCAAATTGATTTTCTTTGTCAAATGGTGGTTTATACTTATAAAACTTAAACATAACATAATCACTGACTGTTGTTGTCAACCCATCTGGATACTCGAATCGACTACCTGCTGGTATTCCTTTTGCGGCGCCGTATCCATCCCCGCTCCTAATTGCCATCTGTTACGTCCTCGATGTCTTCTGGTTTGCCATATCCTTTTAGTATTCGTCTACCTTTTAATCTGTCTGTCAATTTTGTATTTGTTTCTTTCCAAACATCGCTTGCTCTGTAGGGGAAAGTGACCTTGTTTCTTTCTGTAACAAAATTTTCTATAGGGAGTGCGATGGCGGTTTCCCACTCATCAATTGCTAAATCCAAAAGAAATCCTTCTACATGACTTGTTATATATTTATGAATGCAACAACGAGGTATGTCAATTTTGTCTTCCATAAACTTTTGAATTACTCTAAGTCTTTTTGTCGGATGTAAATAGTGTAAATTTGCACCAATAAAGTAATCTCTCTCTGCCTTAATTACCATTACTAAGGGAAATGTGTCATAATAAGGCAACCACCGCATTTTTGCTTTATACTCAAATAGATAAACTCTTCCTGATCTAGCAAATCTTCTAATTTGATTTTCGTCTTGATTATCTTCCTCTTCTACTCTATCTCTTTTTTCTTCTCTGACAAATTTTTCTCTTTCTTTGCGATAAGACATTGCCATTTTTTTGGTCTCTTGACGATACCAATTGAAAGTCTTTTCTTCGCCCCCAGTAGATTCTTTAATTCTTTCAAATAATGTTTTATAATTTCTTGTTTTTACTTCTTTTTCTTTTTTAAATCCCTTTCCTGCCATGGATTATACTCCTAGGTGATCTTCGGTAAGAATTAAAAATTGCATTTGTCTATCTTCACACCAGTCACTTGCAGCTTCCCATTTTGCTCTATTTTTGAGAAAAGTTAATACTTTATTTTTATATAATTTGGTTTGTTTTTTTGTTGCTGGTGGGGGAATAGTTTGATTTTTTGGTTTAATTTCAATAAGATATTTCTTAATTTGATCGTCTTTATTTTTTACCTTTATATAAAAATCAACGTAATAACGATGTATTTTGCTATCTAAGGGGGATCGATATGGAATTACAATTTCTTCACTCCCCCATTCAAGAATACTTTCATTGTGATCACAAAACACCATGAATTTTCTTTCCCACAATGATCGATAAATCACGTTGGATGCGTTTCCTCGATATTTTTTCGGATTTACTGGTTTATAGTATCCCGAATATGCCATAAATATAAATACATCTTCCCAAACTATTTATCGACTATGACCGCTCCCAAACACGGATCATTAACTGGGTTTTTAACCACAATTTCTAAAGGTGGAGGCATGTCCTTTACCAATAATTTTGAGGTTAAATTTGTGTTTCCTTCGTCTTCAGAACCTGCTTTTAAAATTAATCAAGCTGGCATTAATATGAATGATCAAACTGTGGGTAATGGTAAAAATGGAGCCGCTTTTACAATGTATTGCGAAGAAGCAAGTCTTCCAGGAGTCCAAGCACAAGTTGCAAATACTAGTGGTAAAAATTTGGGAGAGGGTGCTTGGAATTATCCAACACAACGAATGTATCAAGATATTTCACTTACTTGGATGTGTGATGCAAATATGATGCCCTTAAAAGTTTTACAAGCTTGGATGGAAACAATATTTGTTGATAATCCAGAAAACGAAGAGGGAATACTGCGAAGTGAGTATCAGCTCACAACAGCAGCGACTAAAGCATCAAATACCATTACCAGATTAAATTATTTTAATGATTATAAGTGTAGTTTCATCGAAATTAAAAAGGGAGAAAGAAACGCGACCAGCACAATTGGTCGCACCGCATTAACATATAAATTATATGATGCATATCCATACTCAATAGAGTCTTCTCCTCTGTCTTATGGATCCTCTCAAATAGTCAAGGTTACTGGAAATTTCTATTATACCCGTTGGTCTGTGCACCAAACACCACAATAAATTGGAGTAAATTATGTCTATACCAAAGCCACCCGTGCCAACATATGAGTTGGAATTACCAACAACGGGTAAAACAATTAAATATCGTCCATTTCTTGTTAAAGAAGAAAGAGTGCTTCTGATTGCGCTTGAGTCTGAAGATGATAACCAAATTCGCGATGCAGTTGCAGATGTCATTAAAGCATGTATTCTTACTAGAGGAGTAAAGGTTGAAGAAATGTCCATGTTTGATCTTGAGTATGTTTTTCTTAAGATTAGATCAAAAGCAGTTGGCGAAATGATACAAATGGTGTTTACTGCAAAGGACGATAATGAGACACAACTTCCATATACTTTAAATCTTGATGAAGTCACTGTTTTTAAACCAGAGGGACACAATAAAAAAATTGAATTGTCTGATGACTCTGGATTAATCATGAAATATCCTGGATTTAAACAATTTGTTACGTCACAAATTATTCAAAAAGATCAAAATACAGAAGAAATTTTTGATGTGATTGTAGATTGTGTTGATCAAATTTATCAAGGTGAAGAGGTGTGGGAAGCAAAAACTACGCCTAGAAAAGATATTAGAGAATATTTGGACGCATTAACTAGTAAACAGTTTGAAGAAATTCAGAAGTTTTTCAATACTATGCCAAAAGTATCACATACTTTTGTTTTAAGTAATCCAACCACTGGAGTTGAATCTACGTATGTAATTGAGGGTCTTTCAAATTTTTTCGAGTGAGCTTGTTTCATGATAACATGTTGAATTTCTATCAAACTAACTTTAATTTAATATATCATCATAGATTTTCTTTGACAGAAATTGATAATTTGATTCCTTGGGAGAGAGAAGCATACATAACTATGCTATGTAATTATATTGAAGAAGTTAAAAACGCAACAGTCTAAATGAATCCCGCACAACCACCAGAAGGAATACTAGACCCGCAAAAACCTTATTGGTCTGCTGATAAGGTTGGCGAGGCAACTTGGTTGCGTCTCAAAGGTAATCTAACTGGTAGACGAGTAGAGGGGTTGAGCGAAAACTTCACATCCTATGTAAAACTTGGTGATGCTGATGCTGATAAGTTAATTGAAAACCTTAAAAAATGGGGTAAGTATCCTCAACTAAATCAGACGGATAAGTCTGGTGGTGCATATAATGCTGAAGCATACCAGAAGTGGTTGGTAGAAGAGTTCCTTGAGAAACCTTTCCGCGAAGAAGTAGATAAGAAAATTGAAGAGGCTGCTATACAGTCTAGACTAAAAGAATTAGACGAAACAAGAAAAGAAATTAAAGAAGCAGAAACAAAAGAAGAAGTTGCTGCTATCATTGAAGACAAGGTAGAAGTATTAGAAGCAATTAAGGAAGATATAAATCCTCCTCGTGATGAGTATCAAAAACCAGCTGATCCTTGGGAAGGTAGTTATACTACAGGCAAATCAGATCCTCCTAAAGCAACAGGAAAAAAAACAAAAAAGAAGGGAGCACCTAAAGGTAGCGGCAAAACAACCAAGAAAAAGAAAAAATCACCACCTTCTGGAGGGTCAAGTCCTGGCGGTCCACCACCACCAGATCCTCCATCACCAAAAAAACCTTTCATGTCTAAGTTTGGTGTTGGTAAATCAGTTTCTAAGGTTAAATCTTCTCTTAAAGGCGGTAAAAAATCTGCTGGTGGATTAGAATCTTCTTCTATTGGTAGTAGCACTGGGGGTCCGATTGCTGCTGGGACTGGAGTGTCGATATTATCATTTGGATCTTTAATTGGTAAAAAAATTAATAATGCTTTTGAAAATGCCAAAGAAGAAAAAGAAAGAGCACAGCAAGCAGAAGCAGCTGGTGCTGAAGTGCCAGAAGAAGCAAAGCAAAAAGGATATTTTGTTAAAAAAGCACTAGGATATGAATTTGGTGGTAGAGCATTTGATACTACTTTCGGGGCATTTGTATCATCAATGCCATCAAAACAATCTTCTGGTGGTGCTAGATTTTCGGATCAATTTGATTATGGCGAAAATGATCCTAAAAATAAAGGCAAAGATAAAAGCGTCCCACAAATCCTTGCAAAAGGATTTAAGGATGTATCTAAAGCATTTTCTAAAATATCCGATAGATTAACTACACAGAATAATTTACTGAAATCAGTTTTAGATCAGAGTGTAATTAATGGAGAATTACTTGAAAAGATTAAAGAATCTATTTCTGCATTAAGTGCATTAGAAATGCAATCAGATGAAGAAGATTCTCAAAATACGCAAGACGAATCTGCCGATATTCAAGAATCTGATGAAGAAGCGCAACCAGACGAAAATGGATTGGATATTCTTGGTCTTCTTGGTGGAATTGATGATGCATTGGATATAGCAAAACATCTTAAAGGAAAAGGAAAGAAAACAAAGAGAAGACCTGGAGTAAAACGAAGATATGCTAGAAAAAGATTTGGCAGGATGTTTGGCAGAAGAAGAGTCAAACTTGCAGCTGGTGGCACTACAATGGGTGCTGTGCCTGCTATGTTGGGTGAGGCTGGTCCTGAATTAGTAACAAATCGTTTTGCTGGACCTAGTGCTTTTGGTGTTGGTGGAATGAAAGGCGGTCAATATTTGGGATTAGCACAACCATTAGCAACAGCAATGGAAATGCCAATCAAAGCTAGTGGTGGAATTATGTTAGCAAATATGAGCGGATTTTTGCGATCATCTGGTCCTATGGGTGGAGTTTTAGCACCTATGTTTGCTACATTTGCTATGCCAATGTCTAGTATATTTGGTATGAGTCGATCTATGATTAACTCTACCATATTTGGTAGTGTCTCTTCAATGCAGGATTCGGCGGATTACATAACAGACATTTTTAAAAATGTCTTTAAAGTTTTAAATTTAAAATCTCTGTTTAGTGGCGGAGGTGATGATGGTGGCGATGGTGGTGGTAGTCCTCCTGGTCCTCCTGGTCCTGGTAAAGTAATACAGGGCGGCGATGCTGATTTCTGGACACTTGCTGCTGCTGCATCTTTAGAAGGAATAACGCCACAGGGAGAAGCAGATGTAGCTCAAGCAGTATACAATAGGGTTGCTTCTGGTGCTTATAGTGTTAAAACTATTAAAGATGCTCTTCTTTCGCCAGGACAATTTCAACCAGTTACATATGATGGTGCAGATTTAAATAAGTGGAAAGCAGTCAAGGATAGAGAAAGTGCTATCGCCGCAGTAGCAACTCATAGAGGAAAGGGGATTGCTACTGCCACAAAATATGTTGATGAAGGTGCCAAAAGTATTTCAAATCCTTCTTTACAGAGAAGTGCTGCTGAATTTGTTGGCGGAAGAACAGATTTTGCTGCTACTTCTGCTTACAGACCACAACCAGGAGCAATTGGGCGTGTAGATAGACATGGGCATGTATTTGGGTGGTTCGTTGGTCAAGGATCTATTGCTTATGGTAGAACAAATCCAGGTCCAGCAAAAGTGCCGAATTTTCCTATAAAAGCAGAATCTGGAACGAGCGCAGCTTCTGGTCAAACTAAACCAAAATTTAGTATTATATCTGGTCCAGAATCTGGATATCCAGTGCCAGGTCAATTAACTCCAGGAGCTGAGGTAGAGGGGCATGGTGACGAATTGGTAGAAACATCGCCAGGAGGATTTAAAATATTCCCGTTGGAAAATAGATCATATAGTTTAACAAGGGATCCAGAGGCATTGTTAGAGAGATGGACGCAAATTGCTTCCAGAAATAATGTACCTCCAACAAATCGCGTGCTTACTGGGTCTAACGCGGGTGGTGGTCTTCATGTATATAAACCCCCCACCAAGATGCGAAGCGGAGGAAGTGTTGGGCAAAACTCTAATGTATCTGGAGTTTTAGCATTTTTACAAAAAAAATTATTTGGACCTCGAAATATTGATAGAAAACGACAAGGACGCGAACTAAGGAGTTTTAGAGATGGTCAAAATGCTGGATTGCGTAAAAGAAACTTTGGCGAAGACTACAAACGACAAGAGTTAATTCTTTCTGCACGAGCAGAAGGACGTAGTGGATTAGCAGACATTAGAGGCAATCAAATACCAAGATCAATACCAAAGAGAAATGGTGTATCTATGGTTTCAGCAAAACCCAAAAAATCACTGCCAACTCCAGCGGAGGACAAATCTCTTACTCCAATGCAACAGTGGGCAAAAAACTTTCCAGATCTTGCTAAAAAGGTTAAACCAGGATCATCAGGATATGCAGAAATACAAGCACTTCTTAATCCTTCTTCATCTGGATTTAGTAGTTTTACGCCACAGAATATTACACAACAATATACTGTTGATTCGGGCACTACTCTTATTTCTGTACAAAATCCTCCTCCTGCTCCTCCATTTCCGTCGAGTGGAGGATCTTCTAGTTATTCGGATGTGGACATAAGACAAGCATTTTTTATGGCAAGATTGATGGATTATAGATAATAAATATCAAATAAAGAGTAAATATGACAGCAGGATTAGAAACCCCTATTGCAGCTGGCGAAGGACCATCACTTTTTGGAATTGCTAAGTCAATTGGCGCAAAAATTAGGGATTCTGCTGAACAAGCAAAAGGCGAAAAAGAAAAAGCAAATAAAGAAGGTACTGAAGTTAAGAAGGGATCGTTATTTACTAAGTCTTTAAAAAATAATTTTAATCCACTTAAATCAAAAAAAGAAAAATCCAACTGGGCGAAAGGGTTTTCTTGGAATCAACCAAAAGAAAAAGATTCTGCAGCAGAAACAAAAAGTAGAGGATCTGGAGGAAGTGGTGGCGGCGGCAGTGGAGCAAAAAAATTAAAAAATTTTCTTACCAATGCATTTGGATTATTATTAAAAGACACTACCGTAATGGTAGGAAAACTTTCAAATATTAGTAACTTAACGGGCAAGGTGCATTCTGCCAATAAAATGATGGCGGGAAGTTTAACATCAATCAATAGTTTGCTTCAAGAGCAAACTGAGATTAAACGTGACATGCTTGAGCAGGCAAAATATGCTCGTATGGAAAAAGCAGCGGAGAAAATAGAAGATTCCTCTGACTTGTCTTCTCCTATTACATCCGATGGTAAGAAAAAAGGAAATGGAAATGATGGCGGGGGCGATGACGATGACGATGATCAAGGTGGCGGTGGACCGCTAGGAGGACTTCTTAGTGCTTTAGATATAGCAGATAATGTTTTAGATATTGGTGGTCACCTTAAAAAAACTAGAGTTGCTAGAAAATTAAAAGTTGCTGGTAGACGAGGAGTACGATCGGCAGGTAGATTAGCAAAAAATGCAAAGGGGTTTGGATCTAAATTTTTAGGTAAAGTGGCGGGAAAAGAAGGTCTTAAGGCGGGAGGAAAAGTAGCAGCAAAACAAGGCACTAAAGCGGTTGCTAAAGGAGTTGGCAAAGCATTACTTAAAAAAATTCCTTTGATAGGATTAGTTGCTGGCGTTGGATTTGGCATTGAGAGAATGATGCGTGGCGATTGGGGTGGTGGATTGACTGAAATAGCGTCTGGCGCAGTATCTACTGTTCCTGGATTTGGCACTGCAGCATCTGTAGCATTAGATGCTGGATTAATGGCGAGAGATTTGAGTGACCCTGCATCAATGATGCCACAAGAAAAACTATCTGAGGGAGGTGTCATTCCCAGTGGAGTGTATGATAATCCTACAACTGGTGTATTACCACCAGGATCTTCTGTCATTCCATTAAATCGAAATGTAGGGAAAGATGCTATTGGGCAAGGAAGCACAGATGAAATGTTAGCAACGCCAATGAAAGCGGTAGGCGCTGCTATTCTTGGGATTACTGATAGAATGTTGAAGCATACCGATTCTGGTATTGCTGGAGATATGATTAGACAAGATATTTCTAGACTATCAAGAGATTTTGGCATTTCTAATCCATTGACCACAACATCCTTAGGTAAAGGATCTTTTGGAAAGAAAACATTTGGCAAAGAGGGAGAGAAATATTTTGCCGAAGTGATGAAAAAAAGTTTATCAGATCAAGGAGTAAATGTAGATAAGAAGTCTACATCACCGACCCCCACCCCGTCACCATCAGGTCCAGGAGCAGGACCAGAAACAGGACCAGGGGAAGGCGGGGATCCTAACAGCTCAAGCGATAATCCACCACCAGGTAGTCCACCAGAGCCAACGACACTATCTAAATTACAAAAAAATGTTGGTTTTGTAAATAAAAAAGTTGATAACAATGGTATATTGCCAGGGGGAGATCAAGTAATATCTGCAGCAACTGGCACAGATAAAGCTGGGGTAAAACGTGTTAAAATGGTAGATTGGGGCGGTCAACTATCTGACAAATATTATTATGATAAAACGGGTAGAGTGTTTTTTATTGATCCTGCGGCGGGCGCAAAATCTATTAGAGAAGTAGGACCAAGCGAATTAAAAGTTGGTCTTAGTACTGCTGGCAAATTTTATAGAAATTTACAGACTGGTCAAGTTGTAGTCACCAATCAACCGCCAATTGGATATTATAATTATGAAAAACATGGTATTGTTACTGAAAAAAGAACACTAACCGATCCATATGGAAATGCTGTGCGTCCTGGAGATCCTAACTTAAATCCAGATGGCACTGCATCTACATCGACAACTGCAACTACCGTGACTACTCCTATTTCGTCTCTTTCAGAAACTCAACGGAAAAATTTTGGCACTGGATTGTATGGACCAGAAAAAAATATTTCTACAATCAAAGCAAGAAGTGGAATTTCGGTCGGTGATAAAAGAGGAATGAGGATGCACCCTGTATATGGCAGAAGGGTAATGCACCAGGGGACGGATATTAGCGCTCCCCAGGGGACTAATTTATTTGCTTTCAAAGATGGTAAAGTACTAGATCGCAGAGATGAAGGCAGCAGGTCATATGGAAAACAGATACATTGGGTGGAAAAAGATACTGGTTTGGGGCATATGTATGCTCACCTAAGTGCTTTTGGTAAAAATACTGCTGCTGGCACAGAGTTTAAAAAAGGAAAAATCTTGGGGCAAATAGGAAGCACGGGAGTATCTACTGGACCACACCTTCACTGGGAAACAGGAACAAATCCTGAAGATACTGGTCGTATGGGGAGATCACTCATAGAACCTTTGTCTAGATATAGTTATATGGCTCCTTTTACTGGTACGCCGTCTCCAGGCGACGGAGTGGATGAAAGTAATCCTTCATCAAATGCGGATAGTCAAACAGCAGAAAACTTAGGTAAAAGCATAAACAATCCATTTGCACAAATATCAGATATTGACGATATTGTTTCGAAAATAAAAGACTTTGCCACCAAGATCTCAGCTCCAGATGCTGCCTCAATGCCTGCTCCAGCAGCACCGCCTGCCACTCCTCCTAACACCAAACCTACTGTTAAACCACCCCCTGCGGGTGGTGGAATGAATGGAGGAAGGAGTGCAACACCACCTCCAAAAACGGCGATTGTGCCTGTTGTGCCAAGCACACAACTCGCTAGATCAAACTCTGCACAGGGCGGGGTTACGCCAGCAGCGGCACCAGCGGTTGCTACAGCATCAACGCCACATCTCCTTAATCCACTCATTCTAATACGTGCTTAATAACAATGTCCGACGATTCTAAATTGACTAATGCACTACAATACGTTGTAGATTCTGTAAAAATTACTTCAATATCAAATAATATCTATGATATCAGTGAGATGGTAATGGAGTTTTATATTACGGAAAGTATTAACTCTCCATATATGCAGGGACGTATTGTAATTGCAGATAATGAGCAAAATATGATGGGTAATTTACCAATACAAGGCAGAGAAAGAATTTCCATTAAAGTAAAAACACCGTCGAGCGGAAAAAAATATAAATTTTACACATTTGATATGACTGTTTATTCTATTGGTGGTAGATCAACCAATGGAAAAATACAGGTTTATACATTAGAATTAATTAGTTTTGAAGGACTAGTTAATGAAGGTGTTAGAATTGGTAAAGTATTAAAAGGATCGTCTGATGAAATGGTAAAAGATATTGTAAAAAATATTTTAAAAAGCAACAAAAAAGTAACAACAGAGAAAGCAAAATTTCCTCAAAAATATTTACCAACTCTTAAGCGACCATTTGATTTTATAGCACACCTTGCTAGATGTAGTGTCTCTCAATCTGCGTCTGGATCAATAAAAGCAAAACCTGGCGGTGGTGTTACTTCTCCCTCTTCTTCTGGATCTGACTTAAAAATTAATTCTACTACTAAAAAGTTAGCTGGCACGGCAGGATATTTGTTTTTTGAAACTTATGATGGTTATGTTTTTAAATCTGTCGATGCATTGTGTGATGTTGACGGAAATTTTGGAGGCAAACCCCCAACAATAACATATACATATGCGTTATCAAATGTTTCTTCGTCTGATGCAGAAAATCCTTTTAAAATTATTCAGTATAATTTTACAAATGAAATTGATATTATGAAACAAATGAGAAGGGGCACATATTCAACTCTTTGCATCTTTTTTGATATAAACAGTATGGATTATTCTGAATATGTCTATAGTGTGCAAGATACGTATGATCAAATGGCGCATTTAGGATCTGCAGATAAAGTGCCAAAAGGGCAGAAAGAGCTGTCTAGAACACCTACTAGAGTTATGTCTCAAATGATTAATCACGAGTTGTTTCATGATGGCATAGAGCCTGGTATTACTAATGCAGAGCACCCCGATCGATATAAATATCATTTAGCTCAAGCAAACGCAAGATACACAATTGCTGCTAATCAAACGCTAAATATTATTGTTCCTCCGAATCTTAATATAAGAGCAGGCGATAAATTAAATATAAAAATTCCTAATATGACAAACACTTCTTTAAGAGAAGAAAAACCATGGGATGATGAGCACAGTGGATTTTATTTGATAAAAGACATCAGTTATAATTTTGTCGTAAAAGGATCTCAACCACTAACAGGAAGCAATACAATTACGCTCATAAGAGATTCTTACGGAAGAAAAGAAGTACCTAGTAAGGTTAAGTGATGGAAAACATTCAAAAACATATTGATGAAAATATTAAAAAATTAAATGATCCTTTGACTAACTCACAAAGTCGTAGACATTACGAAGAAGAAGTGGAAGCGCTTATCAAATATCAAGAAAGACATCCCGATAGCGACCACGATCCATCTGATTTGGAATTATTCTGCGATGGAAATCCAAGCGCATCTGAATGTAAACTTTATGATGTCTGATTATGTTTGAATTAAGAAATGAGTTTGTAAATGCTGTTGGTAGAGATGGATTCCTTTGGTGGGTTGGACAGGTTGAGGCAACTGATGCTAAGAGTAAAAATTCTAATCGATATAAAGTAAGAATTGTAGGGCATCATCTTCAGTCATGTGAGCAACAATCCACAAATGATTTGCCATGGGCATTTGCAGTTGCACCAACTACAGCGCCTTACAGTCAAACAGGAGGCACAACAACTAATCTTAAAAGAGGAGATTGGGTTATTGGATTCTTTATGGATTCTGATAATGCACAACAACCATTTATCTTAGGATCTGTTGGGTCGGTTGCTAACTCAAAAAATCCTACAGCAGATCCTAAAAGTTTTGTAGATCCAAATCCAAAGGGAGAGGGGTGTGCAGCTTTTAAAGTATTCCCCGATCAAAAAAGAAATCCATATGTAATGAATTCTGCTACATCAGCAGATTTACAGCAGGCAACAACTCCAGGCAATGTGCCGTCTACTGCTGTTATTCCTAATTCTGGGCAACCAGGCGCCCCAGGCGCAAGCTCACTTATTACTAATGCTCTGGGGTGTATCGATAGTCCAACGGTCCCAGGAAAATCATCATGTATTGTAATTTCTCAAGCTGAATGCCCAAATGGTCAAATGGCAACCAAGTTGGAAATCATTTTGTCAGAATTATTTGAGATGATTTCTACAACTGGGGGAAACATAGGAAATGAAGTATACAGCAAAGCAACTGGTCTTGCTAGCAATTATCTAGATATTGCTACGGGATATATAAACAAAATTCTTGCTGTGGTGTCGCAAGGAATGTCGTGGGCAACAGGACAACTATATGCATTATTACAGTTGGGTGTGCAAAAAATTGTTGAATTTTTACTTGGGTTAATATCAGATAAAGTTAGAAAAAGCAAAAAACCACCATACAATCCCGCTGGCAAAGAAAAAATCCTTGACAAAATTCAAGAGTTTCTTGAAAAAAATCTAAAAAAAATTGGGTGTAGTATTGCTGATCTTTATGACAAAATAGCTGAATTTTTAACTAAACTTATAATGGATATGTTAGTGAAAACTCTTTCTTCTGCTGTCTGCGCGATTACTGGGGCGGTTAATAGTATTATCTCTCAAGTGCAACAATTCATCTCTGAGATTATAGAAGAAATCATGGGACCATTGCAAGAAATTTTGGGGGCAATCGTTGAGCCTCTTAATGTTATTGGTGGTGCTATTAATACGGTATTTCAAGCTTTAGGTATTTCTTGTAGTGGATTACCTGAAAGGTGCAAAAAAATTATTAAAGATTGCAACGAGGGTGCTGAAGACGAAGAAACAGATGAGGAGGATTTCCTGGATGAATTATTAAAAAAATTATCTAAAGGTCCTTCTTTCCCATTAAATTGTAAAGAATCCCAAAAATATTCATCTCCCAAAAAACCTAATATTCTCATCAGTGGTGGTAGTTTTATTCCTCCAGAAACTCCACCTGTTACACCACCAGACTCTGATACACCAGATGCAGTGACACCAGAAACCGAAGTAGTTACATTAAATATTTTAATTGATCCAGAAGATGCCATTGTAACTGTTGGGGAGATTGCTACATTTTCTACAGCTGCTACCTCTTCAGATGGGAGTCCCATTGCTTACCTTTGGGAAGTTTCGACCGATAATGGAGCTACGTTTAATGATGTTCCTGCTGGCACAGGAAATAGTAGTGTTTTTAATACTGCAGCGACAGTTTTGACAGACACAAATAAAGTGTTTAGGTGCACAATTACTGGCACTGGCACAACGCCAGCATCTGAGTTTACTGATATTGCAACTTTAACTGTTGAAGATAATCCAGTAACACCAGTAGATCCTGCCATTCCAACGGGATTTTCTTATAATTCTGACAGTATCTTTATCCTCAGTGCAATTGTGCCTGTTTCGTTTAAAAAAGGATTTGTTTTTACCACCACTGCAGGATCTCCAGATGGATCTGGATTTGCACTTTTGACCGCAATAACTTCGTATGTTTTCACTAGTGCTTCTGTAACATCACCAACAATTTTACCGCAAGTTTATAAAGTGGTTGCAGATAAATTAGTTGTAAAAGAAGGAGAAATTGTAAAATTAACAATCACAACAACAAATGTGCCAGATAACACACCAGGCAATTATTTAATGTTTGGTCCAAATATTACCTCATCTGATATTGTTGGTGGGAATTTAACTGGGTCGTTTTTTATTAATTCTAACAAAGCTGAAGTTTTTGTTGGAATAGCAGCAGATACATCAATTGAGAGTGATGAAGTAGTGTTGTTTGCACTTACTAGTGCTCCTGCTTCAACTCAATTTGTTATTGAAGCGGATAAAACAACACCTCCTGTAGCACCCGATATTCCAAAGATAATACCAAAATATCCAGTAGCATGTGATCCAATAGTTTCATCTACGGGGCAAATACTAAATATACCAATTTGTAGTATTGGTGACAAATTTTCTGTAGCACCAAACATTTATGTGCAAGCAGGTGGATCTGGGGGCGGAGCTTCTGCAGAAGCAATCTTAGACGCCGATGGATATATCACACAAATCAAAGTTATCAGACCAGGACGAGGATATGTTGCTAATCCTCCTAGTAACACCCTTAATTGTGTTATAAGAGGATTTACAATTATTAGTCCTGGATTGGGGTATAGTGGTAATATCGTTGTATATATAAATGATGACCCTAATATTGCAACTGCTTCCGCTTCAAATGGACTGATTATAGACGTGATTGTTAAAGATCTGTCAAAAACATATACTGAATATCCAACTGTTAGAATAGTGGCTGATACTGGTGCGGGCGCTATTGTGTTACCAAATATTATTTGCATTCCTAGAGAAGAAAATGCTAAGATATCTGAAAGTGTCTCGATCACGCCAGAAGGAAAATATATTGACTGCCCATAATGACTACATCTAAAACGTTTTACGGCGACGTGCCGCTTGTTTTTACTGGATCTTTGCCTGTAGCAGGATTCGATTACGCGGATGCATTTAAAACCTCGTTTAAGTCAGAAGACATAATTAAAGCATACACTACTCCTGTATTAGTGGATCCTAAATGCACGTATGCTTTTCATTATTATGAAGATGCATGGTCCTCTGTAACAAATAATATTACTGAAATTAAAGCGTTAAACCCACAAACGGGGCAAACTTCTTATAGTTTGCAAACGTCATCTGGTAGTTTTTTTGGAATAGACGAGAAAGGTAGCATTACTTTTAATGCAAAAGCAAACCCAGATAAAGATCTTACCGCTGGATCATTAACATTAATATCTCAGTCTGCTACTAGACTTGAGGTTGGTCAACAACTTGCTATTCATGTAAATAAAAGTGGAAAACACCAAGAAGATGCTTCTGGGAGTAACTCAAAATCTGGAAAGCAAAGAGAAGCAAGTTACCCAGCATTTTCTATTAATGTAGATAATGGTGGATTAAATATTACCTGTGAAAATGGCAATATTGCTTTCCTTGGTAAAAATATTACTATGTCAGCAACAGAAACCATTACTATGTCTGCAAACAAGACAGTTTCTCTTCTTGCTGCATTTAATCCCAGCATTGCAACCGCTTCTGAAATATCTAAAGCTGCAGGGGGACCTCCCGTAGGCGGTGGTGGTGAGGTAATAATTAAAGCAGGTAAATTTACAAACAATTCTGCATCTATTGAGCAAACTGCTACAACATCAACAAAACAAATTTCTGGAGCTGGAAACTTTCAATATGTCACATCAGCAGCTGGTATTCAATCAATAAATGCTCCAGGTGATTTTGCAATTAATGCTTCTGGTAATTTAGATATTCAAGCAGGGCAAAAAATGCGTATTCAAGCGCAAAACAATCCTCTTCCAGCTGGAATATCAATTCCCTCTGCGTGGGCAATAACACAGAAGTCAGCGTTATCAATTATCTCAAATCAATTTTCGCCCCCAATGGCTCCAGGATTTCCTGCCATCTCCGTTACGGGTTTTAATGGAGATATGAATTTCGAAGCATTAGGAACAGGTAACGTCGGCATTTCTTCTTTAGCTAATAGTATTAATATATCTGCTGGGGCAAAGTTACCAAAAGGAGGCACAGATAGCGTAACAGATATTAAAATTACATCAAAAAAAGATGTTACTGTTAGCGCAACTGGTAGTGCAAAAATGACTGGTGCTACTTCTGCTGAATTAGGTGCGGGCGCGTCGGGATCATCTGCAACTTTTTATAAAGCTGAGCCTTCTGGGTTATCAATGAAGGCTGCTGGCACTTTTGACGTTAAAGCTGCTGCTGGCACTATGTCGTTTTCTAGTCTCGATGTCAAGGGCGGTGGTAACATAAAACTGACTGCAGGCGCCATCGCGCTTAATTAATTTTCGGCATGGGGTTGACGCCATGCTCCTCTCCTGCTATAATATTCTCATCTGCAAGGCACTTATGATTGATTGTGTTGATTACGGTGATGACGGCAGCGTCTCTTACCAAGATGATCCAAATGTTGAAGAGGTCATTGACGAAATTTTAGCTCACGTTGAGCGCCGATTTGACATTCTTGATAAAGAGGGGCGGGATGAAGACATCATCGCTTTGTGTCAAGAATATATGGAATGGGGATCAGCTGAAACGGGCGATGACATTGGATATATGTTTCTTAAATATCATGAATATATTTGAAAACACTATTATTCCCAAAATCTATGCAAATCTTTACTTAAAGAAAGTAACAGTTTATACTGTTGAGGGGGCACCCGTTTCATTTAAATGTGCTACAATTAACGAGTTCGTTGAGTTGATTGATAAATGTAAAAAACTACTAAAGACAGATATCGTTATCTCTCGATAGTTTTTTGGGAGCATGGTGGAATCGGTAGACACACCAGACTTAAAATCTGTTGGGCATTGCCCGTGGGAGTTCAAGTCTCCCTGCTCCTATTTTCCACTAAATACTATGTAGTGGGAATGTTATGAAATACACACTCTCTCAAGCATATTGCTTTTATATGGGGCAGGTTGTGAGAATGTATTTCATTCAAGGTGTTCCATATACGTTTGACGAATTACCTCAGATTATACAAGATCACCCCTCAGTACAATTAGAAGCACTTCAACACCATGACTTTGATGATGAGGATTTATATAGATTTTCAAATTATTTAATAACGGAAAAAGCGCACCCTCTACTGTTTGACGTTGAAGTTGAAAATCCAGATTTACTTCCACAAGACGAATAATGCCTGATTAGCTCAGTGGTAGAGCACTCGCCTTGTAAGCGAGCGGTCGTCAGTTCAAGTCTGACATTAGGCTTCCGTGTGAAGGGAGACGCAAAAACCTCGGGGATGCCTGGGGTTTTTTTGTATAAATAACTCAGAAGAAATCTCCATATCGCGGATAACTGAGGAATATGCCATTAACTAAACTGGATAATCTTATCTCTAGTAAAACTGGTAGATATCTATATGTTTCACCAGATGATTTCAATGCCTCGGATGCTTTAGATAATAGAGGAAATACACCAATCAGACCTTTTCTTACAATTCAAAGGGCGTTTTTGGAAGTAGCAAGATTTTCTTATGTACCTGATGCAGAAAATGATCGTTTTGACCAGTTTACGATCATGCTGTCTCCTGGTAATCACTATGTTGATAATAGACCAGGAGACCCTACCGCACTAACAATTAATCCGTTTGGTTTTGACCAAGCAAATAATGTTTGGACAGATACTTCAATACTAGATCTTTCTAATCCAAACAATGTTCTTTATAAGTTTAATTCTGTAAATGGAGGTGCTACTATTCCTCGTGGCACTTCACTCGTTGGTATGGACCTTCGTAGGACACAAGTACGCCCTCTATATGTCCCAGATCCTGCAGACAAAGATGTCCCTCGCACATCGATGTTTAATGTAACGGGGGGATGCTACTTCTGGCAATTCACCATTATGGATGGTGATGCAGCGACGGGTAGCCCATTATATAGTAATAGTAGTGGATCTGGTGAGGTATATTTTCAACCAAATTCTACACAAACTTTAAGACCAGAATTTTCTCACCACAAAATTACAAACTTTGTATTTGCTGATAAAAATGATCTGAGTCTTTTATACAGAAAAATTGCAAAAGCATTTAGTCAATATCAACCAACAATCGCAGGTAGCGATGGGTTTGGTGCGGGTCAATTTACACAAAGAGCACAGGAAAATAGAATTGTAGGTCCTCTACAAGACGGTATTCAAATTGAATCTATTACTCCCGTTAATTCAAGTCCTCCAGGAACGCTTACTGTTACTGTAAGGACAAAAGTTAATCATGGATTTTTCCAAGGACAGTTTGTTGTTATCGCAAATAATGGATTAAATGATGCTCTTAATGGATCATTCCGCGTAAACAACATTAATTCTATTGATCCAAAAGAATTTAATTACATACTCCCAGCAACTGCTACTGGATTAGGATTAGTTAGTGGCAATACTTACACGGGATCAACGTCACCCAAAGCAGTAAGTCCAAACGCTGGTGTCCAAGCAGAACTTGACTCAGTAGAATCTGCCTCTCCATATGTTTTCAACGTTTCAATTAGATCTACGTGGGGTATTTGTGGTATTTGGGCGGATGGTAGCAGAGCAACTGGTTTCAAATCGATGGTTATCGCCCAGTATACGGGTGTTTCACTGCAGAAAGATGACCGTGCATTCATTCGTTATGATGAATTTACAAACACTTGGAATCAAGCATCATTAACTGATGCTTTTGGCACAACAGTTTATCATACCAAAGGTGATGCATATTGGAAAGATGATTGGAGAAACTTCCACGTTAGAGCGTCAGAAGATTCGTTTATTCAGTGCGTTTCTATCTTTGCTGTAGGATTTGCTGACCACTTCCTTATGGAGTCTGGTGGTGATATGTCAATCACCAACTCTAACTCTAACTTTGGTAATACGTCTCTACATGCAATTGGTCACAAAGGATTTGCTTTCAACCAAGATAAAGGCGGATATTTAACACATATTATTCCGCCCAGAATTGTTAGCTCATCTACCGAAAAGAAATTACAATGGTATACTGTTGATATCAAATTAAGTAATGATCAAACTAATGATACCAAAGTATATCTTGGTGCCGACGATCTTAATGACCCAGGAAAAAAACCAGCAACCAGTGTGGGTGGGTTTAGAATTGGCGCATCATCAAAAGAAAGATTATATGTCCAGTTAGATCCAGATACAACTATTAATGAGAGTGGACCTCAACTTAAATCTGCAGAAATTACTCCCACTGGATTCAAGAGATGGTCTTGTGCTCTAGATACACTAAATCCCCAGGGATTAAATGTAGATCATTTGGCACAAGATGCTGCTAATCAAATTGACGCCAATAAAGAGTTTATTGCTAAAGAAACGTTTGGGTTTATTACTGAGAAATATCCAGCGCTTTTAAATCTTCCATATCTTCAAGCAGCTCCTGGATCAGTTAGTAAGTGTCAACGAGATGTAGGATTTGTTTTGGAGGCATGGATTGCTGACCTAAGATTAGGTGGTAATATTAATACAATTCAAGCGGCAGAGTCATATTATACTGCCGTGCAATTAAGTCAAGACACAACTGATGGCAAACAAGATGGATATATTTTAGATTATATTAATGGAGAAAAAACAGAAACCTTAGAAGCATTTGCTTATGCAAGAAATCTTGCAATTGCTGCAATGCGTAACTGGGATTATACCAGGCAAAATGTCACTACTACCAATGGGTCGGCAATTGTAACAGTTGGCAATAATTTAGGTATTGTTGTTGGCATGAGAGTTACTAGTTTCTCGGCGGTAGATAGTAACAACCTACCAATTACACCAAGCACATTAATTCCACCAAATACTTTTGTTAAACAATTAATTGGCACATCTCAAATTGAATTGGGTAATGCTACAAGGACTCTTACTGTTAACGCTACTGCTAGCGCAACTAATGCTGTCCTAAAATTTGAATTGCAATCTGGTGTTTGGGCAACCTATAACACTCCATACGCAAATTATGGCATTACCCAAGATACAGTATATCCAGAGTGCAATAGCATTGCAGTAACTATAAACACATTTAATGAGATTATCTCAACTATTATTAACACTGGTATTGGCAGTGTGGCAAGAAATACTCCCGTAGCAAATACTGCAGTGTTGTCGCAAAGATCAACACTGTTTACGTTAACAGAATTTACACCAGCGGGAACTCCTGCAAGTCCATCCAACCCACATGATTTGGAAACTGGCACTCCCGTTAGACTTGTGCCTCGTCCTTTAAATGCTAACGTAGACAAACGTGTTGTTAGATTGCCTAAAGGATTTGATACCAATACCCTTTATTATGTAATTGCTCCTGGCAGAAAAACTTTCCCTGCAGATTATTCAACTTGGCCTTTTACAACTGATCCATTGGGGAATCAAATACCAATTTTTGGTGGATCAGATCAACAAAAATTAATGCTTGCAACTAGTCCAGAAAATGCTTCAGCAGGTATTTACATCTATTCTCCAGAAACGGATTCTGTAGATCCAAATGTAGTAATAGATCTTTATTCCTATGTTTTAGATACTAAATATGATGCTCATAAGTATAAAGTCTTCCAACCAGTAAGTGGAGGTCCTGGTATATTAGAGACAACCGTTGCTCACAATTTTGATTTGCCTAAGAGCGGCACCCCAACAATACAAAAAGTATTTTTCCGTGTAGCTAATGATATCAGTGGATCTGAATTGCCAACATTGTCATCATCTTGGCAAGCGGTATTCAATCCAGCAAACGGGAAACTCCCTATCAATAGAGAATATTGGGTCAGATATGTTTCTAATAAAACTTTTACTATTCATAATGAAGCAGCAGATGCTATCGCTGGCACCAATCCAATTACATTCCAAGCAAGTGGCATAATTAAATATTTTTATGTTTATGCAAATAAAAAAAGAAGTCCAGTTAAATTTGATACGACAGTTGGCACTTCTGGTAATTGGTATTTGCAAACGGTTGCAGATCCAACCAATACTACTAATATTTTAAGAAGATTAAAAGATCCTGATTATGCTGATATCACAGGTAAATTAAGGACCACAGATTCTTATTTTGTGCGTATAGAGGATACCAGAGATAAAGATGATAGAATTTATAGATTCCGTTATGTCGTTCCTTCTTATAAATCAACTGTAAGAGATCCGCTAAATGGATTTGTTATTAAAATTCGTACTGATGATAAGAGAAAATTAAGACCACAAAAAATTATACTAAAACCAGCAAACACTGGGGTGACACCACTCGCAAACTTTAGTAAAACAGTTAACAATGATGGTGCTTCAGTAACAGAAAGATTGGGTCTAACTAACACACAATTAGCTGCTTTACCTACGCCAGTTACAAGTGCATACGATCCATATAATGATCCAAAAATAGTAGAAACGGATAGCAAAGTTGCTTTTACTATTCAATCTGCTAAAACGGTAATAACAAACGGAATTCCAAATCTTGAGTTAACAGTATTTGACCATACTATTATTAACGTTGGTTTAAAAAATGAAATTTTCACAAGTATAAAAGTTGCTGCACCTCAAGGTGGGAATGGACAATTTATTATTGGATCTGCAGTTACGTGGTCTGGATTTTCTTCTGGATCTGCTACTGTACATGCATGGTTTCCGTCAAAAAATTTCCTCATTCTTAGAAATATTACGTTAGGCAACATTGATTACAATGGACAAACAGCAACAACGTTTAGTCAAGGCACTGGAGTAGCACAAGTTACCGCAGTATTAGCAGAGCAACCAAACGGTGGAAGAGATAGAATATCAAATAATTTATATGTCAATCAAGGATCTAACGTATATACAATAACTCCTGGTGATACAATTACTGATGATGTTGGTGGATCATATTTTGTAGATTCTGTTACTGACGATCCTGATCTTCTTAATACTTATTACATCTTTGGCATTAAAGAAATTAAAAGAAGAATTCCTGGGCAACAAGATGGCGTTTACTATCTATCTTGTGTAAGAGGAGATATAAGACCATTCCCAACTGGAGCTGGTATAAATGATAACTTTAGAAACTTCAAGTTTAGTCAACCAATTTCTAAAATTTACCCATTAAATTATAAAAACGACCCATTACTTTTCCAAGTAAAAGATGATGGCACTCGTGATAGTACAATTCTTGATCCAGCAGCAACTTCTTCAGCCGCAGATAACTATGTCCATGGTTTAGTTACTGTTAATGACAACAAACGTAGTTTAACAAAAGAAGTTATTTTAGATTTTATTTCGGATCCTGGATCAGGTGGCAAGACATTTAGTGGCAGTGAATCAATTAAGGCAATAGAAGGTAACGCAACCTCTGGATCTGAAGACAGACTAATTAAGATCGGTGGTATTAGTGAATTCCCTCTAGAGCAAAGACTTTATGTTGAGTTGCGTCGTCCGTCAATTGCACGATCTGGTAACCACACATTTGAATATTTGGGATTTGGTCCAGGTAATTACTCAACAGGATTCCCTTCGCGCCAAGAAGTTGTTTTAACAGATACCCAAGATTTTTATGCTCAAGCTAAGAAACAAGATGCTGGTATTGTATTTTACACAGGGTTAAACTCTAATGGTGATCTTTACATTGGCAATAGAAAAATCAATGCTATTACTGGTGAAGAAAAATTCTTAGAAGCAGCAACTTTAGAATCGTCTGAAGATGAGGCGGGCGATCTTAGTAGTCTTGTGACTACATTTGATCAACCAGTAACATTCAACGATATTACAACCTTTAAAGCTCTATTTGGTCAGGCAAACACATTCTTATCTCCTATTGTAGTTAATGTTGCTCCGACTAAGAGTGGCACTGATTTTACTGATGTATTTGCTTTAACTATCATTACATCTCTAAGAAATGTTGCTCCGCTTGATGATGGGGAGTTGAATAGAGATAAAGCAGGCGATATTGTTATTGGTAGAAATATTGTTAGGACTGGTGCGCTTCAGTTTAATACTAGAGGCGGTGCCACCAAGCAACAGTATTCGATGAGAAATCATACATCAAATACATGGCCTGGTGGAGTATATGGATCAGACCAAAATATTAATTTTGGTGGTAGAGGTGTGCTCTCTGGAGATATTTTATTCAAAGGCACTAAAGTTACTTATAGTGGATCTTTGGGTTGGATTTATGCAAATGATTTTAATGAATTTACCACGATTACTTCTGGTGGGACTGCTGCTGAATTTGCTAGCATTCAAGGCACAGACACCAACGTAATTAAAGTTACTTGGGGAGGCATAAAAACAAACGCAACATTGAGTAGTCCAGTTACAGTTAACTCTCAACTTAGAATTACGGGAGTTAGCAACCCAAACGTCAATGGTATCTGGACTGTATTGAATCTATCTCCATTTACATTTAATCCAAATGCTAATTTTGTTTATCTTGCAGTAAATAATCCTATTGCAATCACTAATATATTTACAATTACAACTGAGCCAACTCTTCAAATTTCTATCGCTAATTCTAAATGGAAAGAAGTTGGTGTTGTTGGATCTGAAACTATTCGCACAAAAACCGATAGTATTGGTGACTATAGAATGGGTATTAATACCATTGCTCGTGCCGCGCATACTCAAGCATCAAATTCATACATTGATGAAATTTCAGAAGATAATATTAAACCAAGAGCAAACTTAGATCTTGTAGGCACATTATTTGTAAGTGGTAGAAGACCAACCAGCACGCAATATGCAGCTCAACCAAATCCCGTAGACAGAGTTGGATTACGTTTAACTGATCCAGGCATCGAACATGCCGTGTTGATTGGTGGTGATAGTAGCACTCCCTCTAATTGGGCAGCATTACGCATTGATACAATTTCGGAGCTAGATCAACAAGGAGAAGCACTTGGCGTTAAAAAAGGAAGAATAGGAATTAACGTCAGGCAAACTGGTATTGGTAAATATGAGCATTTTGTTGTTGATGGTAATACTAGAATTGGCGGTCAACAAGGTAATTTACTTGTTGAAAAAAATGTAAAAATTGGTGGTAATCAACTCGATACACTTAATACTTCATTTAATCTATTAACTGGAGATACTGTAGGCACAATTAATATTGGTAGTAAAACACGCACAATTAACATTGGTAACTCAGTAACAAATACTGCGGTAACAGTAACTATCACTGCAGGCACTCCAGCTACTGTAAACTGGACTGGGCATGGATTGATTCCAGATACCCCAGTAAGATTTACTATCTCAACTGGTGGCACCTTATTGAATGGTATTGTTTCTAATGATACTAGTGGAAATCCTAAGTTTTATTATGTTGCTCCTCTTCCAGTGCCACCAGGATACAGCGAGTATGTTGTTAGTGATGATGCAGCATATACCACGTGGGCAACCAACAAAACAAATCAATTCTATATTGTAGAAACTCCAGGATCTACTACATATGTAAACGCTTCTGGGTCTACAACAGGAACTATTACTGCGTCCGCCACCCCAACTCACTCAGTTAGTATTGGCACTACGCATAACGGAGTTAGTCAACTTAATATTCATACGTTAGCGACTAATTCTACGGTAAATATTGGCACAGTGCCTAATGTTGGCACAAATATTTCAAACATTACTCTTGGAGGAGCATTCGCTAATTTATCTAGTAGCACCCGAATTAGAACACATCAAACAAAATGTGATGGTAACCTAGAAATTGGCACGGGATATCCCACAGGATCATCTAATACAGTAAGATTATTTACTCAAGTCCAAACTCTTAATTTGTTTGATAGTGGTGGGGCATCTATTATTAATTTTGGTAATAACGCTGGACAACTTAAGATTGGATCTGAAGCGGGATTAACTGATATTCGTAATAGTTTGCGAGTGGGTGGATCTGCCACGGTAAATGGCAATATTAATCTTAATGGCGGTTTAAATGCCAGCACGATTAATATTGTTAGAGGCAGATTTAGTATTCCTGCTACTACACATTCTGCTGGCGATGTTTCGTATAGAAATATTGACCTGTTAAAAACTATCGTAGTAAATAAGACCATTGATACTCAGGGTAATGCTTATTGGGGAGGATCCTCGTTTGCTGTGCCAGGATCTACAATTGGTGAATTTTTCTTATATTTAAAAGAAGCATCAACTGCTACAGATTTTGGTATTGGTGATTTCTTATTAATTGATAGAAGTATTACTCCAACACCAGCACCAACTGGGTATACATATCTGCCAAACCAAGCAAATAGCGAAATTGTTAAAATTACAGAGCTTACAAATCTCAACAATGTTAATGATCCGCTTGGGTTTAGAATTAAAGTACAACGAGCACAACTTAACACTACACAAAAGATTGATCACCCAGATAACGGCGTAATTGTTAAATTGCAAAAATTTGATGACGCTAGTTGGATTACAAATGCTGGCGGAATTACTGCCGCTGCTACGTCTGTTACTGTTTCTGATTTTACTGGCGCTGTAACTACTAATGATTATCTTATTTTAAGTGATGGAGAAATCGTTGCTGTTTCTGGATTTGTCGATACTGATATACAGTCATTAATTATTAATGATGGTGGCACTCCTGCTGTAATAAAAGCAAAAATTGAATCAACTACAGGCAACACAACAATTTTAGGAAGTCTCGCTGTTGGAGACGGTGCCAACTCAACCCCCACTGCTTTAACTGGTAAAGTTACAATCAGTGCATTAACTGGCAATACCATTATTGATGGCACACTAAACGTTAATAATAGTATTATTCTTAACGGCACAACTACTGGATTACCAGCTGCAGCTGCACAAGTATTTAAAATTACGGATGGCGCCAGCACACCATTGACTAAATTCCAAATTGATAGTGCAAATGGCAATACCATTATTAATGGAGGCGATTTAAAAATCTTTGGATCAGATGGCACTACCAATAAATTACAACTTATTAATTCTTCTGGTGATCTTACAGTTGCTGGAGTAATTAAATCAACTGCTACATCAGGCACGAGTGTTTTTGAGAGTGATTTAAGACTTAATGGTGGTGACTTCCAAATAACACGCGGCACTCCATGGGTAGGAGGCGCTAGCGCGGTGCTAGGAGACATTATCAACGCGGGTGGTATTACTTATAAGGTAACTCAAGCAGGCACCTTTGCGGCGACTGTCCCCCCCTCACACGTGAGTGGTGCACAATTAAACGGCACTGTCCAACTTACAGTATTCAATCACTTCCGTGTTAATAACACTGGATCAATTGATATGGGCGGTATCAATAATTACTTTACTCCATCTGGAGGCAGAACGTGGGTATACGCTGCAACCGATGTCGTAACCGCACAATCAAATGTAAATTACTTTATCGGACCAACCGCTAATATGCTTATTAAGTTGCCCGCTTCGCCTGCGACTGGTGATATGATTAGATTCCTTGATATTAGAGGGGGGTTGACATTTAATTTATCCGTTATCGTAAGAGCGCCAACGTCTATAAGAGTGCAAGGAGATGATACAAATACTGGCACCGCCGTTATGGGAGCTTCATTTGCTTCTCAACTAACGGGATATAATGGAGGAGAATTAATTGTGCAAACGCCTCATGCTGGTCTTGGATTAATTTTTGCTGGATCAGTTAACGTTGATGGCACTCCAAGCGGTATTCCTGATGCATCATTGGGTTGGTGGTTAGTAGAGGTCTAATATGGGATTCTATCAACAACACCGCACCGCAAAAGCTTGTATCATTGGCACTATCATGCCATGGACTGGAGATATCACAGAAATTCCTAAAGGATGGATACTGTGTGCGGGGCAATCAGTTAGTGCAAAAGATTTTCCGTTGTTAGCACAAGCAATAGGAACAACCTATGGACAAAGTGGATTTGGTGGCGTTTTTCCTAATTATGTGGGACAAATCAATGTCCCAAATTTGAATGATTCACATCTTGCAGATGTAGATTCAACCTATTTTACACCAACAACACAAGCTATTTCTACTTTGACCAGAGTGGGAGACGTTGGCACAGTTTCTTTAGCAACACAGCATGGATTGAGACCAGGAGCAAAATTCATAATTACCGATGCAGCGCCAGGTGCCTGGAATGGCACATATACTGCAATAACTGTTACAAACACCGAAGTAACATTTACAATTACTGCCGCTGGAGCTACTAGTCCTGCAGGTACACCTGGAAATTTTAAAGTTAGAAAAACCGTAGATCCTTCGGTGGATAATAGCACTAAGGCATTACCAGCAGTGACAGCATACATTGGATCTGATGGAAGCTCAGGAGCTCCAGTTTTAATTGATGATGCATATACAGATATCGTATTTGCTTATGATAATGTCAATGCTACCAATAAAACGTTTAGCGGCAAGTTATCTGGTGCAAGCTTAAGTGCTGGGTCTGGTACTAGAACTGTTTACGCATCACCTAGAAAATTAGGTAGGCAACATGCATCCAGTCATGGACATTCAGGATCTTTTCCACATGTAAGAAATGATGACCAAACCCGTCCTGGTCCTGGTGTTATGGCTTGGGGATCTATGAGTGCAAATGCTACCTTTGGTTATGGTGGGTTAGATGTTGGTGGCGTCGGGCAGGGACAGTATTGGAAAGTAAACATGAATGCACCAGCATGTGCTAATGACAGAGGATATGGTAATGGCGCTGCTGGCGTAGTTCTTGCGAATGTGCAAGCAGATGTTGTTAATAGCCTTTGGGATGATATGTCAACTATGACTGCAAACCAAACAAATCAAAATTGTCATCCAATATCAAGTTGGTTGGGTAGAAATTCTGATAAAACATTGTCTGGATTTACTGGCACTGACGCGCCTGGCGCTACCCCAGGTGCTGGAGGAGGAAGCCCTGGGGGGATAGATGGGTTTTATCTTCCAGGGACTAATACTCCATATTGGGGAATTTTAGCTAAAACTGGCGATGGTCCACAAACTGGCACCTATGCAGCTGTCAATGTTGTACCATGGGGTCCTGGTGGAAACAGTATTAACGTTCCTTACAGAAATTTTACTCCAGCAGGAATAGTATATGGTGATGGCATAAGTAATAATGCAATAGATAAAGCTGATCAAGGTAATAAAATATTATATAATTCAAATGCAATTGATTTTACAATTACTTCATCTGCAGGAGGATCTGTAATTCAACCACATCAGCATGATTCATTTGATATTGATTTTTCTATGGGCAATCTAGGTTTACCAACATCAATTACTGCTACCTGTGAAAGTAGTGTTACTCCTGATAATGCTTCTAATGTTGCCGCATTAAATCTTTCAGTTAATAACAGTCAACCAGGAATGCTTTGTATGTATCTTATTAGAGCTTACTAATATGGCAAATTACGCAAGAGAAAAAGCAAACTATGGGGGAGTTTGTGGCACTATTCAAATTTTTACTACCGCGTTACCCCTCGCAAACAACCCATCTGATATTGCTTTTTTATCAAAAGTGCCTGCGGGATTTCTTAAATGTAACGGTGGAATTAGAAAAGCAGCGGATTTCCCCGCCCTTGCTGCAATTATTGGCACTGGACAAAATTGCAAATTTAAAAAACCATCGCAAATATTAGATGCTGATCAAATACAATTACCTGATCTCGGATCTAAAGTAATTATTGCTGGGTCTGGTGTTGGTGAATATCTTGGTGATACAGTTGAAACGGATAGCACTCCCCAGAAAAAAGTTGGCGTTAGCGTTGAGTTGGTATCAAACGTTGGAAATACTATCGCACTTACATACTCTGGTAATTTTAATGTTTTAGCAGGAGCAGCGTCTCCATTACTTAGAAATCCAAGAGTTACTTTTCCATCAGGAAGGAAAGTTGGCGATTTTATATTAGATGAATCTAATTTTCAAGCGCATGGTCATGATGGTAATCAAACTGTATTAAATTTCATTGGTAACCATGCAATGAGAAATGAAATTGGACCTCAAGCTGGCGGTGGAAATACTGCATCTGGATCTGCACTTGCTAGCAATTCAGTTTCAGATACATCGGCAACCACAATAAGTAAATCGCACACACATACATTTCCTGCACCAACAAGCTTCCCTCATAATTTTACTTATGCGTATGCTGCATTTTCGGTGCCAGCAGATAATATTGTAACAACATTGAATCTTAGTGTAAAAAATGTCAAAAAACTAGATGAAGCGGTTTCTCCCTTTGTTTTAGTTGAATATATAATTAAGTATTAAAATATAATTTTTTAAAGGAATACCTGATGACAACAGATCTCGTAACATTTAGTACTCCAGGAGCAGGGCAGTGGACTGTACCTCTCGGTGTTAACCAAGTTACAGTAATTGCAGTGGGTGGCGGCGGTGGTGGATCTTCTGGAGTAGGTGGGTTTGGCGGCGGAGGTGGCGGGTTAAGAAGAATTGTTGACATGCCTGTATCTGCTGGTGAAGTTTTAAAATTCTTTGTTGGTAATGGTGGAAATGGTGGCAGTGGGGGAGGTTATGGTGCTGATGGTGAATCTTCGTGGGTAAAAAATAACACAGAAACAGTAACTTATATTGAAGCAGAGGGCGGTAAAGGAGGCACAGCAAACGGAGTCGGTGGTCAAGGATATGGAGGCACTGTCACCAACGCTGCAGTAATGACATTAACATCTACTGGCACTGGAGCAGTTGCTGCAGGCACTGATGCGCCAATAGCTATCTATAGTACTCAAAGTGGACTTACTGGAGCAGAAAACGACAATCCACCATTGCAGTGGTCTGTGTCTAACTTGCCTACAGGCGTTACCGTTAGTAGTTATAGAATTCACATAGAAGATTTAAGTACTGCTGGCAAATTTGTGCATTGGCATTTGACTGGTATCTCGCCAACGGTTACGAGTATATCTTTTGGGCAAACGTTTGGCACCATAACAAATAATGGCGCTACATCTGGCACGGTTACTTGGAATACCGCTGGATTAACACCAGGAACTTATTATTATGTTTGTGGTAACCACCCAACCTCAATGAATGGGCAAATTGTTGTAACAAATCCAACGAGTCTTCCTTACAATCCTGTCACCAAAACATATACTGTATCAGCATCAAGTTCATCCGCTTATCAATTTACTGGTAATGCTACGGGAAACAATCCAACTCTTAATATAATTTCTGGAGATACTCTTCAATTTACTCTCTCTTCGCTCGGATCGCATCCATTTTGGATTAAAACTGCAGTATCTAGTGGTAGCACCAATGCCATCACAACTCTTCCGCCAGGAGCATCAATACAAAATACTAGTTGGCCATCACAATCGCTACCATATGTTAACAGTATAGGATATGGTGGTCCAGCACCACCAGCTGGTAAACATAATTATAGACTTACTGTAAGTGCTATTTTAAGCGGGTCTTCATCTGTATTGGTAAAAAGTATTGAATTTTTAGCAGGCACTGGATCTGTTATTCCAAATCAAGCCACAGCAACATTTGCAGATAATCTAAATGTAGTTACTGGATCTGGTGTTGCATCTCAGGGTGGAGCTGGCGGCGCTGGATCTTTGCTGGGATATTTTTCTAATCTAAATGGCAAAGCTGTAGTTATTGACGGTGGTAATGGTGGCAATGGTGGTGCTCCAGATTATAATCCTCCTAACGAATCTCCTGGGTCTGGCGGCGGTGGCGCCGCAGGGTATACAAACAACCAAGGCGCACAAGGAGCTTATGGTAAAAATAGTGATGGATCTTTCTCTGCTCCAATAGGCGGCGGTGGCGGCGGTGGCAACGCTAGTAAATTTGGTGCTACTGGTGGAGGTGGAGTTGGTGTTAATGGTCCTGGGGCAAATGGTAGCACAGGCACTCACGTTTTATTATCAACATCAATTTCTGGTGCTACGGCTGGGTCTGGTGGTACTGCGTCAAACGGCGTTAGTGGTAGTATTGCTACTTTTAATAATAATACTTTGCAGGCGAGTGGCGGTGGATCGTATGGTGGTGGTGGCGCTGGAATGCAATCCTCAAAAGGAGGTCCACCTGGAATGGGCGGTATAGGAGCGGTGAGTTTTTCATTCATTCAGCCTATTATTACGCCAAATACCTTCTCTTTTAATCAAATTGATTCGGCTATAATTAATACTGCCTATGAAAGCACAACAACTAGTGGCGGAACAACAAGTAATTTTGTAACAATTTCTGGTCTCCCCGCTGGATATAATGCTCCAATTACAGTAGCTGGCACAGCATCAGGAAAAGCAATTTCAATTTCTACGGTTTCTGCTGGAGCATATGTTACCGATTTTACTGGGTTAACAGTAGCAAATGGAGCACAGATAAGGTTGAAGAGCAACTCTTCTAGCAATTCATCATCTTCTGTCTACACGAGATTGACAATAGGATCTGCTCAGGCTGATTTTATTATTGTTACTCAAGCTGTTGGGGGAAATATACCCAGTCCTTTACCTCAATTTTTAGATGTCACCGATGCACTAATTTCGCAGGTTTATCACAGTAATGTGGTGCAAATATCTGGTTTATCTGCTCCTGGAAATGTTGTTTTAAGTGGACCAGCAGGATTTCAAGTTGCGGTAGCATCTACGAATGCAGTTAATGCTAGCGGTGTTTTAACTGGTGGCACATTTGGATCATCTGCAACTGTCACCAATGGTCAGTATTTACAACTTAAGCTTACATCTGCGTCTAGCGCAAATACGCCAGTAGTAGGAAATATTACAATTGCATCTTCGGCAGCTATTTCTTGGTCAGTTACAACGGGGGTTGGCGTTGACATTACTCCAGTGCCATTTACTTTTACAAATATAATAGATGCCATAACTTCTCCTACAACATTTTATACGGCGGAGCGCGAGTTTGGTCCCGCCGAATTTAGCGCTGATTATGATGTGCCAGTAACTATTGTTAATTTTACTGCTGGTGCTACTGTAAGTTGTAGATCCACTGCTCCAGGAGCAACCCCAGGGAGTTTTGGTAGTTTCCCTGTAAACGTTAGAAACGGATACAAGTTAGAAATTAAAATGGATGCAGCTCCACTTGTATCTACTGTAAGATCCTTGCAGATAAAAGTTGGAGATTATGATGTAAATCCGTGGACTATTACTACTGCAGCTTCTCCAGATTCTATACCAAACCCGTTTAGTTTTGTAAATGTAACAAACTCTCCTCCTTCTCCACTATTAGCGTTAGCATCAAGTAATACTATTACATTAACTGGGTTTACAGTCCCGATCACTGTTACTACTAGTCTTCCGTCTGGCACTGGTGCATCATCTCAACCTCCATTAATTTCAGTCAACGGAGACACTGCTCAACCTGGACCCAGACAAATTAATCCAAATGATTCGATAAGAATTGATATGCCACCTAGCACAGCACTAGGCACTAGTTTATCAATTACAGTTACTGCAGGCACAGTTAGCGCTCCTTTCCAGGTTACAACATATGCAACTGCACCAGATACATCAAATGTTTATGGACAATGGTATAGTGATCTTGCAATTATTGATTCTGCTACTAGAAGAAAACGCAAGGAAGATGGACTAACAATTGGCACAGTTATTTCTGTTACTAAAAGTAAAACAGGAGACTGGGGCACTTTAACTGGTGCAAATGACTCTAGATTTCCTGGATTTGTTGAATGTGATGGTAGATACTTAGATCCTGCACAATATTACGCTCTATTTAAAGTTATAGGAAATACTTATGGTGGTGATGCGGTAGAAACGCCAGTACTTACTGCAGGTATAGTAACTGGTTATACGTTTACTGGAAAATTTAGAGTCCCTAATTATAGAAACAGAAAACTTGCTGGAGTTGGTAGGGTAGATGGAAACTCTGCTGGATCTCCAGGATTAACAACTACAAGAGGAGCAGATCCAGATAGCAATGTAACTGGAGATATTCAAACTCCAGGAGCATCAGGTGGACAATGGTTTATTGATACAATAGATGCTGCTAGCACACCACCGCTAGAGCAAGTATATGACGGCACTCCTAATGATACTGAGGGGTTATTCTGGAAATTAGGCAATTTATCTACGGCTGGGTATTCACAGGTGCAAGGGCAGGTCCAATATACTATTGCTGGTAATATGAATGTCAGTATTGGACCGTTAAATGAGTCTCTTACAGCAATGCCAGGGCATCAACATGCTGCTGTCACATCAATACCAAATGATGTTAGTGGATATTCTGTAGTAAGATGGGGTATAAATGCTATGACGGGATGGACCAGAAATAGTGGTGCAGGAAACACAATGGGCAGTCCCTCGTGCTCTGTTTTTAAATTTTTTGCACCTGCAAATCAACAATCATATGATCCATCAAAAACAATTGCTCCTCCACCCTCACAAGGTTACCCTACGGCTGCTCAATATTTACTTGCTCTCTTCGATATAGAATACCAGGGTGAGCAGGCTACAAGATATATGTGGTGGCAAAATAATTTTGGGGCGGAAAATACTCACAAAATAAACACTGTACCACTAGACAATTCCTCAGGAAATTGTCTTGCAGCGCTTGCTATTTTACAAGGTAATGCTAGTGTACAACTGTATAATCCAGAAGGAGGACAAATTACGCACAGTCACTATATAAAACTTGATGATGATTATGGCACTCAGGCAAACCATTTTGGATATGGAAATAGCACTGGAGGAGGGCACACAGTTGGAATCCCAACGCCACAATCAAATGTCACTGTAGAATTTCAACAAGCTAATTTAGGTATATCAGCTAATGATGCTACATTCCAACTTTCAAATGCTAAACAATTAACACCTACCGTAACTTTATCGCCGCAAAAGAGTGTTAGTTTAATGAATAAATATTCACGTACAAGATATCTTATTAAGGCTTTTTGAGTATGAATTTACCTCCTTATCGTCCATTAGAATTGATGGAGGACCCTAATATCACGAAATTTGAGTGCACTGATTTTATTGGTGTCTGGGAAAATTTTGTCCCAGGAGCATTTTGTGATGATTTAATCTCCCATTTTGAGAAACAACTAAAGGCCACATGTCTCTATGAAGGTTATGATGACGAAGATTCTCCCCCTGGGAAGATTCAGCACAGAATTACTGGCGTAGAAGAAGGCATAATGGATGGATCTAAGCAATTTAATAGTTTTGGTAACATGGGCAGAGCAGATACGTCTCTTTTGATTAATTACAGCAGTTATACTTTATCTCACCAAGTAAATCAATTTTTACACTCGTGTGTTACACATTATGCAAGTAAGTTTAGTCAACTAAGGCACTCTCCGTTAGTATCTACTGATATTAAAATGCAAAGGACTAACCCTGGCGGAGGTTATCATATGTGGCATTATGAAAATTCTACATGGAATTATGCACAAAGAGAATTAGTATGGATGATTTATTTGAATGATATGCCAGATGGTGAAGCGGAAACAGAATTTTTATATCAAAAACGTAGATTTAAACCAACAAAAGGCACGGTTGTTATTTGGCCAGCTGGCATGACTCATGTGCATAAAGGAAACACGGTGTTTACTCAAGATAAATACATCATTACAGGATGGTATATAAGAATCCCTACGGGAGGGTAAGAGTAACATGTTAATAAAAGAAGCGGTTTTGCAAGTAAATGTCCAAGAGCGACTCATTACTAAAAATACTGGCGTAGTTTCTCGTTTGCGTGATGAGATATGGGAAGACATTCTTAACAAAATTGATCCTTTTTGGCACACTGAAAGCGATAGAATTGAATACTTTTTTTATTATAATACAGGCGAATACTTGTGTCAGAAAGAAAAATTAGTTTATGATTTTGCTACAAAAGCACAAGCATATAAAACATATTTGTTTAATGATGCATCTGCAGAAAAAGCAAAAGAATTATTTGACTTCTTTTCAGTATATCTTTTTGTAGAGAGAGATTTAAAGACTCAAGAATTTGATGCTATACTTCAACAAATAACAGAACAACAAGAATTTTATGATGGATTATATTTTTTAAAAAAGCAAGATAAAAAGAATCTTTTATCTGAATCTGATTGGAGAGTCTTACCTGATATCCAAGATGAGCGAAAAGATATGTGGATAAAGTGGAGAAACGCAATTAGAGAGACTGAAATTAAAGATTCTACTAAATTCTTTACAAATTTAGAGTATTTCAAATATATAAATGAGTTTACTTGGCCTATTGATCCGCTTGTTTATCTTGAAAAATATCCTGATGGCAGTGTCGAATATTTATCTACTGAAGATCAATATGTATCTAAACCCATGGAAGCATCAAAAGATATAGTATCATCAAAACTTGCAGATATCATGACTTATCTTGATGGCACTACTCGTCTTGAATTAAAAATGGAAGCAACGCTTAAAGATCTCGCCATACAACTTAATCTAAAACAAGTTTTTCCAGGTTTTGAATTAGAAAAATATAGTATAATTGAGGATTGATATGATTAATCACGATAGATACGAAATAAAAGATTTTCAAGAATTAATTTATGATTATGTAAATTATGTTAAAAAACCATTTGTATTTTTAAGAGCGTCTGGACCCAACAAATGTAAAGACGTAGACAAATTGAATGAGGTTTATGGTCTATATAAACAATTATTGCCTGCAGATTTATATCATGCTATTTTTTACAATGAATTTCTTTTTATCACATTTGATAAAATTGAAGAGGCATTAGAGTTTGCTGAAGAGCATTTTCCAAAAAATTTAACAGATGGAGACCCTGATTATTATATTCATGTAACGGTTTATACAGAAATTGGGGAAGGAATCTATGGCAACGAATAATTATTACACTAAAACTATTAAACACTCTCTGAAAGCAAAAGAAATTATTGCAACTTCTTTTCTAATGCCATATAATGTTGCTATAAAACACAATCCATTAATAGATTTACAACAATATTATAATTTTAACTTTGAGAGCGATGGTCATGTAAACGCAGAATATTTAATGAATCCAAGAGGAGATTCTGCACTTACTGAGTTTGTATATGATGATAATAATGTATTAATTGAATATTCATGTAATGTGCTTCGTGAGTTATTTACACTAATGGTGAATGATTTGTGGACTGATTTTTGTGATGCCACAAATTTAAAATTGGATAAAGAAAAACTTGCTAAATTAGTGTGGGGGTTGGATAAACGAGATCCAGAGATATATAAAACCGTTGATGAATCAAAAAAAGATGCATTTAGATTTTATAGTTGTATAGAGCGCTTGGCATATAATGCAAATAAAGATGCAACTAAAATATGGTTATCTGATCCAGCGGGAATACTTGCTCCACAAGAAGTAGACAAACACGCAACCTTATTTTACTTAGATGGAATTTATTGGGAGCATGGTATTAATTTGGAAAATGATACATTACTAGCAAATCTTTATCCATGCTTTCGTACGCCCTCTATCATCAGTGTGGTATCTACAGAGTTTTCCTCACAACCAATACTTAGTACTTCTTTGGCATCTCAAAAGCAAGAGTATTTACAAAAATTAAACACATTCCTGACAAACGAGGACTACGAATACATTATCGAGAATACAAACGAAAACAATAGATTTTATTTATCAATTGAGTGGGATGCAGATGGCAAAATTGATGATATAATCTTTCATGACATACCAGTCTACAAGTTTGCCAGTTAAATTAGTGACACATGGGGGTTGACAGACCCCCTTTTTTGTGCAATAATTATTATATCAGCAAATCGCTGATGACAAATTACTTTATGGAGAATCCATTATGTCTAATGTACATAATCATACCTCCATCAATTCCGATCTTCGTGTTATTGATGGTGGTACTTACGATTTCAACGACCCCATCGACTGCTCACGTTTGATTGATCGTTATGTTTACGATCAAGTAAACCATCAGATCTCTCGTTATTGTCGCTATGTGGGACCTCGCGCACTGAGAGACGGAAAAATTACTTTCCAAGAATATGTGCAACGTGGAGAAACTGATCCTAGTCAACATACACAAGCGATGACTAAGTTTCTTCAATATTTTTTCATGGATGCCATCCTTGAATTGATTGATATGCATCAAATTCCTCTTGGGCGTGGTCTTTCCAGTGGGTGTGATTTTATTCATATCCCGACAGGTAAACCAGTAGAATTTAAGTCTTCTGGCAACAAAGATGGAGCGATTGCTTGTCTTGGTAACCTTGGGGTAAATGGTAAAGCAGATTTTACTCTTGTTTGTCGTTACGCTGTGCGTAATAACGCTATCAGTGAGCGCCAAACTCTTGTGATTCTTGATAGTGGTCGTAAGTGGCGTGAATACAATCCAGTTAAGTTTGATAAGAATGGTAAGACATCTAACTCAAACTTTTCTAAGATGCGTGCCCGCCCATCTGATGATGAAGATGTCTTTGTTCTCAGCGGTTATCGTAAACTAAATTCCGAATGGATCAAATTTATCAAAGAGAAAATCTAAAAGTCAATAATGTATACAACATGAATTGTATACAAGGTATGGCAGCGATGGATGCAGAATCTGTAGATCTCTGTGTCACATCGCCACCATATGATGACCTTCGCACATATAATGACAGCAGCAAATGGGATTTCAATGTCTTCAAAGATGTTGCACAGGCACTCACTCGTGTGCTGAAACCTGGCGGTGTCATTATGTGGAATGTCAATGATGCTACCATCAATGGTAGTGAGACTGGCAGCAGTTTTCGTCAGTGTCTATACTTCATGGATGAATGTGGTCTCAAACTGCATGACACCATGATTTATCAGAAAACTGGCACTGCATTTGCTAGCGGTCCTAAGAGTGTGAGATATACTCAAGTATTTGAGTATTGTTTTGTCCTGTCCAAAGGTAAACCCAAAACTATCAATCTTATCGAAGATAAGAAGAATAAATGGGCAGGCATTCACTCTTGGGGTAACGCCACATCTCGCACTAAAACAGGTGAGATGAAAGATCCTGGTAAACATAGCAAACCAATCAAAGAGTTTGGTGTGCGTAATAACATCTGGATTATTAAGAATAGTGGCGGGTTTGGACAGTCTAGCAAGGAAGCATACAAGCATCCTGCTACAATGCCAGAAGAATTAGCACGTGGTCACATTCTCACTTGGAGTAATCCTGGTGATGTTGTCATTGATCCATTTATGGGCAGTGGCACCACGCTTGCTATGGCACATGAATCTCATAGAAAATTCATTGGTTTTGAAATCGATGAAGAATACTATACCATGTGTCAATCACGCATCAAGAAACTTAACATTAACCTTCGCAATTTTATCTGTGATTAGTTTCCTCTCCTGTATGCGCTTTCAAATGCGTCTAGGAGCGCCTCAGAGCAACCTTTCATCTTATCTAACATGAGTATCCAAATTAATCCTCCAATCCTCTTGACACGGCGCACAGACTTCGAGTATGATGTGCGTCTTGATCTCGCCTCACTTGATGAAGACCAGCAACGCCGCTGGTTTTACAAACGAGATTACGAACCAACTGAATATGTTAAAGATGTAATGCGTGTGGTGCCCGTAGGATATCAATTTTCTTCTTACGATCACTATCAGCAACTTCTGACTCTTGAAGAGTCTAAATAATTTTGTCTTTTGTTTAATTATTAATTCAAAAAATGAGTAAAACTTTTAAGCGTTTCAACAAATCTCAAACAAGCGAATTTCAGCATCAATATAATGCTGAATTAGAAAATGATTTTGAGACATTTGGATATGACGTGAGTAATATCAAGCGCACTCCAAAAAACAAAAAAACCATTAAATTCCGAGACAACTATGATTTTCAGTGATAATTAAAAAAAACAAAATACATTGTGCCACTTTTTAAACTGGCACACTACAGGCACAACCGTGTCCTTGTCGCTCTATAATATATGAGTTGACAAGGACACCTTCATGAAATCCTATCCTCTCGGTATCGACAATCCGTATCTCATTCGTGGAATCGTAGGCACAACTCGTTGGGGATTGTTTCGTCGTGATTCGTTTCAAAAAATTGCAGAGTTTGCCTCTCAAACTCAAGCATATGATGCTCGCCGTGCCATACTAACATCAGAGGGATACAACGCATGACTCCCAATTGGATTCACAACTCAGGTAAATCTAAGAAAACTAAAGGCACGTGCAAGGGTAAACTTAAAGCACGTAAACAAGTGCTGCAATTTCTTAAAATTAAACTCACTGCATCATGAAATTCACTTACATTTTTCTTGCATTTATTGGTATTTTGATGTATAATGCTATGCTGATCCAACGCGATCAAAAAATGTTTGACGCATATGATCAGCGCGTGAGGATAACACCACACGAGCGTTATTGTCAACAGAAACAATCCTGGCATCCTGATTGCAACCTCGAATGAAAAACACTAACATAGACGACATTCTTCTTGATATTGATGAATATCGAGAAAAAGAATTAATTGACTATTACGTTGAAGATCTGGAGCGTCTTGCTGCAGAAAACGAAGTAACAGTTGATTATTACATTGAGGAGTTTATCTAACATGGAGGGGTATTCACACTGTCCATCCTGCAATGCAAAGTGGTGGTATAAAGAAATACCAGAAGAGCATCGGCAAAACTACAGCGCACCATATTGGTATAGCAGAGTAATTGCTTACTCAGATTGGGAATCTGATCGCACACTATACTATATTTGTCCAGATTGTCAAACTAAATTTGATTTTTCTGGCACAGTAATCAAAAATTAATTTAAAAATGACTCACTACGATAAATTAATTGACACGCTCATCATGCATCTCTATGATGCGTGGGAGCACAAATATTGGGATGAGCAGCTAGCAAAAAGAAAAGCACATGAAATTCTAACAACTGTAGAAGCATTTCAACAAAACCGTGTCTTAACAACTACAGACACATCTGTATATACACAATGGAGGGCATCTGACTGATGGCATTAGCACAACAAGTAACAGATTCATTAGATGAAGCAACAGCAGCATTGCGTAATGCATTAGCATTTGCAGCACGACAAGAGCGACCAATTGTGTGCACAACTATTTCAGAGTTGTTATGTCGCATTGAGCAACTCAAGTCATTTGATGGATTGCTAGACAAAATGGATAGTATGATACAAGAGAAAAACGGACCATTTAATAAGGATTAAAATAATGAAGTCTAATGGATTAGAAGTTTATAAAAATGCTTTGAGTCACAAAGAGTGTCAATCTCTCATTTATTCATTTGAGCATGATGATAGAAAAGGACCAGGAGTGGTTGGTGGTCCTGCAGTAGATACTACATTCAAAGCATCTACAGATCTAAGTCCATGGTTTCAAGATCCAAGTTACTCTCAATATAATGAGATTATACAACCAGTATTAGATGAATACATTGATCATTTTTCTGAAAAATATCCTATATTAGATGATGTTTCTTCGTGGGATCTAGATGATGGTTACAATATTCAAAAATATGTAGATGGTGAAGGATATTTCAAACTGCACTGCGAACATGCGCGGATATATCCACTTAGATTAATGGCATGGATGATATATCTAAACGATGCCGAATGTGGCACAGAGTTTCCATACTTAAATACTACGCTAAAAGCACAAGAAGGCACACTAGCTATTTGGAGTGCTGGATGGACACATGCACACAAGGGCGTTACTCCTAATAAAGGAGAAAAATATATTGCCACGGGGTGGTATTCTATGCTAGTATATTGAGGCAAAAGGTAAACAAAATGAGCAGTGGATCATGGAAGGTACACAAAATGAGTCGATTTGAAAAGAATCCAGACGAAATTGTGCTGGAAGATGTGAAGATGTTTCACTATGAAACAATGGAAGAGGGTCGTCATGTATGGATTGGTATCTATCAAAATGATGGGTCAATCTACCATATGAATATTGGTGGCGACAATCTCAAAGTATACTTTAGTAATGAATCCTGTGACACATGACACACGAAGAAATGCTTGAAGTTGCCGCACAACGAGAAGCAGAAAACAAAGCATTGGAAGCACTTGACAAACTTTATAAGGAGAATGATGAAGGTATGAAAAAACTTTCTGAAGACGAAAGAATCAAAGTGATTCAAACTGCTTGTGGTGCTATTGGTAAGTATTCCGATGCTCTCAAAGCACTTGCTGAAACTGAATCAAGAGGCACCAGAATGACCTACAAACTTGACGAAAACGCCAAAGCATTCTCTTATACTAAAGAAGAGTTGTTTGATTGTATCACTCGCATTGTGGCACATCCACACACAGCAATCACTCAGCATGACAAAGCTCGTGCTATGGCAGTATTTCTAACCTTTGCTGATTATCTTGGTAACTATACCGAGAGTGATAATAACTTCGGTCATGTCATCTACGAGTCAGATTCTACTGACTTTGAGGGTCATGTGCTGCAGTTGCTTGGTAAGAATAAACCAATGGATTTCTATCACACTGATGCTGACAAGATTCTTAATGGTAAAGACAAATGAGCTTTGAGGATAAACAAGCACTCTACGAGTTTCTGCGTGGTGCAGCAGTTGTTGGTGGTATCGTGGCACTATTTCTACTAATAATAGTTGCTATTGGTGTCACAGGAAAAGAAGAAACCCCAAAGACCAACTTCAAGGTCATTGACCAGTATAAAGGTTGCGATGTCGTACAATGGCATTATAATATGCTTTCTGAATACAAATACTTTCTGCATTGCCCAAAATGAAACTCTTTGATTACGAAACCTACGAGGATTATGGAAAGGAATGGTTCTTTCAAATCCTCAGATTCCGAAAGTTTACTCTGCTTGACCTCACATTGCAGTGGGATGAATTTCCTGCAACTGATTTCTTTCCGTTTTTAGTTGTGAGTATGGGCCCTCGTCATTTATTAGGATTTACATTCAGGTGGAAAGCATTTGAGATAAATTGTGATATAATTGATGGAGCACCAAGAAATTTTGAATGGTATCGGAGAAATAGACATGAATCCATTGATTAAAAAATTTGAAGAAGTATATGGTAAAAAACCAGTAGAAAGTGGATTGATTGAGCAACTTGCTGGTGGAGATATATTGACAATGGGATGTGGGGGGTCAGATACTATACATTTCGGCCCTCCTTTTCCCAGTGCAAACTCTCCCGATATTTTTAGTTTGGGTGGTATTGACACTATTACTAAGATACCATTACCAGTTAAAAAACAATTTTCCATTCCACACACTACACTTGAAGATCAACAGTTTTGTAGGGTGATAAAAGATATGGAAAATGATAGAGCAAAGGTTACATCTATCTCTGCTGAAATAGATTCATCATTTAATGGATTTGGTGGACAGATTAAATATACTGTTGAGATCACAGGCACATATCCATAATACTTATCAGTCGCCCCTTGACGCCAGCGTTGAGGGGTGCTACATTACATAGGTAATCAAACAAATCAACCGATGGACTTCGACACCTGCCTCTGGGATGAGATTCAAGACATGCCTGGAGAAATCTTTGATTTTGAGGATGATCTGCTCACCGCTTGGGAAAATACCAGTCGCTGTGATCGGCGTGATGTGATAGAAAAAGCGTCCAACATGCTGACAATTTGAATCATGCGAAGAGTTACTGTAAAACCTAAATCTAGCAAGGCAAAGAATCGTCTTGCTAACTCTATGGATGGTAATCCTATCTGTATTGTTGAGCAAGACAAAGGAGATGGTATGCTGTTTCTTGCTAGCGAGAATCAGAAATACTTCTTCTGGGTCAATGTAAGTGAAGATTGTCACTGGGAAACTGAATGGGAGGTATTATGACTGACGAACAAATTGAGATGCTGCGGCGTCTCATTCAAGATGAGATTGAAGTTGCTGGTGTTGATGGTATGGAACACGGTGTATGGGGATGGATGGATAGTGAATTAGACAAACGATGGAAACAGTTTCAGGAGAGTTTCAATGATTGATTGGGAAACAGAATGGGAGGTTCTATGAGTTACACTATCACCAAACACATCCAAATTCAACACGAAGAAGATGATTGGAG
>Ga0194116_10000889_pt1 | contig 47249 bp, 35 predicted proteins | sample TA2MahsurfametaG_4_FD_148617 | JGI IMG/M metagenome (GOLD analysis project Ga0194116, IMG submission 148617) | Freshwater microbial communities from Lake Tanganyika, Tanzania - TA2015008 Mahale S9 surface | ecosystem: Environmental > Aquatic > Freshwater > Lake | place: Tanzania: Lake... | reverse complement strand
CGAGGCCGGCAGCGTGATGCTGCAGGTGGGCTGGTTCAAGTACACGAGGCGCACCACCGGCGAGGGCCGGCGGATCTTCCTCATGGCGCCGCTCCACCACCATTTCCAGAAGCTTGGCTGGAAGGAGTCCAAGATCGTCACCCGCTTCTACATCGCCGGGATCCTCTGCGCGGTGGTGGCCCTGAGCACCCTGAAGATCCGATGAGCGCGCGACCTTCCAGACGAAACGCTGAACGGATGGCCGGGCCGGCCGGTTGCTCCTTGATCCGGCGGCCGCCGGTGGTTTCATTGGGACTGTCGGCGGCGCCGGCCCTCGCGGCCGGAGACCGTCGGAATCGCCGCGGCGATCCGTGCAAACCCGATCCATTCCATCGACACCCCGTCCTCCAGGCCGTTTTGGCCGGTGGCGCGTCGTCGACCGGTGGTCCCGCCCGCGCGAACGCACTTTCGTCCCGATCCGGGGGGAGGACCCGGACCGGGACGGACCCTCAAGAACCCATCCTCGATCCATCCAGCACCGCCCAACCCACTGACCCATGAGCATCCCCAACTCCCCCCTGTTGCCCGGTTCCAAACTGGAGCAGGCGGCCAAGAGCCGTTCCACCTTCAGCATCGCCGCCTTCATCTTCAGCGCGCACGTGGCCGTGTTCCTCGTGGTGCTGCTCAACGGCTGCAACAAGGAGAGCGCGGCGACGACCTCCGAGCCCGCGACGCCGGCACACCCGACGGATTTGGCGGTCCAGCCCGCCCAACCCCCGGGCGGCGCCGCCGACCTCGTGCCGCCGCCGGGTGCGGACGCGCTGCCGACCAACCCGCCCACCGTCCCGGGCGGCGCGGTCGTGACCTTCCCGTCCGGCGCCACCAACCCTCCCACGATCGTTCCCCCGCCCGATCTGGGCGTCGGTCCCGCCGGCGGCGGTACTCCGCCCGAAACCCGGTCTCCGGGGGAGCCTGCCGGAACCGCGACCAGCGAGTACAAGGTCAAGAGCGGTGACATCGCCTTCAACATCGCCAAGGCCAACGGGATCTCCCTCAAGGCGCTGAAGGATGCCAACCCGAACATCGACCTCAGCAAGCTCAAGGTGAACCAGGTCCTGCAGCTGCCCGCCGCCGGGACCGCGAAGGAGGCCGCGCCGAAGAAGGGCACCAAGGCCGCCAAGTCGGCCGGCGCCGATGCCGCCGACGCCGCCGGCGAGGCGACCGGTGGATCCTCCCACACGGTCAAGGGCGGAGACACCCTCGGCAAGATCGCCAAGAAGCACGGGGTCACGGTGAAGGCCCTGCGCGCCGCCAACAACCTCTCCGGCGACAAGATCAACATCGGGCAGAAGCTCAAGATCCCCGCCAAGGGCGCCCCCGAGGCGACGGCCCCCGCGACCAAGGCCCCGGCGGATGCGCCCATCGCCGACCCGGCCCCGGTGGCTCCTCCGGCCGTACCGGGCCGCTGAACCGGCATCGGGACTCCCGAAGGCCCTCCTCTCCCGAGACGCCCCCTCCCCATGCGCACCACGTCGATCCTGCTGCTGTTGACGGTCAGCCTCCTGCTGGCCCTCAGCTTCACCATGCTGGCCAGCGCGGTGATGATGGACGCGAGGTTCTCGAACCTCGTGGCCACCCAGGGCGTGGCCATCCTGGTCGGGGCGGCCCTGATGTGCGCCCTGTGGCGGAGCGACTACCGGCTGTGGCTCCGGAACCACTGGTGGGGGTACGGCATCGCGCTGGTTCTCCTGGTGCTGGTGCTCTCGCCGCTGGGCACCTACCGCAACGGGGCCCAGCGCTGGGTCTTTGGCACCCAGCCCGGGGAGTTCGCCAAGCTGCCCCTCCTGCTCATGCTGGCGGCCTGGGGGGCGAGGTTCGGCCCCCGCATGCGCCTCGGCGGCTTCATCCAGACCGGCCTCTGGGGACTGGTGCTGCCCGGCCTGGTGGTGCTACCGCTCTTGGGCCTGCTCTACAAGCAGCCCGACCGCGGCACCATGATCCTCTTCGGCATGGTGACGGTGGTGGTCCTGTTGCTCGGCGGGATGCGCCGGCGCTTCGCCATCGTGCCGCTGCTGCTCGGGGCCGGTCTGGGCGTGCACTTCTACCAGTCCAGCAAGATGGTGCGCGACCGGATGGACGCCTTCCTGCATCCGGAGCTGTATCCGCAGACCACCGGGTCGCAGGCGCTGAAGTCGCTGGCGGCCCTGCGCGAAGGCGGCCTCGAGGGCGTGGGGCTGGGCTCCGGGGTCATCAAGCTCACCATCCCGGAGCAGCACACCGACTTCATCCTGCCGGTGATCGGCGAGGAGCTGGGCCTCTTCTTCACCCTCGGGGTGCTGGTCGCCTTCGTGGTGATCCTCCTCTGCGCGGTCCGCATCGCCGCCCGGGCGGCCGACGCGGAGGGGAGGCTGTTGGCCGGGGGCATCGGTTTCCTGATCGCCTGCCAGGCGATGATCAACATCGCCGTGGTCACCAATTCGATGATCAACAAGGGCATGCCCCTGCCCTTCGTGAGCCGGGGCGGCTCGAGCGCGGTGACGATGCTGGCACTGGTCGGCCTGCTGCTGTCGATCGCCCGGCGGGCCCCGGAGACGGTCGAGTCGGCATCCGGCGTCCGGACCAACCCCTTCCATTGCCCGGACCTCGAATCCCTGCCCGCCCGATGAACCGACCCGTCGGCACCTCGATCCATGTCGCCATCGCCTGCGGTGGAACCGGCGGCCACCTCTTCCCGGGGCTGGCGGTGGGACGGGAACTCGCGACCCGGGGCGCGCAGGTCACCCTGCTGGTCTCGCCGAAGGAGGTCGACCAGGAGGCCCTGCCGGGGATCGGCCTGGCCACGGCGACGCTCCCGGCGGTGGGGCTGCAGGGAGGCAACGTGGGCTCGTTCCTGGCGGGCTTCGTCCGCGCCTGGCGGTGCGCGCATCGGCTCTTCACCGGCCGCGGCCTCGGCCCGCGACCCCCGGAGGCGGTGCTCGGCATGGGGGGATTCACCGCCGCTCCGCCGATGCTGGCAGGGCGACGCCTCGGCGCCGCGATCTTCCTCCACGAGTCCAACACCGTGCCAGGACGGGCCAACCGGCTGATGGCCCGCTGGGTGCGGGAGGCCTTCTGCGGCTTCGAGGAGACGGCCTCCCGGTGGGGCGCCGCGCGCACGACCTGCACGGGCACCCCGGTCCGCGGGGAGATCGCGCGGCTGCGGCACGGCCGCGACGCCGGGGCGGCACGGATCGCCCTCGGCCTCGATCCGTCCCGGCCGGTGCTGCTGGTCACCGGAGGCAGCCAGGGCGCCCGGGGGCTCAACCGGGCGGTGTGCGCGGCCCTGCCCGGCCTGGCCGCCGCCGAGCCGGACCTCCAGTTCATCCACCTGGCCGGGGTTCCCGACCTCACCGAGGTGCAGGCCGCGCACCGTCCGCTGGGCGCGCGATCGTTCGTCCGGCCCTTCCTCCGTGAGATGCACCGGGCGCTCGAGGCGGCCGATGCGGCGGTCAGCCGGGCCGGGGCCTCGTCGCTGGCGGAACTGGCCGCCGCCGGGCTTCCCGCGGTGCTGGTGCCGCTGCCCACGGCGCAAGACGACCACCAGCGCCACAACGCCTCCGCCCTGGCCGGGGTCGGCGCGGCCACGCTGCTCAAGCAGGCGGGGCTGTCGCCGGACCGCCTGATGGACGCGGTGCTGCCGCTGGTCCGGGACGACGCGAAGCGCCTGGCGATGCGCCGGGCCCTGGCCGGACTGGACCGCCCGGATGCGGCGGCGGCGATCGCCGAAGGCATCCTCCACCACCTGCGCCAGCCTTTCACCCAGGCCGTCCGACGCGGCCCCCGGGGATCCGGGCTGCCGGTGGGCGGCCGCTGGATGCCCTTCAAGGAGGCCGCATGAGCAACCCGCTGCGACTGAGCCCGGAACAGGTCGATCCGGCGATCGAGTCGGCCGCCGCCCACGCCGAGGACATCTCCAACGCCTTCCGGGACCTCGGGATCGTCCTGCCTGCCGGGACGGTGGTGAGGCGCGACGAACCCCTGGCCCGGCGCACCACCCTGCGCGTCGGCGGGCCGGCCGACCTCTACGTGGAACCCGGCTCGGACAACGCGCTGGCGTCCGCCCTCGAGATCGCCAACCTCCGCGGCCTGCCGGTCTTCCTGCTCGGCCGCGGCTCCAACCTGCTGGTGCGGGATGGCGGCATCCGCGGCCTGGTCGTCTCGCTCGCCCATCCCCACTTCTCACGCGTCGAGACCGATGGGGGGCGGATCACCGCCGGCGCCGGGGCCCGGCTCAAGACGATCGCCCACGAGGCCCGGCGCGCCGGCATCGGCGGCCTCGAGTTCTTCGAGGGCATCCCGGGCTCCCTCGGCGGGGCGTTGCGGATGAACGCGGGGGCGATGGGGTCGTGGACCTTCGACGCGGTGGAGGAGCTGCGCTGCATGAGCCGCCTCGGGGAGGTCCGCCACCTGCCGGCCCGCGAGGTGCCCGTCGAGTACCGCTCCTGCCCGATGCTCGCCACGCACATCGCGCTCGGCGCGGTGCTGCGGGGACGACCCGAGGATGCCGACACGATCCGGGACCGCATGGAGCAGTATTCGGGCAAGCGCTGGTCGAGCCAGCCCAGCCAGCCGAGCGCGGGTTGCACCTTCAAGAATCCCCTGCCGACGCTCCCGGCCGGCCGTCTCATCGACGAGCTGGGGCTCAAGGGGACGCGCGTCGGCGACGCCATGGTCAGCGACGTCCACGGCAATTTCTTCGTCAACCTCGGGCGGGCCACCGCGGCGGACATGCTCGCCCTGATCGACCTGGTCCGCACGAGGGCGCTCGGGGAGCGGGGTGTCGCGCTGGAGATCGAGGTGGAGATCGTGGGCGAGGACGCATGACCGACCGCCTCCACATCACCGTGCTGCGCGGCGGCCCATCGGCCGAGCGGGAGGTCTCGCTGCGCTCCGGCGACGCCGTGGCGCGGGCCCTGAGGTCGCTGGGCCACCGGATCGACGAGGTCGATCCGGTGCCCGGGGCCCCGGAGATCCCGGACGGAACCGACGTGGTCTTCCTGGCCCTCCACGGCACGTACGGCGAGGACGGCACGGTCCAGTCCGAGCTGGAGGAGCTCGGGGTGCCCTACACCGGCTGCGGGGTCCGGGCCTCCCTCTACGCCTTCGACAAGATCCTCACCAAGCGCCGCTGCCTCCGGGCCGGGGTTCCGACTGCGCGGTTCGAGCGCTTCATCGACGCCGATGCGCCCTGGCCCGACGGATGGCGGCCGCCGGTCGTGATCAAGCCGGCCCGCCAGGGCTCGAGCGTGGGCCTGCGGTTCGTCGACCGGATCGAGGACTTTCCCGGCGCGCTGGCCTTCTCCCTGTCGCATGGCGGCGAGGTGCTGATGGAGGAGCGCATCGCCGGACGCGAGACCACCGTTGGCCTGCTCGACGGTGAGCCGCTGCCGGTGGTGGAGGTCCGCCCGAGGTCCGGCGCCTACGACTACGCCAACAAGTACACCACCGGCCGCACCGAGTACTTCTGCCCGGCGGAGTTCCCGGGGGAGGTGACCCGGGCCATCCAGGCCGCCGCGCTGGGGGCCTTCCACGCGGTGGGCTGCCGCGACTACGCCCGCGTGGACGTGATGGTCCGGCCCGACGGCTCGCCCGTGGTTCTCGAGGTGAACACCCTCCCCGGCATGACCGAGACGAGCCTGCTGCCCAAGGCCGCCGCCGCGGCCGACATCGGCTTCGCGGAGCTCTGCGAGCGGATGGTGCGACGGGCCCTGGCCAGGCCGGCGACGGAACGTTGACCCCATGTTCACCCGCACCCAGGAGAACCGCAGACGGACACGGTCGGGACCCGTGCTGGAGGCCCGCCTGCGCGCCGACGCCCCGGACGGGTCGAACGGGACGGCTGCGCGCCCCGTGCGATGGGCCGTCCGGCTGGTGGTGGCCCTGGTGTTCGGGGCGTCGCTGGCGGCGGGCGGCTGGTGGCTGCGCGAGAACTGGGTGCACCGCATGCCATCGCTGGCGCTCCGGGAGGTGGTGGTGGAGGTCGACGGCGTGCTCTCGGCCGACGAGGTCCGTCGCCTGGCCGGCGTGCCCAAGGGGCGCAACATCCTCTCGATCGACCTGCCGGGACTGAGGGACCGCCTGCAGCACCATCCCAGGATCGCCTCGGCCTGCATCGTCGCCGAGTTCCCCGGGACGCTGCTCATCGGTATCCGTGAGCGGCTGCCGCTCGTCGCCGTCGAACCCCTCTCCCGCAACGGGCTCCAGGCGCGCTACCTGCTCGACGAGGCCGGCCACCTGATGCTGCCGCTTGACGCCTCGAGCGCGCCCGCCGAGGCCGTCGAGGCCGAGTCGGCGCTGCCGGTGCTCGTCGGCCACGACGCGCAGCGGCCCACGGCGCGGGCCGACACGCTGCGGGCCCTCGACTTCATCCGGGCCTACGAGGCCGCCGCGCCGACCGGCCTGCCCGAGATCCGCTCGGTGTCCATCGCCGAGCCCGGGGTGCTCGTGGCCACGACCGAGACGGGTGCGGAGGTCACCTTCGCCACCCGCGACTACCCCACGCAACTGCGCCGCTGGGGCGACATCCTGCGCCGGTTCGAGTCGGCCCAGGAGCCGCGCTCCATCCGCTCCCTGGACCTCAGCGTATGGCAGAACTCCCCCATCCGCTGGAACGAGCCCCTGGCGGCCCCCGCGCCGTCGGCCGACACGGTCGACCGGGTCCCCGACCGCATCCAGCGCCCCCGACCCAAACGACAGACCCGAAGAACCCATGTCTAAGGCATCCCCCATCCTGGTCGGACTCGAGATCGGCACCTCCAAGATCTGCGCCGCCATCGGCGAGGAGACCGAGCGCGGGGAGTTCACCCTGCTCGGCATCGGCCAGGCGAGGTCCCACGGCGTGCGCAAGGGCGAGGTCGTGGACCGCGAAAAGGCGCAGGAGGACGTCCGCTCGGCACTCGGGAACGCCGAGGAGCAGGCGCAGGTCACCATCCGCAACCTGTTCCTCGGGGTCACCGGTCGGCACATCGAGGGCTTCAACAACGTCGGCATGCACCCGGTCGCCTCGGACGACCGCCTGGTCACCGCGCAGGACGTCGCCGACGCCGCGGAGAACGCCAAGGCGATCACCCTGCCGGCCGAGCACACCATCCTGCACACGATCCGCCAGCGCATCTGCGTCGACGGGGTCGAGGTGGCCGACAACCCGGCCGGACGGCTGGGACGGAAGGTCGAGGCCCACGTGCATGTGATCCACGGCAACGCCCTGCGCATCCAGAATTCCATGCAGCTGGTGCAGTCGCTCTCGATCGAGGTGAACCAACCGGTCTTCAATGGCCTGGCCAACGCGCAGGCGGTGCTGACGCCCGAGGACAAGGAGAACGGGGCGCTGGTCATCGACATCGGGGGCGGCGCCACCGAGTTCGTCCTCCAACAGGGCCAGGCCATCCGGCAGTCCGGGGTGTTCGCCATCGGGGGCGACCATGTCAGCAACGACATCGCCCTCGGCCTGAAGATCAGCATGGGGATGGCCGAGCGGCTCAAGATCCGCCACGGCAGCGCCGTGGTCGGGGCCGGGAGCCGGGGCCAGTCGGTGCCGCTGGGCGAGAACGATGTGGGGATCCCGTCGAGGGAGATCAGCCTCGAGCAGCTCCACCGGATCATGTCCGTGCGCCTGCAGGAGCTCTTCGAGCTGGTGGCCGAGCGCTGCGCGGAGGGCTGCCTGCTCGACGAGGCGCGCGCCGGGGTCTTCCTGTCCGGAGGCTCCTCGCTCATCCCGGGCATCGACACTCTGGCCCAGCGCATCTTCCGCCTGCCCGTGACACGGGCGACCTGCCGGAACATCGCGGGCAACTCCGCCACGCTGGCCCACCCGGAGTTCGCGACGGCCATCGGCATCGCCCGGTACGGCGGCATGCGCCTGCGCAACCGGCCGCGCCAGCGCTTCAGCCTCCGGGACGTTTTCCCCTTCCTCCGCTGACCCCGACCCCCCAACGCATGAACGACGCCGCCATCCGATTCCTCGCCGTCGGCCACGCCGGAGCACGGATCCTCGACGCGCTCCGCCGGCGTTCCCCCGGCGCGCTGGAGTGCGCCCATGCCGACACCAGCCCCGAGTCGCTCCGCACCTCCCCGATCGACCGAAGGCTCACCCTGGGCCTTTCGGTCAGCCACGGCCTCGGGGCCGGGGGAGACCCCGACATCGGGCGCCTGAGCGCGGAGGCCGACCTCGCGTCCATCCGGGAGTTCACGCAAGGGGCTCGGATGGTCTTCGTCGTCGCGGGCCTCGGCGGCGGGACGGGCTCCGGGGCGGCACCGGTGGTCGCCCGGGCGGCCCGCGAGTCCGGCGCCCTCGTGCTGGTCATCGCCACGACGCCCTTCGAGTTCGAGCGCCGTCGCGTGCAGTTCGCCCAAGAGTCGCTCGAGCGCCTGCGCAACGCGGCCGACGCGGTCCTGGCCATCTCCAACCAGAGGGTCCGGAGGATGCACGACGACCGGACCCACCCCCACGAACTCTACCAGTTCGCCAACGAGCTGCTGGCCCAGACCCTCCAGGGCCTCTGGCGTCTGCTCGACTCTCCCGGGCTGATCCCCATCGAGTTCGCCCACATCGAGCGCCTGCTGCGCGGCCGTCATGCCGAGAGCGCCTTCGCGGCCGTGCAGGCCACCGGCGGCAACCGGGCCCACGCGGCGGCCGAGCAGTTGCTCACGCACCCCTTCCTCGACACCGGTGCGGCGCTGGCCTCGGCCCGCGAGGTGCTGATCGGGGTGGCTGGTGGCGACGACCTGCAGATCGGCGAGGTCGAACACCTTGTCGAGACCCTCCAGGCCCGTTGCCCGTCGGCCGACTTCGTCGTCGGCGCGTCGATCGACCCGTCCCTGACCGGGCACCTCCACGTCACGGCGATCACCACCCGGGCCCCGGCCCAGGCGGCGGCCGCGCGGGTAGGGTCCGGCTTCGGCGGCGGGGAGGTCCCGACACCGCAGGCTGCCAAAGTGCGGTCCGCGGAAAGCGGCGGGACGACGGCCCCCTTCGGCGGCGAGGACTTCCTGCAGGCCCCGGAGCAGCGGACCGTCGCCGACCCCCGGCTGATCCCGCCGCCCCCGGAGCTCAGCATGGAGCAGCGCCAGCGGATCCTGAGCCGGCAGCGTTCCAGGCCCTCCTCCCGCGGGCGGACCGACTCCCAGATGGTCATGAACTTCGACATCGCGCAGCGGGGCCGCTTCGACAACACCGAGCGCAACCGCCACAAGGGCGTGGACCTCGACGTGCCAACCTACCTGCGTCTGGGGATCGTGCTCAACTGACCCCACACGGCCGGGATGTTGAGGACCCGGATTTCAGGGATACCTTTGGTCTCATGCACGCCGTATCGCTCGAAAGCCGGAGGGCCGCCGCCGAGGACCTGGAATCCCTCCAGGAGCTGTGGTCGGCGTCGGAATTGCCGGCCGACGAACTGGCCGGATTCTTGGGCGAGTTCCAGGTGGTGACCGACCCCGACGGCCGCGTCCTGCATGCCATTGGCCTTCTCGTCGAGGACGACCAGGGCCTGCTTCACAGCGAGGCGCTGGCCCCCGGGTCATCCCACGACCCCGACAGCTGCCGGTCCACGGCATGGAAACGGCTCAGGATCATCGCCAGGAACCAGGGCGTCCGCCGCATCTGGACCCGCGAGGATGCGGCCTACTGGTCGACCTGCGGCTTCCAGCCGGTGGCGGCCTCCGACCTCCCGGAACCGCTCCCCTCGTTCGCGACACGGGAGGACGGATGGTGGCTCTTCCGGCATCCGGAGCCTTCGCAGGCCGCCCAGATGATCCAGCAGGAGATGGCGTTGTGGCAGACCCAGCGTGAGCAGGAAGCCGAGGGTTTCCGAAACCGCCTGGCCACCTTCCGTATCGTCGCCTGGGGACTGGTCCTCGTGGTGGCGGTCCTGACGGTTGTCTTCATGGCCCTCGTCAAGACCCAACAGCTCCCGATGCGGCGTTGATCGCCGGAGTCCGGGGGGTACGATTGGCCAACCGACGGGCCTTGCTGGAGGAGAGGTTCCGGGCCGGGCACACCAAGGAGGCGAGGGTGGAGAACCCTGCTGAAACGAGTGTACCCGACCCGGAACGGGCGGACGAGATGTTGGTTCTCCATTGTCCGCCCCGTCACCGGCGAACCGGCGATGCCGGACCCTAGGGAAGCGGCACGGCTTCCCGCAACCTCAAACCCCGTTCCCTAAACCCCGTCCCTCAAAACCCGTCCCGCTCCAAGGCTGGCGGCGCATTGGGGGTGTCGGCACGTGCTCATGCTCCAGCCCACCCTCCGGCAATGGGGGGAGCCCCCGGGAAGAATCCGCAACCAAGGGACAGGCTCGTGGAGGGGACAGGCTCGTGGAGGGGACAGGCTCGTGGGGATGGGGCGGGAGGCCGTCGTGGGAGATTTCTTGAAGAATCCGGGGAGAACCGATGGTCGGCGAGCGAACCCTATCATGAGGGACCGACGCGACGTCCGGGTCGGGGCCTCAGGAAAAGAACCCCATGCTTGCCCAGATCCGCTCGGCCGCCCTCCAGGGCATCGAGGCCCTGCCCGTCGAGGTCGAGGTCGATTCCGGCCCGGGTCCCCAGCAGATCGTGCTGGTCGGGCTGCCCGACGCCGCCGTCCGGGAGTCCAGGGACCGCGTCGGCACGGCCATCGTCCACAGCGGCTTCCGGTTCCCGCCCGGCCGCACCACCATCAACCTCGCCCCGGCCGACATCCGCAAGGAGGGTCCCAGCTTCGACCTCCCGATCGCCGTCGGCATCCTCGCGGCCAGCCGCCAACTGGTTCCCCGGGACCTCGCGGCCTTCGCCATGGCGGGCGAGCTGGCGCTGACCGGGGCCGTCCGACCGGTCAAGGGGGCCCTGGCCCTGGCCTTGCGCGCGCGGGCCGGCGGATGCCACGGCCTGCTCCTGCCCGCCGACAACGCGCCCGAGGCCGCCGTGGTCGACGGCCTCGACGTCATCCCGGTCCGAAGCCTGCACGAGGCGGCGCAGTTCCTCGCCGGCGAGGCGTCCATCCCTCCGCTCCGGATCGATACGGCGGCGCTGTTCGAGGCCGGGGACGACGACACGATGGACATGGCCGAGGTCCGCGGGCAGGAGTCGGTCAAGCGCGCCCTCGAGGTGGCGGCCGCCGGCGCCCACAACCTGCTGCTCATCGGGCCACCCGGCACCGGCAAGTCGATGCTCGCCCGGCGCCTGGCCACCATCCTGCCGCCGCTCACGCTCGCCGAGGCGCTGGAGGCCACCCAGATCCACAGCGTGGTCGGACAGCTCGCGCCGGGGCAGGCCCTCATCACGCGCCGGCCGTTCCGCTCGCCACACCACACCGCCAGCGACGCCGGGCTTCTCGGCGGCAACACCCAGCCGACCCCCGGCGAGATCTCCCTCGCGCACCAGGGCGTGCTCTTCCTCGACGAGCTGCCCGAGTTCAAGCGCACCGTGCTGGAGACCCTGCGCCAGCCCCTCGAGGAGGGCCGCGTGACAATCAGCCGGGCCGCCGGCACCGTGACCTTCCCGGCCCAGTTCCAGCTGGTCGCCGCGATGAACCCGTCGCCCGACGGCCGGATGCCCGCCGAGTCCCGCTCGAGCCCCCGCGAGATACGGTCCTACGTGGGCCGCATCTCGGGCCCGCTGCTCGACCGCATCGACCTGCATGTCGAGGTGCCGGCTGTGCGGTTCACCGACCTCGAGCGGGCGCGCCCCGGCGAGTCCAGCGCACGGATCCGGCAGCGGGTCGAGCAGGCCCGGGCCATCCAGCGCCGGCGGATCCCCGGCCGCCCCACGGCCTGCAACGCCCGGCTGGGCCCACGCGAGCTCCAGCAGTGCGTGCGGCTCGAGGCGGCGACCCTCACGTTCCTCAAGCACGCGCTTGCCGAGCTGAACCTTTCGGCCCGCGCCTACCACCGGATCCTCAAGGTGGCGCGGACCATCGCCGACCTCGAGGGCTCCGACGGCGTGGGCCTGGAGCACGTCTCCGAGGCCGTCCGCTACCGGTCGCTCGACCGCCAGATCTGGACTTGACCCGCCCGACCACCAGGCACGCAACGCCCGCCGCCAAGCCCTGCTCCCACTCGAGGCCCTCTGCTTCCCCTTCGCCTCCTCGGCCGCCATCGGTCGGAGCCCGGGGCCGGGCCGGGCATCCACCCGCCGTGCGCGGCCAAACGGCCGCCTTCCGGTTTGAATCCGGCGCAGCAGGCTGCTTTCATCACCACGGCTTCCATGAAGACAACTCTCCTCCTCCCCATCGCCCTCGCGGCCGCGGTCCTCTCGGCCCGCGCCGGCGACCTCGTCCAACAGCTCGCCCTCCAGACGTGGACGCTGCGCAACCTGAACTTCGAACAGGCCGTCCAGTTCGCCCAGAAACACGGCATCAAGGACCTGCAGGTCATCGGCAACCACATCGACCCCAACGCATCGAAGGAGGAGTGGGCGAAGAAGAAGGCGGCCCTCGATGCGGCCGGCCTGCGCGCCTACACCTTCGGCGTGGCCGGCACCTCGACCGACAAGGAAAAGAACCGTCGCCTCTTCGAGTTCGCGAAGTTCATGGGCATCCGCCTGATCATCGTCGAGCCGGGCGACTTCCGCATCTGGGACAACCTCGAGGAGCTGGCCAAGGAGTACGACATCCGCGTCGCCGTCCACAACCACGGCATCAAGAGCCTCTACGGCAACCCCGCCGTGGTGAAGCAGGTCATCCAGCACCGCGACACGCGCATCGGCGTGTGCATGGACGTGGGCTGGATCACCAGCGCCGGATTCGACGCCGCCAAGGTGTACCGCGACTACGACGGCCGCGTGTTCGACCTGCACCTCAAGGACAAGCGGGTCGAGAAGACGCAGGGCGACGACGTGTCCTTCGACACCCACATCGGCGAGGGCCAGGCCAACTACAAGGGCCTCTTCGCCGAGCTGCACCGCAGCGGCTACACGGGCCGGCTGGCGATCGAGACCGACAGCGGCGACTTCGCCCGGGACCCCGAGGGATTCGTCTCCAAGGCCAAGGCGTTCGTGGAGACCCGCGGCAAAGCCCCGGCCCGCTAGCCGACCCGCCGCCGCGACGGCGACGCCTCCCGGGAGGTCCCGGCCGGAGGTCCCACATCCGACCCATGTCCGAGCAGCCGACCGATCCCTCCCAGGATCCCGACACCCAGCGGATGCTCCGCGTCAAGCGGGGCGACGAGGAGGCGTTCCAGGAGCTGGTCGAGCGGTGGAACCGCCCGGTCATCGGGTTCATCCACCGCACGCTGCCCGACCCCGACGAGGCCGAGGACCTTGCACAGTCAACCTTCGTGCAGCTCTGGAGGACCGCCGGCCGGTACCAGCCCACGGCGCGCTTCTCGACCTTCCTCTTCACGATCGCCCGGAACCTGTGCCTGAACGAGATCCGGCGTCGCGTGCGCCATCCGGCCGACCCGCTGGAGGAGCCGCGCGAGGGCGACGAGGACCATGCGGCCCGCCAGATCGAGGACCCGAGACAGCGGACGGCCGGCGACGAGGCCGGTCGCGCGGAACTCTTCCGCCTCGTGGACCAGGCCCTCGACGAACTGCCCGAGAAGCAGCGGACGGCCCTGATGCTCTGCCGGGAGGGCGAGCTGAGCTACGAGGAGATCGCGGAGGTGCTCGGCACCTCGCTGCAGGCGACCAAGTCGCTCATCCACCGGGCCCGCCTCACCCTCCGGCAGCGCCTGAAGCCCTACCTGAGCGAAGGCCTGTGGCATCCCGGGCCCGACGATCCGGGGCCGACGCCCCCGCCGGCCCAGACGCCGACCTGATCGCCCTCCCCCCGGGATCGATTGCCCGAACCCGCCCCGTCGGTGCCGCAGGCTTCTTCCCGCGTGACTTCGTCCCCCCCCTTGCGAAGCTTGCCTGAGTAGCGTCCGACATGAAGTCACCCCGCCCGTCCCAACCCTCCGCCGTCGTCTCCCGCTCCGGCCGATTCACCGAAGGCCCCAGCCGCGAGGTCGCCCGGTTCTCGCAGTCGGTGTCCTTCGACTGGAGGCTCTGGCCCCACGACATCGCCGGGTCGATCGCCCACGCGACGATGCTGGAAAAGATCGGCGTGCTGTCCGCCCCGGAACGTCGCGACATCGTCGGCGGCCTCGAGGCCATCGGGCGGGAGATCGCCGCCGGGACCTTCCCGTGGAAGGAGGACCTCGAGGACGTCCACATGAACATCGAGGCCGCCCTCACCGCCCGGGTGCCGGCGGCCGCCAAGCTCCATACCGCCAGGTCTCGCAACGACCAGGTCGCCCTCGACATGCGGCTGTGGCTGCGGGCCGAGATCGCCGCGCTGACGGGTGAGCTGAGGGACCTCCAGCGGTCGCTGGTGGACCTCGGCGCCCGGCATCCGGAGGTGGTCATCCCCGGCTACACGCACCTGCAGCGGGCCCAGCCGGTCTTCTTCGCGCACCATTGCCTGGCCTACGTCGAGATGTTCGAGCGGGACGCCGGACGGCTGGCCGACGCGGCGGACCGCCTCAACGAATGCCCCCTGGGATCCGGGGCGATCGCCGGCAGCACCCTGCCCTTGGACCGCGGCCTGGTGGCCACGCTGCTGGGATTCACCGACGCCAAGGGGCGCCCGCGCCTGACCCGCAACTCGATGGACGCGGTGTCGGACCGCGACTTCGTCGTGGAGTTCGGGGCGGCCGCCTCGCTCGTCGCGGTCCACCTGAGCCGCCTCTCCGAGGACCTCATCCTGTGGGCGTCCGCGGAGTTCGGCTTCATCCGCATCGCCGACGCGTACACGACCGGTTCGTCGCTGATGCCCCAGAAGAAGAACCCGGACATCGCCGAGCTGACCCGGGGCAAGTCCGGCCGCGTCATCGGTAACTTGGTGTCGCTGCTGGTCCTGCTCAAGGGCCTGCCCATGACCTACAACCGCGACCTGCAGGAGGACAAGGAGCGCCTCTTCGACACGGCCGACACGGTGCGATCCTGCGTGTGCCTCACCGCCGCCATGCTGGACCACACCGCGGTGCAGCCGGCCGCCTGCGCCGCCGCCGCCAAGGATCCCCTGCTGCTGGCCACCGACCTGGCCGACTACCTGGTGCAACGGGGCATGCCCTTCCGGCAGGCGCACCATGCGGTGGGTGCGCTGGTGGCGTTCGCCGAGAAGGCCGGCCGCCCGATCGACCGTCTCACGCTCGACGAGCACCGGGCGATCGAGCCGTGCTTCGAGGCCGACGTCCTCGGGCTCTACGACCTGTCCCGGGCCATGGGTCGCCGGGACATCCCCGGAGCCCCGGGAGGGCGTCAGGTCGACCGGCAGATCGACGGATGGCGCCGGCGGCTGTCCGTGGCCCCTCCTGCCCCTCCTGCCCCTCCTGTCCCTCCTGCCGCGACCGCAGGGCCCCGACCCGCCCGTCGGCGGCGCACGCGTTGACGTTCCGTCCAGCCCGGACCAGCCTCCCACCCGTCATGCTCCCCAGACCCCGGAAGAACCCCTGGCCATCCGTCGGCATGCTCCTGGTCGCCTGCCTGCCCTGGCTCGGATGCGACGAGCGCCCCTGGGTGAGCGGCAAGGCCGACCCGAAGGAGGAGACCAACTACCGTCAGGCCGAGGCCTATCAGCGGATGAACCAGTTCCCCAAGGCCGTCGAATACTACCAGCGGGCGCTCGACGTGAATCCCCGCAACGCCGACGCGCACCTGGGCCTGGGCATCATCCACTCCGACTCCGCCAAGCTGCCCGAGTACGGCTTCGCCTACTACCATCTGCGGCGCTACCTGAGCCTGTCGGGACGCACCAACGACCTGATCGTCAACCAGTTGGTCCGCGCCACCGGCCTGCGCCTGGCCGAGCTTCATGCCGACGCCATTGGCAAGATCCAGACCCAGGGCCAGCTCGAGCAGATGCGGCGCGAGAACGACGAACTGCGCAAGGCCGTCCACAGCCTGAGCAACCAGCTCCAGAACGCCTCGACCCGGTCGTCCGCCACGGGCCCCACCGCGGCCGCCGCCCCGCCGGGTCCGGCGGTCCCGTCGACCCGGATGCCGGCGTCGAAGGTCAAGACGCCCCCTCCGACGCGTGCGGTGCCCGCCTCGCCGAACCCGCCGCGGGCCGAGGCCAAGTTGGTCGAGCCCAAGTCCCGGCCCGCCGCCCGCCCACCGACCCCGGAGCCCCGTCGGTCCTCCACACCCAAGACCTACCGGATGAAGCCCGGAGACACCCTGGCGGCGATCGCCGCGGCCCAGGGGATCACCCTGCAGCAGTTGCAGGCGGCCAATCCCGGGGTCGACACCCGCCGGCTCAAGCCCGGCTCGGAGATCCGGGTTCCCTAGCCACCCGGAAAATTGCCCCCGATCCATGGCCTCCCGGATCGCCCTCGCCGCCGCCGCCCTGTTCTGGGGGGTGATGAACGCGCTGCTCTGGCAGGCCGAATGGGGCGGGCGGTTCTCGGCCGACTCGGGCATCTCGCCGGAGCTGGTCTGGCGACGCCTGCTCGATTCACCCGACGCCAGCGTGCTGAGCATCCGTCACCAGGGCCGCCCGATCGGCACCCTCGAGTGGCATCCATCGGTCCTGGAGGCGCCGCAGGCCGGGTCGACCAACGCCATCGAGGGCATGGTTTCGGCCCCGACGGGCCACCACCTGCGGGTCGCGATCCGCTTCTCCGGCGAGCACACGCCGCTCGACCGGCTGATGATCCTCGGGAACATCGACCTCTCCGCGTCGAACACGCTCGACCGCCTCCAGGTGCGCGTGGACCAGCGGCCGAGGAGCTGGGAGATCCAGACCGAGGCCGGGTCGGACCGGGTGCGACTGGTGTACGAGGAGGGTCGCCGCCAGTTCGACCAGAGCTTCGAGACGAAGAACGCCGCGGCCCTGCGCCTGATGGCCGCTCCCTACCTCGCCGTCCTGCCCGCCGGGCTGATCCCCGAGGAGGCCTGGACGCGGCCAGAGTCGCTGTCGCGGTCGGTGACGCTCGAGACCGGCTCCGACGGCCTGCAGGTCGGCCGGAGCCGTCTCAAGGTGCACCGAGTGACGGCCCGGCTGCCGGGGCAGCTCGAGGCCACCGCCTTCATCAGCCGCGCCGGCGAGATCCTGAAGGTGCAGTTGCCGGACCGGCTGGTGCTGGTCAACGAGGCCATCCTCGGCCGATGACCCCGGGGGAGCCGCCATGATCGAACTCGAGGGATTGACCAAGGACTTCGGAACGCTGCGGGCCGTCGACGGCATCGACCTGGCGATCCCGCGCGGGCAGTTCTTCGCCGTGCTCGGCCCCAACGCCGCGGGCAAGACCACCACCATCAAGATGATGGTGGGCCTCATCCGCCCGACGGCAGGGCGGGCACGGATCGCGGGTTTCGACATCCAGCAGCAGCCCCTCGAGGCCCGGGCGCGCCTGAGCTACGTGCCGGACTTCCCCTTCCTGTACGAGAAGCTCACCCCGGCCGAATTCCTCCGGTTCACGGGCCGCCTGTTCCGCATGCCCGAGGCGGGGATCCGCGAGGGCTGCGACGAGCTGGTTCCCCGCTTCAACCTCGAGGAATGGCTCGACCAGCCCATCGAGTCCCTCAGCCACGGCACCCGCCAGCGCATCGCCATCGCCAGCGCCCTGCTCCACCGGCCCGAGGTGTTCATCATCGACGAACCGATGGTGGGCCTCGATCCCCACCACGCCCGCGTGGTTAAGGACATCCTGCGCGAGCGGGCCACCCGGGACGGCATGACCGTCTTCCTCAGCACCCATCAGGTGGGCGTCGCCGAGGAGATGGCCGACCGCATCGGGGTATTCCATCAGGGGCGCGTGATCGCCTGCGGGGATGCGGGCCAACTGCGCCAACAGGCCGGGACCCGTGGATCCCTCGAGGCGGCGTTCCTCGCGCTCACCCGCGACGCCGCCACCCGGGGGGATGCCGGAGGATCGGCCCCGGCCTGAGGGCCCCGGCCTGAGGGCCCCGCGGACCCTTGGAACCCAGACCGGTCAGGAGGCCGGTGGGCCTCCGGACCCGCCCAGGTCCTTGGGGTTCATGGGCTTGGGGGCTGCGGCAAGCAGTTGCTGGGCGAGCTTGCTCAGGCGCCGGTTCTCGCGTTCCAGGCGCTCCATTTCGGTGGTGATGAAGAACACGTCGCCCCGATCCATCTCCCGCTCCACCGAGGCGATGGCGTTGTTCAGGGAACGATCCCCGACCGAAGCCGCCGTCTCCTTGAGCGAGGTGATCTTGTTCCAAGCGGAATTGCGCTGGCCCTTGGACAGGGCCGTGCGGGCGAAGGTGAGGGTCTCGGTGGTCTCGGTGTTGACCGCCTGGATCATCTTGCCGAAGGCGTAGGTGGAGAGACCCGACTTCTCCTGGGCCTCCTGGATCGGGGTCTTGCTCTCGGCAACGGCCTTGAGCGTGCCGGTCAGCTCGGCCACGTCCATCATCGGGGAGCAGAAGATGACCTCCGTGTCGTGGAACCTCGGGTCGGCCTTCACCCGCCTGCCGAACTCGGCACCAACGCTGTTGTCCTCCCGGGTGCCCACGAGGCAGAGGCGGACGACCGCCACCTCGTCCAGTTTGTTCCAAGCCTCGTCGGTCGACGAGGTCTCGATGACCTCCAGGTCGAGACCGACGACACACGAGAGCAGCCGGGCACGGGCCTTGAAGTCCCTCTCCACGATGAGCACCGTATGGCGGGAGCGCGGTGCCAAATCTTCCTCCGCCGTCGAGGTCACCCGGACGAATTCGGTGTGCTCGCGCAGCGGCCCCTCGAGGGCCTCGATCTCCTCGTGGCTGATCTGGAGCACGAGGCCAAGCTGTCCAGACCGGCCGAGGGTGGAGCGCGCCCTGGCATGGATGGCCACGAGGAAGGTCTCCCAGGCCGTCTGGTTGACCTGCTGGCGCAAGGTCCCCACCTCCTGCTGGCGCAAGGTCACCACCTCGTCGGCCAAGGGGGCCAGCTTGTCCACCTCGGCACGCAGCGTCTTGTTGGAGACCTCCAATTCCCGGATCCGCGTGGCGTATTTGGCGATGTTCTCCGCCATCTTGGCGTCGGCTGCGCCCACGGGCGCCGCCGTAGCGATCGCCTTGGCCAACCCTTTCTGGAGCGCCCGGGTCTGGAAGAACAGGAGCCCCAGCCCGATCACGCCCAGGGTGCAACCGCCGGCCGCCGACATGAACTTGACCTGGCGGGAATCCTCGAATTCCTTGACCGCACGTTTCAGGAGCGACCGTTCCAACACCCCGAGGCGCGACTCGAGTTCCTCCCGGCTCTGCTTGAGGCGGACCACGATCATGGCCCGGTCCTGGTCGCCCAACGGATGCTGGAAGTTGGTGAAGTCGGACAGGAACTGTGTCCGGAAGAACCCCTTGAGCAACTGGAAGGCCTGCTCGTTGTCGGCCATGAGACCGGAGTCCTCCATCTCGGAGATGCCCCGGGCCATGGACTCCTTCATGCCGGCCAGGCGCCTCGGCACGTCCGGGGGGGGAAGAGCCCTTGTCCATCGGCCAGGAGCTTGCCCAGGAGCGCCAGCTCCACGCGCAATTGCTGGGCGCCGTCCCGGGCCCGACCCACCCTGCCGAACATGTCGGTGGGTTTGCGGCCGATCGCCACCTCGAGGATGATCGCCAGGACCGACACGCCGATGATCGTCACCAGCGAGGTGTACCATATCTGCCGGAGGCTCGTCTGGATCGAGGTGTCGGACATGAGGGAAACCGGGGGGACGAAGATGGGCGTCCCGATCCGAATCTATCGGAACGATCGTCGGCGGACTTGAGACGACCCCGTCAACCGGGCCGGGTCACCCGGGTGTCGACCAGCGTCCATCGCGGGTCGGGATCCGGGTGGTTGCGGTTGCAATGCAGACCCCGGCTCTCCGGCCGCTGGAGGGCGCTGGCCACGATGATCTCGGCGACGGTGGCCAGGTTGCGCAGCTCGAGCAGGTCGGACGTGACGATGAAGTCCCAGTAGTATTCGCGGATCTCCTCCTGCAGGTTGGCGAGGCGCTTCTGGGCGCGGCGCAGACGCTTGTCGGTCCGGACGATGCCGACATAGTCCCACATCAGGCGGCGGATCTCGTCCCAGTTGTGGGAGACGACGACCATCTCGTCCGGGTCGGTGGCCCGGCCGGTCTGCCATCCGGGGATCGGGACCGGCGGCCCGGCCGGCGACATCGCGAGCACCCGGTCGGCCGCCCGGTGGGAGCAGACCAGCGCCTCGAGCAGCGAGTTGCTGGCCAGCCGGTTGGCCCCATGGAGCCCCGTGCAGGCCACCTCGCCCACGGCCAGGAGGCCCGGCAGGCAGGTCTGCCCGTCGAGGTCGGTCTCCACGCCGCCGCATTGGTAGTGGGCGGCCGGCACCACCGGGATCCAGTCGCGGGTGATGTCGATGCCGAACTCGAGGCACCGGGCGTGGATCGTCGGGAAATGTCCGAGGACGAACTCCCGAGGCCGGTGGGTGATGTCCAGGTGGACGCAGTCGGCGCCGGTGCGTTTCATCTCCGAGTCGATGGCCCGGGCGACGATGTCCCGGGGGGCCAACTCCAGGCGCGGGTCGTAGCGCTGCATGAAGCGCTCGCCGTCCGGCCCCCTCAGGACACCGCCTTCGCCCCGGACCGCCTCGGAGATGAGGAACGACTTGGCCTTGGGATGGAAGAGGCAGGTCGGGTGGAACTGGATGAACTCCATGTTCAGGATCGGCACCCCGGCGCGGTAGGCTATGGCCACGCCGTCCCCGGTCGCGATGTCCGGGTTGGTGGTGTAGAGGTAGACCTTGCCGCAGCCGCCGGTCGCCAGCAGCACCGCGGACGACCCGAACACTTCCACTCGCCCCCCGGGCTTGTCCAGGACGTAGACTCCGACACACCGGTTCGGGCCCGGCAATCCCAGCTTGGCCGTGGTGACGAGGTCGACGGCCAGATGGTTCTCGAAGACGGAGATGGCCGGGTCGGCCGCCACCGCAGCCAGGAGGGCCCGCTCGATCTCGCGCCCGGTGGCGTCAGCCGCGTGGAGGATCCGGCGCTTCGAGTGGCCGCCCTCCTTGGTGAGGTCCAGCTCACGGCGTCCCCCGCCCCCGGGGATGTCCCGCTGGCTGAAGCGCGTGCCGAGACGGATCAGCTCGGCGATGCGCTCCGGCCCCTCCTCGACGATGGTCCGCACGACCGGCTCCCGGCAGAGACCGGCGCCGGCCTCCAGCGTGTCCCGCACATGCAGCTCGAAGCTGTCCTCGCGGCTGGTGACCGAGGCGATGCCGCCCTGCGCCCAGTTGGTGTTCGAGTCCGCCCGGTTCTTCTTGGTCAGGATGGCCACGCGGCCGGCCCGGGCCACGTTCAACGCGTAGGTCAGCCCGGCGATGCCGCTGCCCAGCACGATGAAGTCGAACGAATGGGTCCCGGGGGCCGACATCGCGCCTAGGAACCGCCCGCGCCGTGGTGCTCGATCCGGACGATCTTGGTGTCCGAATTGTTGCCCCAGTCCTTGCCGAACTCGATGAGGTAGAGGCAGCCGTCCGGGCCCAGCTCGATGTCCATGGGCCGCTTGAAGGTGGAAGCGGGCATGAAGCGCTCCATCATCCACTTGCCGTCGGCGGTCTTGGCGATGTTGTCGTTCTCGTCCAGCTTCACGGCGATGATCCAGTTGCGAGACCACTCGTAGATGAATAGCGTGTGGTCGAACTCCTTGGGCAGGCGGTGCGGCGAGGGATTCTTCGGGTCGAAGTAGTACACCGGACCGGCCATGGCGGTGCGGCCTCCGGATCCAACCACCGGGAACCGGGTCGAGGCCGAGGCCGGGTAGTAGATGAACGCGGGCTGGGCCGGCGGGAGGTCCTGGATGCCGGTGTTGTTCGGCGAGGTGTTCTTCGGGTGCATCGGGTCGAACACCCAGCCCTTCGGATCCCACGGCTCGGGCTTCGGGGGAAGCTCCGGCAGGTTGTCGACCTGGCCCTTCTTCTTGAGTTCCTCGAGCTTCTTGCGCGCCTGGTCGAAGGCCTGCCGGGTCTCGCCGGCCCGCTGGCGGTCCACGAAGTTGACCTTGGTGTAGACGCGGTTGTCGCCGACGAACATGGGCCAGCCGAAGAATCCGGGCTTGCGGGCCTGGTTGACCTCGTCGAAGCCGGCCGAGCCCCGCTTCGGGTCGGCATGCCCGGAATCGGGGCCGACCTCACCCCAGTAGAGGTAGCCGGTACGCCGGTCGACCGATACGCGGAAGGGGTTCCGATTGCCCATCACGTAGATCTCCGGTCGGGTTCCGGCGGTGCCGGGCTTGAAGAGGTTGCCCTCGGGAATGTCGTAGCCGCCCTGCGGGCGCGGCTTGACGCGGAGGATCTTGCCGACGAGCGAGTTGGCATTGGCCGCCGTCCGCTGCCCGTCCCAGGGATACCGGCCGGGACGCTCGTCATGGGGCGAGAAGCCGTCGGAATCGAACGGGTTGGTGTTGTCGCCGATCGACATGTAGAGGTTGCCCGCCGGGTCGAAGGTCAACGAGCCGCCGACATGGCAGCACTGTTCGCGCTGCGTCTCGACGTCGATGATCGGCGTCTCGGTGGACAGGTCCAGCTGGTCGCCCGTCACGGTGAAGCGCGAGACCCGGAGGATGCCGACCTTGCCCTGGGCATTGGTGGTCGTTTCCGGCAGGGAGCGGTTCACGTAGATCCAGTGGTTCTTGGGGAATCCCGGGTCGAGGGTGATGCCCAGGGCACCGTCCTCGAGACCGGTGAAGGTCGCCAGCTTTCCCGCGACCACCGTGGCCCGGACGTCCGGTTTCCACACCTTCACCACGCCGGCCCGCTCGACCCAGAAGACCCGACCATCGGGAGCCACCGTCAGTTCCATGGGATCGACCAGGGTGTCCTTGGCCTTCCCGTCGACCGCGGCATCCTCATCGAGGATCACCTTCTTGAAGGCCGACTCCGGAGGCATCCAGGACTGGGGGGTGGCGGGGGCCTGCGCGATGGCCGGACCAACGAGGCCCCAGAGCAACAGCAGTCGAAAACCGGGGAATTTCATTGGGAAATCGAAATGGATTCACCCCCGACACGCAAACTCCTTTTTTTGGGGGGGCACAGGCGCGCGGCGGGGCCGGGCCGGCGTCCTCTCGGCCGGCCAGTGGGATCACGGACCCGTGGGGCTTGGGGCCGGAGGGACCTGGGCCGGGCTGAGCAGGTCCTGCTCGATGGCTTTCAGGCGGTCGGCGGTGGACGAGACCAGCAGGCGCACGCGCGGGTCGGGTGCCCCGCGCCGGTCGGCCTCGGCGGAGCGGCCCGAGCGCGCCTCCTGGTAGCGGGTGAGGCCGTCGATGAACCGGTCGAGCAGCACCAGGCGGGCCCGGGTGGATTCGTCGAGGCCATCGCGCCGGGCCATGGACTCGCCCAGGCCCAAGAGCATGCGCAACTGGAACAGCTTCCGTTGCAGCACCGGCTGCTGGGCGGGATAGGGCCACTCTTCGAGGATCTGCGAGATCTTCACCCGACGACGCTCGGGTACGCCGTTGGTGGTGGCTGCCACCTCCACCGTCTCGGTGAGGACCGAACGCATCTGCCCGGTCCAAGCCTCGGGGGTCATGCGTCGGGCGGCATCCTGGACATGGAACGCCATCGAGACCACGCCCCACCATTTCTCGACATCCAGGAGACTGGAGAACTCGGCCGAATAGGTACGCAGGAACCCGGTCTGCCAGTTCAGGGGCCGGTTGAAGGAGACCACGAGTCTCCCCAGGGAACCGGAATTGCCACCAAGGGAGCGCAGCTGATGCACCAGCAGGGCGGACGAGCCCTGGAACCAGGCGAACCGGTTGGTGTCGCCGAGCATGGCCTCCGGCGGTTGGGCCAGCGTCTCGAAGCCGAGGGGCGCCCGGCCGGCGGTCCTGCCGGCGATCGCGGCGACGGGATCGAGGGGCCGGCGGGGGTCCCTGAAATCGCGATCCATCTGTGGGACCAGTTCCGGCCCGGACTCGGCCACCATCAGCAAGGTGGTGATTCCCTCCGAGAGCCAGAGCGGGATGGGGCTCAAGGACCCCTCGTTCTCGCGATTGGCGATTTCCAGCAGGAGGACCTCCACGAGGGTGCGCACGAGCAAGGTCGAGTCGAGCCGCTCCTGAAGCTCCAGGGCATAGCGCCAACCATCCGTGTACTGGGTGGCAACGATGCGCGCAGGGAGCCGCCGGGAGTCGGCTTTGAAGATGCGGACGACCACGGATCCACGGTGGTGGTCCTCCAACCGGAGCACTCGCAGGACGCCCGCCTTGACCCGTTCACAGGCGACCGAGAGCACGGGCGGACTCAAGGTCGCCACGCCGCCCTGATCCATCGGCCGGAGCGGATTCAGGGTGACGCTGCGCTGGGTAGGACCGGTTGGGAGCCGGATCGCCTGGGATCCGCCGGTGGCGGAGGCCGCAAGGTCTCCAAGGACGAGGAATTGCCCGGAGCGGCTTCGGGTGGGGGCTCCCGTGGGTCGGGGCACCGGCGAATCGACCTGCGCGGACAGGGCGGGAACCAGGCCCGGAAAAAGGCCTGAAGCGAGGCCCCAGAACAGGCTCCAGGACAGCACCCCGACCAGGCCAGGAGGCAAGCCCGAGTGGGGCCTCATCCCTGACGGGCGTCTCGGGACCGGGCTCCGCCGCCCCCGAGGCCCTTCGTCCGGAACTGGAGCCCCGCTGGGAATCACGGATTGGACGACTTGGCCGCCGTTTTGGATGCGGGCTTGGAGGAGGCGGCGGGCGCAGGACTGGATGTCGGAGTCGCCGAGCCGGAAGCGGGTGACGAGCCGGAAGGCTTGGAATCGCTCGCCGCCGCTGACTGGTAGTTGGAACTGCGGTAGTCGGTGATATAGAACCCGGAACCCTTGAAGAGCAGTCCGGCCCCGCCGCCTACCCCCCGTTGGACCTTCCCCTTGCCCCATTTCTTGCCCGGACACGACTCCTTGGGACATTGGGTCAGCGGGGACTCGCTGATGCGTTGGGATACCTCGAATTGCGCCTGACACTTCAGGCAGGTGTACTCATAGGTAGGCATAGGGAAAACAGCAGCGTGGATCCGAGCGGTCGGACCTTTGCCCGACCGCCGACACAGGGACAGGCTAGGTGATTCCAAAATCCGAGGAAAGTCCGGTGCGGTGAAATTCCAAGGAAGGGGCGTTGCCGAATTCGTGGACGTAGAACGTGGGCCTGGATGCAAATGGGTCCCGCGACCTGCTCGAACCCGTGGAAATGGATCCATGGATCTTGTGATGCTGGGTCCGGCTCGCGTTCCCGAACTCTGTGAACGTGGAACATCGGGACGTGGGACGGCTTCGGGTTGTTGGCGAGGGGTGGGCCGTTGGGCAGCGAAAACCCTTGGGGTTCAAAACCAAAAGGGCCAGACTTCGTTGGAAGTCTGGCCCTTGGTTTGTGGTTTGAAAGGTTCGGCGGCTACCTACTCTCGCGCAAGCTATACATGCACTACCATCGGCAATGCGGTGTTTGACGGCCGAGTTCGGGATGGGATCGGGTCGGGCCACCGCTTCATGGCCACCGTAAATTGTCTAGAGAACTTGATTCTCTGAAAACTGCATATGTAGGAGTGAATCGTCGAAACCTTCTGCTTCGATGAATTTCGAAGCAATCAAGCCTCACGACTGATTAGTACTGGTCCGCTCAACCCCTCACGGAGCTTGCACGCCCAGCCTATCAACCAGGTAGTCTGCCTGGTGTCTTTAGGGACTTACGTCCGGGAAACCATATCTTGGGATGGGCTTGGCACTTAGATGCTTTCAGCGCTTATCCCTTCCGCACGTGGCTACGCAGCGATGCCGTTGACACGACAACTGCCACACCAGAAGTGCGTCATTCCCGGTCCTCTCGTACTAAGGAATGAACCCCTCAAGTTTCCTCCGCCCACAGTGGATAAGGACCGAACTGTCTCACGACGTTCTGAACCCAGCTCGCGTACCGCTTTAACCGGCGAACAGCCGGACCCTTGGGACCTTCTCCAGCCCCAGGATGCGATGAGCCGACATCGAGGTGCCAAACCGGGACGTCGATGTGAACTCTTGGTCCCGATCAGCCTGTTATCCCTAGCGTACCTTTTGTCCGTTGAGCGATGGCAATTCCACATTCAACCATCGGATCATTTGGGCCTGCTTTCGCATCTGCTTGACTTGTTGGTCTCGCAGTTAACCGGGCTTTTACCCATACGCTCGACGCATGGTTGCCAACCATGCTGAGCCCAGCTTCGCGCTCCTCCGTTACCATTTGGGAGGAAGCCGCCCCAGCCAAACTGACCCGCACGCACTGTCCCTCGCCCGGCTAACGGGATCGAGGTTAGACTCCTAATTGACAAAGAGTGGTGTTTCACATTTCGACTCCAGCACAACCGAAACCGTGCCTTCAAAGTCTCCCACCTACGCTAAGCATCATCAATCAGAAGCCAATACGAGCTTACAGTAAAGGTGCATAGGGTCTTTCCGTCCTACTGCGGGCAGGCGGCATCTTCACCGCCATTACAGTTTCGCCGAGAACCTCTCCGAGACAGTCGTTCAGTCGTTACAAGATTCGTGCAGGTCGGAACTTACCCGACAAGGAATTTCGCTACCTTAGGACCGTTATAGTTACGGCCGACATTCACGGGGACTTAGGTTCGGAGCTTCGCCTTGCGGCTAACAACTTGCCTTGATCTTTCCGCATTGGTCACTTGTCACACCCTATACGTTGTCTTGACGACGTGGCAGAGTGCTGTGTTTTTGTTAAACAGTCGCTAAACGCAATTTACTGTGGCTCGCCGAAGCGAGCACCCCTTTTCCCGAAGTTACGGGGCTAATGTGCCGAGTTCCTTAGAGAGGTCTCTCTCGCGCGCCTTGGTGCACTTACACCCACCCACCTGTGTCGGTTTGCGGTACGGGCAATGTGGTAAAGGGCCGACAGCTTTTCTAGACAAGTTGTCCGGTGACTTGCTTCGGATTGCTCCTAAGCCGGGTCTTTCATTGACCCTGCCACGTTTCTCCTTGCGTCACTGTCGGTTTGAACCACATCGGTGCTGGAATGTTGACCAGCTGTGCATCGATTACGTCTTACGACCTCATCTTAGCTCCCGACTGACCCTGGGAGGACGAACCTGGCCCAGGAAACCTTGGGTTTACGGCGACCAGAATTCTCATCTGGTTTATCGCTACTCGTGTCTGCATTCTCACTAACCGGCGCTCCACGTCCCCTTTCGGTTCTGCTTCGCTGCACCGGTTACGCTCTCCTACCACAACAAGTTGGCGAACCAACTTGCTATCCGCGGCTTCGGTACGTCATTTATCGCCAATCATTTTCGGCGCGAAATCACTCGATGAGTCAGCTATTACGCACTGTTTAAATGATGGCTGCCTCTAAGCCAACATCCTCACTGTCTAAGTAACTTCACATCCTTTCCACTTAACAACGTTTAGGCACCTTAGCCGGCGGGCTGGACTGTTGCCCTTTCGACGATGGAGCTTATCCCCCACCGTCTGACTGCCGAGATATTGGATCCCATGGAATTCGGAGTTTGATTGGTTTTGGCATCCTGGTGTGGACCCTAAGCCATCCAGTGCTCTACCTCCACGGTTTACTTGCTCGACGCTCGCCCTCAAGCGATTTCGGAGAGAACCAGCTATCACGGGGTTTGATTAGTCTTTCGCTCCTACTCTCAAGTCATCTCAGGATTTTTCAACATCCACGAGTTCGGTCCTCCACACAGTGTTACCTGGGCTTCAACCTGCTCAAGAGTAGATCACCTCCGCTTCGGGTCTATTGCCAGCGACTAAACGCACATTTCGTACTCGCTTTCGCTTCGCATCCACCTCAGAAAGGCTGACGCTGGCCACTGACAATAACTCGCAGACTCATTATGCAAAAGGCAGGCCGTCACACCTTGCGGTGCTCCGACACATTGTAGGCAGAGGGTTGCAGGATCTATTTCACTCCCCTAGCAGGGGTTCTTTTCGCCTTTCCCTCGCGGTACTAGTTCACTATCGGTTTCCAAGGAGTATTTAGCCTTATCCAGTGGTCTGGACAGATTCACGCGAAGTTTCACGTGCATCGCGTTACTTGGGAATTCCCTAGGGGTTTGTCCACTTCGCTGACCCGGCTTTCACGGTCTATGGCCAGCCTTTCAAGACTGTTCAGCTCGCTTCCATCCTCCCATGTCGGGCTCCCTCAACCCCAGGGAAACAAGTTCCCCTGGTTTGGGCTCTTCCGCTTTCGCTCGCCACTACTGACGGAATCACGTCGTTTTCTTTTCCTGAGGTTACTGAGATGTTTCACTTCACCTCGTCTCGCTCTGACGGACTATGAATTCATCCGGCAGTTCCCGTAAAACGGGCGGGTTTCCCCATTCGGAAATCCATGGGTCAACGCCTGTTTGCGGCTCACCATGGCTTATCGCAGCTTACCACGTCCTTCATCGCCTCTTGGAACCAAGGCATTCACCTTCTGCCCTTAGTAGCTTGATCGCAAATTACATTTTCGGAGTCTCTTTACTACAAACTCCTTTGACAGAGTTCTGTTCAAGAATCTTTCCGGTGTCTCGACGATTCACTGTTTTACCCTTACATATGCAGTTTTCAAAGAACTTAAGAAACACAAGCCACCTTTCAGGGACTCATGCTTCAAAATTCGCTCGTTGCTTTGGTAGGCCTATTTGGTGTACCCAATTTTTAGGCCGGAATGGTAAGCCTGACTGGTGGGCCTGACTGGATTTGAACCAGTGACCCTGCGCTTATCAAGCGCATGCTCTAACCAACTGAGCTACAGGCCCATTGGGTCAGTTTGTCCTCAATTGAGACTTGGTGGAGCTGGGGAGGCTCGAACTCCCGACCTATAGCTTGCAAAGCTACCGCTCTACCAACTGAGCTACAGCCCCATTGTCAAGGTATTTACCCGTGTGGATCTACCTTTTTAATTCACTTTTTAATTTAATCTTCAATTGAATTTTGAAGGGCCGCAGCTGCTCTCAGGCAGAACCAAAGCAAACTGTAAAAGAACTCCAAAAAAACTGAAATGCACGATGAGGAGAGTCAGCCCTTTCGAGCTGTCGACCTAGATGAATCTAGTAAAACTAGCCATCTGGTTTTCTCCTTAGAAAGGAGGTGATCCAGCCGCAGGTTCCCCTACGGCTACCTTGTTACGACTTCATCCCAATCACCATCCATACCTTAGGCGCATGCTCCCTTGCGGTTGGCTTTGCAATTTTGGGTACAGACGGCTTTCATGATGTGACGGGCGGTGTGTACAAGGCCTGGGAACGTATTCACGGCGCCGTAGCTGATGCGCCATTACTAGCGATTCCGGCTTCATGCTGTCGAGTTGCAGACAACAATCTGAACTGGGCCCGATTTTAAGGATTTGCTTCCCGTCGCCGGTTCGCGCCCCTCTGTATCGGGCATTGTAGTACGTGTGCAGCCCTGGCCGTAAGGGCCATACTGACTTGACGTCATCCCCACCTTCCTCCCCGTTGAAGCGAGGCAGTCCGTCCAGAGTGCTCCATCCTTTCGAATGGGTGGCAACAGGACGTAGGGGTTGCGCTCGTTGCGGGACTTAACCCAACATCTCACGACACGAGCTGACGACAGCCATGCAGCACCTGTGCAAACTGGTATTGCTACCTCGTCACCCTTTCAGGCTCCTACTATCTGCATGTCAAGGCCAGGTAAGGTTCTTCGCGTTGCATCGAATTAAGCCACATACTCCACCGCTTGTGCAGGCCCCCGTCAATTTCTTTGAGTTTTAATCTTGCGACCGTACTTCCCAGGCGGCGCACTTATCGTGTTAACTACGCCACGAGCGGGGTCGAATCCGCTCACAGCAAGTGCGCACCGTTTACAGCCAAGACTACCGGGGTATCTAATCCCGTTTGCTCCCTTGGCTTTCGTGCCTCAGTGTCAGGTGTTGTCCAGAGACTCGCCTTCGCCACTGGTGTTCCTCTCGATATCTACGCATTTCACTGCTACACCGAGAATTCCAGTCTCCCCTCCAACCCTCTAGTCAGATAGTCTTCAAGGCATTTTCCGAGTTGAGCTCGGAGCTTTCACCTCAAACTTACCCAACCACCTACGCACCCTTTACGCCCAGTGAATCCGAACAACGCTCGGGACCTCTGTATTACCGCGGCTGCTGGCACAGAGTTAGCCGTCCCTTCCTCTTCGGCTACTATCAAGTTGCATCGTGTTAGGATGCAACACTTGTTCGCCAATGACAGGGGTTTACGAGCCGAAGCCCTTCATCCCCCACGCGGCGTCGCTCCATCAGGGTTTCCCCCATTGTGAAAAATTCTCGACTGCTGCCACCCGTAGGTGTCTGGACCGTGTCTCAGTTCCAGTGTGGCTGGTCGTCCTCTCAGACCAGCTACCCGTCTTAGCCTTGGTGGGCCTTTACCCCGCCAACTAGCTGATAGGCCGCGGGCTCATCGCGAAACCACAGGCCTTGCGACCCATGTTTGAATTCCCTGAGATGCCTCAAGAAAATCACATGCGGTATTAGCTCGCCTTTCAGCGAGTTATCCCACACTTCGCGGCAGATTACCCACGTGTTAAGCACCCTTACGCCACTGCTGACACAAAATATTGCTACCTCATGTCAACCGTTCAACTTGCATGTCTTATCCACGCCGCCAGCGTTCGTTCTGAGCCAGAATCAAACTCTCCGTATAAATATAACGTTGTTGCCCTTGTTTCCAACAGCCCAGTTACCCAGACCGCCGTACTTCAAGAGCAGTTTTTGTGGCAGCCAATTGCTCGGCTGCCGGGCTCTTCACTCATCGTGCATTTCAATTTTCAAGGAACTGCCCGCCCTCGCACTTTTTTCGCCATCGCTTCTTCACCCCATTTCCGGAGATGAAAAAGCCGCCCTTTCAGGCGACGAAAAAATCAGTCGAAGCGATTTTTCAGCTCCGACCTGCTCAGCTGAGCCGTTGTTCCGAACCGTGGAGGCGTTGTTTTGGGCCGCACCGTTCGTAAGAACGAGGACATCTAAGCCGATGCCCTCGACCCTGACAACCTCTTTTTGGAAAATTCTTACGGTGGGCGATCCTGAATTTTCCTTGGGCCTCGAGAGGGACCAGCCGTCCGGTGGGTTGCGATCGCGCGATTGGTAGGGCCCTCGTGTCAAGATGGGCGGCGTGCCCAACCGTTGGGCCCATCGGCACTGGAGCAGGCTCCTTGCGGGTTCCAGTCGTGGGCCACCCGGGCGGTTCGCTGGCCACACGTAGGTGCGTAGCCCACCGGAAAACCCGGCAATTGCCCAATTTTTCGAGTCATTCGGCCTTCTAGGCTGGCTCGTCGACAGCAGGGGTCCGACTGGGCGGCGCAGCAGTCCTCTCCAACCCAACCCTCGCCGCAGGAATATCCAACCACATGAGCACACTGACCTTGTGGAACCCGTTCCGCCATTCCGACGACCTGAGACGTTGGCGCGCCTGGGACCGGTGGAATCCACTCCGGGAAATCGAAAACCTGCACGCCCGCATGAACCAACTCATGGCGTCATGGCCCGATGGCGAGGAGGCGATGACCGTGAGCGACTGGTCGCCGCTGGTGGACATCCTCGAGCAGAACGGAGAGTACCCGCTGAAGGCCGAGGTGCCGGAGGTGAAGAGGGAAGACCTGAAGGTCCGCGTCGAGGACGGAACCTTGCAAATCGTGGGCGAGCGCAAATCGGAGAAGGAGGAGAAGGGCAAGAAATTCCACCGGATCGAGCGCTCCTACGGCAACTTCGAGCGCCGCTTTTCGCTGCCGGAGGATGTGGACGCCTCGAAGGTGTCCTCGGAGTTCAAGGACGGCATCCTCCAGATCCACCTCCCAAAAACCCAGGCTGCCAAGGCGAAGGCCATCGAAGTGAAGGTGCAGTAGGCTTCAGGGCTCCGGTGCTCCGGGCCATTGCGGCGCTCGGAGCAACGGTTTTTCAGACCCGCGCTGGGTTGGAATGCCGGGGCCGGTTTCCAATGGGAGCCGAGGGGCTTGCTTCCGCATCGTTCTGAAGCGTCGCGATTCCTCGGTGGCCTTGAACGATCCGGGAACACCCTGACGAAGTTTCCCGCCCATGATTGCTTTGGTCGCCGATTCCGAACTGGTCCTCCTCCTTCTCGGCACCTTGGGCCTGATTTGCACGGTCTTCTGGATCTTCATGCTCGTCCACGCGATCCGGAACGATCGGCTGAAGGGTACCCAGCGCCTTCTCTGGGTGGCCTTGGTGTGGTTCCTGCCGTTCGTGGGTTCGATCTTCTATTTCTTCTTCGGACGCCGTCGGTAACGCGGCAACCAGTTCGACGCTTCGACCCTGGAATGGCCATCCACGCGATGGCATTCCCAGCGACAGGGGCCGGCGCTGTTGGCATGGTCGGAGCGGCATGGGGCCGGACCTGGGTCGATTGGCGCCTGCTCGTTCGCCCCCATGGAACTCCGACATCCCGCACTCGTCGAACTGCTGCAGCGGGCCTATTCGGCCGAACGCGCCGCCGCGCTGGCCTATGTGGGCCACGCCAGTTCACTCCGGTCGAGGGGGGCCGGGGCGGATCCGGGGGCCATCGCCGCGGTGCGGCAAATCGAGCAGGACGAGTGGAATCACCGCGAGCATGTGCTGGTGCTGATGCGCCGATACGGGGTGCCGGTCTCGCGGTTCTACGAGGTCAAGTTTCTCGTCATCGGAAAGCTCATCGGGGCGAGTTGCCACGTGATCGGTCGCTTCATGCCGTTCTTCTTCGCCGGCCGACTCGAGAGCGGCAACGTCTGCGAGTATTTCGTGATGATGCATCACTTCCACTCGCTGGGGATCCGGGAGCATGACCGGGTGCTCTATGGGATGGGGCTCAAGGAGAAGGAGCATGAGATCTACTTCCTCGACCAGGTGCGGAGCAGTCGCTGGCTTCCGTTCTTCGAGTGGCTCTTCTCGTGGGGCCGCAGCGCCTCGGCGAACGACATCGATCTGACGACGCCGCGCCCGATCTCGGAATCCCACCGCTACTGCCGGACCCGTGTCCCAGCTGGCGGCGCCGCTCCATCCGTGCCCGATGCCTCGGCCGATGGACCGCCGGCCCCCAAGGCCGGGAGATAATCGCTCGCCGTTGGGCCCGGCTTTCGTGTACGACAGAGTCATTCCCGGAGCCCCATGCGACTTCCCCGCGCCCATCCGATCGGCCGAGGCCTCTCTCGGCGCGCGGCCATCCAGGCGGGAAGCCTGGGGTTGCTCAGGCTGGGGATGCACCATCTCGCCGGGTTCCGTGCCCTCGGGGCCGAACGGACCGCCGGCGACCCCCCGGCCCGGTCGGTGATCTACATCTTCCTGTCGGGCGGCCTGGCCCAGCACGAGAGCTTCGACATGAAGCCCGAGGCGCCGATGGAGGTCCGCGGCGAGTTCTCGCCCATCCCCACGCGCACACCCGGCCTTCACATCTGCGAGCACCTGCCGATGCTGGCCCAGCGCAGCCCCCTGTGGGCGCTCTGCCGCTCGCTGAGCCACGGCTCCAACGACCATTCGGCGGCCCACCACATCATGCTCACGGGGCGCTCGGAGCTGCCGGCGGGCTTCGATCCCACCAAGCCGAAGGACTCCGACTGGCCCTCGATGGCCTCGCTGGCCACCGCCTTGACCCCTGGCGGAACCGCCTGCCACCCGCGGTCGTGCTGCCCGAGAAGCTCATCCACAACACGGGCCGTGTGATCCCGGGCCAGTCCAGCGGCCTCCTGGGGCGCCGTCACGACCCTTGGTGCCTCGACGCGGCCCCCTACAACCCGTCCGCCTACGGAGCCTTCCCAGAATACCTCTTCCACCATCACGACGGCCCGAAATCGCAGACCAACCTGCGCTTCCGCTCCCCCGATCTCTCGGTGCCCGAATGGCTCGCGGGCGGCCGCCTGGAGGACCGGTTGGAGCTGCTGCGCCACCTCGACCATCAGCGCGCCGCGCTCGAGCACGCCACCGAGGTGCAGGAGCACGAGCGAACTTGGAGATCGGCGGTCTCGCTGCTGACCGGCGGCCCGGTGGCCGGCGCCTTCGATGTGACCCGGGCAGACCCGCGACTGCGCGAGCGGTACGGGCAGAACTCCTTCGGGTGGTCCCTGCTCACCGCGGCGCGGCTCGTGGAGGCGGGCGTGCGCCTGGTGCAGGTGAACCTCGGCAACGACGAGACTTGGGACACCCACGAAAACGCCTTCCCCAACCTGAAGAACCACCTGCTGCCGCCGATGGACCGCGCCGTGTCAGCCCTGCTGGACGACCTGAAGGACCGCGGGTTGCTCGACTCGACCCTGGTGGTGATGGCCGGTGAGTTCGGACGGACCCCGAAGATCTCCACCCTGCCCGGGGCCAGCCATCCGGGGCGCGACCACTGGGGCGCGGTGCAGTCGGTGTTCTTCGCCGGCGGTGGGGTGCGCGGCGGCACCGTCATCGGTTCCTCCGACCGCGAGGGCGGCCAACCGGCCTCCGACGCCCAGACGCCGGAGAACCTCGCGGCCACGGTGTTCCACGCCCTGGGAATCCCCCGCGACACCGTGTGGCACGATCTCCAGCAGCGCCCTTTCCCGCTCTACCACGCCGACCCCATCCGCGGACTGCTCGGGTGATTTCAAGACAAGGTAGGCCATCCACCGCCGGCCTTCATGGGCGGCGCCTCGGTCCTCCGGGCATGTTGTTGTCGGTCCTACGGCCCAAACCCTTCGACCCATCTGGTGAAACCCGGCGCGAACGATTCCAACTCGGCAAGCACCCGGGTAGGGCTCCATCGGATTCGGCAGCGGGATGTCCAACAGCGGGACTGGCGGCGCCGGAAACCGTCACCGCAGCTCCCTGAGGAAATGGAGGCCCAATTCCGGGCATGACGACTGGATGCGGCTCTCGGATGCCCCTGACGGTCGAGACCCTGCGTGGTCCTCATCCATCAATCCCGCGCAACCCGCTGCTGGCAGAGCCCATGTTCCTTGCGCGGTACATCGAGCGGGCGGGGACGGGCACCTTGGACGTGGCGTCCCGTCCCCGCGCAGCAGGGCGCCGGGAACCAGAGTTGCGGGTTGAACACGGACAGTTCATTCAGGTTCTTCGGCCTACCTTGGCCGCGTCGCCCCGAGGTAGCTCCGAAGTCAAACGGCTCCTTCAGATTTTGGATCGCGAACCGTCACGAGGTGAGGTGACGGCGCGACTGGGCCTCAAGGATGAAACGCTCGTTCCAGAGAAGCATCGGCAGCCGAGCCTCCGTGGGGGTCTGGTTGTCGTGACCATCCCGGACAAGCCTGACGGGCGGTTGCCACGCTATCGACCCACCCCTGCTGGCCTCGCCTTTCGCGCGCGCCTTGTCTACGAGGGATCCGGTTCAGCTCGTCAGCAGGGGCAGTTCACGCCGCCTCCCGCGCGGACACATGATTCTACAGAATGGAGCCGGCTGTCGGGATTGAACCGACGACCCACGGTTTACAAAACCGTTGCTCTGCCGCTGAGCTAAGCCGGCCCGGTGAGCTCCGAGAGGAGCCTTGGGGAAACGCCGCGCGGGCGGCGAACCACCATATTGTGGAGCCTTGCCTGCAGGTCGGCCAAAGCCAAGTGGAAGTTAACGGAAGCTTCGAACCCGCATTGGGCGGGACGATGTGGGGCCGTGGCTGGCAGTGACAGGCCCTTTTTGGCGCCCGCCGGGGCATCAAGTCGCGATCAACGGCTGGCGGGTGAGGATCGCATGCACGGCGAAGGCCACGGCAAGGACGGCGGGCAGCAGGGTCACGAAGATCGAGAAGACCAGTCCGAGGCGGAGCCATAGGGGGCCAGGTCGCCCCGCGTCGCCGGCCACATTCTACGGCAGACCAACTCCGCCAACCAACCGCCGGTGTAACAAAGATTAGCCGCGACGGCGTAGATGAGCGCGAAGAAGAAGAGCGGCGGATCGAGCCGATGGAGAGGCGTTTCCAGAAACGCGTTCGCGATACCCATGGCCAAGATCCCCGTGGCGAGGGTGACGAGCCCGGCGATGCCGACGATGAGGTTGAAGGCGACACGGCGCACTTCCCACCAACCGATGATCCGCCAAGCACTCCGGGGTCCGACCTCGCCGAGGAACAGGGATGGCCCAAGGAGTCGATTCAAGATCGAGATCATGATCCGAAGAACGCCTCCCTTTGCCGGCCTGCAGCCTGCCGGTCGCGGCCCGGGGCAGCCCCGAGCCCGACGACAGGCTTGAATCTCCCAGCGTCGTCGGCCGGCCGGCGTTGGGCCACACACCGTCCAGGATGGATCCCGAAACGCCCCAACTGGTCACCCAAGGCCGGCCGGGACAGGCCGAAACTCGATTCCGCCCGGTTCTGCCCGGTTCCGCCCGGTTAAGCAAACTGCGAATCGGTAAGCCCCCCCTGCACCGACGCCAGGGATGCCGAGAAGGTCGCCAGCGGGTGGCCCCGCCGATCAGGCCTTATTTCTTCGTGGCGATCGTGGCGGCGAGACGGTCGAAGTCGCGGTCGATCGGCTTCTGCGCCGGGGCGTCCCAGGTGTGCTTGCCGGTCATCGGCTCGAACCACTTGTAGATCTCGGAGTGGCCGTCGGCGAAGGTGAGGTTGGCCCCGCGGCTGTGACGGTCCGACGGGTCGTTCTGCCAGACGCGGTTGTCGACCTGGATGGCGAAGTAACCGTCCTCCAGGGTCTTGGTGCTCTCGTCGATCAGAACCAGTGCCCCGGAAGGATCGGGATCGATGATGTCCGAGGTCTTGCGGCGGAGGGGATAACGCGGGTTCACCCACTCGACATTGCTGTTCATCTGCCCCGACATGGAGTAGCTGCGAACGCGGCGGAACTTCCGGCCCTGATACTTGTAGTCGTCGGCCGGGCAGACGTAGATGGCCTCGGACGAGTTGTAGGGATAGAGCTTGCCCGTGATGATGTTGTTGCGGTTGGTGTGTCCCGGGGGCGAATTGACGTCGCCCAAGATCCACGCATCCGGAGTGCCCAGGAAGTTGGGCACCAACCGCTCCTGGTGGTCGCCTGAGTAAAGGATCCACGCCAGGCAAAGCTGCTTGGTGTTCGAGAGGCACGAGATCGACAGCGCCTTGGATTTGGCCTTGGAAAGCGCCGGCAACAACATCCCCGCGAGGATCGCGATGATGGCGACGACGACCAGCAATTCGATGAGGGTGAATCCCCTCCGCTTGGCACCGATGCGTTGTTGAATCTTCATAAGCTCTCGAGTCCGCAAACTTCCAACAGGCTTGACGCTCCGGGACTGTGGCCGGGCCCGGCTCGGGCCCCAAATGGAACGGGTCGACCCGGTGCGGCGCTGTGGTTGGGAAGTTGGGTGCCCCCAAACGCCGTCCAAGTCAAGCTTCCCCGTGCGTGGCGAGATCGGTTCGGGCGGCAAGTCACCGATCCACGGGGCGGCAAACGTCCCATGGCACCGCGCGATTGCAGGATTGCCTCGGGACGCCCCGCCCAATCAGCGTTCGGGATCTCCCCTCGATGCCCATGCGAACGCACCCCCCGACCCGGATGACCGCCGAGGAGGCCGCCGCCAGGGTCCGCCCAGGTCATTGGGTGGACTACGGCTTCGGCATGGGACAGCCCGACGCCTTCGATCGGGCCCTGGCCGGCCGCGATGACCTGACGGGGCCGGTGTACCTGCGGGCGGCTTTGTCGATGCGGCCGCGGGCGGTGCTGTCGGCCGCGGATGCCGGGCGTCGGTTCGTCTGGATGAATTGGCATTTCTCGGGCATCGACCGGCGGGCCCACGATGCCGGCGAGGCGCATTACATCCCGCTGAACTTCGGGGAGGCTCCCGGTCTGTACCGGCGATTCATCGACCCGGTGGACATCGCCGTGGTGAAGTGCTGCGGACGCGATGCCGCGGGATTCTTCAATTTCAGCGGTGCCTGCACCTACCACGAGGCCCTGCTGGAACGGGCCCGCTGCGTGATCGTGGAGGTGGACCCGCGCATGCCCCGCGTCCGGGGCCCACGGAACGGGATCCACGAGTCCCGGGTGGACGTCGTCATCGAGACCGACGGGCTGGGCGCCCCGGAACTGGGCCAGGGAACGCCCAGCGACACTGACCTGCGGATCGCCCGGCAGGTGGCTGAACACGTCGAGGACGGAGCCTGCCTGCAAGTCGGCATCGGCGGTCTGCCCAATGCGGTGTGCAACGCGATCCTGGAGGCCGGCGTGAAGGATCTCGGCATCCACACCGAGATGCTGGTCGACGGGTTGATGCGCCTGCATCAGGCCGGCCGGGTGACCGGCGCGCGGAAGGCCAACGGCATCGGCAAGACGGTGTTCACCTTCGCCGGCGGATCGACGGCGCTGAACGCCTTCATCCATGACCATTGCGAACTCGAGTCGTGGCCGGTCGACGAGACCAACCTGCCCGACCGGATCCAGGCCAACCCCGGGGTGGTCTCGGTCAACAGCACCGCGCACATGGACTTGCAAGGCCAGGCGGCCTCGGAAAGCGCAGGCCACCGGCATCTGACCGGCACGGGCGGGCAATTGCAGTTTGTGCGCGGGGCCTACGCCTCGGCGGGTGGCAAATCGTTCCTCTGCCTGCCGTCCACCCGCACCCGGCGCGATGGAACGGTCGAGAGCCGGATCGTGGCCGCGTTGGAACCCGGAACCATCGTCACCACGCCCCGGACCGACGTGATGTTCGTGGCGACGGAGTGGGGCGTGGTGAACCTCAAGGGTCGTTCGGTGCCGGAGCGAGTCCGGGCGCTGATCTCGGTGGCGCATCCCGACTTCCGCGAGGCGCTCTCGCGGCAGGCTCGGGAGACGCGCCTGGTCCCCGCGGGATTCCTGTGAGGGCGGTCCGGCGGGTCCAAGGACACCCGGCCGGACGCCCGGCCGCACTCCCGAAATCGAACCTTCTCAAGGGCGGCCTCCCAGGCATTCTGCCGACATGAATCCCCTCAAGCTCGCCATGACCATGCTGGGTCTGGCCGCCTGCGTCGCCGATGCCGAGAACTGGCCGCAGTTCCGCGGGCCCGATGGCCAGGGCCATTCCAAGGAGACCTCCGTGCCGACGACCTGGTCGGCCACCGAGCACCTCGCCTGGAAGACCGAGATCCCGGGCGAGGCTTGGTCGTCGCCCATCGTGTTCGGCAACCGGGTCTACGTGACCACGACCACCGACAATGGCGAGTCGTGCCGGATCCTGGGGCTGGACCGCAAGACGGGCCGCATCGTCTGGAACACCGAGGTGTTCCGCCAGGTGCCCCGGCGCAAGGAGACCCGCAATTCATACGCCACGCCCACCCCGGCCACCGACGGCAAGCGGGTCTACGCCTGCTTCGGGGACGGCAGCTTCGCGGCGGTGGACGTCGACGGAAAGCCCGTGTGGATCAACCGGGACCAACCCTTCTACAGCCAGCATGGGCTGGGCACCGCCCTGCTCCTCCAGGACGGACTGCTCATCATGTCGCGGGACGCCAGCAGCGAGGGCCCCGACAAGAAGGTCGGCTGGCAGATCCCGTGGGAGAAGTCGTATGTGGTCGCCCTCGACAGCAAGACCGGCAAGGAACGTTGGCGGACCGGACGCGGGCGCTCACGCATCTCGCATGGCACCCCGGTGCTGTGGATCGATCCGAAGGGCCGCCGCCAACTGGTGACCGAGGCGGGCGACGTGCTGCAGGGCTTCGACCTCAAGGCGGGCACCCTGCTGTGGACCAGCGACGTGCCCGGCGAGGGCAAGGTGCCTTCGGTGGTGATCGGCGACGGCTTGGCCTTCTGCTCGGGCGGTTGGGGCGGCAAGGAAGGCATCAAGGCCTTCCGGTTGGGCGGCGAGGGCGCGCTCAAGCAGTCCAACCTGGTCTGGGAACAGAAGCGCGGCGAGCCGAAGGTGCCCTCGCTGATCCACCTCGACGGCCATGTGTACGGCATGACCGACACCGGGGTGGCCACCTGCTACGAGGCTGCCACCGGGACCATCGTCTGGCAGGAGCGGGTCGGCGGCAATTTCTCGGCCTCGCCCGTCTCGGCCGGCGGCCGGATCTACTTCGTGGGCGACAACGGACAGACGACCGTGCTGGACGCCTCGAAGACCTTCCGCGTGGTGGCCCGGAATGCCCTGGTCGAGGGCGAGGAGGTCCAAGCCTCACCGGCGATCTCACAGGGACTCTTTGTGTTGCGAACGCGGCGGAACCTGTGGGCGTTCAAGAAGTGAGGGATCGGGCGTCCGAGGAAGGCTCGCACGAGGAACTTGGTGACGGCGGGAAGACAGGTTGACGTTCGGCGGTTTGTGCCGAAGGTCATGCTCGGCGCCCACTGCCACCCAACCGCAATGTCACTCTCCGCAACGGCAAGGCCCCGATTGGAGTCGCAGGAACTCCAGACCGCCGGCAGGCCGGTGATGCACCAAACCTGGAACGAACTGTTCTTCCTGCACTGGACGGAGCGGGCGGACACCTTGAGATCCCGGCTCCCGCCTGGCCTGACGCTCGACGAGCATCAGGGGCGATCCTACATGGGCCTCGTGGGGTTCCGGATGGATGCGGTGCGACCCCGGGGCCTGCCGGCGGTGCCTTGGCTGTCATTCTTCCTCGAATTGAACGTGCGACTGTACGTGCGGGACGAACACGGCCGCCCCGGCGTGTTCTTCTTGTCGCTGGATTGCGACCGGTCCATCGCGGTGTGGATCGCCCGGGCCTTCTTCAGCCTGCCCTACGAGCATGCCGAGATGCGGTCTGGAACGAGGGACAGCGAACGGACCCTCGGGTGCCGCCGGCGTGGCCTCGGGACAGACGTCGCGGAATACACCTGGCGCCCCGCCTCGGCGCCACAGGTTTCCGCACCTGGCTCCATCGAATTCCACCTGCTGGAACGCTACCGCTTCTTCACCCCGCGCCATGGCAGGCTCATGGAGGGTGTCGTGGAGCATGCCCCCTATGAAGCCTCCCCGGCCCTGGTCTCCCGCTGGAGCGCCCTGCCCCTTGGGTGGAATGGGCTCCCGATCCCGGACCGCCCCCCGGACTTGGCCCATTGCTGCCGAGGGGTCTCGGTCAGGGCCTACCCGCTGCGTCGGCTTGCGGCATCGGGCCCGCCGACTGGGCCAGCGTGATTCCGACACGGTCGAGGGTGCCCGAAAACCTTGGACGACCACCGGGTGTGTCGGGCAATTCTTCACCCTCATGCTCCTGAGTCTGTCCACCTTTCCCGCCGAAGAACGGGCCCGTCGAATGGTTCTCGGCCGCCTGGCCGCCGTGATGTTCCTGATCCTTGCCGGAGTCGCCCGGGCCGAATCCCCGCAGGCCTCGCCGGCGATCCCGCTCGGAGGCCTCGAGGCGGCGCTGAACCAGACGATCTTGGGCAAACTCGGCCCCGACGTGTTTCCGCTCCTCGGGTCCGATTTGCCCATCCAGAAGGTCTGGCAGGATGGACCATACCTGTGGGTGATCCAGCGCGAGCCGTTGCCGGGTCAGCATCTCGTCCACCAGGAGGTGATCCAAGTGATGGACGTGTCGAAGTGGGGCGCCCCGCGCCGTGTCCAGACGCTCCGGCCCTTGGGTGATGCGGGCCAGTCGGTGGTCTGGCCGACCGAGGGGATCCACGGCATGCAACTCGGCACGGTCTTCCTGCGCGAGGGTTGGCTCTATGCGCAAGACCAGTCGTCGTTCGCACCGGCGGCCTCGTATTACACCTACCGGTGGCAAACCAACGGGACCTTCACATTCTCCGGGATGCGTACCCTGGAGAGTCCCGACACCTCGGCGGCCCCGCTGCAGACGGTCACCACACGGATGTACCCGCACGGCGGGGAACTCTTCGTCCAAGGCAAGGTCTATTCGACCTCCTCGCTGTACAACCTCGGGCTGCCGCTCTCCGACGGTTACCTGTTCTCGCGCTACTCCATCGGCCAGGGATCGCTCCCGTTGGGTTTCCCCAAGGGCCCGGGTGCCCAGGGCGTCGGATTCTCCTCGCTTGTGGGGCAGGCCGGACTCCCGGAGAACCAGGCGCTCGGGACCACGCCGGCGCGGAAAATCCATGACTCGATGATGTTCTTCCGGAACGCCCCGGAGTGGCCGATGTTCGACCAATCGGGCTCGGCCCGGCTTTCCGGCGGAGAGGATGGCCAACCACGATCGATCACCTACGAATGGATTGAGCTGACGCGTCCCCTGCATGTGTCGCCCCTGAGCGTGCAACTCACCGGGTTCCTGCCCGAGGCGAGCCTGCACCTGCCGATGAGCCGGATCGTGGCCGGCATGGTCCCGCGGAACGAGCGCCTGTCGCAGACGCTCGACCTCAAAGGGCTTCTGCTCGATGCGATCCCCGGACGCCACCAGGCCCTGATCGACTTCCTGAGGCTGGATCCCGGTTTCGACGAGAACCTCGACGTTTACCTGCGGCGGTTCGACCTCGACCGTCAGATCACGGTGCGCGAGGCGCTGCGGGCGATCTCGTTGCGGCAATTGGAGACACGCCTGGAAGGGGTGGTCGAGGGCTACTTCAATCGGGTCTTCGCGGAGTTGTCGTTGAACAAGGTGGTGCAGGGATCGCTGGCCATCGACGATTTCGGTCAGCGGATGGTCATCCTGCGCAATCGCCTGAAGGACTACTTCGATGCGCTCAGGATCGATGCCTTCGTGGTGGATCATGTGTTCAAGGCGCTGGTGCCCGACCTGCCTTTCATCGATGACACGGTGCATCAGTTTGTCGATCGATTCAGCCGCAGCAGCTTCGGACTGTTCGTGAACGGGGTGATCCGCTTCATCAACCTGAACCCGGCGACCTGGACGGTGGAGGTCACGATCGGGTGCGATTTTCCGGATGACCTGCCTTCGTTGGCCCGCTCCCTCCTGAAGTCATGGGGAGACGGCATCCGCATCGAGTGGGACAACCGCATCTACTACGAGGGTCTCAAGGTCGCCGCGCACTACGCCGGCTTCGAGGGATTCCCGCGCTTCGAGATCGCGGCCCGGGAACGGTTCCAGGCGCACCTGCTGGAGGTGCAGTCCCAACTGTTCGGGGCGATCGACCCGGTGGTGGCCAAGGTGGAGGGCTGGAGCGGTCTGCGGAAGTCTTTCGCGGTGGGGATCTACAACAAGAAGCTGCTGGCGCTGGTGGCAGACCTCGTGGCCGACGGGGTCGGAGCCGTCTTGAGTGCCCGGACCCGCGACGTCGACATCCTCGACCGGACCGTGGTGGAAGTGATTGGCCGGTTCAACCTGCAGGGTGAAGGCGAGCGCCTGCGCTTCGAACAGATCCTGAGTGTGACCGACCTAGGTTCATTCCTCACCACGCCTCTGGACTCCCTCTTCGAGGGTCTCGAGCTCGATCTGGGCCGACTGGGATTTCAGTCGGTGATCGAAGGCCTGGTCATCGAGCAGTTCCGGAAGACCTTCCCGGAGTTGAACCTGGACCTGAGCCTGCAGGACCACCTGTTGGACTACCTGTTGAGGGCTTTGGACTTCTCGCGCATCACGCAGGCGCTGGTCCACGAGGTATTCGGGGAACATTTCGACGAGCGGCTCGGCGGCGGCACCCAGACAGTCTCCCGGTTCATGTCTCGGTTCATGGAATCGCTGTCGCCCTACCGGCCAGGCGACGACTGCTGGATGAACCTCATCCGGGAAGCGCGGTGGTTGGGGACGATTCTGGGAATTTTGCCAGACCCCACGGGTGTCAGCCAGGCCGTCGCCTTCAATCTCATGGCCATTCAGCAGGCCACCCAGACGGCGGTGCAGGAATCGGTGAACGCCACGATCCGTGAGGCCGTGGGCCAGTACGTCGGGGGCGTGGTGAGCGATGTCCTTTCGAGTGCGGGCTCGGTCAACACCAGCTTCTCGGCGGAGTCGAGGCGTTCGGTGGCCAAGGTCACTCATTCGCTCGAGGCGGAACTGGCCGCGTATCGGGGCCGGCCGATCCAGCACCTCGGCAGCCACGGTCAAGGTGACCGGATCGTCAGCTTGCTGCAGGTGCTCGGAGGCGAGACGCCCGAGCTGCTGGAGCTGTCCTATGACCGGGTGACGGCGTGGCATGCGGTCCGTTCCCTGGGGCCGCTGCCGTCGGGAGGTCCGCAGCCGATGGCCTCGACGGACGGCTCCAGCCCCCGGTTGAGCCAGGGGTTCCTCGGCCTGGGCTCCCCCGGAGGACTCTCAGGACGTCCAACCGGAGCCTTCGTTCTCGATGCGGTCTCGGGTCGGACGGTCTTCTTCCCCAAGGCCGATGCGAACGCCGAGCGCCTGCTGGTGTCGACCGACCGCGAACGGGCGGTCCTGTGGAGCGCGCGACGATTGCAGGTCGGGCTGCTGCCGCTGTGGACGGACCTCGAGCGGGAACGGCTGCCCCTGGGTCTGGCACCGCAACTCGGGCTTCCTCCCGCCGAGCTGTCCTTCGTCCCCGGCGAGCGCCTGGACCCGGGCGTGCGAGTCCGCGGCGTGCGTCCCATGACCTTCTTGTGGAAGAACGCCACGGGACGCGTCGTGGCCAGCGGCACCAACGGCTTCGCGCTCACGCCTGACGAGGCCTGGGCGGAGGGTGTCTACCGCCTGGTGGCGACCAACGCCCACGGCGCGGCCGAGTCGGCCCCGCTGCGCCTGACCCGGCGCGCCCCCGCGTTGGCTGAACTGACGTTGGTGGCCGACGGTTCCTGGATCCGAGGGAGGGTGGGGGAATCGTTGGAGCTGCCCGTCACGGGCCAACTTGGCGACACGCCACTGCGTTACTCGCTGCTGCGGGGTTCCCAGACGGTCCTGGCGACGACCAACCGGACCCTGCGGATCGGTCCTCTGGCCCCAAGCGACTCCGGTCGGTATTCGGTCCGGGCCGATGGCCCGCGGGGTGGGCGGGTGCTGGGGACCTTCCATTTGACCGTGGTCGGTCGATTCGAACCGCCGGCGAATTTCCGTCCCACCTTCGCCACCACCAACGAACTGGCCCAACTGTCGCGGTTGTTCGATCGGGTCGAGGCGACCGATCCACGCACCGCGGTCACCCGATCCTACACCATGTCGCGGGAGAACCTGCCGCCCTACAACCGGGTGGACCCGTCCCGATACCGGGGATTCCTCGGCGATCGCGGCTACGCGTTCATCGACCGGATCCCGCCCGGAGGGGATCGCCCCTTGTCAGGGCGCATGCTCGGCAACCACCTGGTGAAGATGGCCATCCAGTCGGAGTCGACCAACCGCTGGGTGCTCCGCCGTGGGGCGACTCTCGGGAACCTCGCACCCGTCAACACCGGGCAGGGCTCCATCGAGCTCATCCTGCCGGCCGATGCCGACCAGGAGTTCTACCGGATCGATCCCCTGCCCTGACGCGAGGGATTCGGGGCCGATGCGGGGAGCTCTCCTCGCATCGGCCCGGAGATCACGGACGCATTCAAGCCCTGCCCAACCAGCGGGCCGCGTTGGCGACGACGCGCAAGGCGTAGGGGTTGAAGAAGACCGGGTAGGTCTCGTGGCCGGGGCGGAAATAGACGATGCGGCCCCGCCCCAGACTCCACACGGAGCCGCTGCGGAACCATTCGCCGGCGGCCCAATGCTCTTCGAGGACCACCTCGTCGGGCACCGGCACGTGGAAGGGCTCGTCGTACATCTCGGTCTGCTCGATGGCGAAGGATTCGGGCAATCCTTGGGCGATCGGATGGCGCGGCAGGCGGATGCGGACCTCGCTGGGCTTGCCGTCGCCCCGATAGGCCGGGAAACAGCAATTGGCCCGCAACAGGCGCACCTCGACCAGTCCCTGGGGCGGGCGTCGGTATTGGACGTCGGGTGACAGGCGCTCCTTGGCGCTCGGGGCCATCCACGGCCGCGGCAGCAGATCGCTCTCGACCACCACCGCCCGGGCGCGCTCCGCCTCGGGCAAGGCGGCCAACGCCCGGTCGCGGGCGACCGCGTTCATCGACTCGACGAAGGGGCGGGACCAGTGCGCCGAATGCAGCGCCAGCAGCGAGAGCTTTCCGGAGCGGATCCGCTCGACGATCCGCGCGGCGGTGGCGGGCTCGATCTCGGCATGGCGCACATGCCCCCACCAGACCAGCACGTCCACCGAATCCAGCCCGCGGAGCCCCTGCTCCGGATCGTCGATGCAGACCGACTCCACGGAGAGACCGGGAACGGTGCGCAGGTGGTCGGCGATCTGGTTTCCCAGCCAATTCGGATAGGCCTTCTTCTGGGCCGGCTGCCGCTCGTCCCACACCCGCACCCGGACCCTGGACGACTCCGGAGTCTTGCAACCCGCGGCCGCCAACACGGCGGTGCCGCCCACCAACCATTCGCGTCGGGAAATCATGCCCCGATCATCCCGGAACGCGGGAGGCGGGCAATCCCGGGCACCGGGCGCAAGATGAAGGTTTGAAGTGGGCCCTTTTGTGTCAATAGTGAGGACCGACCCCATGGGAGTCCCGGGTTGATTCGGCGGGGGGGCGGTCGTCATGATAGGGGTCTTTTATGGCGAGGCGGCAATACCCGTTCCACTTGATCGAGCCCCGGTGGCAGCGGCACTGGGCTGCGGAGCAGACGTTCCGGGCCTGGAATCCGGGCGAATCCATCCCGGGATCGCACCCGTTCGGGCTGCGTCATGGGCTGGGCGGCAAGGCGGCGGGGGCTGCGGAGCTGCCGCCGAAGTTCTACATCCTCGACATGTTCCCCTACCCCTCCGGGGCGGGCCTGCACGTCGGGCATCCCGAGGGCTACACGGCAACCGACATCCTGGCGCGCTATCGCCGGGCACAGGGGTTCAACGTGCTGCACCCGATGGGTTGGGACTCGTTCGGTCTGCCGGCCGAACAGTATGCGGTGAAGACGGGCCAGCACCCGCGGATCACCACCGAGACCAACATCGCCAACTTCACCCGCCAGATCCAGTCGCTGGGCTTCAGCTACGACTGGTCGCGCGAGGTGGCCACCACCGATCCGGAGTACTTCCGCTGGACGCAGTGGATCTTCCTCAAGATCTACCATTCGTGGTTCAACCCGGCCAGCAATCAGGCCGAGCCCATCGAGACACTGCCCTTCCCGGCCGACTGCCAGACCGAGGCGCAGCGGCGCGCCCACCGCGATTCCAAGCGCCTGGCCTATGTCAGCGAGGCCCCGGTGAACTGGTGCCCCGAGCTGGGGACGGTGCTCGCCAACGAGGAGGTGATCGACGGCAAGAGCGAGGTGGGCGGCTTCCCGGTGATCCGCAAGCCCATGCGCCAGTGGATGCTGCGCATCACGGCCTACGCCGACAAACTCCTGAAGGATCTCGACACCATCGAGTGGTCCGACTCGCTCAAGGAGATGCAGCGCAACTGGATCGGCCGCAGCGAGGGCGCCGAGGTCGATTTCCAGGTGGACGGGCATCCTGAAAAGATCCGGGTGTTCACCACGCGGCCCGACACCCTGTTCGGGGCGACGTACATGGTGCTTTCTCCGGAGCACCGCCTAGTGGCCGGCCTCACCACGCCGGAGCAGGCC
>Ga0194116_10000883_pt1 | contig 47403 bp, 36 predicted proteins | sample TA2MahsurfametaG_4_FD_148617 | JGI IMG/M metagenome (GOLD analysis project Ga0194116, IMG submission 148617) | Freshwater microbial communities from Lake Tanganyika, Tanzania - TA2015008 Mahale S9 surface | ecosystem: Environmental > Aquatic > Freshwater > Lake | place: Tanzania: Lake... | reverse complement strand
CTAGACGAGGCAAAGTATCCGGCCGAATTCAACCAGATAGGGCGTATCTTTCATTGCCTCGCCCTCGACATTGGCCAGCACCTCACTCAGGCGGCTTCGGACGCCGTGGAGATGATCGCTCAGGTCGCCTGTTCAGCGGCCGAGCTAATGAGTTCGCCGGTCACCACGGTGCAGGAAGACGCCAGCCTGAACGAAGCGCTGGGCGTCATGCGTGGCAAGAAAATCCGCCGGCTGCCGGTGGTGAATCGCGCCGGCGGATTATTCGGCATGATTACCTCGGATGATGTAATCAATCTCATCGCGTCCGAGCTGGCTATGGTGGCGGGCTTGATTGTTGAGCAGCCGATTAGAGAGAGCCGGCTGAGGAAATAAGGGCATCACCTTGACGCAGAAAACCCCGTTTGGGGGTCCATACATCATTTTACATAATAAAAATTATGCGGCTAAAGGATGGGCAGCATCAACGCCCAACCCAGCCGCCACAGACCGGGAAAACCTGACCAACAAAACAATCCGCATGACGGCTGGCCAGATAAGCGCAGAACATCGCGTCCTCACGTGCGCTGACTAAACGACCCAACGGTACCTCGCGTTGAAGCCTTTCCTGGAACGCCGGATTGGCTTGTACCTCCGGCGGAAAATACGTGGGGTTCTCGACAAAGTTTTGCGCAATCGCGTTGACCTGAACGCCTTTGGTGGCCAGCTCGGTGCCAACCGCCTGCACCCAAGCCAGTTGCGCGCCACGCGCTGCGCTGTAGCTTGAAGCTCTGCGCATGCCGCGCAATGCTGAGGCGCTGCCGATCAGGAGAATTTTTCCGCTGCCGCGCGCCAGCATTTGCGGCAGCACGGCTCGGGCGAATCTGGGCAGCGGAGTGACCATCGCTGAAAATACCGAGTGCCATTCGTCGTCACTGACATCGCCCGCTGGACTGGTCGGTGCCGGCACGCCTAAATTCAATAACAGCACGTCAATCTCACCTGACACATCGATTAGCTGCTGCGCATACTCGGGATCCGTGATCGGGCCGTCAGCCGCGACCACGTCGGCGCCACATTCACGAAACACCTCGGCCAGTGCCGGACCCATGAAATCAGACGCCTGCGTTAGCAGCACACGTTGTCCGGATAATTGAATTGGCTGGGATGGCTGCATAACCTAGACTCCTGATTAAATTTGATTCAGTTCGCACGGTTGCGTCTTCTTCTTGAGCACTGCCGTGATCAAATTACTGAATCGTACTAGGCTGTACCCACGTTGATCACCGTTAACCCCGGTCGATGATAGCGGAGTCGCTTGCGTCTGCGCAGCGTGAGCCTGAGCCCAGCCGTCTACCATCGCGTCGCATGAGAATCCTGGTGGCGCACAACGCGCACATATTCCGCGGTGGCGAAGATACCGTAGTAGAAGCCGAGATCAATCTGCTCAGACGGCACGGCCACGAGGTTGTGCTGTATCACCGCGATAACGCTCAACTCGACGCCTTACCGCGCTGGCAAGTAGCGATTGATAGCGTCTGGTCAAAGCGAACTATCTCAGGCGTGGGGCAGCTGCTGCGCAGTTTTCAGCCGCACGTGATTCACGCCCACAATACTTTCCCTTTGATTTCGCCCTCGCTGTATATAGTCGCAGAGCATTACCAAGTGCCGGTAGTACAGAGTTTGCATAACCTCAGGCTACTGTGCACGCAGGCCATGCTGACACGACATGATCGCAGCTGTCACGACTGCGTGGGTCGCTGGCCTTGGCGCGCGGTGCTGCATCGCTGCTACCGGGGCTCTTTAACGCAATCAGCGGTGAGTGCCGGCATAGTGTCTGCGCACCGCGCGCTGGGTACCTGGCGTCACCGCATCCGACGCTATATCGTACTGAATCAGATGTGCCGAGAAATCTTTATTCGCGGCGGACTGCCTGCGAATAAGCTATGTATCAAACCGAATTTTGTGGAAGGATCGATAGCACCCATCGATTCCGCTCCGAATGATAAGCAATACATTGATAAGCAGTGGACTAATAAACAGTCGACTAATAACCAGTCGATCGAACATAATCTGACCGGTGTTAGGTCTGCTAATAACGTATCCATCGGTCATGGCAATCAGCCTGATCAATGCAACCGACGACATGGCGGCTTGTTCATCGGCCGGCTATCCCCTGAAAAAGGTCTGCACACGCTTGCTCAAGCACTTCAAGAACGCCCTGTCACGCGCATCACCGTCTGCGGTAGCGGCCCCTTGCAGCCTTTGGTAGAGCAAACCCAGGGTCTGGACTACATTGGTTTTCAGCAGGGCGCTGCGTTACGACAGCGAATCGCCAACGCAGAATTTTTAGTCATGCCGAGTACCGGTATCGAGAGCTTTGGCTTGGCTGCTATTGAAGCGTTTGCCTGCGGTACGCCGGTCATCGCAAGCCGGCACGGTGGCTTACGCGAAATCATTGACCATGGGCGCAATGGTTTGCTTGTCGCACCGGGTAATGCCGACGAATTAGCTGATGCAATTGCCTACGCGGTAGCAAATCCTTCAGACATGCGCCGTATGGGTTTGGAGGCATATCAGACCTATCTGGCGCGTTACACGCCCGAGCGCAACTACGCCATGCTGATGGACATCTACCATCAAGCGCTCACTCCCCTGCCCGATTCGCCCATTTCCGAACACATCAATGCACAAACTCGCGCTGGTACTGAATGAACCCCCGCCCTATCGGATCCCGATCCTGAACCGCGTTGCTGCGACACCCGATATACAACTGCAAGTTATTTTCTGTTGCCGACGCGAGCCCAATCGCTTCTGGGATTTACCCGCTATGCGATTTGATGCGGTGTATTTACGCGAGCGCATCACAACAGTGAATGGGCGATACATTCACAATAATCCCGAAGTCTTGGCGGCGCTGACCCGTTTTTCACCTGACGCTGTGATCGGTAATGGCTTTAATCCGACTCATCTATATGCGATGAGCTGGTGTGCGTTATTGCGCCGTACCTATGTGCCCATGACCGACGGCACCCTGCTATCCGAGCGGGGTCTCAGCAAGGTCCATGTGGGTTTGCGGCGTTGGGTATATCGACGTGCTCGAACGGTCATCGCCGCGAGCGATGGTGGCTTTGCGCCGTATCGGCATTATGGTGTACCGCAATCAGCCTGCTACCGGTCTTGCTTATGCATTGATAACGACAGCTTTCGTGTCGCTATCGATGAGCATCAAACGCCCGAATTTGACTTTATTTTTTGCGGGCGACTTGAGCCCGGCAAACGCCCTGAATTCGCGATGGAGGTAGCAGCACGATGAGCTTCGCCGCTGATGCGAAAGATTCGTTTGCTGATTGTGGGCTCGGGCACGTCAGAGGCTGCCTTGCAGCTCAGAGCAAAAGCCCATGCAGCAAAACTTGAGGTGGTGTTTCATGGGTTTGCCAAGCAAGCAGAGCTACCCGGTTTATATCGCTCGGCAAAAATCTTCTTATTCCCAACCGAGGCTGATGTCTGGGGTGTGGTGGCGAATGAAGCGTGCGCGGCGGGTCTGCCCGTCATCATCAGCCCGCATGCCGGCGCGGCGGATGAACTAGTGGTTGATCGCAAGAACGGTTTTGTGCGCACACTGGATGTAGAGCAGTGGGCCGATTGCGCCGCTAGCTTACTCTCCAACGACGGGCTTCGCGAGGCCTACGGGCAGCGATCGCGCATGATGGTCGAACCGTACAACTTTGATCAGTCGGCACGCGGCATTATTGAGGCGGTCAGAGCCGCTCTTAACTCGCCGACTAAAAAACTATCCAAACCCAAACTGTCTCAGGCAGTCAGACGGCCGCTTTGATAATCCCGCACCGCTTGCTCGATCTCGGCCATCGTGTTCATCACGAAGGGGCCATACTGCGCGATGGGCTCGTTGATCGGGCGACCCGCCAGCACCAGAAAGCGTGCGCCCTGCTCCGCCGCCGTAAATGCGGCGATATCGCCATCATTCAGAACAGCCGCGCTGTGCGTGGCTAATAAGGTGTCGGCACCAGCAAGACGTAACTGGCCTTCGAACACATACGCCATGGCATTAAAGCCACGTACGATGCGCAGAGAAAAACTCGCACCTGGCGGCAACTGCACATCAATGTACATTGGATCGGTCGACAAGCCGGCAATCGGGCCAGTGATCTTGGTGTCGTCGGACTCCAACGTGCCGGCGATCACTTTCACTTGCCCGCCGCCAGCGAGTGTATGGACCGGAATTTCTTCGGGCTGGATATCACGATAACCCGCCGGTTTCATTTTTTCTTTAGCGGGCAGGTTAATCCACAACTGAAATCCGAGCATACGGCCTTCGAGCTGCTGCGGCATTTCAGAGTGAATAATGCCGCGACCGGCGGTCATCCATTGCACACCACCGCTTTGCAGATCGCCCTGATTACCCATGTGGTCCTCATGCCGCATGTGGCCGTCAAGAATGTACGTCACCGTCTCAAAGCCGCGATGCGGGTGCGAGGGAAAGCCGGCGATGTAATCACCCGGATTATCGGAAGAAAATTCATCCAGCATCAGGAAAGGGTCGAGCCGCACGTCCTTGCCGCTACCGAGGCTACGACGCAGTCGAACGCCTGCGCCATCGGAGGTATTAATCGCGGGAATAATGCGCGCCAAGGTGCGCAGGGTGACTTGTTCGTTGGACATGGATAAACCTCGGTTTCGGGAACCCATAATTGTACCGAGATGCAGCAGACTCAGCCGCCGCGACCATCAGGCATCCTGGTACCCATGAAAAATCTCATGGCATATCCGGTAATGGGTGACTTGGTCACGCCCAAGGGGATCGTTGAGTGGGTCGACTACTTTAGCAAATTCAGCTGATCCTGCTCCAAATAGCACCACTCGCCCTCAGCTAAAGATAACGACGCCAAGCGTAGCTCGCCAATCGAAATACGCTGCAGCGCTGCGCAATGATTACCTGCTGCGGCGAGCATACGCTTGACTTGATGATATTTTCCCTGCGCTAGTACGATTTCGAGTTGCAGCTCTGCGACCTGTACGCATTCCACCGCGGCGATGGGTGCGGGCTCGTCGTGTAGTTGCACCCCATTGCGTAGCGCTTCGATGAGTTCAGCAGTAATCGGCGCAGCAGTGGTCGCGAGATAGCGCTTGGGCACATGATGCTTGGGTAACGAAATGCGATGGTTGAAAGCGCCATCGTCCGTGAGTAAAAGCAAACCCGTAGTGTCATGATCGAGACGGCCAATCGCCTGTACCTCGCGCTGACGAAACACATCGGGTAGTAGCGTCATCACACTTGGATGATGGCTGGGACGGCGTGAGCACTCAATATCGCTGGGCTTGTTCAACGCAATATAAACATGCTCGCGATACTGCCAGATCTCTTCAAATATGCTGAGCTGCAGATGCGTCGTTTCAAACACGGTGCGCTCATCATCTACCACCACGCCATCAACACGAACGTCGCCCTGACGTATCAGTTGCCGGCAATTATTGCGCGTACCAAAACCCTGCGACTGCAGGATACGATCAAGGCTGAGCTTTGGCATCGAGTAAACGCGCTAGCTCTTTAAATCCCTGCGCTCGTGCAAAATCTGCAGCAAGCATGTCGGCTTCATTCTTCAAGGTAGGATCAGCGCCCTCCTCCAGCAATAGCTTGACTACTGCAGCGTGACCACTCCGCGCCGCCATCATTAAAGGCGTGGTCTTATTCGGAGACTCGGCATCGATAAATGCCGATTCATCTAGCAGCCGCTGAATAATTGGAATGCTGCCGGAGGCTGCCGCGTAATGCAGCGCCGTCCAACCCGGTCGGTTAATCTCTACGCCTTTGGTGATCAATGCCAACGCGCGAGGGATATCAGGAAGGTAGGCGGCGATCATCAGTGCCGTATCGCCATTCAACGAGCGCGCGTTCAGGTTCACGTCGGGCGCTTGCAGTAGCGCAGAAAATACCTTGGATGATTTGAGTCGTACCGACAAAATCAGCGCCGTATCGAAACGTTCAGGCTCGACAGAGTTAGGGTCAAAGCCACGCGCGAGTAGCGCCTGAACGCGCCTGACGTCATCAACCCGTACCGCCTCGAACCACTCGCGATAGGAATCTACTTTGGGTTGCCGCAATCGCTGAAAAAGAGAATCCGCATCGGCCAGCACCACCGCCGCAAGTAGCTGCCGTCGGCCGGGGTTTTGCGGTTCCTGCGTCATACTTAATGAACCTGAAACAGCGAACGAAAATTCTGTGTCGTCGCTGCCGCCAGTGCCTCGAGCGGCACACCTTTGAGGTCGGCAAGATACTCGGCAACATGACGCACAAATCCGGGCTCGTTGGTTTTACCGCGCATCGGTACTGGCGCCAGATAGGGCGAGTCGGTCTCGATCAGCATGCGATCGAGTGGCACCGCGCGCGCAACTTCCTGCAATGCCTTGGCGTTTTTGAAGGTGACGATGCCTGAGAAAGAGATATAAAAACCCATCGCTATGGCTTCCTCGGCCACGTGCAGTGATTCTGTGAAGCAGTGCATCACACCACCGACCCCGCCATCACTCGTACCAGCGCCCTCTTCCTGCATGATGCGCAAGGTATCTTCAGAGGCTGAACGCGTGTGAATAATGAGCGGTTTTTTACTGGCGCGTGAGGCGCGGATGTGCACTCTGAAACGCTCACGCTGCCACTCAAGATCGCCACTCAAACGGTAGTAGTCGAGGCCAGTCTCGCCGATCGCGATAATGCGCGGGTGCTCGGCCAGCTGCAGCAAGCGCTCGACACTAGGCTCTTCGGTGTCCTCGTAATCCGGATGCACACCGGCAGAGGCATAGAGATTGGGATGCGCCTCCGCCAGCGCCAATACTTTCGGGAATTTCGGTAGCGTCACTGAAACGCACAACGCATGACTGACCTGGTTGTCCTGCATCTTCTGCAAGATGGCGGGTAATCGCTCCGATAACTCCGGAAAATCAAGATGGCAATGTGAGTCGATGAACATGAACAGCGCGTCTTTGAAAATCGCGCCATTGTAGTTCAGATCGTATGCGTGGGTCGCGACGCGCCTAAGGCCGTACCAAGCAGTTCTTCGATCCTGCGTTTGACGCGGATACCGCTCTCGTCATCGGGAAATTGCACACCAATACCTGCGGTATGAGTCGAACCTGCTGGTGTAATCCAGGCCACTTTGCCTGCCACCGGGTAGCGCGTCTCGTCTTGCATTAAAGTGAGCAGCAGAAATACTTCATCACCCAGCTGAGACGGCCGAGTGCCCGGGACGAACACACCGCCGCGCTGCAGAAACGGCATGTAGGCGGCGTACAAGCCGGCTCTGTCTTTGATTGTCAGCGACATCACCGATGGTCTGGACCATTGCAACGCTTGCTCATTACCCGGCTCTGCCATGCTAAATTCCTTATCTGAATAGTCCTGTGTACTCGAGCAGCATTTGCTCGATGAATAAGCGCGCGGAGAGCGGATGATCCGAGATCTTGCGTCGGTTGGCCGCATCTCGCACCGCCTGCTGCAGACGCTCGGCGCTGACCTGTGCGGCCAATTGCGCCAGTGACTGCTGCTGATGCGGGAAGTAGCGTACCCGAGCACCGAGCTTCAGTGACAGTAAATCATGCAACCAGCGTTGCTGCCACGCGACCAGCTCGGATAACGATGCTTTTTGCAGGCGTTCTGCTATCGCTATCGGATTGATCGATTGTGATCGCGACAGCTGATTCAGCCAGTCATCTTTTTCTGGCATTGCTTCACCTTGCGCGGCAGCCAATGCCGCCAGCGGCGCACCGCCGTACTCTGCTAACCAGCGCTCGGGTTGCGCAACGTCTTGCGATGCCAACCAGGCAGATGCTGTAGCGGCATCGGGAGGCGCCAGCGCAAAGCGCTGACAGCGCGACAAGATGGTGGGCAGTAGTCTGTCGATGCGATGTGTTAGCAGCAGAAATAAGGTATTCGGCGGCGGCTCTTCCAGTGTTTTCAGCAGGGTGTTCGCAGCCGTGGTGTTGAGCGCCTCGGCCGGGTACAGCAATACCACGCGCAACCCCGCGCGATGGGTCGAGACATTCATGAAGGTCGACAACGTCCTGACCTGCTCGACACGAATCTCTTTTGATGGTGTCTTGGTGGTTTTCTTGCTGGTGCTTTCCTCTGACTCGACACCGTCGTCAACTGCTTCAGTCTCCAATGCATCGGGCCGAACTCGGCGGTAATCCGGATGCCCATACTGCGCAAACCAGCCGCACGAATCACAGCTGCCGCAAGCATGGCCGTCGATGTTGAGATTTTCACAAAGCAGTGACGCGGCCCAGTGCTCGGCTAGCGCAAGCTTGCCGATGCCGACCTCTCCGTGAAACAAGACCGCATGCGGCAAGCGCTGGCGCAGCTGCTGAAGGCGCCCCCAGTCGTGTTGCTGCCAGGGGTAGATGTTGGGGACACTCATTGGCGGGTCACTGACGGGTGAATGCTTAAATTAGTGAGCTGATTCATCGCTCTGCGTAAAAGCCACATAATTCCGCCGCAAACTGCTGCACCTCGCGACTGATATCTGCGATAGGCCGGGTTGAATCAATCAAGCGAATACGCTCCGGGAATTGCGCCGCGCGTTGCAAGTACACCTGCCGCACACGCACGAAAAAATCTTCCTGCTCTTGCTCGAATTTGTCGAGATCACGGCTGTTTTGCAGGCGCTCACGCGCTACCTCAAGCGGCACATCAAACAATAACGTGAGATCGGGTTGCAGATCACCCTGTACCCAGTGCTCCAGCTGAGACAGCTTGTCTAGCGATAGTCCACGGCCGCCGCCCTGATACGCAAATGTGGCATCGGTAAACCGGTCCGAGATCACCCAATCACCGCGCACAAGCGCAGGCATAATCAGTTGCGCGAGGTGCTCACGCCGCGCTGCGAACATCAGCAAAGCCTCGGTTTCAAGATGCATTTGTTCGTGGAGCAGCAAGCCGCGAAGTTTTTCGCCGAGTGGCGTTCCGCCAGGCTCGCGCGTGGTGACGACGGTTTTGCCGTGCTGACGAAGGGCGTCGGCGAAGGCGGTAATGTGGGTAGATTTACCCGCGCCGTCGACACCCTCGAAGGTGATGAATTTTCCGGTTGCCATGATGAGGGCGCGCTTACTGCCCGCGCTGATATTTGTTGACCGCGCGATTATGGTCGTCGAGGTTATTGGAGAACTCGCTACTGCCGTCGCCGCGTGCAACGAAATACAGCGCCTCGGTCGCGGCCGGGTTGAGCGCAGCGTTCAAAGCAGCGCGCCCCGGCAAAGCAATCGGTGTGGGGGGTAATCCAGGACGCATGTAGGTGTTGTAGGGCGTGTCCGTCTGCAAATCAATTTTTCGCAGGTTGCCATCGAACGTCGGCCAGATACCATAAATCACGGTGGGGTCGGTTTGCAGCAGCATGCCGCGCTTCAATCGGTTGACGAATACCGCGGCGACTTTGTCTCGATCAGCGGCGGCACCTGTTTCTTTCTCAACGATCGAGGCCATGATCAAGGCTTCGTAGGGCTCTTTGAACGGTAACTGCGGCGCACGCTTGGCCCAGGCTTCTTCGAGCATTTTGAGCATGCGCTGGTGGGCTTGCTGCATCACCAGCAGATCGCTGGTGCCGCGGTCGAAGAAATACGTATCCGGATAAAACAAACCCTCTGGAAAATTGTAGCCAGGCGCGACTTTCTGCATCAGCGCAGATACATCCATCTCGGCGCTATCTTGACGCAAATATTTTTGTCGCCCCATCTCGGCACGCATTTGCGCGAAATTCCAACCCTCGATAATGGTCAGCGACTCTTTGATGGTGTTGCCGCGCGCCAGCGTATCGAGCAATGACAGCGGGGAGGTACCACCCTCCACCCGGTAGCTGCCAGCTTTCAGGCTGCGCGTACCCGAGCCTCGCGCTAATACTTCCATCAAAATCGGAGATGCGGGCACACCTGCCTGCTGCACTTGCCGCATCGCAGCACGAATACTGCTGCCCTGCGCAATATTGAACTCGATCGGCGCAGCATCAGGCGCCATCAGCGGCTCGCGCGCCCAATAAATAAAGAAAGCGGCGGCGGCAAGTACCAGAAGCGCGAGCAGCGCGACGAGTTTTTTGATGACTGCCATGACTATCCCCAGACCGGCCAACGCGTTTTTTAGCGCGCCTCTATAATTCGCCCCCAATGATAGTCTCGAAACCGAATTTACCGGAATTCATGGCGGCGCCGGCAGGGTCTTTGCCTGCCATAGACTCTGGCTTCCTGTGCGCGCTCGATCACCTTGGTGTAATTGAGGCGAGCGGCGATGACGCCGCTGGTTTTCTGCATAACCAACTCACCAACGATATTCTCGGCCTCGAACAAGGCCACGCCGAGCTGGCTGGCTACTGCTCGCCCAAAGGCCGCCTGCTCGCCACCTTGCTGGTGTGGCGGCACGCCGACCAGATTTTTATAGCCCTGCCATGCGACGTGCTGCCCAGCTTCCTGAAGCGGCTGCAGATGTTCGTGCTGCGCTCGAAAGTGACCCTAAAAGATGTCAGCGACCAGTGGTTAATGATCGGTGCGGCCACCAAACCATCGGACAGCGCCCCCGCCATGTGGCGTTGTGCTACTGACGAGCATGGGACGCGAATCCGCGTGCCGGACGCCGGCGCACTGCAGCGCTGGCTTTGGATTGGCCAACCCGAGAACGCGCGACAGCCATGGACCGCTTGGTCTGCGCAGCTACCCACGGTACCGGCATCCATCTGGCGCTGGAGCGAGATCATTGCCGGTTTACCCCAGGTGGTAGAGACAACGCACGAGCAATTCGTGCCGCAGATGATCAACTTTGAATTAGTCGGCGGTGTGAATTTCAAGAAAGGCTGCTACCCGGGCCAGGAGATCGTGGCGCGTAGCCAGTATCTTGGCAAGACCAAACGTCGCACCTTGCTGGCGTTTACGAGCGACACCACAGCATCTGCTGGTGTCGAGGTTTTCTCTGTGAACGACCCCGATCAACCGTGCGGCATGGTGGTGAATGCAGAAGTCGGCCCCGACGGCCGCGTGGCCTGCCTGGTGGAACTCAAGATGGAAGCCCGCGCCGGCATCGTTCATCTGCGCTCGGTCAATGGAGCGACCTTGGAATTCGGCGAACTTCCTTACGCACTGAACGCTGAGACATGAGTGATATCTATGTCTACTACCGGGTGCGAAGCGAGTTGGCTGCGTTGATGTTGCCGCACGTGCGGACGATGCAAGAAAGGCTGCACGAGATCTACGGCGTTGAACCGCTGCTGAAACGTCGCCCTGAAGAAAAAGACGGCGCCCAAACCTGGCTGGAAATTTACCCCTCGGTACCCGATGACTTTCTTGGTGCCTTGGAGCGGGCGGCGATTGATGCGCATCTGCCGATTGACGGTGGGCGCCATATCGAAATTTTTGTGGACTTGCCCCAATGTGCCTAATTGTTTTTGCATGGAAGTTGATACCGCAGTGCCCGTTGGTGCTGGCGGCAAACAGAGACGAGTTTTTCTCGCGACCTGCGCAGTCGGCTGACTGGTGGTCTGATCAACCGAATGTATTTGCCGGGCGCGATCTTGAAGGAGGCGGTACCTGGCTCGGTGTTAATCGGCAGGGCCGGTTCGCAGCGCTCACCAATATTCGCAATGGCTATGAACCGTCGCGCGAAAAAAAATCGCGCGGTGAATTAGTCTCCAATTTTTTAAGTCAAGATGTATCTGCGCATGAGTATGTCGAGCACGTACGCGCGACCGGTGCGCACTACAACGGTTTTAATTTGATTGTCGGTGACGACAGTGCCATGTACTGGGTGTCGAATGGTGGAGAGGGTGAATCGCAAGCGATCGCACCCGGTATCTACGGCTTATCGAATGGTGCACTGGATACGCCATGGCCCAAGGTCGTTCGCGCCAAAGCCCAATTTGCCAGCCTGCTGTGCCAAGGCGCACCCGACGACGCCTATTTCGAGATGCTGTCCGACACCACCCGCACTGCGGACAGTCGGCTTCCGGATACCGGCGTTAGTCTTGAACTCGAGCGCATGTTGTCACCGATCTGCATTGAGTCCGAGCACTACGGCACGCGCGCCTCGAGCATCGTAAGGCTTCATGCAGGGGGCAAGGCCGAGTTGAATGAGCGCGTTATTCGGTAGTTGGCATTGCCAACTGACTAATTGGAATGATCCATTTAAGGACATTTCACCGTTCTTCGTTGATGCCGGCTTGCCGGGCAAGCGACCTTGAGCGCGCAAGGGAGAGCGCTTTAGAGAATCAGCGTCATCCGATGATGGGGAATCCCGGCCTCCATGAATTCCTCGCCTTGAGTTTCGAAACCATGGCGCTGATAAAAGCCAAGCGCGTGGGTTTGTGCATGCAGACATAGTGTGTCGTAGCCCAGTCTCTGGGCTTCCTGCAGGAGCGCAGACAGCACCCGAGCGCCTATGCCCTGCCCGCGCGCAGATTTGCGCACTGCCATGCGACCTATATGCCCGTCGGGCAGCAAGCGACCGGTAGCAACTGGCTGCCCCGCTTGGTCATAGGCCACCGCGTGCGTACTTACCTCATCAGCCTCATCCCACTCAAGCTCAATCGGTACCCCCTGCTCGACGACGAAGACTTCAACGCGCAAGGCTTGCGCGTGATCGCGCACGCTATCCCAATCACCCGTGACGATACTGATCATCATGCGCAAGGTCCTCGGCACTACCCTATCGACGTCGCAGGACTAAGCCCCATCTTCCAGAGAATTTTCCATGGCGCTCAAGCGCTCGCGCCACTGATCGGGCACGGGGGTGCTTTTGCGTATGCGGCTATCTGCGTACACGTACATCATCTCTCCACTTGCCAGTAGCTGATCACCGAGATAAATGTCGAGAGTAAACCGCATCGAGCTACGCCCTAACTCGGCGCAGCGCACGCCAATATCCAGCACATCATCAAATCGCGCCGGTGCGTGGTACTCAATGGTTGCCTTTCGAGCGAACATCTCGAGCCCAGCCTCGGCTTGCGCCATGACATCCGGCAAGCCCGTCTTGCGCCAGTACTCGGTGAACGCTACATCAAAGTAATTCAGGTAATTGCCATTAAAGACAATCCCTTGCATATCGACTTCGGCCCAACGCACCCGCAGCTGATGAAAAAAACGGAAATCTTGTTGGGCCATACACAGATCCTGTTAAAAATTGAACAAAGTGCCGCACACGTAAACTCGGAAGGTCGCTATGCCGACACCCGCCATGGTTTGCATGGAGGTCTTAATCGCCGAGCAAACCCGCGCGTAACTGGTCGCGCAGCTTGGGGGCTTGTTCATAGGGATCACCCGGATTCTGTGCATGCAGAATATCTTGCATACGGCGCTCGACATTACCCAGCGCTTGCGGGTGAGAGTAAATATAAAACTGGCGCGCCTGTATCGCATCAAAGGTGATTTGTGCCACCTCTGCAGCGCTTACTTTACCGGCACTGACCGCTTTTTCCAGCATCAGCTGCGATACCTGTTGGCTGCGTGTGGGTGCCGCGCTTGGTTTCGCGTCGGACGGGCGGACGCTTTCAGAATGGCTGATCCCGGTTGGCACAAAGTACGGGCATAGCACCGACACGCCAAGCCGCGAATCGATAAGACTCAGGTCGTGGTAAAGGGTCTCGGTCAGTGCAACCACCCCGTGCTTGGAGACGTTATAAATTCCCATCGCCGGCGGCGTCAGCAGCCCTGCCATCGAGGCGGTGTTGACGATGTGCCCTTGAAAAGATGGATCCGCTCTCTCGCTGGCCAGCATGATCGGCGTAAATACGCGCACGCCATGAACCACGCCCCACACATTCACGCCAAGCACCCATTCCCAATCCTGCTGCGTGCTCTCCCAGATCAGGCCTCCAGCGCCAACACCAGCGTTATTGAAGACGAGATGAATCGCGCCGAAACGCTCAAGCGCCGCTTGTGCTAACGCTTCAACCTGATCACCATGACGCACATCGCATACCTGACTTAGTGCTTGAGCGCCGAGTGCGATCACGTTTGCTTCGGTTTGCTTCAATGCGTCCTGCTGGACATCCGCCAGCACCAGACGCATACCAAGCTTGGCGCCCAATAGTGCAAACTCACGCCCCAGACCACTGCCAGCGCCCGTAATCACAGCAGTTTTTTCAGCGAAGGAGTGCATGACTTAATTGGCAGAGGTTGACGGTTGGTAGCCCGAAGTGGCGTCTTGAGTGACGGCGGCGTTTTGAGTGACGAGTGCCTTGCATCACTTCAGGCGCGAGTCGATTAGATCAGCTTGACCAGCTGCTTGCCGACATTCTTGCCACGAAGCAGACCAATAAACGCCTCGGGCGCTGATGCGAGGCCCTCGGATAGGGTCTCGCGGTATTTCAGCTGCTGCGAAGCGACTAGCTGGCCTAATTCGGATAAACCTTGCGACCACAGCTCGAGGTGCTCGGTGATAATGAAGCCTTGCACCATCAACCGCATCGACAGTACTTTGTGCAGCGCGTGGATGGGCATCGGTTGCCCGTCGTAGCCCGATATCAAGCCACATAGCGCAACTCTGCCGAATGGGTTCATCTGCGCCAAGCACGCATCCATGACGACGCCGCCGACATTCTCGAACAAGCCATCGATACCATCGGGCGCAGCTGCCTTGACATCTTTGAACAGATTGCCCGCCTTGTAGTCAACACAGGCATCAAACCCGAAGTCGTTGATCACCAGATCACATTTCGCCTTGCCGCCGGCGATGCCAATGACCCGGCAACCCTGTAACTTGGCCAATTGCCCGACCACGCTACCGACGGCACCACTGGCGGCTGATACTGCCAAGGTTTGACCGGCCTTCAGCCTCAAAATGTGGTTCAGGCCGTACCACGCTGTCATGCCGGGCATACCCACCACGCCGAGGTAGGCAGACAATGGAACACGCGCGCCATCCACTTTTTTAAGTAGGGTGCCATCTGAGAGCCCCATTTCGCTCCAGCCCAGCATACCGACCACCTGATCGCCTACTGAAAACTTGGGGTGTTTTGAAGCGACCACCTCGCCAACCGTGCCACCGACCATCACTTCATCAATCGCTTGCGGTGCGGCGTAGCTCTTGACGTCTTCCATGCGCATGCGCATGTAAGGATCAAGCGACAGGTAGTGATTACGGATTAATAATTGCCCATCACCGACCTCGGGTACTGGCACGGTTTCAAGCCTGAAGTCACTGGGCGATACGCCACCTTTGGGGCGCGCTGCGAGCACAATTCGCTGATAGGTTTGCACGGGGTCGGATTAACTCGGTAAATCAAACAGGTTGAAAAAAAGCAGCCAGTGCCGGTGACATAACTGCTGGGTGGATTTTGTTTCGTTCAGCATGATCGAAATGTCCATCATCCGATCACGTAGTCCATGCACTGTCGCTCGGACCGAACCGCCGCCACAAACGGTTTTAGTGCGACATGCTGCGGGTGATTTTGGTAAGCATCCAGCGCTGCAGCAGATTCAAACACCGAGTACAGCACGACGTCGTAGGTGCACTCATAACCAGGCTGAGCCAAGGCGACTTCGAATGCCAGTGTGCCCGGGACGATATCTGCGCACGCATCCAGCAGGGCTTTCATTTTGAGTGCGTTGGTGACCTTGTCTGACCCCTCGGCATGTTCTTTCAACTGCCACATCACAATATGCTTGATCATGATTCTTCCCACAAACCCGACCAGAGTAATCCGGGCGATCGAGAATAGCACAGCAGTTTTTAACCAAACCAGCTTGCTGGACAGGGTCACATCGGCGTAAGGTTTTGTAAGTTTCAAGAAAGCGAAGTGTAAGTTTTCAAACCTACACTCTTTTGCAATGCTGCGGAAATCCGTTTCAAATTTATAAATAATAGGGAGACACAATGGCCACAGCTCAGGCAACCGACCACGTGATCACGCCAGAAGAGCGAAAGGTCATTTTCGCCTCCTCGCTGGGCACGGTATTCGAGTGGTACGACTTCTACTTGTATGGCTCGTTGGCAGCCATCATCGCTAAGCAGTTTTTCGCAGGCACTGATCCGAACACTGCATTTATTTTTGCATTGCTGGCGTTTGCCGCCGGCTTCCTGGTACGTCCATTCGGCGCGATTGTATTCGGCCGCTTGGGTGACATGGTGGGTCGCAAGTACACCTTCCTGGTCACGATTTTGTTAATGGGTATATCAACGTTCGTTGTTGGCCTGTTGCCCACCTACGCGAGTATTGGTATTGCGGCGCCAATTATTTTGATCACGCTGCGTATTCTGCAAGGCCTGGCGCTTGGTGGTGAGTACGGCGGTGCTGCGACCTATGTGGCAGAGCACGCACCCGATCACAAACGCGGTGCCTTTACTGCCTGGATTCAAACAACCGCAACGCTCGGCCTGTTCCTGTCGCTGCTGGTGATTCTCGGTACCCGTACAGCGATCGGTGAAGAGCAATTCGCCGAGTGGGGCTGGCGTATTCCTTTCCTGGTATCGGTGTTCTTGCTTGGTATTTCGGTCTGGATCCGGCTTTCGATGAATGAGTCGCCTGCGTTCCAGCGCATGAAAGAAGAAGGCAAGGTCTCCAAGGCGCCGCTGTCGGAAGCATTCGGTCAGTGGAAAAACCTCAAGATCGTGATTCTTGCATTGGTAGGCTTGACCGCTGGTCAGGCGGTGGTTTGGTACACCGGTCAGTTTTACGCCTTGTTCTTCCTGACGCAGACCTTGAAGGTCGATGGTCCAACGGCGAATATTCTGATCGCAGCGTCGCTGCTGATCGGCACACCGTTCTTCATCGTGTTCGGCACGTTGTCAGACAAGATCGGCCGCAAGAAGATCATCATGGCCGGGTGCTTGATCGCAGCGCTCACCTACTTCCCGTTATTCAAGGCGCTCACGCACTTTGCGAACCCTGCGCTCGAAACGGCGCAAAACAATTCGCCGGTGGTGGTGGTTGCTGATCCGGCCGAGTGTCAGTTCCAGTTCAACCCAACCGGCACCAAGAAGTTCACCTCGTCGTGCGACATAGCGAAGGCCAAGCTTGCGGCGGCTTCGGTGAACTACAAAAACGAAGCGGCGCCACCCGGCACTACCGCCGTGATCAAGGTGGGTGAGAAAGAGTTGTCGTCGTACAGCGCGGTGGGATTGCCGAAAGAAGAAGCGACCGCCAAAGACAAAGAATTTACCGATCAGCTGAAGGCCTTGATTGGCGAGGCGGGTTACCCTGCCAAGGCCGATCCGGCGCAGCTCAACAAGCCGATGGTATTGCTGATATTGGTGATTCTGGTGCTGTACGTAACCATGGTCTATGGCCCGATCGCGGCGATGCTAGTTGAGATGTTCCCAACCCGTATCCGCTACACCTCGATGTCGCTGCCTTACCATATCGGTAATGGCTGGTTTGGCGGTTTGCTACCGACCACCTCGTTCGCGCTGGTGGCGTTCAAGGGCGATATCTATTACGGCTTGTGGTATCCGATCGTGATCGCGCTGATCACGTTTGTGATTGGCACGCTGTTTGTCAGCGAGACCAAGGATAACGATATCCACTCGCACGACTAGGCGCCACGCTGAATAGCCACGCTTAGTCGAATGCAGACAAGCCGCCGGTTCGCCGGCGGCTTTTTTGCAGCATCACCTGTGCGGCAGCGCTGCATTATTGGCGTCTTGCTTTACTGATCGACGCCCATTCGTTTCGTTGTTTTCACGGCACATATTCCTGCAAAAGCCAAGCTATTGGCACCGCGTGACCCAGCAACGTGCTGTCACCCCCCTAGCGGTTGGGAACTAATTAAATTACAGTCTCGCCCATCCGAAGTTAGCGTTTTAATAACGCGTCTCGATGCGGTGTTTTTCGCGCCGCATGATGCATTGGGGCTGCTGTGGACATCGAATGGCTTGAAGACTTTCTGGTGTTATCCGATATGTCGAGCTTCACCCGGGCGGCTCAGGCGCGTAATGTCACGCAGTCTGCGTTCAGCCGTCGGATCCGTGCGCTAGAAGATTGGATTGGCATCGCGTTGGTCGACCGAGACACTGTGCCACCGCGGTTAACTATGGCAGGACATTTGTTTCGCGATGCCGCACGTGAAATGGTGAGGCAGTTGCAGGACACGCGGATCGCCCTTGGCCACCGCAGCAAGGTATTTTCCGGAATCAAGCTATTCGTCGCACAGTCACTGATACAGCAAACGCTACCCGCTTGGATACAGCAGATTAGTCAGCGCATCAGCGGTCTCAAGTTCGATGTGCAAGCAGGTGAGACCTATGAGGGCATTATCGCTTTGGGAAATGGCCGTTGCGACCTGCTGATGGCTTATCACAGCCCTCTGGTGCCGATGTCAATCGATGAAAAGATGGCGCCTTCGATCACACTGGGTAGCGACCGCCTGGTGCCTGTCAGTCAGGCTGATGAATTCGGCTCCCCGATACATCAACTGAGTGAATCCAAGTTGCGTCATTTACCTTTGCTGTCGTACCCACCCGAGACATTCTTCGGGCGAATCTGCAACGGCATTATTCGTTTCAGGCCAAGCGATCCCAACTTCAATATCATCGTTCAAACAGCTAATGCGCGTGTGCTTCACACGCTCGCGCTGGCGGGCATGGGTATCGCGTGGCTACCTGAGGGATGCATCGCCGACGACATCGCCGGGCGCAGGCTCGCGCTTGCAGGTGATGATGAGTGGCGAGTAAAGATCGAGATCAGACTTTATGCTTCGCACGACCGAGCCCGGCTTCTAAATGCAAACTTGTGGGACAACATCCGGGACATGAGACAACAGAACCTTGCGGTGCGTAAGGAGATTGCAGTGAGCCCACTACATCAGATCGGTTGTGCAGCACTTTTCGAAAGCGAGTCCCTGTGAAAATCACACTTCGAGTCATGGGTGAAGAGTCAATCAATTACCTGGCCAAAGAAATCGCGGCACACGACTCAGCATTCCCGAGACGTATCGGAAACACACAATTAGTGAGTTGGCAGCTAGAACGGCTGCTGCCGCCGTTCCGCATCGAGCATCTCGACCTCAAACAAAACCAGGCCGCTGTCGTGCTTCTCGAAATGAACGACGCTACTGATATCGAGATGCTGTGGGAATTCGGCCGCTTGCAGTATCCCTCGCTAGCATTCGGTGCAGATACTGAGCTGCCAGCCGCACCGCTGATTCTTGTTTCTGATGAGCAGGCGGGTGCCCCAACCGCATTCGACATCCCCAAGCTAGTTGACGACTGGGTATGCGGAAAAAACGCCATGAATGATGTCGCAAGGCGGGTGGTTACCGAGCTTCGGCGTCATAACAAATTGCTCGATGAGCTTGGGCTTGGATTGCTCACGCTGAATCCGGAATCACGCCGCCTGATTTACCTGGGAGATGTTATTCAGCTATCCCCGGCCGAGGTGCCATTGGCTGAATTGTTTATCAGCCACATGGGTAGCGTGGTACCCATCGAAGAAGTACTACTGATGTTCAATCTCGCCGGACGGGCCGCCACTGGCAGCAATATTCGGGTAACTATTTTTCAGCTTCGATTCAAAATAGAACTGGTCTCGCGCTATCAGCTGACCATTGCCAGCGCTTATGGTGAAGGTTACGCGCTGCGCCCCGGAAAAGGCCCGCCTCGACCCAAGGAGTATCTTGAGGCGCGTCAGACGATGCCACCCTACCGGGTCCGGGCGGTGGCATAATTCGGCCTTACGTCCGGCATGCGGCGGTCGCGAACTTCGCGACGCCGCATTTGCGTTTCAGCGCCGGCTTGCAGGAAAACCCTATGTCGCCCACCACCGCTCTATCTGACTACGCCGCCCTGACCCATATGGCCAGCTGCGCGTTGCCAACGCCTTGGGCAGAATTTACGCTCCACGTATTTCGGGAGCCAGCGACAGGCAAAGAGCACCTCGCGATGGTCCTTGGCGACATCAGCGACGGCCAGCCGGTGCTGGCCAGATTGCACTCCGAGTGTTTGACCGGCGACGCCCTATTCAGCCAGCGCTGCGATTGCGGCGCGCAGTTGGAAGCGGCGCTCAGACGTATTGCCGAAGAAGGCCGCGGCATCTTGCTGTACCTGCGCCAAGAGGGTCGCGGGATCGGTCTGGTCAATAAAATTCGGGCTTACGCCTTGCAAGAGCAAGGGGCCGATACCGTCGAGGCCAACCACCAGCTTGGCTTTGCCGACGACCTGCGTAATTACGATATCTGTGCCCCCATATTCCAGCACTTTGGCATTCACGCCTTGCGGCTAATGACCAACAACCCGCGCAAGCTCGACGCGCTCAAAGAGCTGGAGATCAGTACTGAGCGGGTTGCGCACATTGCCAGCAGCACCGACAAAAATCAGCGCTACCTGCAAACCAAAGCGAAAAAGCTCGGCCATTTACTCACGCCGGTGAGGGCCAGCGGCGAGAAATAGGCCAAAGAATTCGCGACGGGCATTATTCAAACGCAGACCAAGCCAATCAATTGATGTCGATCAGACATACGCTTGTGATTGCTCAAATGATAAAAAACAAGAGGGCGTAATCTTGGCGTCGAGGGTTTCGATTTAATCTCCTCGTTTCCGCCTAATCCCCTCTTAGGTTTTGCTCTCCGCCGGAGAGCATTTTTTTGGCCTGTCGAAAAAAATCGGCACGCATGCCAAAATACGGCGTTCGTTGCATTCGAGCAACTTACCGATATTCCTAGCCGCGCCCGCCGGCGCGACTTCAACATGGAGTTGACTATGACGCCTATTCAAAAACCCCTCGCCGTCGCTCTTTGTCTCGCTGCGCTGCTGTCTACCCGCGTCGTCGCCGCACAAAATGTGTCGGGTGAAGATCTGTATAAGCAGCAGTGCGCCGCGTGTCACTCGGTGCAAAAAGATGCCCCCCAAGGCATGGGCCCCAACTTGCTCGGTGTGGTTGGCAGACCGGCGGGCTCGGTAGTAGGCTTTCCGCATTCAAAAGAGTTCAAGAACGCCCTGAAAGGGAAGTCATGGACCCCGGAGCTGTTGGACAAGTGGCTGGAAAACCCCCAAAAAGTCGCCAAGGGGACCTACATGATGTATCAGCAGCCCGATGCTGCGGTTCGGTCCTCGATCATAGAATACTTGAAGAATACAAAATAAATTATTGATTTATAATAATAAATTACAATACAGAGGCACAAATCAGGATCGATTTGTGCCGATCACCTCTCGCCCAAGCCCCAACCGTCACGATCAAGCGGCCAGCCGGCACCGCAAGGAATCTCATGTCATCACCCCTGCTCTTCTCGCCAATTCGCCTTGGCCGTCTCTCGGCTGCCAACCGCATCATGATCTCGCCGATGTGCCAGTACTCGGCGCAAGACGGCAATGCCAACGGCTGGCATATGGCGCACCTGGGCTCACTTGCGCTTTCTGGCGCCGGCCTGCTGACGGTCGAGGCAACCGCGGTTAGTCCGGAGGGCAGAATCACGCTAGGCTGTCTTGGCTTGTACGACGACCAGAACGAGGCGTCGCTCAAACCGGTGGTTGATATGCTGCGCGCCGCAAGTGAGTCAAAGTTGATGCTGCAGCTGGGGCATGCCGGACGCAAGGCCTCCAGCGCACGCCCCTGGGAGGGCGGCGCTCTGCTCTCCAGCGCGGACGGCGGCTGGGAGACTATCGCCCCATCAGCAGTGCCTCACAAGCCAGACGAGACTTCGCCGCGCGCCATGACCTGCGCCGACATCCAGCGCGTGACCGATGACTTTGCACAAGCAGCGCAGCGCGCTCGGCGGCTGGGATTTGATGCGATCGAGCTGCACGCAGCGCACGGTTACCTGCTGCACGAGTTTCTCTCGCCGATCGCTAACCAGCGCGATGATGACTACGGCGGCTCGCTCGATAACCGCATGCGATTGCTGTTGGAGATTTTCAACGCAATGCGCGCCGAACTTGGGCCAGATATCGCACTTGGCGTAAGGGTCACCGGTAGTGATTGGGTAGAGGGCGGCTGGAGCATCAGCGACTGCGTCAGCTTATGCCAGCGACTGGCCAACGCTGGCGCTGACTTTCTGGATGTATCGTCTGGCGGCGTCTCACCGATGCAGAAAATCAGCATCGGGCCCGGCTATCAGGTCGCGTTCGCCGAGCAAGTGAAACAATCAGTCAATATTCCTGTAATCACGGTCGGCATGATCACCGAGCCGCAGCAGGCAGAAGATATTTTGCAGTTGGGGAAAGCCGATATGGTGGCGCTAGCGCGGGCCTTCATCGCCGACCCGCGTTGGCCTTGGCGCGCCGCAGCCGCGCTTGGGGGCAAGCTCGATGGCCACCCACAGTACTACCGCTGCTTACCGAGCAGCATGCCGAAAATCTTCGGCGACGCCATCACCAATCAGCGCTAGTGTTCGCTTACCCGTCAGGGCAAGCACCACCCCTGCCTCGTGCCGGCGCCAACTGGCACGGCCTGCACTAAGTTTCCCGACTTGGGGTATTGTCCGCGCAACCGGGTCTGAGCAAGGCTTCCTCGTTCCGGGCCTGGGTTTGACAAGCAAAAAATTTTCAAAACGCCCCGAACAAGTTTTCACCGAGCCGTGGTCGAATCGCTTGGATTGCTCTGGCTCGGGCATGGACAATGTTTCCGAGGTTCAATATGATGTTCGATTCGCATTTAAAACGCTGATACAAGCGGAGGAGATCCCCCATGTGGTCACAAGTGTATGACCCGTTCAATAACGTTTGGCTATCGACACTCGTTGCCGCCATTCCGGTCGTGGTGATGTTGGCGGCGCTGGCTTTTTTCCATATCAAAGCGCACATCGCAGCGATTATGGGTTTGGTATCTGCCTTAGTGGTTGCCATCCTTGGCTTCACCATGCCAGCGGATGCTGCGATTGCATCGGCACTTTATGGTGCTGCTTTTGGCCTGTTCCCGATCGGTTGGATCATTTTGAACGTGATCTTTCTGTATCAGCTCACCGACCGCAAGGGACAATTCAAGATTCTGCGTGAGAGCATCGCCGGCATATCGGGCGATCGCAGGCTGCAACTGCTGCTGATTGCGTTTTGTTTTGGCGCGTTCTTTGAGGGCGCCGGCGGATTTGGCACGCCAGTAGCAGTGACAGGCGCGATGCTGATCGGTTTGGGCTTTGCGCCGCTGGCAGCTTCAGGCTTGTCTTTGATCGCCAACACAGCGCCCGTGGCGTTCGGTGCGCTGGGCACGCCCATCATCGCGTTGGCGGCGGTGACCGGGCTCGACATGCTCCAGCTCTCGGCCATGGTCGGACGGCAGCTGCCCTTCTTCTCGATCATCGTGCCGTTCTGGCTGGTCTGGGCGTTTTGCGGTTTTCGCGGCATGCTGGCGATTTGGCCGGCGATTTTGGTCGGCGGTGCGGCGTTTGCCATCCCGCAGTACTTCATCTCGAACTTCCATGGGCCGTGGCTGGTTGACGTTGGCGCCGCAGTCATTTCCATGGTGTGCCTTGCGTTGTTCTTGAAGGTCTGGCACCCGAAAGAGATCATGACCTCGCCCTCGGGGAAATTTGACGATGGTGAGGAGCCGGCGCCACAAGCCCCGCAAGCACCCGCGCATGAGTATTCGCGCAAAGAAGTAATGAACGCTTGGACACCGTGGCTGATCTTGTCGGTGGTTGTGCTGATCTGGGGTATCCCCGAGTGGAAAAAAGTGCTGGATGGTATTTCGATCATCAAGATCGAGTGGGCTCACTTGCACAACGTGATCCAAAAAATGCCGCCAGTGGCACCTGCACCAAAAATCGAGGAAGCGATCTTCAAACTCAACTGGTTGTCAGCCACTGGCACAGGAATTTTCCTCGCGTCGATTATCTCTGCGCTGCTGATGGGATACCGCGTGCGTGAAATGATCGCCATCTACTGGGATACGCTGAAGTTGCTGAAGTACTCGCTACTCACTATCGCTGCCATGCTGGCACTCGGCTACTGCACCCGTTACTCGGGCGTTGACTCCACGCTTGGTTTGGCATTTGCCAATACCGGTATGTTCTATCCTTTCTTTGGCACCTTGCTCGGCTGGCTGGGGGTAGCACTGACGGGTTCTGACACTGCGTCCAACGTGCTGTTCGGTGGTCTGCAAAAAACCTCGGCTGAACAACTTGGGCTTTCGCCTGTTTTGATGGCATCTGCCAACTCGTCGGGTGGTGTGATGGGCAAAATGATCGACGCACAATCGATTGTGGTCGCGTCCACTGCAACCAAGTGGTACGGGCATGAGGGCGAGATCTTGCGCTATGTGTTCTTCCACTCGATAGCGCTGGCCGCGCTGGTGGGAATACTGGTGACCTTGCAGGCCTATGTTCATCCGTTTACGCTCATGGTGATTCCGTAACGCCATTTGCGCAAGCGACAACCGTGCAGCGCTGCAAGGCCTGCACGGTTTTTTGTTGGCGGCTGTACCTGAAAAACTTGCTGCTCATTTCGCGCAATTGAGAGGCCGCAATCAGCGTGTCGATCGATTTGCATTTATCACCGCTTGCCGAAAAGATGTCGTCTCCTTTCACACACAGGAGCAAACATGAACGGCATAACGCAGACGGGCGCTTACGGTTCGCAAGCATTCATGCCCCAGGGATTTTTCGGGACCATGTTCGGTGCGCCGGTCGGTGGGCTGATTGGTCGCGGTATCGGGAGTCTCTTCGGACAACCGGGGCTAGGTAGTCAGATCGGCCACCTTGCAGGTGGTATCGGCGGTGGGCTTCTACCGTTCGCAGCCGACCCGACGCAAGTCTACGCACAACAACTCGTGCAACATCAAGCACTTCAACAGCAGCTTCAACAACTCGCACAACAGCAGGCACTTCAACAACAGCTTCAACAAATCGCGCAACAACAGCAATTGCAACAACTGGCCCAGCAACAGCAACTCGCACCACAGGGTTGGTTTGGCAACCTGATCGGGCAAATCGGTCAGCCTGTGGGTACGGCGATCGGCGGGCTCTATGTGCAACCGGCGCTGGGTGGGCAAATCGGCAGTATCGCTGCGCAGATTGGTCGTCTCTTGCCCTTTCAACTCGATCCGATGCAGCAAGCATTAGCGCAGCAGATGGCGCAACAGCAGTGGGCGCAGCAGTGCGCACAGACGCAGCTCGCCCAGCAAATAGCACAACAAATGGCGCAGCAGCAGCCCTATGGCACGGCCGCTCAGCAGGCTTACGCAACAGGGCAGACGCTGCACTAAATGCGATGAGTGTCGCGCCGGTGTCATGCCGGCGCACTCGCCTGTCACCCGCAAAGGACAACGGTATGCCACTTATTCAAAGCGTTCCCGGTCGCGGTCGCTACCTCATCAGCAGTATGAGCGCAGAAAAGTTGTCAGCGTTTTTGTCCGAGATCAGCGCGCATCCTGAATTACAACTGCTCGACAAGCTCGGCCCATCAGAAGCACCCCACACCGCAGTGCTGGAGATGCCGCACACGCAAGCGGCTCAGCTACAGCAGCGCTTTGCTGCCTTGGGCGAGATCAACATCGAGCCGGATCAGCGGCTGAAGATGTTCGCCGACCCTGCGGCCAGCCCATAAACCATTATTGATGAAAGGATTGTCATGGCCACCAAATCAGAGTCCGACAAAGCGTCGGCAGCGTCAGTAGCGTCAAGCACGGGTGTGAATCCGGCGTCGCGCGGAATCACGCAACGTAAAGGGCAATTTCTCATTGCGCCGCGCCGGCATCCGGGAATGCAGATGATGGGTATCGCCCCGCTGAGTTTTTCGGTGGTCGAGCAAGCGCTAAAAGAATCGCCCGACATTCAGATCATTGATCGCGTTGGACCCAAGCAGGTTGTCGGCGCGCTCGGTACCGGCATGCAAGAAGGTGGCGTGCTGGTCGCGCTGATGCATGAAGATAAAGCGCAAGCGCTGGCACGACAAGCCCAAGGCCAGCTGATTGTTGAGCGTGATCAGCCATTACAACTACACGATGTCAGTTACTTGCAGCAGCCACCACTCGCCAACTGCAACCTGCCCGCTGCGGGTGCCGCATTCAGTGCGGAATTTGTCGTCATGGGCAAAGGGCAGCCCGTCGCCGGTGCCGAAGTCTACTTGTACGGCAGCATGCTACCCGCACAAGGCGTAACCGATGCGCAAGGCCGGGTACGACTCATGCTGTTTGGTGAAACGGCTGCCAGCGTGCGCAAGCTGTACGTAAAGCCACGCGCTGATTTCTGGAGCTTCTACCAGATGCAACCGGATATCAGCGATACGGAGTTGAACATGGTAGGCCTGCGCGCGCTATCCGATTGGCCCAGCCTTAAAAACTTCCCGCAGCAACAGCAACTCACTTGGGGCCAGCGCGCGATGCGCCTGGATCAGCTACCGAATACCTTCCGTGGCCAAGGCGTGAGGGTGGCGGTGATTGACTCTGGTTGCGCCAATACCCATCCGGATCTGACACAAGTATCGCGCGGCTATGACATCGTCAACAAATCGATCAGCACCGCGACATGGAATGTCGACACGCTGGCGCATGGCTCGCACTGCACCGGGCTCATTGCCGGTCTTGATTCCGCCGGTGGTATTCGTGGCTTTGCACCCGACGCAGAAATTCATGTGTGCAAGCTGTTCCCGGGTGGGCAGGTCAGTCAGTTAATCGATGCACTGGAATACTGCATCGAGCAGCAGATTGATGTAGTGAACCTATCGCTCGGTGGCGCCGAGCCCTCGGAAGCCCTGGAACAGCAAATCGTGCGTGCCAAGCAGGCGGGGATCGCATGCATCGTCGCCGCTGGCAACTCAGGCGGCATCGTGCAGTATCCCGGGTCGTCACCCAATGTGCTGACCGTTGCAGCTATTGGCCGTGTCAATGAATTCCCTGCAGACAGTTACCACGCGCAGACCGTGACGCCGGTGGTCGATGCCAACGGCTTCTTCTCAGCGATTTTTAGCTGCTACGGCCCTGAGGTCTCCGTGTGCGCACCAGGCGTTGCCATTACGTCGTCGGTACCCGAGCAGAGCTATGCGGCGTGGGATGGCACCTCCATGGCCGCGCCACATGTGACAGGCCTTGCTGCGCTCGCGCTGGCACATCATCCGGATTTTCGCGGCAGTGGGCAGATGCGTAGCGCGGCACGCGTTGAGCGTCTGTTTCAGATCATCAAACAATCCCGTCAGCCGCTGATGCTGGGTGATCAGCGACGCACCGGTTTTGGTTTACCGGATACCTTGCGTGCCGTCGGTTTGGCAGCGCCGCAGGGGCTGCCGATCACAGCGACTACCGCTCCCGGGCTTAGTGCATTGATGAGCCTGCCTGCGCTACAAGCGCTTCGCATGGGCTACAGTGATCTGCCAACCCTACAAGCGCAAAACGCAGCGCTTGCCATGCCGTTTGGGATGATGTCATTTCCAATACCAACCAGCTACCCGCAGGCGATGAACACCAGCATCATGAGCAGCCTTTGGTGAAATTGAGTTTGCTCTGATTCGCATCGATTCTCATCAGTTGAGTCGATGCGTCTCGATGGTGCACGGGCTTATTCGGGATGATTAGATTCGCTCAGCCTCGATCAGCATTGTCTCGCGATGTTTGAATAATAGATACCTTGCGGCTGTGTTGCATCACAAATGATCACTTGGCGAGAGACTGTTCGATGGAACTACATAGACACCGCACAGTCATCATAGAAACGCCGCCGCCACAAGGAGCATCATGGAACCCCCTCACCGTCAGCTGCCGCAAGAGCACGCGCTCGCCTCGCAGGATACCTATGACCCCAGCAAGCTGCTCGATACGTTACGAGAGCGTATGCAACTAAAAAATGATGCCGCGCTATCACGCGCCCTGGAAGTAGCGCCACCGGTGATCAGCAAGATACGTCACCGCGCGCTACCCGTGGGCGCCTCGATGCTGATTCGCATGCATGAAGTCACCGAGCTGAGTATTCGTGAGCTACGCGATTTGATGGGCGACCGCCGAACCAAGTATCGAATTTCGGATGTGCACGGTAAACCCAAGGCGCGTTCGCCTGCAGTGGTCAGCTCGACAGCCTAGTCCATCACCCTCGGTATCACACTCACCCAGACACCCAACCTAACGCACAACCTAACGCACAACCTAACGCACAACCTAACGCACAACCTAACGCACAACCTCACACTCAACCCCACGCTCACTTCTCACAGTCGCCCTCTCCCGCGCCCCGGCCCTGTCCCAAGCAGTGGCAGCGGGGCGTGATGGCGACACTTGATCGAGCCTCGGCTCAAACGCCACCGCTGCCTCGAACCGGGATGACGAAGGCGTATCGCAACCCGTCAAATCATTCATCGCCGGATCTCAGAGGCGTACATCACCCGATTTCAGAGGCGTATCAAGCAGGCAAGCTAGCTAGCTGTTACCCCCGCGCATGATCAATCATGCACGTCGCCTGAAATCGGGGCAAAATCCGTCAAGTTTCTCAGACTCATAGTTTTCAGAAAGACATCCATGAAACTCACGCCTTCTTTTTTCAAACGCAGCGGTCTGATCGCTCTTTTATTGGGTGCAGGCGCGTGTACAGTTGGGCTGGTCGTCGCTGCCGATACCGAAAGTGCACTGCTGGAGCGCGCCAAGCAGGTATTTCGCCCGCTGCCCTACACCGCGCATGTGGACGACTATCCTCACTCCGCAGCGCGAGTCGAGCTAGGCAAAAAACTCTTCTTTGAAACGAGAGTATCGATCGACGGACGCACCGGTTGCGTCAGCTGCCACAGTCCAAGTCATTACGGTGCCGACTCGCTGCCGCGTTCGGTTGGGGTCAATGGGGTGGTGTTACCCCGTAATGCGCACACAGTATTCAATACGCCGCTGCTCATAGCGCAGCACTACGGTGGCAATCGCGTCAGCGTAGAAGAGCAGGCCTGGAAAGCCCTCACCAGCCCACTCGCTTATGGCAATAAAAGTTTTGCTGAAGCCGAAGCGAAGCTGCACAAGCTTGGCTACAAACCCCTGTTTGAGGAGGCCTTCCCCAATGAAAAAGAAGCCATCAGTGCACAAAACTGGGCGATTGCCATTGGTGCGTTCGAACGAACCCTGCTCACCCCGGCACCGTTTGATCAGTACCTGAAAGGTAATACCAAAGCCATCAGTGCCGACGCCAAGGCCGGTCTCGACAAATTCATCAGCTATGGCTGCGCCGGTTGTCATAGTGGTGCCACCGTCGGCGGGGAGAGCTTCCAGAAATTCGGTTTGCTCGAAGACTATTGGAAAGCGACTGGCAGTGTCGAAATTCCCCTGCTGAAGGGTTATGACAAGGGCAAGTTTCATGACACCGGCAAAGAGGAAGATCAGTGGATCTTCAAGGTGCCTCAGCTACGTAATGTGGCCATGACCCCGCCCTACTTTCATGACGGCTCGGTGGCCACACTCGATGACGCTGTTCGCGTTATGGCGCGCGTGCAGTTAGGTAAGCAATTATCCGATACCGATGTTCGGCAGATCGTTGCCTTTCTCTCCACGCTGACTGGTGAAGTGCCAAAGCAGTTCAAAGAAGCGCCGCGGCTACCGGTGGCCGCCTTCCAGCGCCCCTAGTAAAAAACAGCCCATGACCTCGCGCGCCCTGCTCACGCTGCTGTTCTTGCTGCCCCTGGCGCGCGAAGTACTTGCCTTTGAGCGCTCGGATGGCGTCTCGGTGCAGTGCCTTGTTGAGCGCAACGGCGAGCAGCGGGTGGTCGCCGAGCACTGGCTGGGGCATGGCGATGCCGGTGATCGGCATCCGGAGCTCGGCGGTGCGGCTGCGGTTGTACGAACCGATGAAGATGGCTGGCCGGTCATTTTTTTTGACAAAGTGACGGTCAAGGGCATACGCCAAAACGACCCACACATGCTCGACTTCATTTTTTACCACGAGTGTGCGCACGCGACCGACCCTGAACGAGATGAAATCGCCGCTAATTGCGAGGCGTATCTTGATCTTGAGCGTGAAGGCATGATGAGCGAGAGCCTTGAGCGCAGCCTCGCGCTCACTCACCGCAAAATGAGACGCTTGCCCTCGCGCTACGGTGGCAGCGGGGCTGTGTTCTGGGAAAAGACCATGGCGTGCGTCACTGCACGCAAGACGCTCGCCGAGCATGCCCACCCGAGCGAGTGATCGTTATTCAAATAAAAAAAGTGTTTTGTATTTTGCATTCTCGGTGCTTTGGTTCACCATCGTTTCAGCGAACCTAACAAAAAATTTCATTGATAAAACAGCCCTTTTGGCAGCGCAACCTAAAGTTTCATTTATTGACCAGTGGTAACATTGAGCCTTGATCTAGCAGGCAGGGCGGCTCAGGGAGCGCCCCCAGAGGCGAGTTAATTGAAGGGCATTGTCTTTCGCGAATTCATCGACATGGTGGAGTCGCAATTTTCTGTGGAAACGGCTGACGCAATTATCGAAGCGTCCGAGTTGTCTACCGCCGGCGCCTACACTTCGGTAGGTACCTACCCCCACCAAGAGATGGTGGACTTGGTCTCCAACCTTTCCAATAAGGCAGGTATGTCGGTGCCCGATTTATTGCGTCATTTCGGCCGCCACTTGTTCGGTCGGTTCGTTGAGATTCATCCGGGCATGACCAGCTCGTACAGTGATGTATTCGCCTTGTTAAGCGCGCTCGAAAACACGATTCATGTCGATGTGAACAAGCTCTATCGAGACGCCGAACTTCCCTTATTCAGCTACGAGCAAGATAATCAGCAGCACATGGTGTTCATCTACCGATCACGTCGGCGAATGGCAGATTTTGCGCATGGCTTAATCGAAGGTTACATCGCGCATTTCAAAGAGGATGTCAGTATCGAGCGTGTCGAGCTTGCGCCGCAGGGAGACGAAGCGCAGACGCGGTTTACCTTGGTGCGCGCCGCGCATGGCACGCGCTGAAGATATTGAACAGCGCCGACTAGCGCGCGAGATCAGTGCCCGGCAACAAGCTGAGCGTCTGCTCGAGCAAAAAAGTCTCGAGTTGTATATTGAGGCACAAGAGCGTCAAGAAGCGCTGCAGAGGCTGCGGGAGAGCGAAGAGCGCTACCGCCTGATCGTTGAAATGTCGCCCGATGCCATCATGGTCCAGCTGAATGGCCAGGTCGCTTTTGCGAATAGCGCTGCACGGCGCATGTTCGCTGAATCAGATCACCTTCAGCTCACCGGCCTCACGATGGCCGACCTCGGATTACAGGCTGATGTGGCTAGTGCCACCGAGGAGCCGAGCGAGCGAATCGAGACCATCGCCCGCCGCCTGGATGGGCAGCCTTTCGAGATTGCGCTGCGCTGTATGCCAATGACCTACGACGGTAAGTCGGCGATGCAGGTAGTCGCACGCGACATCTCTGACCGCAAGCGTCTGGAAAAAGAACTCGCGCACCAAGCCGCCCATGATTCACTCACCGGCGTCAGCAATCGTCGCGCATTAATTTCCTCGCTCACAGAGACGCTGGCTTTCGCGCGGCGGCATAACATGCCGTTCTGGGTTGTGTTTATTGACCTCGACCATTTCAAGCAAATTAACGACCGGTTTGGTCACCGCGCTGGTGATCGTTTGTTGGAGACCATCACCGCGCGCCTGCGACAGCTTCTGCGTCAGGATGACATCATCGGGCGCTACGGTGGTGATGAATTTGTGCTGCTGTTACGCGGCGGCCCTGAGGCGCGGCTTACCACGCCTATACTCGAGCGCATCATGCAGGTAGTGTGCGAGCCGGTAGAGTTCGAGGGGCACCGGCTGCAAGTCACCTGTAGCTTGGGTGTTACCGCTTTCCCTGACGATGGTCACGATGAAGATACGCTGATCGAGCGTGCCGATGCGGCGATGTATATTGCTAAAACAGCTGGCCGTAATCTTTATCAGCTCTAAAATGCAGATATTCATTTGCAGTTTGCCGAGCGATCAAAAATACAATCGAAACTGGTCGATGCAATAGAACACAATCAATTAATCTTATTGCATCAACCACAGGTCGATTTCGCGACAGGTGCGATTGTCGGTACCGAGGCGTTACTGCGCTGGCAGCATCCCGAACTGGGTATGCTGAAGCCATCGCGTTTTTTACCGACAGCAGAAGAAAGCAAACTCATTGATCAGATCGGTGAGTGGGTCATCAACGCCGCCTGCCAGCAATGTGCCGAACTACGCCGCCAGGGTTTTGGTGAGTTATCGGTATCGGTAAACCTGTCTGCAAAACAGCTACACATGCCGCAGCTGCTGGAAAAAGTGTCGATGGCGCTGGCAAGGCATTCACTACCGGCCGCGGCGGTGGAGCTTGAGCTTAGTGAGCACATGATCATGGCGGATATCGACAGAAGCGTCGGAATTGTGTCCGCCCTCCATCAGCTAGGCGTAAAGATTGCGATCGATAACTTCGGAACCGGTCTATCCAGCTTCCCGCAATTACTTCGTCTACCGCTCTCTGCATTGAAAATCGATCGACGTCTCGTCGCCGCGCTCGATACACCTGAAGATCGGCACTCACAGGTAATTGCCAACGCCCTTATACAGTTGGCTCATGGGCTCGGCATCTGGGTGGTGGCCGAGGGAGTCGAAAGCAGCCGGCAGTTCGTTATCTTGCGCGACAAGCGGTGCAATCTGCTACAGGGCTGGGTACATAGCGCGGAAATGTCAGTCAGTGAGTTATCAGCATTTTTACGCGGCTACGATCCACAGGCATGGCTAAAAAGCGTACACAACGCTTGAGTCGGCCTTAATCCACCCTATGTAGCGCTGATCGCGGCGATAAAGCATATTAACGTTATCAAGTCGGCAGTCACCACATGTGGCGCTGATTGCAAAGATAAAACGTATAAATCGCTCCAAGTCGACAGTGCTACGATCGATCAACGAAACGAGACCGTGCAGACATCGGCACCGTCAGCGGGTAGTTTTTCGCCCATCAGCTTTTGTATGGGTACCCAAATAATTGAGGTGGCGAGTCGAACGATAGTTTGTAGAATATCGCCGGGATTTGGACCTACCTTAAACTGATTGAAGCTGCCGTTGACCTCAACGGGTGTGGCTAAACTCAGAAACTGTGCAGTTTTTGCCTGAGGCTGCATCCGTATTCGCAACTGCTCGTCTGTAAAATTCACCTGCGCTTCGCCATTCACCCGCATACGGCTGGTATCAATCACCAGCTGCTTTTGTACCAGCTTGCCATCGTTCAGTGTAAATCGGCCTACCCCGCAATTGACTACCGATGCGCTTGATGGGTCGAGCGTAGGCAGCAGCGCCACAAAAAGATTCACCGCCCATAAATCAAACACACCGGCCGGCAGCTTCTCCGGCCAAACGGCAATATCAATGCTGCCGTTACCATGCGCAAGTATTTGCGACAGCTTTGCGGCGCGTCCGTTGACATCCATCTTTACACTAAAACGACCACCCAGATCGCTCTCAGGTTTGAGACGGCGGCCGATTACACCATAGTCAAAGCGATCAATATCGATGTTCAGATCAGCCACCACATCTTGCTCGCGCGGCTCATAGCTCAGTCGAAAATTGGCCTCGCCACCCGGCATACTGACTGACACCGGCCCGATTTCAGCACGGCCCTTCAGCAAGCGTGCATCCAGTTTGCCACTGGCGAGGCTATCTTTACCGGAGCGCACCTGCTCTACCCGCACCGATAGCGTGGCATCCGCCTTGAGAAGTGTTTGACGTGAGAGCAGCCCTTGTACCTGATCGCTCGCTTCAGCAGCTTTGCGTTTCACGCTAGCGGCGTCAGTGTTTTCTTTCAACGTAGGTTTGCTTTCGATGGCTGACCATTGCTGCAGCTTGAAATCATCCAGCTGAATTAATGGTGAGTCGAGCGCGATATCGATTTTTGATTTGCCGCTAGCGGTATCAACCGCGCCGCGGCCATTCAACACACTACTACCCATCTGCAACCGCAGCGCATCCACTGCGTAGCCGCGCGCGTTCATCCGAAACTTTCCCTCGGCCGACCACGGGCCCCAGGGCGGGAGCGAGACTCGCAGCAGGCGATCCAGCGTATCCAGCCGCTCGCCACGCAGATCAAGTGCCAGCTCAATATCACGCGCCTCAAGATCGCGATCGACACTGCCTGCCAACTGTAGCCGTGTTTTTGATGTCTCTACCGCTAGCTCGAACGGAATACGTCGTTGTTGCTCAGCCAGCTCTTTAAGTGTGGCACTTCGCACGCGCAGGCTCAGCGGAATAGTGTCAACAGCGCCACTCAGCGCGAGTGAAACGCGCTCGCCCGGTTTAGCGGAGAGCGTGCCTTGCGATATCTCTACCCTAAGCTGTCCTTGGGTATTGGCATCGCGGATACTGAACCGTCCGCCATTGATCTCACCCAGCACCGAGGCGTTAGCTAGTAAGCTTGCCAAGTTACGCGATTTTGAATCAATATACAGGCTAAGCCGCTCGATACTTGCCTCAATGTTTTGCGCCAGCTTTTGTTGACGCAATACCTGGGTAATATCGACCGGTGCTGCACCCAACCACAGCTGCGCATGCGGCTCGGTCTCACGCATATCCAGCATGATCGCGCCCTCATAGCGCGTACCCGCGATGTGGGCAAAGAACGGCGAGCTTTGCATGTAACCTTCACGCACCCGACCATCGAAGCCCATCTCACCAAGCGATAACTGCGAACCACGAATGTCGCGCGCCCGCACGCTGATGTCGGCGTCCTCCAATACCAATTTCGCGGGCAAAATCGGAATATCTAAACTCGCTTTATCGCCCGCTCTATCACCTGTTTTATTGACTGCTATATTGCCTGTTTTATCTCTTGTTTTCTCGCCTGCTTTATTAGTAGTTTTATTACTCGCTTTTGAAGAAGCTGAAGATGCAGCAGGTGAAAACAATTTATCAAGCTGCTGCAGATCGACACTGCTGATCTGTAGCTTGGCATTCAGCCGCTGATGATGTTGGGTTGTGGTCTGGTCCAGATCGCTATACAAACTGCTGTCCCCGACTTGGAATACCAGATTCGATAACGACCAGCGCTGTAGATTGCCTTTCACACGTCCAGCCAGTGCAATCGGCAACTCAGATTGCGGGTTCAAGCCTAACCATGTAGCTACATCACCCGCACGCTCGGCACCGAGCGCAAAAGTGAGATCCGCGCTTTGGTCCGCACCTTCCAAGCGGCCAGACACACGCGCTGAGATGCGGCCGGTCTGCACGGTGAGCGATACCGGTGTACTGCCTTGCGCTATTGCTGCTCGCAATGAAGCCCCAGCTAATGTGGCAGTCAGTGGCCTTCCAATCAAACTGCCGCGCAGGCTGCCAACCAGTGGCTTGTCACCACCGACCGACAGTGACATCTGATCCAAGCCGAAGCTAACCGGCTTACCGCCATCGACATTGCCGTAACTTAGCCGGCTTTGTTTAACTTGCACCGATAAAGTCAGTGAACGCATCAACGCATCGCCGCGTGCGCCTTGCGCATTCATCGATAACGACAAACCACCCAGCTGCCCCTCGATACCCGGGACGCCAAACAAGAACCGCGACAAGCCACCGATCGGCGATTGTTCAGCAGTAAAGGACAGCGATAACGATGGGTTTGATTGCTGAGCATCGACCACCAAACGGCCGCGCATTGGCACTTGCTCTATGGTCGCTTGCACAGGCACATCCAGCTTGCCCTTATTGACTTGCAGCCTTAGCGAGGCATTGCGTATATCGCCGGGTAAACTTAGCCACTGCCCGACACCCAGCTGCAAATCGACATCAACATCATCCATCGCCTGCGCATCGAGCTTCACGCGCTCAAGGCTCTTGTACAGCGCACGCAAATCGGTGGGTGGTTCATCCTGATCGTCTTGGCCCAAAAACGGCCGCAAATCTAACGCAATGAGCGCCAGTGAACCGGTGAGCTTTGGTGTGTCGGGTCGTGCATCGAACTGCATCCACCCCGCCATGCTGGATCTACCCAAGGTAGCCGACACCCGCTCCAGCCTGACCAGACCCGGCCGTATGGCTACCTCGCCCGACAAACCCGCCGCACCCGCGTTCGGCAACTTCAAGCCAATCACTTTGCCAAAGCGCGCTAAATCGGGCGCACCTAAACCGAAACTGAGCGCGCTATCTTTCTCGCCGAGTTTGCCTTGTGCCACCAGTACACCGTCCGCGAAACCCAGCTGCATCGACACCGGCCAACCCGGTTTCCCGTGTAATAAATCGGCTATTGGACCACCGTTGATCGTTAATTGATACGGCAAGGTCTTCTCAACCAACCCCTTGGCCTTGAGCGTGACGCCACCACCCGAGGGTAATACAGCATCAAGCTGATCAAGTCGAAATTCAACCGGCCTTGCACTACCGCTTTGAAACGACACCAGGATGTTATCCAGATCGATTTGGCGAATGTCGATACCAGCCGCGTCTTTGGCAGAAAACGATTCGGTATCATCGTCAACATTAGACTGCTGATCAAAGGTCCAGTTGTTGGTTTCATCATCGCGCTGCTGAAGCATCAAACGCACATCCCGCGCAGCGACATGATCGGCGCGATACTGCCCGGAGAGCAATGGCACCAGGTCGAGCTTGAGCTCAAGCTCACCCACGCGCAAAAAATCACCCGCAGCAAACGTTTTAGGCTGACCCAGAACCAGGTGTTGCACCCGCACTTGCGGCCGAAGACCTAACCGCAAATGCACCGGGCCCTCAATACGCACCTCGCGCCCTACTTTCGCGCTGATGAGGCGGGCGACCATACCGCGCTGGGTGTTGATATCGATATCAACGCCGATCACGGCTAAACCGATCATGAGCAGTGCGGGCAGCAGCACGATCAGCACGCCGAGGCTGAGCCAGCGCATCCAGCGGCCCGGCGTCTTGGCTTGAATGGGGTGTTCTGAGCTCATACGGCGATAAGGATAACTACCTTTGGTACCTTACAAAGTACAAGCCGAGCAAATAAAAATTTTGGACAGCGCCACCGTCATATCTAAAGCGCTCTCAGGGATTTTTAGAGATTTTCTGGTTCTGCCCCACCTGTACGGTTACGGTCTTCGACTCGACATTTCCTTTTCCATCGGTCAACGTTATTTTTATCTTGATCACCGCATTTGGTTGGGCATCGTCACTAACGCGTAGTTTAATGCCCTGAATTGCCTTGTCATAATCTGATACGGAGCCATCACCGCTCAGCACTACCTTACCTGATTCATTATCGACTTCTGCTGATAAATCAGTTTTATCAACTTCGATCTTGGCGCCCGACGACATCCCATCAACGATCTCGAAGGTCGCGGCTGATAATTGCTGGGTACCCGCAGCGGCCGCATCGAGTGCGATGACTTTCCCTAATAAGATCACTTGCCGACTTGACTGCACCAGTGGCGAACTGCTCACTTTAATCACACCCTCACGCGTGCCAATATTTTGCTCGGTTGCATTCAGAGTCACCGCAGCGGTAGCAGTGCCGGGTGCCGTAGCGTTAGCGTTGGATGAGGTGGTAGCAACTGTGCTTTCTGCAGCTTGGCGTGGCGTCGTACCGGGGCTCATTATGTTTGTACTTAGCAAGCTTTCGAATCTGACCGGCACAATCGGCACCACCGTGGGCCACAGCTGAGGTGGCTGCACAACCGGAGGCGCCGGAACGGGTGGTGCTACCGGTGGCGGCGGGCTGGGTGGCGCCACTGGTATTGTCGGAACCGCAGGAACCACGAATCGCACACCCGTTGCGCGAGGGTCTGGCGAAAGCGACATGCCGCCGGCAACATTTTGTCGGGTACCTGGTTCAAGTACGATAGCCCCGCCGGTCGCTTTCGCCTCTAGTTTTCCAGTGGAAGTGATGTTGCCCACTCTCAGCTTACCGACAGAGTCTTGTAGTTTGATATTCGCTGCATCGGCGGCAACGATCCCGACAAAATCATTTCCGACGTTTGCAAGGGTAATATCTGCAGCTACACCATTATCCGTCGCAACTAGTGCGATATTCGCTTGTGCAATAAGTTTTGTGCCGAGGGCTTGCATAATTGGTCCTGCGCTGGTCTCAAGTGCCAAGTCGCCATGGGCAGTAACATTGCCAAGCTCCAATGCAGAAGCCGCTTTGACGCTGATCAGGTTAGCGGCCAGCGCGACAGGTCCAGTAAACTGGTTGCTGGCGATATCCAGCAAAATATCACCGTCGCTGGAATCGAACGACGCAGTGCCTCCGATACTTAGTGCTGCCACCTGGGTAATGCCAGCAGCTCCCGATACAGCGAGATCGCCAGTAACTGTGATTGTCCCTAGTGCCACCGCAGCATCACTGGTCACTAAGGCTGATTGCGTTGCGAGCAACCGATCAATTTGTAAAGCACTCGCTGCATTGAGCGTCACCCATGCCGCCTCTGCGGTAATAGCGCCAAATTGATTATTGGCTGAATCAAGCTGAATCCGGTGTGCTGCAACAAAATCCGCAGCACCCGTCACCGTCAAGCCAGCTGCTGTCTGCGAAATAGTGCTAAGCTGGCTAGTGGCAGTGAGCGATCCTACGTTACCGCTACCGAGATTTAGATCATTACTGGCTGTCACATTCAGCTGCCCAGCGACGCTGAGCGTACCCAGTTGTAGTGCATTCACATCGCGAATTGTTGCGCTCGCTGCAGTCACAGAGACGGCACCTGTGAAATCATTTTGCGCGTTTGACAGATCCAACTGTCCGCTACCAACATCCACACTCGCTGCGCCAACCACGCTCATCGCAGCGATCTGACGCAAGCTGCCACCGCTGGTCGTCGCTGCCAGATTACCCGCGATTTGCGTAGCACCGAGCTCGACATCGCCACCACTCGAGGCAACCGTCATGTTGCCGTTGACGTTAGCCGAACCGATGGTAATTGCGCTGCCCGCAGATGCCACGTTCAGGTTACCGTCGACGGTAGCCGTACCCACATCGAGCGTGCCGCCGCTACTGAGGGTCAAATCACCCTGCACGGTTGTTGCGCTGCCCAGCTGAAGATTACCCTGTGTGATCAGCGTCAGACTGCCGCGGTTATAGACTGAGCCGAGCATCAGATCCGTTGAAGTCGCCAGCGATGTCGAGCCTGCGTTAAGGGTCAATGCGCCATCAAACACGTTCGCCCGATCAATTAGCGTAATGGCGCCAGTGTCGGCATCGAGCGACACATCACCCAGCATATTCAGCGGACCAGTCTGGTTGATATTGCCGCCGCGAGTGATGATGCTGGTGTCCCCTGCAACCAGGGTTTGTCCGAGGGTCAGGTTTCCACCGCCGGTATTCAAAGTCAACGCACCGGCAACGTCAGTCACCATCATAGTGATATCGCCAGCGGTGTTTACCGTTAGGTCACCTGCAGCATTGACTTGTCCGAGCTGTAATCCATCCGCGTCACGCACGGTCACGTTCGCGCCATCTACATTCACGGTACCGCTGAAATTATTATTCGCGTTACCCAGAACAATATTAGCTGCCGCAGTACCCGCGCCGCTCACGCTCGCTTCAAAACTACTGCTCCCACCGACAATCAGCGCTGCATTCGCAGCCTGTGTGATCGGGCCACGGTCGCTCTGCACCATCAGGTTGCCCGAAGCGGCAATATCAGCCAGTACTAAGCCACCCTGCGCATCGCGAATCGCAACATCACGCCAGCTACCGCCGTTGGCATTGGTAAAGGCTACGCTGCCCACAAAATTATTCGTCTCATTACTCAACGCTGCATCCTGGGCTACGTGTGTATGAGCGATAAAGCTCGATGTCCCTGTGACGCTCATCGTCTTATCAGCCACCTGACTGACACCACCATTGATACCACCACTACCGGTACTCACCGATAAGCTGCCGCCAACGGTCAGGTCATCGAAGTTCACCCCGGCACCCGTGGCGATATCTAGATTGCCATCCACCGATATCGCACTGACTGCCAGCTCACCGCTGTTGATTGACAGCGAAGCCAGCGGGGCAGCGGAGCCCACTGCACCTGCCAGAACCGTATTACCGGTACCCACATCAACCGTCAGATGACGTGCGGTGCTATCACTATCCACCGTCGAGTTAAAGGTGATATCCGCGTTGGCTACCGTCAGCGTGGTATCGGCGCCCAGTGAGACTACCCCTAAATAATTCTGGACATCAGTTGTCATGACACTGCCGCCATTGATGTCAGTAGCCGCATCAATCGTCAAACTGCCCGCGGAGGTAACCGCACCACCCAGTGTCAACGTAGAAGCCGTGAGTGTTGCGTTGCGGCTCAGGTTCATGGTGCCGCTATAACTCTGATTACCTGCGCCGGTGTTGACGCTGGTACCGGTCATAAAGACTGGGCTGGCAACGTGCAGGTCGAACGCACCACTGACATCACCATTGAAGGTAACGTTAGCCGTACCCGCGCTCAGGCTGCTGCTTGCAAGTAGAGTGATGGCTGGTTGGGCGTTTACGTCACCCAGCGTGATATTGGCGTTATTACTCGACAGGCTACCGGCGATGCGAATGCTCGACGGTGTCGACACATTCAAGCCATTCGCAACGCTGAAGCTGTCGTTTGCGGCTACACCCAACGTCAATTGGCCAGTAGTGAGGAATGGCGATCCTTGGGTAAAACTATTGTTGGCACCCGTGATCGTCAGGGCGTGAGCACCACCCATGGCCTCACTCAACGTACTACCAAAATTCAAGCCGCCGCCTTGATCACTACGAATCGTACTATCGCCGTTCAAGGTGATCGAAGCACTGGCGGTAGCCGCCGATGCATTTGCGTTATACATCACGCCACTTTGATTTACCCCGTTGCCAGCAATCGTGAATGTGTTGGCTACCGACTGCCCGTTCAGATCCACTGCTGCACCGCTGGCAATCGTCACGCCTGCTATACCGAATGGGCTGGAGGTGATGTTACCTACGCTTCCCACCGTACTGGAGGCTAGCTTCACGATGCCGCCCGTGATCGTCGTTCCACCGCCATAGCTATTGGCGCCAGATAGCGTAAGCGTGTTGGTGTTTTGTTTTTGCAGGGCCCCACTACCGCTGATCACACCACTCAATTGGTGATCTGCCGATGTGTTCAAACGCAGTATCCCGTTATTGATGATGTTGGATGCGTAGCTTCCACTACCAGCGCCGGAATTCAAGCTACCCGTACCAGTAATGACCAGATTGCCACTCATCGTGATGCTACCGCTGAAATTATTTGCACCGCTGAGTGTCAGCTCGCCGCTACCCGCTTTGTTCAGTGCACCGGCACCCGTCACATCGCCCAATACATTCAGCGTCACACCAGTATCCGTATGCAGCGTGCCGCCAAGTGTGCTCAAGGTGACACCGCGGTTCGCTGCAATAGACATACTGGTGGTGGGCTTCAGCGTGCCACCGCTCAAGATGATGGCATCGGCCACCGGCGATGCAGGGACTGCACCAAGATCAGCATCCGAGGAAATTGATAACGTACCGCCGCTGAGTTGGATTTTGCCGGCATGGTTATGCGCACCCGAGGTAATGACCGTGCCGGTAAACCCGGAAGGAAGCACGGCCAGAGCCACATTGCCAGCATCCGGCAAGACACCCGTGCGCGCTAAATTCGATGTCATGGCCCAGTTGCCTGCATCCATCCAGTCATTGCTTACCCCACCCACCCAGGTGGCTGAATCCGCCTGGTCGATGCGTGACGTCGTGGTCAGGCTGTTGGTCGCCAAGGTGTAGTTGCCAGCATCTGCACCGCTCAACGAGAGCCCGCCAATCGTGACAGTCTTGCCGGTACCGATATGGCGTGTGTCGAAAGTCGCTGTGCTGGCAATCGACACCACATCATTACTGACACGGTCATCCGTGCTGGTCACATCAGCGTTCGTCGTACCGTCATAAATCTTGGAGATTGCCGTAAAGGTTGGCGTGAGTGTTCGCGGTGTGATACTGCCCGTTGCACTCCCTAGCGTGGCGACGCTGTAATTGGCGGCATCGGTGCCTGATAAAGAAATACCAAAAATACTGACTGGCTTACCGTTCGCGACATCTTTGTCAGCAAAACTTGCGGTGCGCGCGATACTCAGCACATCGCCGCTAACACGATCATCAGTCGTGCTGACGGTTGCGCCTAACAAGCCATCGTAAACCTTCGTAATACCGGCGTATGTGACGTTCAAGGCACGCGGTGTGATGTCGGCAGTGGTCGTGCCTGTCGATGCAACCGTATAGTTGCTCGCGTCGGTGCCACTCAGGCTCACGCTACTGACAGATACTGGCTTAGCTGTACCAACGTTCTTATCCGCAAATGCCGCGGTTCGCACCACACTGAGTACATCGCCTGCGACGCGATCATCACTGGTAGCCACGGTAGCCGTTAGATCTCCGTCGTAGACTTTATTGTCACCAGCGTAGGTGACGACCAGCGCTCGCGGCGTAATATCCGCAGTCGTTGTGGCAGTGGCCGAAGTCGAATAGTTAGCCGCATCAGTACCGCTCAGGCTAATACCCGTCACGTTCACGGTTTTACCCACTGCAGCGTTTTTATCGGTAAAGGCAGCACTCTGCTGAATACTCACCGTATCACCACTGACCCGATCATCTGTGCTGGTGACTGATGCCAAGGTCGCACCGTCATACACCTTGTTAATACCGCTGTAGATCACGCTCAAGGTCTTGGGCGTGATATCGGCGGTGGTAGCACCAGTAGCAACGACCGAGTAATTATCCGCGTCGGTCCCTGACAAACTGACGCCGCTGACGGTCACTGCTTTACTGGCACCGACATTTTTATCGGCAAATGCACCAATGCGGCTAATGGTCAGCACATCATTGGTGATGCGATTATCCGTCGTGGAGACGGTCGCAACAGTACCGCCGTCATAGACTTTGTTAATCCCGGAGTACGTCACCACCAGGCTACGCGGCGTAATATTGGCGGTCGTGCTTCCGGTACTGCTAACCGTGTAGTTGGTGGCATCTGTGCCACTCAGGCTCACGCCCGATACGCTGACCGTTTTTGCGCCGCCGACATTTTTATCAGAGAAAGCGGCGCTGTTCGCGATACTGAGGGTATCGCCACTTACCCGGTCATCCGTCATGGTGACCGAAGCAACCGTTGTACCATCGTAGACCTTGTTCACTCCGCCATAGCTAACCACCAGTACGCGTGGCGTGATGTTGGCGGTCGTCGTACCAGTACTACTCACCACGTAGTTGGCAGCGTCTGCACCACTCAGGCTAACTGACGATACGCTAACGGTTTTTGCATCGGCCGCGTTCTTGTCACTGAACTGTGCGGTGCGTGCAATCGCCACAGTGTCGCCAACGACGCGATCATCAGTCGTTGTCACGGTTGCGGTGGTCGAGCCATCGTATACCTTATGCACCCCACCATAGGTGACGTTCAGAGTGCGAGGCGTGATCTGACCATCATTACCGACATAGGTCGTGCCATTGCTCAGGAAGTAGTTGCTGGAATCGTTAACCAAATTCCCAAAACTGGTCACGCCTGCCAACGTCAGGCTGGATAGTGTGTAAGCCTTGTTCGCGAGTGTGCTAACGTTTTTATCAATGAAATTACCATTGCCCGTCACGCTCACCTGATCCGTGCTACCGGTGCTGGTAGGTGTGGCCAGGCCATTCGGCGACAACGCCAAATTACTCATCACAGCGCTGCCGTCATACACCTTGCTGACACCCGCTGGGTTGACGGTTAAGCCCTTCTGATTCACCTGCCAAGCACCAATAATATTGATCGTGTTGGTGAAATCTGGGCTGTTGTTGTAGACCACGCTGGCATCCAAGGCATAGCTACCCACTTTGAGATGACCAGCGGTGCTATAGCTGCCGTTTACCGGTGCAACATCAAATCGCGCTTTTGGTGCTACGCCATCGGTCACGGTAACTTCATTACCGTTGACTGTGACATAGCCAAGGTTTAGCAGGTCCGTCACAGCAAACGCACCGACATTATTCGGGTCGTCGGACATATAGCGCGCCGAACTCACCACGAAACTTGGTGTGTCGCCATAGGTGTTAGTGATGTTTTGCAGCTTCACGAGCAGCTGTCCAACCGGTGCAATAGTGTAATTGCCCGGCACGAATGTGATGGCATAGTTGTTAGACGTCAGACCCGAGGGAACCAGCGAGCTGCTGTAGCTGCCAGCAGAGTCTTGCGTGTCATTACCGCTCAAACCGGAACGGTCGCGCGCAATGGCCAAAGTACCCGCCAGAGCACCGGCAGTGCTTGCGGTTTGACCTCCGACGAATCCTGCATAGCGCACGCCGTTGTACCCCACCGTGTCTGCCTCGGAGTAAAACTTGGCATCATCATTCGCAGTGATCGTGAGGGGCGCTTGTGCAATCGTGCCGCTGCCATTACTCCATACCAGTCGATAATTACCCGCACGGCTGCCGGCAAGCGCTACCGACCCCTGCTGCACCAGTCGATTACCCGCATTCGCGCTATCAAACACCGGTGCACCGGTCAGGCCGAGGCCACCATTAATCGCAACATCGGCCGCCAACACGGAGGCTGCTGCGCTACTGAGGCTACCGTAACCGGTGACACCCACAGGCAATGATGCGGTGGTGTCATAGGTTTTATTGACACCCGCCGCGCCGGTAAGCGTTACATCCAGTGGCGTGATATTTGCCGTGGTGGTGGATTGGCTGGTGATGCTGTAATTACCTGCATCTGCACCGCTGTAGCTACTCACCAGCGTTACCGTCTTGCCGTTGGCAACATTTTCATCGCTGAAGGTGCCGGTAGCAGCAACGGACACCACATCACCCGCTACCAAGCCGGTACGAGTCGGTGTACTGGTGTCGACTGTTGCACTATTCGTGCCGTCGTACGTCTTATTAGCGACTGTGAGTCCGGAAATCGTCAGCGCTTTCGGTGTGATGTTGGCGCTGCTGCTGGATTGGTTGGTAATCGCGTAATTGGTCGCATCAGCGCCACTATAGCTACTGCTCAGTGTCACAGCTTTGCTCGTACCGACGTTTTTGTCAGCAAACACACCGGTCGCCGATACATTCACGACATCACCCGCCAATAAACCGCTGAGCAGAACATTACTGTTGCTCACCGTCGCCGTCGTCGTCCCGTCATACACACGGCTGTCCGCAACAAGCCCACTCACGGTGAGTGGTTTAGGGGTGATAGTCGCGGTTGCGCTGGACTGGCCGGTAATGCTGTAGTTGGCCAGATCGGCGCCGCTGTAGCTGCTGGACAGTGCAATCGATTTATTGGTGGCAGCGTTCTTGTCAGCAAAGCTGCCTGTAGCGCTGAGGCCCAACACATCGCCACTCACCATGCCGTTGAACACAGCACCACCAACACTGATGGTGGCGCTGGTCGTGCCGTCATAAACCTTGTTGGCAACCGTGACACCCGATACCGTGATTGGTTTGGCCGTGATGTCCGCCGTCGTGGTCGGATCGACAGCAACGGTGTAATTGCCTGCGGCTGCACCCGATAAGCTTAAGCTCGACGCCAGCAAGCTAACGGTTTTACTTGTGCCGACAGATTTATTTGCGAAACTGGCTGATGCTTGCGTCGACACCAGGCTCACTGCATCACTACCGATCACGCCGCTCAACGTGCCAAAACTGGAGATACTCGCGTTAGTGGTGCCATCGTAGACTTTGTTAGACGCTGTCAAGCCACTGAGTGTGAGTGCCTTCGGTGTAATGGTGGCGCTGGTCATGGTTTGCGGTGACACCAGATAATTACTTGCATCCGCACCGGTGTAGATGGGGTTACTGATCGATACGCTTTGCACACCGGCGTTCGCACTTGCAAAAGTGCCGGTAGCGCTCATGGCAAAACTATCGCCAGCGACCAAGCCGCTATACAGCGCACCCGAATAATTCAGCGTTGCGGTGGTGGTGCTGTCATAGGTTTTGTTACTCGCCGTGATACCCGAGACCGTCAGGGCGCGCTGCGTAATGGTGCCATTGGCTGCAGAAAGAACGCTACCACCGCTGAGACTGTAGTTAGCCGCATCGGCGCCCGACAACGTAAGCCCGTTGAGGGTGTAGGTTTTGTTGCTACCTGCCCCCTTGCTCGCGTAAGTCCCCGAGCCATTTAATAGCACTGCATCACCGGTCAAGGTGCCGCCTGCCGCCACCGAAAACGCGGAAATCGCCGTGCTACCGTCGTAGGTTTTGCTGATCGTTGGTACGGGTGTCAGTGCCAGCGGTGCCACCTGCTGATTACCAATCAGCGTGAGTGTATTGCTGAAGCTGGCGCCGTTACTGGTGCTGACATTCGTCGCGGCAAGTTGATAACTACCTGCGCTTAATTTTCCTGCGCCGCTCGTGCTCGGATTGACCTGAGATACTGCAAATGTGGCCGAGGCATTCGCGGCATCGCGCACGACAATCTGGTTACCGGTAACGGTGGCTGAACCGGTGGTCACCAAATCAACAATACTGTTATTCGGCAGCATGTACTTTGCTTCTGCGACGGTCCAGCTCGGCGTAGTACCGTAACTGTTACTGACTGGCGCAAGCCTGACAAGCATCTGATCGGCCGGCACGATGGTGTAATCACCATTCACATAATTAAATGAGTAATTCGTCGCTGCCGCACCAGAGGGTACCAAGACACCGGTATAGCTACCGGCAATATTCGAGACAGCATTACTGCGGGTGATGCTTGGTGCGGTGCTCAAGGCAGATGCAGACTCGCCATTCACGAAGCCCGCATACGTCACCCCGTAGTAACCCGCCGTGTCTGCCTGGCCAGCGAACTTGGCATCGTTATTGGCAGTCACCGTCAACGATTTCTTAGTGATGTTCGCGGTCAGCCCTGCAGGTTGGGTCAGACTGTAGTTGCCTGCCGCAGCGCCGGTGAGTGTGCTGGTTGAGCTTACGGCGATACCAGTACCGGCATTGGCGGTAGCGAACGTGGCTGACAAATTCACGCCAACGACATCGTTAAACAAAATACCCGATAAGGCACCCGTCAGTGCTGCACTGTTCGTACCGTCATACACTTTGCCGTAGGTGCTCGTGCCAGTCAGCGTCAATGCCTTGGGTAACACCGTCAGTTGGCCGACATTGCTGTAAGCAACGGACAAACCGGTCCTCACAACCCCGCCGCTGGCGGTAATTGCATAAGGGCCACCGCTCACCGATGCGCTGGCGGTAGTACCGGCTGAGCTGATGGTGGGCTGTGTCGTGAACACATCGGAAACCGACATCGAGAATGCGGCATTACTCGTCACTCCACTAGCGATACCAAGTTGGCCTGCCAGATTGGCCGTATCACCATAGGTTTTCGTTGTCGACGTGGTTTGCAGTACCAGCGATAAGCTATTACCAAACACATAGCGATTGCCACTCGCCACGCTCGCGGGTGCCAGCGTTGAATAGGTCGAGCCCCACAGTGCACCATTACCACTGGCAAGCACATTACCGGCACTGCCGAAATTCGCAGTGGATGAATTGCTGCTGTAAACAATCCAACGACCAGCATTCGTGGTGAGTGCGGCCGAGCCAGCGTTGTTGATGAAATTGCCGCTGGCGGCCATCACGATATCGCTGCCGGCAGCGGTATTGGTCACGGTGGCGCCGCTATTGAGCGTGATGTCACCACCAAACAATTGTGTGGGACCGTTGATGGCAATCGGTCTGGCCAGCGTCAGGTTGGCGGTGTTGCCCACCC
>Ga0194116_10000881_pt1 | contig 47465 bp, 50 predicted proteins | sample TA2MahsurfametaG_4_FD_148617 | JGI IMG/M metagenome (GOLD analysis project Ga0194116, IMG submission 148617) | Freshwater microbial communities from Lake Tanganyika, Tanzania - TA2015008 Mahale S9 surface | ecosystem: Environmental > Aquatic > Freshwater > Lake | place: Tanzania: Lake... | reverse complement strand
ATGTGCGAAATGCGATTCTCACTTAGGTCACGTTTTTGATGGCGAAGGATATGGCACGCCAACGGATAGAAGATTTTGTATTAACTCGATCTCAATGAAATTTGTTCCAAGTAATAACTAGTTTGCCTCACCTTGATTGCGGTTTTCCCAACGTTGCTCAAAGCGTTTCATAAGATCATCTTTTTTAGGTTTGGGCTTACCCACAGTTTTGTTGGAGGCACCAGGTTTTGGACTTGTTAACAACAAAACGCTGGCTAGGACAGCTAGAAAACCAAAAATTCCAATTGGCATAAGAGGAATTGCAACGGCTGCCACAATGAGCGAAACTCCAAGGATTAGCAGTGCAATTGCTACTCCAGCAAAGCGTTGACCGCTTAAATTTGGCCGACCACGAAGGGCAGAAGCAAACTTAGGATCCTCTGCGGCTAACGCTTTTTCCATTTGCTCAAGTAAGCGTTGTTCGTTTTCGGATAACGGCATCTGACCTCCTCCAATAGTCAAAGAATACGCGGTCTTTCTTAACTAGCAAACTGACCTTGAGTGTGATTAATCCTGCTCGGAAATCAGCCGCGCGGGCTTTATTGCTGCTACCCCAAACTTAGCTCTTGCTTGATCTACCGCAATCTCAGCTTCCGGCCAACCTAGATCAGGCTGATCAAGGGTGGGCTGAAAATTTGCTTGATTAGTTGGTTGCAAACTCTCAGCTCTAACTCCAATCAACCTAATTCGGGCCCGTTGTAAGTTTAAATTTCGGTATAACTGCCGTGCTATTTGATTTATCTCTTGGGTGTTATGGGTGTAACTAGAAATTGTTTTTGATCTTGTTATGGTAGTGAAATCATGAAATCTAATCTTTAAACATATTGTTTTTGCTGATAAATCACGATTACGTAATCGTGCCGCAACTTGATCTACCAGTCTTAAAATTTGAGCCTCAACTTCAGTTGCTTCAAACAAATCTTCACCAAAAGTAGTTTCATTACCAATTGATTTTTCAACTTCAGTTGTTACTACTTCCCGATCATCTATCCCCCAACATAATTCATAGATATGAGCAGCGACGCCTTCGCCAACTATTCGGTTAAGAGTTTCAATTGGTAGTTTCGCAATATCGCCAATTAAATTTAATCCCAACTCTTTTAACTTTATTTCAGTTTTTTCGCCAACACCCCATAGTGCTCCAACTGGTAAAGGGTGGAGAAATTCAATTTTTTTCTGCTCAGGAATTAATAACAACCCATAAGGTTTAGCATAAGTAGATGCTAACTTTGCCAAAAACTTATTACTGGCTACCCCAACTGATGCAGTTAACGCTAATTGAGATTTAATTTGTGCTCGTAGCTTTGTTGCAATTTCTACTGGCCGACCTAATAATTTTATTGAGCCTGAAATATCTAAAAATGCTTCATCTAAAGCAAGAGTTTCAACATAGGGAGTAATTGAAATTAATATTTGGTACAACTGGCGAGAAACTTCAGCATATTGCGCATGATCTGCAGCGACAACTACTGCCTGCGGACATAGCCGCAGCGCTCGAGACATTGGCATTGCGGCATGTATGCCAAAAGCTCTTGCTTCATATGTAGCAGCAACAACTACTCCACGCCCTTGGGTGCCACCAACAATTACTGGTTTTCCAGCAAGTGATGGATTAGCCCTAACTTCCACTGATGCATAAAAGGCATCCATATCGATATGCAGAATGTGACATTGAGAATCATCTGAACCAAGGCTTGCAATCTTGGTTCGATTTAACTGTGCTTTACTCACACATCACCGTCCACCGCTACCTGGGCTTTTATGCCACAACTTAGTTGGCAATTGCGCATCATCTATTGCAAAATCTAAACCAGAATCCGAAATAATGCTGGTATTCATCGGTGTGCCAGCCGGCTTGATATCGCTGTAGGGTGAAATCGCCAATCCACTAGCGTGTAGCAACAGTCTTTTAGCTGGACCCATACCCCCAGTTCTGCGTCGAACTCGATCTGAAGTTGTATCTAATTTCTTAAAATTCATTTTTTCTTGAACTAATTGCTGCTTTACTTGAGTTTTTAAATAATCAGATACTTGATTAATTCCCTCACTATGAGCAATTTGATACAGCATCTGCAACTCCCAGCAACCAAGGCCGCGAATTGAAATGCCATTTGGTCCAGATTTTTTTACTATCCCAGCAGTTAGCACTAACCAAGAATTAAAAATTACATCAGCATAATCTTGCTGCACTGCCTCAAAGAAAGCTAAATCAATAGGTCCAGATCCATCATCTAGGGTTAAAAAAGCAACACGATTGCCAGATCTAACCGGTGGAGTTTGAATTGCTACCTTAACTCCAGCGGTATAAGCCACTGAGCCAGATCTTTGTTTGCGTAAGTTGGCACTGCTAACTAATTTGACTTCTGCTGATAACTTTGCCAAAAAATCATAATAAAAACTAAGTGCATGTGCTGTTACATCCATTCCAAGCAGATTTAACTCTGTTTTTACTTTTTCAGCCTTTGACACTTCAGGTAACCCAGTTGATTGATTAGTTGCTTTGGAATTAACTGGAATTGAAAGTTGTCCAGAGGCTACTTTTTTGTCAGTTAATTTAACTAAATCAGCTAATTGCAAAAGTAAATCACGATTATTTGAGTTAGCAGATGAATATAGTTGGTTAAACGCTCCTAACTTAATTAAGTTTTCCGCAGTTGGTCTACTAACTTGGGCACGTTGCCAAAAATCACTGAGTGAACTGTATGGTTGACCAGCGGTGATATTGGAAATCTCAAGTTCACTTACTCCTGAAATATCAGATAGCGCCATCCGAATGCCGTATTTTTTAGAATTTGTACTTAAATCATTTAAAACTACTTCAACTTGGTAATCTAATTTAGACAAATTAACATCTAAAGGCAGAATAGAAATTCCAAGATTTCTTGCTTCATCAAGTATTAGTCGCTTGGGATACATACCAGGGTCATGAGTTAAAACACCAGAGATAAATGCCGCTGGATAATGGGTCTTAAGCCATGCTGATTGATAAGTTGGTAGCGCAAATGCAGCAGCATGTGCCTTACAAAAACCAAACGAACCAAATGATTTTAATTCCTGCCAAACTTGATCAACTACTGATAGTTCATAACCCTTTCCAAGAGCTTTACGATAAAAGATTTCTCTAACCTGAAACTGCGTATCAGCAGCTCCAAGTGCACGTCGGTATTCATCTGCGTCTGCCAGTGAGCATCCAGTCATTATGGAAAATATCTTCATTACTTGTTCATGAAAAACAATCACTCCCCAAGTTTCGCTTAGTACTTTTATCAAATCTGTATGTAAATATCGGGGTTGCTGCCAACCATGCTTGCCTGCAAGAAAAGGAGTAATCATGTCAGATTTGATTGGCCCTGGTCGAAAAAGCGAAATATCAACAATTAAGTCATGCATAGATTTTGGCGCTAGCTTGCCAACTAATTCTCGTTGGCCAGGTGATTCAATTTGAAAGCAACCTAAAGTTTTAGTTGATTGAATTAATTCAAAAGTGCCCAAATCGTTATGCGGTACATGATCGATTTCAACTTCAATTTCATAAACTTGTTTAACCTGATTTAAGGTATGTCGAATTGCTGACTGCATTCGAACACCTAAAATATCTAACTTAATTAGACCAAGATCTTCAACATCATCTTTATCAAAAACTGTTACTGGGAAATCTTGAATACCAGGCAAAATTGGAACTCGGGTAGCTAAGCTGGCATCAGAAATTATTACTCCACAAGGATGCATTGCTCTATGCCTGGGTAGTGCGTCAAGTGCGATTACACAATCAAATAGTTGATCTAAATTTGCCAAATTAGTAATGCTGGATTTACGCAATTCTGGCAAATCAGCAAGCGCTGACCTAACATCTCGTGCTCGAATGTGCGGGAAAGCGGTCGCTAATGCGGATATCTCGCCAGGCGAGAACATTAATGCTGCACCAACGTCACGAATAGCATGTCGAACTCGATAAGTATCAATCATTGCAACTGCTGCTACCCGTTGTGATGAAAATTTATCTAACACGCTGTGATAAACATCTAATCGTCGATCTGACTCAACATCTATATCTATGTCCGGCAAAGACCTTCGATTGGGCGATAGAAATCTTTCCATCAACAACCCGTGTTCCAATGGATTAATCAATGAAATCCCAAGCAAATAAACTAAAAAGCTGCCACCAGCTGAACCGCGAACATTTACCCTAGAACCTAGTTCTTTAACATCAACCACAATTTTTGCTACTGCCAAAAAGTAAGCTGCAAATCCCAAACTTGCAACAACTGCTAACTCCTGTTCCAGTCTGGCAACCGCTGCTAAATTTCGATCTAGCCCTAGTTGCTCTAGTGCAGATGTTGCTTTAGTTCGCAGCAATGCTTGTGCACGCATAGCATCACCTGGATTATGTTGAATTGTGTTTTTTATAGTTAACTCACTAGTAAGTAAATCTAGTTCTGGAAGATAGATATGCCCCCAGGCTAAATCAGTAACTGGGTTTAGCGAGCAGGAAGCTGCTAATAATTCGGTATCTAATAAAAGCTGATTAGCACGAGCTTGATTTTGGGTAATCTCAATTGCAATCTGGGCCATTTGGTCTGTATTTTTTAAGTATGCTGATGATGTACTTTGCGAAATATGTTTTGGATGGATAGGAATTAATCCCCTTACCGCATCTAAGACATCTGCAATATAGCCATCTTTTTCAGTTAAATACCTAACCGAGTTAACTAAAACACTTTTTAAACCGTGCTCATCGGCAAATTTTAATAGTTTTCTAGCCGCATTAGTGCTGAATTCTCCTTGTTGGGATTGATGTGAAGTAACTGCAATAACTGGAGTTACTCCCACAGTATCTCGCCACTGCTTAATAATTCCAATTGCAATATCAGGCCGTCTACCAAGTACTGCAGCAGCAAACTCTGATTGTGGAGTAAGAACAACAACCAAAGCAGAATCTGCTGAGGTATATCCGTTTGGCATTAATTGCTTCAACGATGCTGATATATCAAAAATGCTCAGCGTTGAATTAGGGTCAGAAAATCTAGCAGATCCTATTTTGGTCGATAAATTAACCAACGCAGACCACCCAAACTTACCCCGTGCTAATAGAACTGCGCGATAATGTTTTTTATCTCGGTATGACCCACCTTTAGTTGGTGATTTTAATTTTGTTGATGGATTTGTCTTACGCAATGCACCACTGGGTGAAATAGCAAGATCAATTCCAAGAATTGGTGAAATTTCATACTGAATACAGCTCTTAATAAATCGAACTGCACCGCCTATTTCATCTCGATCAGTTAAAGCTAATCGAGTTAATCCCTGATTTTTTGCAGCAACTACCAATTCTTCAGGTAAAATAGCGCCATACTTGAAAGAAAAACCACTAGCAACTTGTAAGTGGGGAAAGCTCATTCCACTAACTTTCTAATTAATTTCCATTGTACTGTGTTTTGGTCATAACAGATCTCAATTACAACCGATTTTTGTGCTGATTCAGCAACTACTCGCCAAAATTTCTGTTCACCAAAAATTCCAGTTTGCCACCAGTTGTTATTTGTGCGCCAGAACTGCAGTATTTTGGTTATTTGCAATTTCTTGCTATCTAATATGACACTGCTAGGTATGCCGTCATAATTAGTGACAACTGAAAGTTTTGCATTCTGCTGCATTTTGGCTCCTGGTTTGCAAAATGCCCAGGAAGCCGGGCTGGGACTGGGTGGAATCAACTGCGCGGCTTCCTACACGCTGCTGATTCCACACAACGAATTGATTGCCCAGGGGGTTGGCGCAGACCAATTTCGTTGCCTGAACTAAGGAGCTACCTCAGTTCAGAGACCAGATCCGATTCCGAATAGGTGTTTAGTCGTTCCGGAGACTATTCGAACACCTGTTCGAATAGTCCTAGTGAACCACGAGGGTGCGACAGGGTCAAGTCAGCCCGACACGCCGCCTGGGCGTCCAGCGCCAGCAGCTGCAATTGCCTGCAATCCAACGATGCCCAGCATCATTGCCAAGCCCAGCACCCATTCCCCAGTTAGATGAAACAGCACACCCATTAGCAGCGGACCAGTTGCAGCAATTAGATATCCAATTGCCTGCATCATGGTGGAGAGCGATTGGGTTTCAGTAGCAGATTTACTGCGCAACACTACCAAAATTAATGAAAGTGGAAAAGTTGCAGCCTGACCAAATAATGAAAGCGCAACCCAAAAAACCAATCGCCAACCTGAATCAACCAGTAAACCAAAATAACCAATTGCAGTCATTGCTGAAAAAAACCAAAGGATGCCGCGTTGATCTAATCGGTTAGTTGCTAGCTGCGGCACATACGTAGCAGCAATCGCGCCAAAAAGACCGATGATGGCAACGATGGATCCAGCAGTTATTAGATTAAATCCTCGATCCAACAGAATTGTTGGTATCCAAGTACCTACAGCTTAAGCATTCATCGCCTGCAACCCAAAAAATAAAGTAACCTGCCAAGCTCTAAAGTTTCGTAATAATTTAATCCAGCTACTACGACTATTTTGATCAAAGTCGCGAAGTTGCTTATCGCGAAGCCGAACCTGCCACCAAATAGCACAGATTAAAGCAAGTAATCCCCACGGCAACATAGCAAATTGCCAGACATACTCTGTCATTGAACTAAGCGGTGCCGCTAACCATAAAGCGAATGCAGACACAATTCCCATTAACATGGCATAGGTACCAGTAATTACTCCAGAATGTTGGCCGCCGTGCAATTTGACCCAAGCAGGTAAAGTCACATTAAGCACAGCAACTGCAATTCCCATGAGCAAAGTAAATGAAAATAATGTATAAACTGATCCAGTTGCACGAAATAGTAACGATATCGCTAACACCCACATAGCAACTGAGATAACTCGATCAATGCTTCCCAAACGATACAGAAATAGCGTGATCGGCGCTAAAAAACTAAAACACAAAACAGGAATTGCTGCAAGCCAAGCTAATTCAATAGTTGATAACCCCAAATCTTTACCAATTACGGTTAAAATTGGTGCAATGATTGCAAGTCCCGTTCTCATATTTATAGCAGCCAAATAAACTGGAATACCGTATTTTGCATTCTTGACAAAGTTACGCACTTTAACCGCTATTGCTCAGTTAATTCAGTTATCTCGCAACTAGCAAGCGGAGCACCATCACAGCAGTTAGCTTTTGCATGACAATGTGGACAAAGCCATCTAGTTGCAATTGGGTCAAACATCTGAGCACAAAAGTCGCATTCCATATTTTGATTATTTCATAATTTGGAGAAATTCTGCGACACTGAATCAGGCCGTTTTAGCCGCTGCGTGATCTTCTGGTAATAATCGAAAAGCCTGAATCAAGCCAGCGAGCCACAAAGCGATGGCGATGCCATAACCGGTAATCACGAAAATGGTTGGTGGGTCAAACAAAACCAATAACTGCCGCACATTAAGCAGAATAATTAATCCACCAACAAAAACACCCAATATTCGCTGCGGAGCATTCTTAACTAACCAAGCAGCAATCGGTGCAGCCAGTGTGCCGCCCACAACTAAAGCAAGAATTGCAGTCCAAGGTAACTGCTTAGCACCTAATCCAAGTAAAAATCCAAGACTGGAAGCAACTGCGACTACTAGCTCTGCAGTATTAGTTGATCCAATAGCTTTTCTTGGTTCTAGAGCATTTGAGGCGGTCAATGAAGTAGTAACTATTGGTCCCCAACCACCGCCACCAGTGGAATCTACAAAGCCGCCAACTAGTCCAAGTGGTGCAAGCCACCGTGCACGAGCACGACGTTTTCGACCCAAAATTGTGCGCCGACTAAATCGATAAAGTACAACCAAGCCCATCATCAATAAAATTGAAGATGTCCAAGGAATAGCTGCGCGCAAATCAATACTGCTCAGCACAATTGCGCCAACAAATGCACCAATGCCTCCCGGAAGAGCAACTTTAATTGTGGCGTGCCAATCCACATTTCCGTACTTAATGTGAGCAGCTCCACTAACTGCGCCAGTAGCTATTTTGGCAAAATGGACAATCGCTGATGCTGCTGCTGGCGAGTAGGCCAATGAAATTAATACTGTAGTTGAGATAACTCCAAATGCCATACCCATTGCACCATCAATCATCTGTGCAATAAATCCAGCAAAAGAAACTAGTAAGAGTGTCCACATAGTTCAATACTACTTATTCTCTACAGTATTTATGGGAAATTACCGCTGTTATGCCCTAGGGCTTTTTAACAAACTTTGAACTGTTCTTGGTAATTTACCTGAAATCACTGATGCCAAGGAAACTTGATCCAAGATTTGTCGCTCAGCCGCTCGAATTGCTATCCACACTTGTGCCAGTCCATTCGCAGAACCGATGTATTTCAAGTTTTCAGGTCTTGCTCCCCCAACTTCAGTAAGCGCACCATCAATAGCGCGAATTACATCGGCCAACATAATTTTGCTAGCGGACTTGGCTAATCTGTAACCACCATCAGGACCTCTCTTTGCCTCAACTATTCCTGCTTTGCGCAGTTGAGTCATAATCGCACCCAAATATCGAACGGGGATTCGCTGTTTACGAGCTATTTCTGCAACCGTTATTGCTTGGTCAGGGTTTGCCGCCAACTCTAAACTGGCCCGTATTGCATAGTCAGTTCGATTTGGCAATCTCATAAATGTAAGTATCTCAGGCAAATCACTGGTTTGGTGGTAACTCAGAGTTAATTTTATAAATTTGGTTAGAGTTATCTAATGATTGAAGATATTCATCCATCTGTAGCAAGAGTAAGAGCTGCACTTGGGCAACTAGGTGGAAATCCGGATTTAGTTCGAAAGCTGGATCAATCAGCGCGCACCTCGGCAGAAGCCGCTGCCGCGCTAGGAGTATCTGTTGCTCAGATAGTTAACTCATTAGTTTTTTTGGCAGTAGGCGAATTTGATGAATTTCCTGTTTTAGTGCTTTCGTCTGGTGGTCACAGAGTAGATTTGAACTTGATTGCTTCTGCCTTTGGAGTTACTGAAGTTAAGAAAGCTGATGCTGATCTGGTGAAATCAGCAACAGGATTCGCAATTGGAGGCGTATCGCCAATTGGCCACACTTCAAAAATACCCACTGTGATTGATTTAGATCTAGGAATCTTTGAGGAAGTTTGGGCTGCTGGGGGTCATCCATACTGGGTTTATCCAACTAGTCTTGAGCAACTAGTTGAAATGACTAAGGCACCGGCTGTAATAGTTAGCGCTACCCCGTTAATCAAATAGCGAGGGTCGATATACAGGCAATTAAGATATCTCAAAATCTAGTTAACTAAAGTAATCCGTGCAGGTTAGAATTTGAGTGTGCAGCATCCAGCTTATCGGTTAGTACAAAATCCAGAACTTACAGTTCGCTTAGATTTATTTCAAGTTAAGCGGATTACTCCGGCTGTTATTCGAATTGCTCTTGATCGTTTTAAGTTTAAATCGCTTTCGTCGAAGCCTTTATTTTTTCGTTTGTTAGGAACTGGAACAGGTCGCACTTTCACATCTAAAGACGCTGATTATCGAAAATGGGTAGTACTAACCGTTTGGCAAAACTCTTCATTGGCATCTGAATTTTCCAATACTAGTTTGATAAAAAATTGGTTAACTAACACATCTGAGCATGCTACTTTTTTGTTGTCACCATTAATTAGTAAGGGACGTTGGGCTAACCAAGAGCCATTTGGTCAGCCAATCCCCAAACGGTGGGATGGCGCTGTACTTTCAATTACTAGAGCAAGGATAAAGATGCACATGTGGCGGCGGTTTCAAGCTGAAGTTCCACCCGTCTCGCAATCCTTGCATATGTCCGAGGGGCTATTAACAGCGTTTGGAATTGGTGAGGCACCTATCGGCCTGCAGGGGACAATTAGCATTTGGGTGGACAACAAATCGCTAACCCAGTTTGCTCAGCGCGAGCAGGCGCATCGAGAGGTTATTGAGAAAACGCATAAGCTCGATTGGTACTCTGAAGAGCTGTTTGCTCGATTTGCGGTTATTAGTGCACAAGGTCATCTAAATGGCGTAGCGTTACCCCCGGAGATCTCACTTAAGTAGGCAAGATGAGCGAACGGCTTTACACCGGTAGGTGGAAAGATGAAAAGAAGCCGTCGTTATTGCGTTTTTTGCCTTGGCTAATCTTCGCCGTTGCAATCGGCTTTATGATTTATTGGGTTTTGGCTACCGGTAATGATAGACATTTCTTCACAGTAGGAATTGTGCTAACAACTGCACTTTCTGTTTTTGTTTGGTCTATTCACAATAATGGTCCGATTTGGACTCTTAGCTCCGTGATAGTTGTGATGTTCTATACATTCTTATTGGAACTGTTGGGAGTGACAACGGGTATTCCATTTGGTGAATATGAGTATGCACAAAGTCTTGGCATAAAAATTGTTGGCGTTCCGCTCGTTGTTCCTATCGCTTGGTACGCAATGGCAATTCCCGTCTTAATGCTGGCCCGATCTATTTCTAAGCGACCAGCAATAATTTTGTTTTTTGCAACAGTAGGACTCACTTCTTGGGACTATCTTTTAGACCCCTGGATGGTTGGTGAAGGTCATTGGAATTGGGCAAACCCAGAACCTTCGCTGCCTGGGTTGCCAGGAATTCCAATAACAAATTACATTGGCTGGATCATTAGCACATTCATTCTTTTTTTAATTTTAGATCGCTTTCCTCGTCGAAGTTATCGCCCACTATCTTTACCGCTTATGGTTTATTGCTGGCAGTGGATTGGTGGCGCGGTTTCAAATTTGTTTTTTCTGAATCAACCAACAGTTGCACTATATGTTTTCGTTGGTATGGCGCTACTTGCAGTTCCAGCATTATTAACCCAATATGTCAGGTTCCGGTAGCTAACTACTATCGTGGGGCACGTGACCCGGCTATTTACCCTATTGCTACTTCGAATAGTTCAACTTGGTTCAGCAATTGCCGTGCTATCGGCAGTACATAGCTTGATAAACCTAAAGTTACTTAGAAAACCAGTGTCTGAAAAAGTAATCAATGAAAAAATAAGTGTGTTATTACCCGTTTTGAACGAAGCCGATCGGATTGCGCCTACCTTACAGTCATTATTGAATCAAAAAATGGTTCCTAATTTAGAGATAATCATTAGAGACGACGGATCAACTGATCAGACAGTCTCGTTAATTAAGCACTTGATTCAAAATTCCCCTATTACAGTAGAACTAATTGTTGATGATCAAAGCGCACCTGAAGGTTGGGTTTCAAAATCGTGGAGCTGCTATCAAATGAGTAAAATGGCAGTAGGCAGCGTACTTGTATTCACTGATGCTGACGTTAAATTTGCACCAACAGCATTAGCTCAGTCCGTTGCAACATTGCGTGATGCAGAACTTGATTTAATTTCTCCTTACCCTAAGCAAGTAGCAATAAGTTGGTCAGAGAGATTGATTCAACCACTATTACAATGGAGCTGGCTCTCGTTTCTGCCACTGCGGATAGCAGAGAAATCAAAAAATCCGAATCTAGTTGCATCAAACGGTCAATTTATCGTGGTTGATGCAACCAAGTATCGTGTTAGTGGCGGGCACTCGGCTTACCCTGATGCAGTTTTGGATGACATTGCGTTATTGCGAGCAATTAAGAATAATTCTGGTCGAGGAAATGTTATTGATGGAACAAATCTTGCAACAACGCGAATGTATAGGAACGTTACCGAATTAACCAATGGCTATACCAAGTCACTATGGAGTGTCACTAATAATCGCTTTCAATCTAGATTAATATCCATCTTTTTCCTGTTGGGTTATGTCTTACCACCTCTTGCCGCGTTGAGTCGGCTAAATCCTAGAATTCAACGAGCAGGGGCTGTTGGGTATTTAGCTGCAGTTCTCTCTAGATTACTAATTGCAAGACGCACTAAGTCAGCAGAATTTCCAGATGTAATGACTCATCCAATTTCAATTTTAGGGTTAGTGGGTCTAACTGAATTGTCTTGGTATCGAAGGGTGCGCAAGAAGTTAACTTGGCGCGGAAAAAAACTGCCATGAGTCAAATAGTAGTTATTGGAGCTGGAATGGGTGGGCTTTCAGTAGCCGCCAGATTGCAAGCACTTGGTCACCAAGTAAAAGTTATTGAACGAAGTAGTCATTATGGCGGCAAGCTTGCTCGTTATGAACGCGATGGTTTTGTTTTTGATCTTGGACCCTCTTTGTTTACTCTTCCTAGTATCTATCGCGATCTATTTGATCGCACCGGTAAGCCATTAGATGAATCAATTCAAATAATTTCGCCAGAACGAGCATTTAGATATCAATTCGCCGACGGCACAGTAGCTGTTCTACCTCCAGCAGATCCGGGTTTGATTGCTGTTGATTTAGGAAAAGCTTTAGGTGGTAATGCAACTACTGATTGGTTAGAAATCATTAAGCGCGGTGGGTTAGCTTGGCAATTAACGAGAACTCCAATACTGGAATCTGCATTGTCAGGTCCTATTGACCTGTTGAAACTGATAAAGCGACCTAAAGACATATTAAACATCAAGCCTTGGTTGAGTTTACGCAAACTTGGCAAACAAGTTTTATCCGATAATCGACTAGTAATGCTATTAGATCGATATGCCACCTACACAGGTTCAGATCCACGCAAAGCTCCAGCAGCACTTGTAACTATTCCTTACGTCGAACAAGTATTTGGCGCTTGGCACATTTCCGGTGGAATTACGAAATTAGCTGACGCGGTTTATCACAGATGCCTGGAACTTGGCGTTGAATTTGTATTTGATGCAGAGGTCACGGCTATTGAAACAAAGAATAATGCTGTTTCCACAGTGCTAACTAAGAATCAAACTTATACTGCCGATAATGTGGTGGCAAACTGTGATGCATCGCATCTATATCGTAATCTTCTTAATCACCCTTCAGCCAAATCAAATGCGCGAAAGATTGCAAGAAACACCCCTTCGTTAGCAGGTTTTATTTTGTTGCTCGCCGTTGATGGAAAAACGCCAAACATTGCCCACCACAATATTTGGTTCCCAAAAAATTATGACCAAGAATTTGATGACATTTTTGGTAAGCGGCCAAAACCAGTAAATGACCCCACAATTTATGCCTGCGTTCCTGACGATGATTTTATGCGACCCGATAATCAAAGTGAGTCATGGTTTATCTTGGTTAATGCACCCAGACATAGTGAGCATCTTGATTGGAATTCACCTGATTTAAAACAAGCATATGCCAAAAAAATAATTGAAAAGTTAGCTGAGCGAGGGGTAGATCTTCAAAGTCGAATCAAATGGCAAGAAATTATCACTCCAGCAGATTTAGAGCGGCGATACGCATCTCCGGGGGGATCAATTTATGGAAGCAGCAGTAACGGTGTTTGGGCAGCATTTTTAAGACCAAGCAATATTGGTTCGGTTACAGGTCTTTATCTAGTTGGTGGTAGCTCACATCCAGGAGGCGGTCTGCCGCTAGTTGGTTTGTCCGCTCGAATTGTTGCGCAACTTATTGGTAAAGCGAAAAAATAATTGCATCGAAGCAATCGCAGTTAAGCTAGTCAATACCCAAACGCCAATAGTTGCGCTCCGAGTATCTGTTCCAACGAAACTAACCCCGATATTTAGCATTACAAACATAATTACGCGTGTTGGTCGCTCTGCAATAGTTATGAGTCCTGGCCCATCAAGATTTAAACTGTTAGCTTTTGCGCGGGTATATTCCATCACCATGATCATCAATCCACAGACAACCACTGCTGACGCCTGCGCCCCCATCCAGATTAATGAAACAAACCAAGCAATTTCAACAATGCGATCGATAAGCGCATCAAGTATTGCGCCAAATTTAGATTTACGATTCGTCAATTCAGCGATAGCCCCATCAACGCCATCCAGCAGACTACTCAGAGCTGCAAGAGTTGCAGCTATCAACCAAATTTCAGAATAAACAAACCAAACAGATGCTAAGCCAATCAATCCACCGATTACGGTTGCGGCATTTGGTGTAACGCGAAAAAACATAAAGATACGAGATAGGCCATAGATAATAGTTAAGAAAATTTTTACAATTAACCAGTTAGGTGTGTTGTGTGATCTAATCCAAGCAGATTGATATTCCAATCTATTCATGATATTAAATTCATCGAAACTTGTTTTGCAGCAGTTGATTTATTCATGGTATAAAGATGAATCGAAGGTGCACCACCAAGCAGAAGTTTTCTTGCAAACTCGGTGGCAAATGAAATTCCGCGCTTACTTACTTCTGTTGAATCGTAATTCGCAAAACTAAAGTACTCTTTCACGTCATCTGGCATTGGGGCCCCTGCTAGCTGGCTAAACTTTTCAAGTTGCTTTGCTTCAGTTAAAGGCATAATTCCAGGAATAATTGGTATTGAAATTCCAGCTGATCTAGCCTGTTCAAGCAATTGAAAGTATGAGTCAACATCGAAAAACAATTGCGTTATGGCAAAACTTGCACCAGCATCCTGCTTAGACTTTAAAACTTCAATATCAAACTGTTTCGATGGGGATTCTGGATGTTTATCAGGAAATGCTGCTACCCCGATATCTTTTATGCCAAGTTCCTTTGCCAATGCAACTAATTCAACGGCATAGCTCAAACCAGACGGATGCTTATCCCAAGTTGAGTCAGCGCCTTGTGGCGGATCTCCTCGAAGAGCCATAAGTGCGGTTACGCCATCATTTTGTAGTGTTTTTATGATGTCAATTAACTCGGATTTAGCAGCGCCAACGCAAGTTAAATGTGCTACTGGAAACAAGTTCGTTTCCGTTTTTATTCGTCTTGTAATTCGCAGCGTGCGATCTCGAGTTGAACCGCCAGCACCGTAAGTTACTGACACGAAATGAGGCGATAATTCTGTGAGTTCGCTAATTGACTGCCAAAGGTTTTGCTCTCCCAAATCGCTCTTTGGGGGGAAGAATTCAAACGAAATCCCACCAGGTTTAGCAAAATCCATAGGTGGAAGGCTACCTCTAAGCAATCCTCCCTGTACGGTTTGACTTATGAGTACTTCTCTTGCGGACCTTAAAGTTGGAGTCGATGCTGAAATTGAGCGGTTCTTGGCAGTCCAGCGCAAGGTGATGGTTGAGATAAACCCGGAATCTATGGTTTTAATAGATTCCATTTCTGAGTTTGTTTCTGGAGGTAAGCGGTTACGACCTGCATTTTTGTTAGCTGGCTGGTTAGCCACCGGCTCAAAGATTAACGTTGGTGCTTATCAAACAGCTGCTGCGCTGGAATTCTTGCAGGCCTGCGCATTGATTCATGATGATGTAATGGACTCCTCCGATACCAGGAGAGGTCGCCCCGCAACGCACCGAGAGTTTGCCACATATCATCGAGGTCACCGATGGCTAGGTTCAAGTGAAACATTTGGAACTGGTGCTGCCATTTTGCTTGGCGATTTGTGCTTGTCTTGGGCTGACGAATTGTTAATGCAAGCCGAGTTATCTAGCGAAGCCAGGTTTTCTGGAAAAAAAGTTTATGATCTAATGCGCACCGAGTTAATGATAGGCCAGTATCTCGACTTACTTGAGCAAGCACGTGGTGGCGGATCAATTGATCGAGCATTTGATGTAATTAGATTGAAATCTGCAAAATACACAATTGAGAAACCTCTGCTATTAGGTGCAACCCTCGCTGAAGGGAATGCAGATTTATTTGTTGTGCTCGCTGAATATGGACTAGCTCTGGGTGAGGCTTTTCAATTAAGAGACGATGTACTTGGCGTGTTTGGTGATCCGAGTGAAACAGGAAAACCTGCTGGAGATGATTTGCGGGAGGGAAAACGCACTGTTCTTATCGCAGAAGCATTAACTACTGCAGAAAAATCTCAACGTGAACACATTGATTACCATCTGGGTAACCCTGCAATTGATGAAACAGAAATTACTTTACTTCGTGAAATCATCACCCAAACAGGAGCGCTAAGTCGGGTTGAAAGTCAAATTGACGCTCTAACAACTAAAGCTAAAAATGCCGCAAAATCAGCAGAAATTCCTCATTTTGTGCAAGATTTACTACTTCAACTGGCGGATGCGGCCACTTCACGCAAGGTTTAGCCAATGGACAACTTATTGAATCGATTGAATCGCTCTCCGCGCACAGTTACCGGCCCAACTGACCATGTGGTAATCGTCGGAGCGGGACTGGCTGGACTATCTGCTGCAATGCGTCTGCGTGGTGCTGGCAAAAAGGTAACTGTGATTGAACGCGAGGCAGTTCCAGGCGGAAGAGCAGGGATTTATCAAGTTGATGGTTATTCCTTTGACACCGGTCCATCAGTGCTAACAATGCCTGATCTAATTGCAGATTGTTTTGATGCGCTTGGCGAAGATATGAACTCCTGGCTAAAGTTAAAGCCAGTTGAACCACTGTATCGATCTTTTTATCCAGATGGTTCTGTTTTAGATGTTCATTCAAATCCAGAGCAGATGGCTGCTGAAATCGAATCAGTTATCGGACCTGATGAAGCAGCTGGATACTTGAAGTATGTTGATTTTGTTAGCAAGTTGTATAAATATGAGATGCAAGATTTTATTGATCGAAACATTGATTCGCCATTTGATTTACTCACACCGAATCTGATGAGATTGATTCAAATTGGAGCATTCCGAAAGTTAGCTCCAAAGGTTAGGGATTATTTAAAAGATCCACGAACGGAGCGCGTTTATTCCTTCCAAGCAATGTATGCAGGACTATCCCCGTATCAAGCGCTAGCAATATATGCGGTTATCGCTTATATGGATTCAGTTTCTGGTGTTTTCTTTCCAGAAGGCGGAATGCATGCAATTCCGCGCGCAATGGCTGCTGCTGCAGAAAAACATGGAGTTCAGTTCCGGTATAGCACTGAAGTTGTGCAAGTTGAGCGAACTGAACGACGCGCAAATGCGGTTATCACAAAGGACGGCGATCGCATTGCCGCAGATGTTGTAGTACTAAATCCAGACTTACCGGTTGCTTGGCGAGATTTGTTGGGCGAAACGCCATGGCAAGTGTCAAGACTTAGTTACTCGCCGTCTTGTGCCGTGCTTCTAACTGGCTCATCTGCAAAATTTAACAAGATTAAACATCATAATATTCATTTTGGCAATTCGTGGCGCGGAGTTTTTGATGATTTGATTGACAAAAAGAAACTTATGTCCGATCCGAGTTTACTAGTAACTAACCCTACTTTTACTGATCCTTCTCTTGCGCCTGCTGGTAAGGAGATTTACTACGTGCTCTTTCCAACACCGAACTTAACTGCTGGATATGACTGGAAAAAACTAGGTCCTAGATATCGAGATGAAATGGTACGAGTTTTAGAAGAACGAGGCTACCTTGGTTTTTCAGATGGCGTTGAAGTCGAACGTCTCACTACCCCGCAAGACTGGGCTGATCAAGGAATGGAGCAAGGCGCACCTTTTGCAAGTGCGCATACATTCTTGCAAACCGGACCTTTTAGACCAAAAAATATTTATGGCGAAAACATTATTTTTACTGGCTCTGGAACAACTCCAGGAGTTGGTGTACCTATGGTCTTGATTTCTGGCAGACTGGCAGCTGAGCGAGTGCTTGGCCGAGATGCAAACTATCGATCGCGAGCCTGGAATTAGATTGAGCAAACGCGAACTTGCCTCTGCAGGCATAACTGATGCCAAATTACGAGAGTCATATCAACTTTGTCGTAAATTAAATGCAAAGCACGGCAAAACGTATTTTCTAGCAACTCGATTACTGCCACCAGCTAAGCGACCTTATGTCCACGCCCTTTATGGTTTTGCAAGATATGCCGATGAGATTGTAGATGACTTAGCAAGCACGTTAAGTCCAACAGAAAAAGCACAGGCACTAACCACGTGGGGAGATCAAGTTCTGCATGATTTACGCTCTGGAAAATCAGACGATAACGTAGCAGCTGCACTAGTTGATACAGTTAATCGCTGGCAGATTCCAATAGAGCATTTCGAAGCTTTCTTAAAATCTATGCAGATGGATTTAACCGTAACTCAATACCCAACCTATGAACACTTATATGAATATGTGTATGGCTCTGCTGCAGTCATAGGCTTACAAATGGTTCCAATTCTTGAACCACTAAGTGCTGACGCATACGAGCCAGCAAAAGATCTTGGAATTGCCTTTCAACTTGCCAATTTCATTCGTGATGTTGGCGAAGATCTTGATCGAGGACGAATTTACCTTCCGCTAGAAGATTTGGCTAAATTTGATGTTTCAATTGATGAGTTTAAAGAACGTAAAGTAACACCAAGAATCAAGGAGCTGCTAAAATATGAGATAGCTCGCGTTCGGGAACTCGAACGTCGCTCAATTCCAGGCATAAAACTTCTCGCAGCATCCAGTCAGCCGTGTATAGACGCAGCACGAATCCTCTACTGCGGAATTGTTGATGCAGTGGAAGATATTGATTATAAAGTTTTTGATAAGAGAGCAAAAGTATCAAATTGGAAGAGAGTTAAGGTTGCCGGAAATGCATGGCGAAAGGCTCGCAAATATTTCTAGCGCAAGAATTTAAATCTCTCACGCATCTTTTGACTGGTGTTGCTTATGGGCAAATTTTGAATTCCTTTTCGACCAAAATATACCCACAATCCAATGGCTGATAAGCACATAGAAAATCCAAAAAGCAAATCTTCCACTGGTGCAAAAAACAATCTACCATCACCAATTAAAGGGGGCGTGTTGGAATAGAAATTCTCCCCTAAGTTAAATTTTGGATCGTACTGCACAATTGCAAAACCCGTTAAAGTTCCATTAGTTATAAATTGAAAAAAGACCACAATCAGATATGAAATCCACCAAACCGGTTTCCTAAGGATGCGTGTTTTCAGAATGAATAGATCTAAAAAAACTGCAAACAAAACTGCGAGTATTCCTATTTGGGTATAACTCATAATTCATCACCCACTTGCCATTGCTTAACAGCTCTAACCGCTTCAAAACTGTAAATAGCAGCTAACGGAACAACTATAAAAAAGAGCAATTCTTCTATTGGCACAATACCGATTTGCCAACCAGTTACATATTTTTCATTAAACCACCAATGGCCCTGAGAAATTGCATATATATCCCAAACGACAAGACCCAGAAAAACGGGTGTAATTGCCATAACTAATCGCAGTGGCTTGCGAAGTACTCTTGCGCCAACCATAAATTCCAACCAGATTGTGCCTAACAAAATAAAACTAAGTACACCCAGATAAGCAAAGTTGGTTAACTGCATAGTCCTAACCTACTTGGTTAGAGCAAAGTATTCAGTTAAGGCTAGACCATCAGCTCGCTCGCCTGACAAAATTAAATTAGCATGACTTCTTGTATTATCGATCTTGTGCCAATTTTGCTCGGTTTTTTGCCAAGTAAGCATCTCATTTGTTATCTGCGCTCCATCTCGATTTAATACCCGCGATAAACCCAACTGAGGATCTACTTCTAGCCAAACAACATAACTGGCGTACTTTCTTATTGGGGCTGAAGCAGATCCAACACCTTCGATAATAACGCTACCCGCAGTTACCTCAAATGTTTCTAAAAATTTATTCTGATACCAATCAAACTTTTGATATTTTCCCAATTGCCCATTCTCAAGTGGTAGCAGAATACTTTGCACAATGCGGTTCATTGTGGCACTGGTTAATGCGTCCTCCCAGCCGTGGTAGAGATCATCCATATGAATAACTTGAGCTCCAACTTCTGATTGCAACATTCTTGCAAGAGTTGTTTTGCCACTGCCAGCAGGACCATCAATTAGTATCAATTTACTCGTACCAAGTTTAGCCTCAGAAGTTAATGCCAATACGGCTATTTCGGCTACTGAGGTAATCTGAGTTCGCGCATCTTTAGCCATCGATACCAACCTTGAGCTGCCATAATTACTAAGACTGCATAAAACAACGATGTGAAAAACAAATCTTGTCGAGCATAATGGACGGTAGCAATCACATTTACCACTATCCAGATTACCCAAGCATCCACGCGCTGCAAAACCATAAGTATCTGAGCAACTAAAGATCCCACCAAAATAATTGAATCTAACTCTGTTGCAACTGCACCCAATTCTTTTAATAGTGGATTGAGTACAACCCACAAAAGCACAGCAAAAGTAGCCCAATATATTCGGTTTTTGTTAATAAGCAGTTTTGGTTGGGCACCTTTTTCGCCCCAACCGAACCATCCCCAGATAGCAGCCAGAATAAATACGATCTGTAGGGCTGCAGAAGCTAACAAGTCATACTCTAGAAAAAGCCAGCCATATAAAACCGAACCCAAAATCCAGAATGGCCATGCCCACCTGGTGCCAATGATTCCCAATGCGATACCAATGATTGATGCAATAACTGAGGCCAATTCCAAAACAGTTACTGGGTATCCCCATGCTTCAAATAAAACAGTCATTTTTACCTCCCGATTCGGCATTACCCGACTGGTCATACGGTCGGCGAACCTTTCGCCCTCTCAGTCCGCAAATCTGCGAACTCCCGTGTTCTATTACGTAGGCTACCACGATGGTCAAAACAATGCATCCTTTAATAGCGAGTTTTGCCTTGATATTTGCAACAGCGCTATGGGGAAGCTCTTTTGCAATTACTCAAGTAGTGGTAACGCAAATGGACCTTATTTCTGGTATGTTTTTTAGAGCATTAATTGCAGTAATTATTCTGTTGATATTAAAACCTAAAAGCTTGTCTGCCTTAAATAAGCCAGATCTTAAAAATGCAATTACTATTGGATTGTTTCTAGGAAGCGGCTATTTACTGCAAAGTTGGGGCCTGCAATACACAACTGCAACCGTATCTGGATTTATTGCAGGGATGTTTGTGGTGTTTACGCCATTAGTCGCAGCTGTATTTTTTCGCGAGAGAATTCCCAATATCACCTGGATTGCCATTTTAGTTGCGCTATTTGGTTTAGGCATAATGACTCTGCGTGGCGTCGGATTTGGTTTTGGTGAAAGTATAACTTTGGTAACCGCCCTGATGTGGAGTTTGCAGATAACTTTCCTCAGCCGCTGGGGAAAGTCGAATATTGCTTGGGCAATGACTACTATTCAAATGATTGTGGTTGCGGTTATGTCATTGGTTTTGGCATTTGTATTAGGTACTTTTGAATTTCCAAATCAGAATCTTTGGGATAAACTAATTTACCTAGGCGCAGGTGCTGGTGCTTTGGCATTGTTATTACAAACTTGGGGTCAAACGCATGTGTCTGCAGTACGAGCGGCGATCATTTTTACTTTAGAGCCAGTTTGGGGAGCAATCTTTTCAGTAATAATTGTTTCAAACGTCATCACACTTCCAATTGCAATTGGTGGTGGATTGATAATTCTAGCTATGTTAGTTTCTGAGTATGGAGCATATCGTGCTCGTGCTTCAGTAGTGTCCGTTTAATCTTTTCACCAAATGCATAATTGCCCACACCCCCAGCGCTTGGCACTATTCGATGACATGGCACAAAAAGTGGCAGATTGTTTCTTCCACAGGCCGTGCCGGCAGCTCTTACTGCTTTTGAGTTTCCAGCTCGCTTTGCTAATTCTTGGTAACACATCGTCTGTCCAGCTTTTATTTTCGAGATCTCTCGCCAGACTTTTTCTGTAAACAGCCCGCCAGATTGATGCAAAGGTACTTGATTCAAACCTTCAAAGTCACCTACTTGATAAGCGTTAAGCCACTTAGAAATTATTGAAATGGGCTTTTTAGTAACAGGTTCAGGAAACTCGCGCATCATTTTACCAAGAGGAAGAAATCCACTAGATATTATTTTTATCTCGTCTTTAATCGAACTTGCAACTACTGAAAAATCAAATCCTAAAATATTCATTTCAGTGCCAATTAGCATTATCTTGCCTTTAACATCTCAGATACTCGGAAGGCTAACTCTAATGATTGAACTCGATTTAATCTAGGGTCGCATGCAGTTTCATATCTGCTTGGCAGGTCGTGATCAAGTAAACCTTCCATCCCACCAGTGCATTCTGTGACGTCATCGCCAGTTAACTCAATATGAATGCCTCCTGGATGAACACTCATCGCGCGGCAAACGTCAAAAAATCCAACTACCTCTCCAATAACATCACTGAAATCTCGAGTTTTATGACCAGTTGAAGCAGTTTTGGTGTTGCCGTGCATTGGGTCACACACCCAAAGAGGTTTATGTCCACTCTTGAATGAAGCGCTCATTAATGGCGCGAGCTTTTCTTTGATTTGTTCCACACCCATTCGCGAGATAAATGTGATTCGACCATCAGTTCTATCGGGATTCAATTTTTCTAAAATCTTGCCAATGTCTTCAACATCAGTACTTGGACCAATCTTTATACCAATAGGGTTTGAAATCCGAGAGGCAAAGTCGATATGAGCACCATCTAATTGTCTAGTCCTATCCCCAATCCAAAGAAAATGTGCACTAACGTCGTAAAGTTTTCCAGTTCTAGAGTCAACTCGAGTTAAGGGTTGTTCATAGTCAAGCACCAATGCTTCATGGCTTGAATAAAAATCGACTGTTCTAAACTCGCTTGGGTCCACCCCGCAAGCGGCCATGAATGCCAATGCTCGATCGATATCACTTGCAATTAGCTCATACTTGTCACCTGTTTTAGTTTGCTTAACAAAGTCCTGGTTCCACGAATGCACTTCACGCAAATCAGCGTATCCACCTTGCGTAAAAGCTCTAACTAAGTTCAGTGTTGCGCTTGAAGCGTGATATGCACGAACCATTCGCCATGGATCTGGTTGCCTAGCGGCTTCATTGAATTCAATATCGTTAACGGCATCCCCGCGATAAACCGGTAATGTGATTCCATTTACCGTTTCAGTTTCGCCAGATCTCGGTTTAAAGTATTGCCCTGCAATTCGACCTATTTTTACAACCGGCAAAGTTGATCCGTATGTCAAAACAACTGCCATTTGTAAGACGGTTCGCAGTCTACCCCTAATTGAATCAGCAGTGTTGTGTTTAAAAGTTTCAGCGCAATCGCCAGCCGTCAAGACAAATGCACCGCCGTGTGCGGCTTTACCTAGCGAATTTCGCAATTGATCTGCCTCGCCAGCGAAAATTAATGGTGGCAAAGTTGCCAATTCGGCTCTTGCCTGGTTGAGGGCTTGCGTATCGGGCCATACGGGCTGCTGTGCAGCAGGTAAATCAGGCCATTGAATCTGCGTCATACGCTAAGCGTAATGAACCCAACTCGATCAAGGTTACAAGGGCGATGCTTCATCATCACTAAGTGAATCAGACCACTCTGGAGTGCGTCCGCGTCGCTTATCTATCAATCTTGCGATACCAATCGCACCAAAAACTAAAATCAACATCGGCCCTGCTAGCAGAACCATATTGAGTGGATCTCCAGTAGGTGTCGCAACAGCTCCAAAAACCACCACAATCATAATTATCTGTCGCCACCATCTAACCATTGTGTAACCTGAAACCACATTGGCCAAACTAAGCATCACAATTACTACTGGAGATAGGAATCCAAGTCCAAAAACAATAAGAGTTCTAAGAAAAAAATTTAAGTAACGATCAACGGGAAGAAGGTTTGATACTCCTTGTGGTGTAAACCCAAGAAGTAATTCCATAGCCAATGGCAGCACACTGTAGGCCAGAAAAACTCCACCAAAAAATAGTGGAATAGCGGTAAACATAAATATCAAGCCATAGCGTCGCTCTCGCTGCTTTAATCCTGGAGTGATAAATCGCCAAAGATGCCAAAGCCAAACTGGAGCGGTCACAATTAAAGCAAAGGTTGCTGAAACTCTTAATTGCAATGTAAATGCATCAGCAACTCCCGATAACACCAAGCCTATTTCGCGACCATTATTTGCAGCTTCTGCAATTGCAAAATCTATTGGGCGTTTGAGCAACGCAAAGGTATAATCATAAACAAACCAACCAACAAGTGTTGCGATTACTAAAAATATAACAATCTGAAAAAGACGATTGCGCAATTCTCGAAGGTGCTCAATTAGCGTCATCTCCGCGTTCGGATCGCGCCTTCTCCGACCAAACTTAGGCATAGTTTCTTAACCCGCAGGTTAAGACTTCGCGTCAGTGTTTTTGTCGTCCTCGATCTCTGGATTATCTTGCGCTTTAACTTCAGCCTTAAATATTCGCAGTGATCTGCCAATGCCGCGGGCTGCATCGGGCAACTTCTTTGCTCCAAACAACAGCACCAAGACGACCAAGAGGATGATCAACTCAGTGGGCTTCAAATTTGGCATCTCTGCCTCCTATTCCGTGGTGATAAGGATAAAGGGTCTTACCCTTTTGTGGAACCTAGGGTTAATCCAGAAACAAATTGCTTACGCAGCACCAAGAACACAATCAAGGTAGAAATAGCTGCAATCATGGCTCCTACCGCAAGCAAGTTGTAATCAGTAACAAACTCACCAGTTAGCCCTCCGAGACCAGAGATAATTGGTCGTTTTGCATCGGTTGACATCAGTACCAGAGCCCAGAAAAAATCATTGTAGATCCAAGTGGTCATCAAGACTGCCAGAGAAGCAAGCGGAGGGCGCAGTAATGGCAGCATAACGTTCCAATAGTGTCTCCAAACTGAAGCACCATCTACCATTGCTGATTCAGATATTTCTTTTGGAATTGTTTTCATATAGCTAGATAGCACAAATGTTGCAAATCCCATTTGGAATGCAACGTGTATCAAAATTACTCCCCAATGTGAATCATAAAGAAATCTTCGATCCCCCACCCAATCACCAATTTGCAGATATAGTTTAAAAACTGGAATAAAAACTAACTGTCCTGGCAATAGATTTCCAGCAGTAAACAAAAGTAGCATCGCGACATTAAACTTAAAAGAATATCTTGAAACCACAAAAGCAATCAGCGACCCAAAAAGCAGTGTTAGAAATACTGCGGGGGCAGTAATGATAAATGAGTTCCAAAGATAGGTTGGAAGCTCCATTCGAGATATTGCTTCGGTATAGTTGAAAAATCCAACGCGCTCGGGCATTGAAAAAACTCCGCGGATCATAATCGTGTTTTGATTGAGCCAGGATTTCTTAATAGAGCAATCGTTAATAAGCAAACGCAAAGTTACTACCGCTTAATTACAGCATTAAAGAAATCACATCCCAGATTAGAGATTGAATCATGTGCTTCTGGCGGCGCGAGGATTGATTTAGGTGTTGCAAGACTGGTTGACAGATTCTGGGTCAGTGATTGCAATGAAGCGTTGGAGCGAACATTCATTCAGCGTTGGACTGGACTAGTCATTCCACCAGAGATGCTTGGCACTCACATTGGTCCTCCGAAATCGCATACGACCGGACGTGTGCACAATTTATCTTTTCGAGCAGTTACCGCCTTGTTTGGACATGCTGGTATTCAATGGGATGTAACTCAAGCTTCAACAGCCGAACAATTATTACTGGCGGATTGGATTTCTTACTACAAAACTAATAGGGACTTACTTCATTCAGGTGATGTTGTCCAAGTTAATCAGCCAGATCAGGCAATTTGGGTGCACGGCGTTGTTTCCCAAAATCAAGATAAAGCAATATTTAGTGTTTCATCAATCGCTGCTATTGCCGCAAGTAAACCACCTCTCTTGAAATTTTTCGGACTAAATCCAAATTACAATTACTTTGTTCGAATAGTTCAGCCAGCCGGTCCTGCTGAAACAATCAAGAATGAAGATCCAAGTTGGGCTAAGGGTGCAATACTTGGAGGAGATTTGATATTAAATCACGGATTGCGCGGCTTAAAGATTCAACCTGAAAATGCTTACTTGGTTGAAATGATTAGGCAGGATTAATCTTCAGCCTTGCTTTTATTTCGCTTTTCATTAGCTAGCAAGCGTCGTGCCTCGTCCGCATAGATATCGACATAATCTTGATCACTTAAATCTCTTATATTTTTCATAATCTCATCAGTAACTGCTCGCAAAGTTTCTCTATCCTTTCTTTTTTCAAAAAGGTGAGAGAATTCAAGTGGTTCACCTATCTTTATCCCCACTCGACCTAGCTTGGGAATGTTTCTTTCGGGAGGCTGTATCTCTCGCGTGCCGTGAAGCCCGATTGGGATAATTGGAACGTTATTTTCGAGTGCTAATCGAGCAACACCAGTTCTGCCCCGATACAACTTTCCGGTGGGTGATCTAGTACCTTCTGGATAAATTGCAATCAAGCCACCATTTTGCAGTACTTTTGCAGCTGCAGTTAGTGCATTGGAGGCTCTTGCGGTACCGCGTTCAACTGGAATTTGTCCCGCACTTTTAAAGAAATTTCTAGTAACAAACCCCTTTAACCCTTTACCTTCAAAATATTCAGCCTTTGCCAAAAACGTGACTCTTCGGGAAGTTGATAGTGGAACCACAATCGAGTCGATAAAAGACAAGTGATTTGGAGCGAGGATGGCAGCACCAGTTTTCGGAATATTTTCCGCGCCTTCAATCCAAGGCGAGTAAATCAAGTTAACCAGCGGACCAAGGCTTCCATATCGCAGAAGCCAGTAAATTGGGATTTCTAGCCGCTCGTCATCAATTGCCACAGGGGAAAAACTAGAGCCTGATAGGGCTGACAACTAACCACCCCCCGCCCTAACATAATTCCGTAGGGATAAACCAAGGAAGATATGAACACACTGGAACCAATTAGCTCTAGATCTAGCAGTCAGATTGGCGTTTTGTTATTGCACGGATTCACTGGCTCACCGGCCTCACTTAGGCCTTGGGCTGATCACTTGGTAGATGAAAATTTCTCGGTAGAACTGCCAGCATTACCAGGTCACGCAACAAACTGGCGAGACTTAAATCGAACCACTTGGCACCAATGGTACGCAGCAGCAAAGTTAGCTTTGCTCAAATTGAGTCAAGATACTGAGCAGGTTTATGTAGCTGGACTTTCAATGGGTGGGGCACTTGCTTTGCGGTTGGCGCAACATCACACCGACATATCTGGTTTGATTTTAGTGAATCCTGCGTTGCAGGCTAAAAACAAATTACTCCACCTTGCCCCTGCTTTAGCTAAGTTGATTCCAAGTGTGCCTTCGGTTGGTAATGACATCGCAAGGCCAGGTATCACGGAACATTCTTATAATCGAACGCCAGTTGCGGCTGCAGCATCCATGTTGGAATTATGGGCTGATGTTAAAAAAGGACTGCATTTAGTTGATAAACCGGTTCAAGTCTTCACGAGTACCAATGATCATGTAGTGCCAGTAAGTAGTTCGAACTTAATTTTGCAGTCCATTTCAACAGCTCCACATCTAAAGGAGCAAGTTGTACTTGAAAAATCTTTTCACGTTGCCACATTAGATTTCGATCAAAATATTATCTTTGAAAAATCAGTATCGTTTATTAAATCGCGCGCAGAAAACAAACTCTAACGAAGCAGATCTTTTCGTGCTAGAACTACAGCATCAACTGTTGCTGCGGAAACAATATCTGGTCCAGTGAGCACTGGTGTGCCATTACCTATTCGACCTGCAGTGGTTAGAAATGTTCCCAGCATGTCTACTGCGTACCGCACCTGCATTGCTTCTTGATTATCTGTCATAAACAAAATGTTGCCATTTCGAAGTTCAGTTTCCAGTTTGTCTGAATAGCCTAAAACTCCAACTGTTAAATCTCTAACTACATTTTCTTTAGCTCGTTGATAAACCCCAATCAACTTTGGGTTTGCCAGCAATACAGAATCAATCTCTTTGTCTCCCGCAATAGCTTTTCTAATGTTTTCTGGGGCTTCATCAGCAGTAACTTGTACTGAAATCACGACTGAACTTTTCAGTTTCTCACCTACAGACTGACACAAAACGACTTCTCGGCTCTTTGCAGCACTTGTCGAGGTTATACACAGAAGTTTTTTCTTATTAGCTGCTTTAAATCGATAACCAACCGCTTCCCCGATACCAACATCTGTAACTCCAATAAAACCTAAAGCACCAAATGGTAGGGCTGCAGCAGAATTGTCTCCGATACCAACAACTGGAATGCCTGATTGTGAAACTTTTGAGAGAGCTTTACCCATTCTCGCTCCTTCGGAAGCAACAATAACTCCACCTAAATCTGGTACTACTTGAGTTTCTTTGAGCTTCTTTAGTGCATCTGCAGATGATGTTGGAACAACAATTTGAATCTCATATCCAAAGCGTTCTGCAGCCTGCTTCGCTGCTGCTTCCATAGCTAAAACGGTTCGGTCATCTAGATTTGGTTGGGTGATTATCTGGATGGCTTTACCTAAAGCCACGCGCTGAGTTTCCTTCTCTTCAGTTTGAATATTCAAAACCTCAGCATCATCTGCACAACCGGAAAGCAGGGTTGCGGTGAGCAAAAGTAGGAGGAGTTTCTTCATAATCTAGCCAAGTCTGCCACACCCACAATTCCAGCAGCATTACCTAGCTGGGCTTGCAAAATCGGAGCTATCGGTCGATATTTTGCTGCAGTTAAATGCTTCAAGAAAGATCTCCGAGCCGGTTGCAAAATGAGCTCACCAGCCCCGCTACCGCCGCCACCAATTACAAATATCTCAGGATCTAAAACTGCAGCAATACCAGCTAAACCCTGACCTAATCGGGTTCCTATCTCAGTTAACAAGGCAATAGCAATCTCATCACCTCGTTGTGCAAGTTCAGTTACTCGCTCTCCGGTTATTAGTTCAACATTTCCACCGCAATATTCGATTAAAGCTCGTCCAGCATCTGGATTAGCAATTGCTAATTTTCTAGCATTGCGGGTAAGGGCTGAACCACTTGCATATTGCTCAAAACAACCCTTTAAGCCGCAACCACAATCCTCACCATCAGGCACCAAGACAGAATGTCCAGCTTCAGCAGCCATTCCATATCCACCAACAACTAATCTGTTTTCAATCACAATTCCGCTACCTAAACCTGTGCCAATCGTGAGCATCACAAGATTCTTGAACTCTCGACCAGCACCAAATTGAAATTCTCCCCAGGCAGCACTGTTAGCATCATTTTCTAAAACAACGGGTTTGCTCGTTAAAGATGCGATCTCCTCGCCAATATGAAATCCCGTCATATCCAAATTTGGTGAAAATAGAATCTGCTTTCTATCTTTGCTTAAGAATCCTGCAGCTGATATTCCAATAGCCGAAACATCAAAACTCTGTAATAGTGGTTTACACAATTCAAAAATAGTATTTCTAATTGCAGTTCTATCGCGGCTTGGTGATACTGTTTTTTCATATTTCAAAATTTTTCCGGACTCATCAACAACTCCAGCAGCAATCTTGGTCCCGCCAATATCAATTCCAATGGTTAATGTCATAGATTGCTCACCGAATTAGCTAATCTAGTCATTATTTTTTGAACCATTTGATCCTCAACTGTGCTCTTCATCAAATTTAATATGGCATTCTTGAATTTTATTTCTAGATTATACACCACATTACAGCTATTCTCCGATACTGAAATCACTTTGAAATTGCCAATCAGTTTAGATAACTGAGTAGATTGCACTAAAGACCAAGAGATTAAATTTTTCTCCAGCCGCGAAATATTCAAGGTAATCCAATCAGAGAATCCTTGCGTTTCTAATTCAAACCTGACTTGACTGTTGAGTCGATTTTCATCAGTACTTATTACTGATACTGATTTAAATCCAGACCATACAGGGTATTTCTCAAAGTTCAGTAATGTTGATAGCACTTTTTCTGCTGAAGCATTTATCGCGACTTGTCTTGTTACCATAAATTTATTTTTTTCGACTATCTAGTAAATCACGAATCAAATCTCCCCTACTACCTAAAGTAAATTCCTTCGCAACCCATGCGCGACCTGCTAAACCGAATTGCTCTCGCTTAGATTCGTCTCGTAACAATGTTTGTATTGCTGGAATTAATGATTGGTCATCCACTACTAAACCGCTTTCAGAATCAATAACTGCCTCTGGAGCTCCACCGCTTTTGCCAGCAATCACTGCGACACCACAGGCCGCTGCCTCCAGATACACAATTCCAAATCCTTCTACATCCAATCCTGCAAACCGAGTTCGACAAGGCATGACAAACACATCAGCTAGATTGTAGATTTCTGGTAAATCATTGTGCGGTACAGATCCAATAAATTGGACCGCATCATAAACGCGATTACGTTTAGCAAGTTTCATTAACCTATTGCGATCAGGTCCTCCACCAACTACAACAAACTTTATATTTGGAAATTCACTCATTAGTGCGGGCATCGACCTAATCACTGAATCAAATCCCTTGCGTGGCATCAACCGAGATACACCAAGTAAAACAGTATTGTTAGATAAATTGAATTTTTCTCGAATCATCTCACGTTGACTTTTGTTAAACGGTGTATATCGATTCGAATCTACGGCTGGCGATAGCTGAATCAATCTTGCAGTTGCTGGCATAAGAGATTCAATTTGCTTTTTGGTGTACTGAGTTAAGTAAGTTATTACATCAACGTTTTTCGCACACCTTGCAAGTAGAAAACGAAGCAATGGTATTTTGGCCCAACCGGCTTCATGGCCATGAGTTAGTGCGACAATGTTTTTGATTCCCGCGCGCTTGAGGCTTTTACTCATTATAGCTAACGGAGCAAGTGCACCGAAAAGTACCTGATCACAGTCATATTGCTTAATTAACCGCTTTATTTGCAAAACTCGTCTAGGTGTAGGTAGCAGCACTGAACCAGATATTCGCTTGACATCAAAGGGCAATTTTGCGTCATACTCTTTTGCACCAGACCAGCTTGAAGTAAAGACCACTACAGATTTTGGATACATCTGTGACACCAGTTGCTCTATGAATGTTTGGATGCCACCTCTACGAGGTGGAAAATCGTTAGTAATCACCAAAGTACGAGGCACAGGACTAACTTAGCGGGTTTGCCCGCATCCAAGGGTCTACCTTTTAAGATAATGGGGTGAAGATTCTTTACATACTTTTAATGTCACTTAGTCTTGTGGCAATAGCGCCTGTTTCTGCTAATCCAACTGAAGGTTCCCAGTATGGCGATCGAATTGTTTTTGATTTGTCGCAACAGCGCGTATGGTTAGTAAATGAAACTGCTGGATGGGTTAAGACCTATTTAGTTTCTGGATCAAGATTTGATTATCACCATAAACCTGGAATTTACAAGGTGTTTTCAAAGTCTCGCACTACCACTTCTTACTTGGGTAATGCAACTATGAATTACATGGTTCGATTTGACCGGGGAAAAAATGCCAATATTGGTTTTCACGATATCCCGAAATATTTTGATGGAACCTATGCACAAACAGAATCTCAATTAGGGACTCCGCTTTCAGATGGATGCGTACGGCAGCGATTAAGTAATTCAAAAGCGTTATATGAATTTGCAAAAATTGGTACTACCGTAGTAGTTGTTCCTTAATCTAATTTGGCTCATCAATAACCAATCTAAGTGGCGAAACCAAACCCGAATCGCTTAAGACTTTTATTGATGTCAAATCCTCTTGTGATAATTCAGTCGGTGCGCCGATTAAGGCCGCAACTACACAATCATCGCATTCAATAAATCGCACCTGACAGCTATTGCAGTCAATCCGCAGCACCATTGGTAAATCACGTTTTGGCAGTTCATTCATACCTCAAGGCTAAACACACCCACTGACAACTAAATTGAACCTAGAAGCCCAACGAGCTTTTCTGGCCGATGCTCACCCAATACTCTTCTAGTAGTTCCACTTAGCGCTCTTAACGCGATTGAGTCCGTGGTCGCGCCTTCAGCTTGATATCTCACGCCTTTTAGTAACTCGCCATCAGTTATGCCAGTGGCTGCAAAGAAAGCATTGTCGCTTCTAACCAATTCATCAATGGTCAATACTTTTGTAATGTCAAGTCCCTGTTCATTTACCGCTTTTATCTCTTCAGGTAATTGCGGGGCTAATCTGCCCTGCATTGTGCCGCCAAGAGTTTTCATCGCACAGGCCGCAATAACTCCTTCTGGCGTGCCGCCAATCCCCATCAACATATCCACACCGGTATTTGGTCGAGCTGCCATTACTGAGGCGGCGACATCTCCATCCTGAATCAATCTAATGCGTGATCCAGCATTTCGAATATCATCAATCAAAGTTTGATTTCTATTTCGATTTAGCACCATCACGGTAATGTCGGAGAGTCTTTTTGATTTTGCTTTTGCGACTTTAGTTAAATTGTGAATAACTGGAGCGTTAATATCGATTTGATCTTTTGCTTCTGGCCCAACCACTATTTTGTCCATATAGAAAATAGATTCAGGGGAATAAAGACTTCCTCGATCTGCGATTGCGATAACTGATATGGCGTTCAACTGTCCATTTGCAGTTAAGGATGTGCCATCAATTGGATCAACAGCGACGTCAACTTCTGGGCCAGAACCATTACCTACTTTTTCGCCGTTGTAAAGCCAAGGAGCATTGTCTTTTTCACCCTCCCCAATGACAATCGTGCCTGCTATATCTATTGACCCTAAAATAAAGCGCATCGCACGCACTGCTGCATCATCAGCATTGTGCTTATCGCCTCGACCTACCCAAGGAGCAGCTGCTAAAGCAGCAGCTTCAGTTACACGAACTAATTCAAGCGCAAGATTGCGCTCTGGCTTTATCGCACTCAATTGCCACCACGCTCTACCCAGTTTTGGGAACGCTGTACTGCTCGTTGCCATCGAACATATTCCCACTCATCTCGCGCTTGAGGAGTGAATTCGCGATCAATTGTTATGCTGCTTCTCAATTGATCTTTATTACTCCAAACGCCTGTTCCCAGCCCAGCCAAAAATGCAGCGCCAATTCCTGTTGTTTCCAAACTCATGCCTCGCACAACTGGAACTTTCAACACATCGGCCTGCATCTGCATTAACAAGTTGTTTACTGCAGCTCCTCCATCAACACGCAACTTAGCCAATGGTTTGTTGGTGTCTTTTATCATTGCTTCAACTACATCACGTACCTGAAAAGCAATTGCTTCAAGTGTTGCGCGAGCTATGTGCGCTGCCGTAGTGCCCCGAGTTATTCCTAGAATTGCACCGCGGGCATATGGGTCCCAGTAAGGTGCACCAAGTCCTGAAAGTGCTGGAACAAATACCACTCCGTCAGTTGTGTCTACGCTGTTAGCTAGTTGTTCAGTTTCAGCTGCAGATTTGATAATGCCAAGGCCGTCGCGTAACCATTGCACCGCTGCTCCGGTAACAAAAACAGCCCCCTCGAGAGCATAGGTAATTTTGCCGTTTGGCTCTTGCCAAGCAATTGTTGTTAGCAACCCACGCTTTGATAACTGAAGTTCTGAACCAGTGTTATACAAAATAAATGAACCAGTGCCATATGTACATTTGCTATCACCTATATCAAAGGCAACCTGTCCAAACAATGCTGCCTGTTGATCGCCCGCAATACCCGCAATTGGCAGATTCAATCCCAAGAATTCTGTTGGATCAGATGACCCAACTTCGCCATATGAGGAAACAACCTCGGGAAGAATATTCTTTGGTACCTCGAATATTGAAAGTAATTCATCATCCCAAACCCCGGAATCTAGATTTAACAACTGTGTTCTTGAGGCATTTGAAGCATCAGAAACGTGTACCGCACCCTTAGTCATCCGCGAAATTAGGAAAGTATCTACTGTGCCAACTAGGTATTTACCAGAAGTAACTCCTTGCCAAACTTCTTTATCATTCCGAGAAAGCCAGAGAAGTTTTGTGGAAGAAAAATAAGGATCAAGACCTAGTCCGGTTTTGTTGCGAACCTTTTCTTCAATTCCACTATTTCTTAACTCGACAACCAGATCAGAAGTGCGTCGGTCTTGCCAGACAATTCCTCGGCGAGGCCCACTGAATGTTTTTCGATCCCATACCATTACCGTTTCGCGCTGATTAGTAATTCCAATTGCAGTTAAATTGCCTGCGCCAATTATGGCTACAACTGCGCCAACTGCAGCCAAAGTAGCTTGCCAGATTTCATCTGGATCGTGTTCAACCCAACCAGGTTGCGGAAAATGTTGGGTAAATTCAGAATAGCCACGGGCAATTACTTCGCCTTTTTCGTTTACAGCAAGCGCGGTTACTCCAGTTGTCCCAGCATCTATTGCCAATATCGCCATCTTTAACTGTCCACCTCGCTTTGTTATCTCTTCGTTATCTGCTGCGTTACTTTTGCGTTATCAATCTCTCACTTAGCTGAGACCTAACTAAGGTGGAAGTGAATCTATGTTTCCCTAGGCTTGGCCCGTGCTAAATCGTGACCAAACCTTATCGGCATTAAGTGGAGAAATCGATGTCATAGTTGTCGGCGGTGGCATCAATGGTGCAGTCTCAGCGGCAGCTTTAGCGGCTCACGGAGTTAATGTCGGACTCGTCGAATCTAACGACTTTGCCAGTATGACCAGTCAGGAATCATCAAACATGATTTGGGGAGGAATTAAATACCTGCAAGATTTCGAATTTTCCCTAGTTTGGTCCCTTTGTAGATCTCGAAATCAGTTATTGAAAAAGTATCCAAATCGCGTCAAACAAATACCATTTTTTGCGGTGATTGGCCCTACCTCGCCGTTTAGTCAAACCTTAGGATTTTTAGGTGCGCTGGTCTATTGGTTTTTTGGACGCTTTAAAACAAATAAACCAAAAGTTTTTTCAAATTCAAGCATCAAAAAGATTAATCCTTTACTTAATTTGGATTCAGCTAAAGGAGCTATTCAGTATAACGACGCAATCTTGTTAGACAATGACGCAAGGTTTGTTTATGAATTTGTAAAGACTGCTGAAAGAAATCAGGCCAAGATTTTAAATTATGCTGAAGTATTGTCCGCTAAACCCATATCAACGGGATGGGATATCACAATAAAAGACAAGATTTCAAACAAAACTTTTCAAGTAAAATCAAGAGTACTGGTCAATGCCACTGGCCCATATGCAAAAAGCATTAGCGATAACTTTCAAATTCCTACCGATAATCAGATAGTTATTTCTAAAGGTGTGCATTTGATTGTCCCGAGAATAGAAACTAATGAAAAGGTTCTTGCGTTCTTCGATAACAAAGGTCGACTGTTTTATGTCTTACCTATGCATGATCGAACGGTGATTGGAACAACTGATACTCCAGCTACAAGTCCAAAAGTGGAAGTAACAGCTGAAGATCGAGAATTTCTATTGAATCAGGCAAGTCGTTGTTTGAATCTACTTACCCCACTTACTAAATCCGATATTATTGCAGAGCGCTGTGGGGTAAGGCCGCTGGTTGTTTCCAATGCAGCGACGTTAGACAACATCGACTGGATTTCACTATCACGAAAGCATGTAGTTGAGGCAAATCTTGAACTTAAATCGATTTCAATTTATGGCGGGAAGTTAACAGACTGCATCAATGTCGGTTATGAAGTAGTTGACATCGTTAAGAAACTTGGTGTTAAAACCAAGCGAGAATCCTTTTGGATCGGTGAAGAGTCTGCGCAGGTTCCCGATGAATTAACAAATAAGGTAGAAAAATTTCACCAGGCGAAAGCGGGTGAAATCGCTGAGCAACTTTGGCGAAGACACGGAAGTGCAGCACTTAAAATTGCTGACGATTGGCAAATTGAACCTAAGAACGCAGAGTTAATTTTCCCCGGTCTGAGCTTTACTTATGGTGAACTAGATTACATCATCAAGAATGAACACATTCAATACTCATCAGACTTATTAAGGCGAAGAACACCAATATCGCTTTTACGAAGATCAGATGAGATATCAAATAACAAGCTGCTTCAAGATTTAATATCGGATTTAAAGTCGTAGATTGTTGTTAGTTTAAATTTTAGAATTATTCATCAAATCTTGCAATAAGTTCAACAGTTGCACCAACCCCACACCAGCGGCAACTAACTTCTAGTAGATCATCGCTATGCAAGATTCGCTCTTCAATATTAGGTTCTCCAGCTAGGTCAAAATGCCAAAATTCGCTTGCGCGCTGAGTTCTAACTACGTCAAACCTAGTTAAGTTTCCACATTTGCTGCAACGCCAGCGAGATTTTGCATCAGGCAATTTCGGTGTTTCCATTGTCGGAGGGTAGCGAACAAATTGTCCGATTCTGGTATTACATTCGGTGCGTGCAGCAACAAATAACTTTTGATGAGGAATCAACACCATTGCATCAAGTTACCTTTGTTGTGCTCGATATTGAGACCACAGGTGGAAGTGCGCACGCGAATGCAATAACCGAAATAGGCGCTGTCAAAGTCCGTGGCGGAGAAGTAATTGGTGAGTTTCAGACTTTAGTAAATCCAGAGACGAGAATACCAATACAAATAGAAGTTTTAACTGGAATTACTACCAGCATGGTAGTAACAGCTCCAAAAATTCAAGAAGTTTTGCCTAGTTTTCTTGAATTCTTGAATGGTTCGATTTTAGTGGCTCATAATGCAAGATTTGATATTGGTTTTTTAAAGTCTGCCGCAATCAAGCACGGATATGAATGGTCATTTCCAAGAGCATTAGACACTGTTCATTTAGCAAAAGTTGCTCTCGGTAGAGAGGAGGTAAGAAATCGAAAACTCGCAACTTTAGCCCAGCGCTTTGGTACCAAGATTCAACCAAATCATCGTGCGCTTGCTGATGCCCAGGCAACGGTTGAGGTTTTCCACGCTTTGCTTGAGCGATTGGGTCGACTAGGTGTACACGCATTAACAGATCTTCAACAAATTGCTCCAAAATTACCAGAGCAGGTTCGAGCAAAAGCGAAGTTGGCAGATGCACTACCAAATAAGCCAGGTTGTTATCTTTTTAAGGATGCTCAAGAAACTGTTTTATATGTTGGCGTTAGTCAAGATTTAAAAACTAGAGTAAAGTCATATTTCACAAAGGGTGAAACTAGAAAATATGTTCGCGATGCAATTGCCATCACAGCCTCAGTAAGTACAGTTGTGTGCAGCACTGCCATGGAAGCAAGAGTTCGAGAGTTAAGGCTAATTGCAAAACATCGTCCGGCTGCTAATCGAGTTGCACGCAATCCAGAAAAGATCTGGTGGATGTATTTTAGCCTAGAGAAAGTACCTCGATTAATTATCTCAAAGAAAGTTCCAGAGATAAATCAGCCGACATTAGGTCCATTTACCAAGAAATTCGTAGCGGAAGAACTAAGAGACTTCATCAATAATCAGTTCAGATTGCGCGATTGTTTAGAATCCCTAAGCAATCGACCAAACCATCCGGGTTGCATTCGCGGCGAAATGAATCATTGCAGTATGCCCTGCCAGCAAGAAACATTGGTCAAATACCTAGCTGACGTAAACGCGGTCCAGTTGGCAATGTTAGGCGAATCTAACTGTGTTATTGAAATAGCAACAGATCGAATGCGCCAACTCTCAGCACTGGAAAGGTTTGAAGAGGCACAAAAACTAAAGGAGCTAATTCAAGCGTTTGTGCGAGCTTCTAATCGCATATCAAACCTTCGAAAAATTTCCAGAATTTCAGAATTTACTTCAATAACAAAGACGGAGAGCGATTTTGAAATTCATTTAATTAGATATGGAAGATTGGTGGCGGCTGGCAAAATCAAACAAGAAGAACAGGTTTTTGATGTGGTATCTGCCCTTAAGCTCAGTGCTGAGCAGGTAGAGCCAAGAGGCTTATTGCCCGCCCGATCAGTTGCGGGATATGACGACGCCCCTGCAGCTATAGGTGAGGCCGAATTGCTGATGCAATTGCAGGACATTCAAGCCGTTTTAGATAGTAGCGCAGAACTCCTGCCATCTAGTTAATCTTTCTTTCGCAGCACCAGACTTAATTGCTAAATATGAAGCATCAATTGCTTTTTGCCACTCTTTTTTCGTAGGTACAGAATGGATTTGATTCGATTTAATCCAAAATGCAATCAATCCTGCTGCTGAGTTTAGAACTGCTGCAGCTCTTAATGCTTCAACTTTAATTGCATTCTGATCAGGATCTATAACTTGTAGCAACAGTTGAGCATTTTCTTTTGCATCGCCTCCTGTTAATAAATTAGCTGCATATAAGGGTATTCCAAAATCTGCTGGATAGAGTTCAAACTGGTTGTTTTGTTTGGCAAATTCCCAGATTGTGCTCGTACCCGTTGTTGTTATCTCATCTAATCCGTCGGAACCGTGGGCTACAAAGCCAACACATCCTTGTTTCTGCAAAACGCCAGCCATCAATAAAGCACGATTTGGATCTGCAACTCCCAATGCCATCGCACTAGGTCGAGCCGGATTTGCCAGCGGACCGAGAATGTTAAAGATAGTTGGAACACCTAATTCTTTTCTTATTTGGGCTACGTTTTTCATAGCTGGATGAAAATGTGGTGCAAAACAAAAGCCGATTCCAACTTCTTGCACACACAATTCAATTTCTTTAGCGGAAAGAGCTAGCTTGATTCCAAGAGCTTCTAGTACATCGGCTGAACCAGATTTACTGCTAGCGGCACGATTACCATGTTTTATTACCGTAGCACCTGCAGCCGCAGCGATGATTGCAGCAGTCGATGAGATATTTGCAGTGCCAAGTTGATCCCCGCCGGTGCCAACTATGTCAAGCGCTTCACCCGGATAGTTAACTGCAGATGCCCTCTCCAACATTGCATCGACAAAGCCAGTTACTTCAGATAAGGATTCACCTTTGTTTTTTAAACCCAAAATGATTTTTTTAACATCTTCAGTAGGCAAATTTCCTTGCATCATCTGACCCATTAACCAATGAGCGGCTTCTTGACTTAAATCTTCGTTTGCCTCAACTTGAGCAATAAGTTGGCTTAACAGCATCCGCTTACTTTGGAATGGCAGCGCGAGGGCGGAGCAAAGTTGAAACTGTTTCTGCGAGCACAAATGGATCAATTGGTTTAGGAACTACAGCTTCTGCCTTCGACCAAGTAGCAAGCCAAGCATCTTGTGCGCGAGCAATGATTGCTAAAAACGGTGGACAATTGAACAACTCATCTTTTGCCTGTCTAGCTATTCCCAAACCTCCTGCTGGCGTTGCATCAGCGTCCACGATGATTAAATCAAAATGTTCTTTTTCTAACCTTTGCCAAAGCATTGGAGCGGTAGCAACTTCCGTGTTAACAACTTCTGGCAAATCCGCAGCAGGTCGTTTGCCAAGAGCGCTAATTACATCTCGACGGAATTGGGCATCGTGGCTGTAGACAAGAATTGCTAACTTTCGCTCCGAATCCTGCATTAAGAGCCTTTCTTAGGAAAATATGGCTAAAAGTAACGTTTTTTGCGTGTCATCAGCCTACTGGCTAATGTTAGTTTTCTAACAATCCGCGCCAGACTTAGCCAACTATCCCGCTCCGACTCAATATCTAATGGCAAGATAGCCCAATGGCAACTTCCACCACAGCTCCCACTACTCACCCAAACCGGCCTTCAAAAACCGCGGTTGGAACAGTTGTTTGGTTAGCTAGTGAATTGATGTTTTTTGCGGGGCTTTTCGCAATGTTTTTTACTGCAAGATCAGTAAGTCCTGAGTTGTGGGCGGAACGCGTTGAAATGTTAAATGTCCCATTTGCAGCATTTAACACAACAATTTTGGTGCTGTCCTCGGTAACAGCACAGTTGGGTGTTTTCGCAGCTGAGCGCGGAGATGTGCAGCTGTTCAGACGCTGGACGGTAACTACTTTTTTAATGGGTTCGTATTTCGTTGCCGGTCAGGTTTACGAATACGCAGAGTTAGTTCACGAAGGTTTGCTTATTTCTACCGACCCATACGGATCAGTTTTTTATGTGACAACTGGATTTCACGCGCTACATGTAACTGGAGGACTTATTGCTTTTTTATATGTTCTGCTACGCAGTTACCAAACAAGAAGGTTCACGCACGGCCAAGTTACGTCAGCAGTAGTTGCTTCTTATTACTGGCACTTTGTTGATGTGGTTTGGATTGCACTTTTCGCTGCTATTTATTTATTGAAGTAACAGAGAGGAACTTGTGGCAAAGCGTTCAGGCACAGTTGGATTTAGTAAGTACCGAAAACACCCAGCTGCTTTATCAGTAATCTTGTTTTTGGGCTTAATTGTGACCAGTGGTGTTTATACACTCGGAGCGAATGCGGCAAATGAATATGCCCGCAGCTCCGTTGATGCTGCCGCAATAATGAACGATCCAGCAAGCATTGATGCTGGAAAGCGACTCTTTGCAACTGGTTGTGCTACCTGCCATGGACTAAATGCACAAGGTAATTCAGACGGCCCAACATTAATTGGCGTTGGTGCTGCGTCTGTTCATTTCCAAGTTTCAAGTGGCAGGATGCCTATGGCTTCACCTGGCGCACAGGTTATGCGCAAAAAGCCGCAATACACTGAAGAGCAAACTCTGCAGTTAGCTGCATATGTTGCATCCTTAAGCCCCGGGCCTGAGATTCCAACTGCTGCGCAATTGAATTGGGCTGGAGCTGACTTGGCCGAAGGCGCTGAGTTGTTTAGAGCAAACTGCGCCCAATGCCATTCATTTTCTGGTCGGGGCGGCGCATTGACCGAGGGTAAATATGCGCCAAGTTTGATGATTGCCACACCCCAACAAATTTATGAAGCAATGATTACTGGACCGCAAGCGATGCCGATATTCAATGATCAAACGCTAAACCTTGAAGAGAAGCATGGGATTATTGCTTACATTGAATACTTGAAAGATTCTCCTAATCCAGGAGGATTTGAATTAGGCCGTTATGGTCCAGTAACTGAAGGACTTTTTCTTTGGACAATTGGCATGGGTGCGCTTTTAATGGTAGCAATTTGGATTGGAGTTAAAGCCAAGTGAGCAATAGCAATCACGACGATATTCAAAATGAAGTAGTACCAGCAACCCAATCGGAAACTCAGGTCAACTTACCTAAGTCTGAATTACCTGTTCATGTCCTGCGCAGGGCTGATGTAGATCCAATTGCAGCTGCACGTGCTGAACGACAAGTTGCAATTATGTTTTTGCTCTCAGCGGTCTTTACTGTGCTTGCGGTAGTTTCTTTTTTTGCTATTCCAGTTGATTTATATATTCGCGTACCTGGACCTGGCGTAACATCTGCTTCAAACTTTGCATTAGGTATAACTCTTGGCCTGGCAATCTTCTTGATTGGTACGGGTGCCATTCACTGGGCAAGAAAACTTATGCCAGATGATGAAGTAGTGCAGTCGCGCCATGGATATTCCTCAAGTCGAGAGATTCGCGAATCAGTAATGCAAGAAATTCGAATTGGTGGTGAGGAATCTGGATTTACCTCAAGAAAGATTGTTCGTCGTTCACTTTTAACTGCAATTGCAGTGTTGCCACTACCAGCAGTAATCCTGGCACTTGATTTTGGTCCGCTTCCTCAGAATGAACTTAGAGAAACACTTTGGAAAAAAGGTGTTCGATTAGTAACTGACCCAACTGGACGTTATTTGCGTCCAGAAGATTTCTCAGTGGGATCGCTAGTCTCAGCGCATCCAGAGAACTTGAAAGAATGGGAAGAAGAAAATCACAATCTAAATGCTCGAGCAAAAACTTCAATCTTGGTCGTAAGAATGACGCCTGAACAACTTCGCACCTCTCAAGGAGAGGGTTGGGACTATCAAGGAATAATTGCTTATTCAAAGATTTGCACACACGTAGGTTGTCCAATTGCGCTTTATGAGCATAGGACCCATCATTTGCTATGTCCTTGTCATCAGTCGACGTTTGATCTGGCTGATTCAGGAAATGTGGTCTTCGGTCCAGCAGCTAGAAGATTGCCGCAGCTACCGCTTGGTGTTGATGAAGAGGGATACCTAGTGGCGTTATCAGATTTTCAAGAACCAGTTGGACCTAGTTTCTGGGAGCGTGGATGAGCCAGCAAGTAACTCGAGGTGCTGTTGATAAATCGATAGATGGCACTGTTAAATACTTAGATGATCGGCTAAGCACTTCTGGCTTCATCAAGCGAAACATTAAGAAGGTATTCCCAGATCACTGGTCATTCATGCTCGGTGAAATTGCACTTTATTCGTTTATCATTTTGCTACTGTCTGGTGTTTACCTAACGTTTTTCTATAAGCCTTCCTTAGTTGAAATTGTTTATGACGGCTCATATTTACCGCTTAAGGGAATCAAGATGAGCGAGGCTTATGCCTCAACGTTAGAGATTTCATTTGATGTTCGTGGTGGGTTGTTAATGCGCCAAGTGCACCATTGGGGTGCGCTGTTGTTTGTTGCTGCAATAACTGTGCATTTGTTGAGGGTTTTCTTTACTGGAGCGTTTCGCAAGCCACGAGAACTAAATTGGGTAATCGGCGTTGGTCTTTTAGTTCTTGCAATTTTAGAAGGCTTTGCTGGTTATTCGCTACCAGATGATTTGTTGAGCGGCACTGGACTTCGTATTGCATCTGGTATTGCGCTCGCAATACCAGTTGTTGGTACTTATGTATCGTTTTTGGTTTTTGGAGGAGAGTTCCCTGGTCTTGATTTCATACCTAGGCTTTACACGATTCACGTTTTGTTGGTTCCTGGAATTATGTTGGCGCTAATAACCGCTCACCTGATGATGGTTTGGTATCAGAAGCACACCCAGTATCCAGGGCCAGGGCGCACTAATGAGAATGTTGTTGGCTACCCATTAATGCCCGTTTATATGGCAAAAGCTGGCGGCTTCTTCTTTATTGTATTTGGATTTTTAGTTTTAGTTTCTGGTTTAGTAACTATAAATCCAATTTGGAAATACGGTCCATATATGCCTGATCAAGTAACTGCAGGTTCTCAGCCAGATTGGTATATCGGCTGGCTAGATGGTGGAACTCGAATAATGCCCAATTGGGAGATAACAGTTCCTGGAATGTTTACACTTAGCCCAAACATTTTGATTCCAGCGGTAGTTGTGCCCGGCATTATGTTTACTTTGCTAGCGCTTTATCCATGGATTGAGCAGTGGATAACTGGAGATAAACGAATTCATCACATTTTGGAGCGTCCACGCAATAATCCAAACCGAACCGCGCTTGGTGTTATGTCACTTGTGTTCTATGGATTTCTCTGGATTTCTGGTGGTAACGACATAATTGCACAGATGTTAAATTTATCTATCAATGATATGACTCGGGTAATTAGAGTATTGATTTTCATTACACCACCAATTGCTTTTGTAATCACAAAACGTATTTGCTTATCCCTGCAACATAAAGATCGCGAACGTTTACTGCATGGTGATCCAACGGGAAGATTACTGCGATTACCAAATGGCGAGTTCATTGAAGTTCATGAACCGCTATCCGATGAAGTAAAAGCTATATTGCTTGCACGAACAGAGTTACCAATGCTTACGCCACCTGCGGAAGTAGATGCCAATGGGGTAAAAACTCCGAATCTTTGGGTTAAGAAGTTGCAGCATCGCCTTAATCGCTGGTGGTATGTCGATCAGGTGCCAATGCCCACTGCTGCTGAGCTAACCGCCGCGAAAGCGCACACCCTGCATGAACTAGAGGATGCGCAAGAGCGCGGCATTGAGATTGCAAAGGACCTGCCCAGCCCAACTAAAAGCCATTAGTTTCGGCGTTTAGGGCGATTTATTTGGCGTTTAGCGCCAAACTAGCGCTGTGCGATCAAGTCGAACTCAGCGCTCTTGGTACTTTTACGATTTCGCTAATTCTGCCTTCTCAACAACTGTAGTTACTGTTTTTTTAGGCCCCTACTTAACCGGATTAGCAGAAAATCAAGCTAATCCAAATGGCTTTATTGAAGTTCTCGGAATTCCAATGGCTGCTGAAAGTTTATTCCCCTACACCATTTCTATTTCGGTGCTGCTACAAGTATTTACTTTGCCAATAGTTGGTGCACTGGCAGACCATGTAAAGAGCCGTACAAATCTTTTGGGTATCTTCGCTCTTGTTGGTTCACTTTCAACAATGCTGCTTTATTTCATCACTGAGTCAAACTATCAATTAGGTTCTTTATTATTAGTTATTGCTAATGTTTCATTTGGTTCATCTATTGTGGTTTACAATTCATACCTACCAGATATAGCAAGCCCTGATCAAAGAGACGCAGTTTCATCTAAGGGCTGGGGTTTGGGCTATTTGGGTGGCGGCACACTCTTGATTGCCAATATTGCTCTTTTTCTAAGCACTGATGCAATAGGAATTGAGCCAAATATGGCTGTTCGCATTTCACTAGTTAGTGCAGGAGCATGGTGGTTTATCTTCACATTGGTTTCACTAAAGGGGCTAACTGGACTAAATAGAAATTCTGGAAAAATTGGCGTCGCAGCCGTAAAGATAACGCTATCTGAGTTACTTCAAACTGCAAAATCTGCTAAAAAATATCCGCAGACATTAAAATTTCTTATTGCTTATTTACTATACAACGATGGCGTCCAAACTGTAATTGCACTTGCTGGAACTTATGCGGTGATTGAACTTAAATTACCTGAAACAGATTTGATAATTTCAATTCTAATTGTTCAGTTCGTTGCGCTAATTGGTGCGCTTGGCCTGGGTAAACTCGCCTACTTATTCGGCAGTAAAAAAGTGCTTCTTGGATCTTTAATGATATGGACCCTGACCGTTGGAGTTGCTTACGTCATCCCAAGCAATGACGCTACTACCTACTACGTTCTGGCTGCACTTATTGGGTTAGTCTTGGGTGGATCTCAAGCGCTATCTAGGTCGCTTTTCAGCCAGATGATCCCTCGTGCACAAGAAGCGCAATATTTTGCAGTTTATGAGATTGCCGAGCGCGGCACTTCATGGATTGGCACTTTCCTTTTCGGTCTTAGCCTCACCATAACTGGCAGTTATCGCACTTCCATACTTGCGCTGATAGTGTTCTTTATAGTTGGTGGCTTAATATTGACACAAGTAAATGTACGTCAAGCAATTGCGGAGGCGGGCAATTCTCAACCGGAACGGGTGTGATGAAAAAACTATTAGCATCAATAGTTACTGGTTTTTTACTCTTTATTACTTTTCCAGCCGATGCTAACGTCAATTATCGGCTGAAAATTGTTTATCAAGATAGTCCCGAAGCAAAAGCAGTCACTTGGCAGTTAACCTGTAATCCAGCGGGTGGAAATCACCCACACCCAAATTTGGCCTGCCGGGAAATTAGGCGTGCAGTAAATCCATTTAAAAAACCAGCTAGTGATGAAATTTGTACCAAGATATATGGTGGACCTCAGCAGGCTGTGGTTACTGGAGTGTGGGCTGGCAAAAAAGTTAATCGTAAATTTACCCGAACAGATGGCTGTGAAATTAATCGCTGGCAGCAACTTCAAGTTACTTTAAGCGGAAAATCCAAATAATCCAGAAATATTTTGTATTTTATCTAGTATTTGTCTGATTCTTTGCGTACCTTAGGCTCACCCAAAATTTAAGTGAGCAATAGTGAATAATCAGAATGGATATCAACCCATTTCGGTAGAAGTTGATATGACACAAGCATCATCGCCCAGTCAAAGGCTCTCTCCGACCCAGATATCGGCCTTTCGGAAATGCGGCCTTAGATATTGGTTTTCATATCTACTTGGTTGGCGAGAACCGCCAACGCCAGCTCTTGCTGCTGGCACTATCGTGCATGACACATTAGAAGCGCTTTTTGGATTGCCTGCTACTGATCGAGACTTTGCTAATGCTTGGACCATTATGGGAACTATTGGCAAGGAATTATTGCTCAAGCCAGAGTATGAGCATCTTGGGCGAGGAGCAAATCGTGATGATGTGCGAAAGCGCGCAGATGCCGCACTTACTGGATATTTTAATTTAGAAAAGCCAAATGAAATAGAAATCTCGCACGCTGACTTAGAAACAGATGTGGATGCCACCTTATCTGGGGTTTTCTTTCACGGTCGGTTAGATCGCCGCACTCGAAAACCAATTGATCGGGTTACTGACTACAAAACTGGTAAAAAACCTAGTGGTGCACCGCTTGATGATTATGTCCAACAAGTGATGTTTTACGCCGCAGCAATAAACAATGGTAATGATCCAGGTGTTGAGGAAGTTGAACTACTTTTCTTGCCTGATAAGCAAGCTGTTCGCCGCCCTGTTTATCCAGCTGCTATATCGCGCGTCACTGACGTGTTGATGCAAACTCGCTCAGATATTGATAACGCTAACCAAAGTAGTAAATGGCTGGCTCAACCGTCACGACTATGCAACTACTGTCCCTTTAAGCCAGTTTGCCCAACACAACAAAAAACAGCACCAATTCCAGGTTCATCTGCCTCTCAAAATATGCTTAGTCAAACTGGTTTGCAACGAAAATCAGCTCCAGTTGCTAATGAAAATGGTGGCGCAGAGTTTTTGCCGATGGAGTTAAATGATTAACTTAACTGAGCTGCCACAATGGCAACCACCTTGGTCAGCAAGCGGTGCTAACTCACTGATTCGAATCAGTTCTTCCGCGCTAAAGAAAGTACCTGGAAACTGTGAGGTTGAAAAGGTAGCTAAAGCTCATATCGATATCAAGCAAGAACTAAAGGATTGGTCCACTCGGAAAGACACCAGAGCAGTTTTCCTGTTAGGTGCTGTCCAAAAAATCTTAGCTCTTCCTCGAACTCCTGCCAATATTGATGAATTCGTTCGAAAAGAACTTGGAGTAAGTGCAACTGAACCTAGTATTCGTGCTGCAAAATCAATGGTGAGTAGAGCACTTGATGCTGTCGAAGAATTTGCTGCAGAAGATTTAGCTGTTGACTTAGTGCTCAGGCCTACAACAGATTTTGTTTGTGTTGCTGCATCAGATACGCAGCGATTAGAACTAACAAGTTGGGGTGTTTACTATCAAAATGAAGATAAGTCCTTTCGTGAACTGCGATTGTTTTGCTACAAAAATGCTGATTTAACAAGAGACCGTAACCAGTTAGTTGCAGCTGTAAATGTTTTGCTTAACGGAGCTATAACAGATGGCTCGCCAGCAATTTGGACAGAGCCATATCAGACGCTACCAACCAATCCACCACAACGAGTTCGAGTTAGACAAATAGGTTGTGTAGATGGATCTGCGGCAACACTTTTCGATGGCGATGCAGCTAGTGCAGCTGCTTTTGTTGGCGGAATTACAAGTGTGGTGCATGAATTTTTAGTGGATCCACATTTTGTGCCAGGAAACAGTTGTGTTGAGTGTCGGTTTCGAGTTAGTTGCCCTGAAATTGTGAAGTCTCCGGGCTTTCTGGGATTGCCGACATCTGGCAAAATTTCTAAATCGCTTTCTAAAACTATGCTTAATTCTTACCAGCGATGTAACTATCAATATTTCTTGGCAAGTGTGTTAAAACTGCCAAAAAGTGAGTTTGAGTCCACTCAAGCCCTTGTGCGTGGTCAGGCGGTTCATGAGTGGATTATGAAAGCACATGAACGACAAATTCCCTGCAGTATTGCAGATCTACCTGAGTCCGGTTTAGGAGAGATCGCCAGCAGTTTGGGTTGGGCGCAAGAATATTTAGATCAAGCTCGCAGTTGGATATCAAGTCACTTCCAGGTCTGCCCTTTACAAACTCCAAACACAAAATTGCGAAGTGAGGAATCACGAACTATCTGGGATAGTGATGCTGACGTTGTGATTACCACGCGGGCCGAT
>Ga0194116_10000871_pt1 | contig 47954 bp, 38 predicted proteins | sample TA2MahsurfametaG_4_FD_148617 | JGI IMG/M metagenome (GOLD analysis project Ga0194116, IMG submission 148617) | Freshwater microbial communities from Lake Tanganyika, Tanzania - TA2015008 Mahale S9 surface | ecosystem: Environmental > Aquatic > Freshwater > Lake | place: Tanzania: Lake... | reverse complement strand
GGCTTTCACGATATTGACAAGGTCGTTGCCGCCGAACCCGACGCCCAGCACCTGCGCGCGAGAGGACTGTGCCTGCAGCACAAATGACGACACGTCGCCGGCATTGAACGGAACACGGACGTCACCGAGAATCTTGCCGCCTGCCGCCGACACACCGGCCGTAGCAGCAGCCCGCGCCGGGGGGCCTGCAGCGGTGTCCTGCACCATCAGGAACCAGTTTTTGCCGCCCTGTTCGGTGATGTTACGGGTGACCGCTGATGCGAGCGCGAATGAATCGGGGGCCCAGTGTACGGCGTTGGGCAGGCAGGACTTGCCGCTCAGCTCGCTGCTAAGCGGGATGGTGTGCAGAAGCGTGCGATTGGGGCGGTCTTTGGCGATGGCGTTGGCAGCCAATGCCACCGAGGATCCCGCCAGACTTACCACCACCGACACGCCATCACGATCAAACCACTGTGTGATCAGCGGGCCACCCACGCTTGGCTTCATCTGATGGTCGGCCACGAGCAGCTCGATTTTTCGGCCGAGGACGTTACCGCCGAAGTCATCGATTGCCATTTGCACCGCAATAGCCGAGCCCTTGCCGGTGATGTCGCTGTACGCCGAGGACATGTCGGTGGCCATGCCGATTTTGAACGGGGCATTGCCTTGCGCGGACGCTGATGTGCTCACGCCAAGCAGCGCTGCCGTGGCAGCCAGCGAAATGAACGCGCGCCGATGCCGGCCCAATCGTGGGTGGGTCATGATATCTCCCTGAGGTGACGCACATGGCGTCTTGGTGTTGTGAGTGTTGCGCGTCTTCGAGATGCTCTGCGCGCGTTCGTCCAATATGCTTCACACTCGCCGCTCTCGTTAATCAATCGTCTCGGGAGTCGCGTTGGAACTCGGGTTGCGCGATAAACAGGTCATGGTCACCGGCGCGTCAGAAGGAATTGGCCGATCGATCGCAGCGCTGTTCGCTGCCGAAGGTGCCCGACTTGTCCTTGTCGCCCGAGGACGCGAACGGCTCGAGGAGCTCGCACGGGCGCTGCACGAAAAGCACGGGAGCCAGGTCCAGATCGCGCCGGAAGATTTATCTGACGATGCCGCAGCGGGCCGTCTGACAGCGGCCTACCCTGAGGTCGACGTGGTGGTCAATAATGCAGGCGCGATTCCGGGGGGCCCGCTTGAGCAGGTGTCGCAGGACACCTGGCGCAAGGCCTGGGATCTGAAAGTGTTTGGCTACATATCAATGATGCGCGAGTCTTATACGCGCATGGTCGCCCGGCAATCCGGCGTGATCGTCAATGTGATCGGAGCGTCGGCCACCGGACTCGATCCCAGCTATGCGGCGGGCAGCACGGGCAACGCGGCACTTGAGGCCTTGACGCGCACACTGGGCAGCAAGGGGCCCGATCATGGGGTTCGGGTCGTGGGCGTAAGCCCAGGGATGGTGCTAACCGGCCGGCTTGAGGCGCTGCTGAAGGTTCGCGCGCGCGAACGCTTTGGCGATGAGTCGCGTTGGGCTGAACTGGGCGCGCATGCGGCCTTTCGCAGGCCGGCTCAGGTTGAAGAAATTGCAGCCTCGGTGGTGTTTCTGGCGTCTGATCGCTCCAGCTACACTTCAGGCGCCGTTCTTGAAATTGATGGCGGTTTTTCGCGCCGTCACAACTGGTGGGGCTGACGAACAGCGGTGACGCCTATCGATACAGCGCCGTATTCGACAGGTGTTTGATACGCCACCGGTCGCCCTGACGTTCAAATTCGGCCTTCCATGAAATAAGCATGTCAGGCCGCTCTGCGGGCAGCGGAATCTTCGGCGGGCTGTCGAATTCCTTGCGAAACACGCTCATGTAGGCAAAGCCGCTCATGCGCATGTCGTCAATGGGGTCGCACACCACATCATGCAGAATGTGCTGTACGAACAGATGCCTGGGGCGCAGGTGCAGCGCGGCAATGATGTCCGCATGGCTCTTGAGCACCTTGCCTTGTCGATGCCATTCGCACGACTGCGAAAACTGTTCGGCTACGCCAGGATAGTCAAAGCTGTCGAGCCGCTGGAACAGGCGCCCCAGGACTTGGGCGCAGGCGAGTTGATCGAGGGTTGTGGAACTCATGGGATCGTGCAGGTTTGGGTGTACTAAACCGTTGGCGCCTCAACCGGTACAGTTCCCATTCGGTCTGCAGGCAGATGCACTTCCAGGACTTCATAGTCCATCGACATGGCAGTTTCGTTATGAATGAGGCCGCCTGGGATGTAGCAGGAGTGGCCCTCTTCGAGGTGCAGCTTTTCGCCACCTTCAAATTCGAGATCAACCCAGCCCTTGAGGATGTAAACAAACTGGCCATCGCAGGTGTGGTAATGCCAACCGGTCGGCTCGCCCAGCCCTTTTTTGGTTTGATGAACCTGCGCCTTCATGACGCCGCCCGAGGCCTCAGCGACCCCAAGGTCACGGTACGTAAAGAAGGCGCGCCGACCCTGAACGACCGGGGCTTTGTTGACGTCAGTATGGGCAAGCTTGCCTTTAACCGTTCGGGTGGGGGTGTTGGCCATTGTGTTTTACCTATCCCCGATATCGGGTGTTTGATGGTTCTCAGGCCAGTGTACGCCCCCCTTTGCGAATTTTGTAAAGCACTTCATCGCCCGGTGAAACGGTCAGTTCGGTTGCACCCCGGCGCGTATCAGCAGCGGCACGAGCGTATCGATCTCGCGGCGAAGGTGGGCACGTAATGCCTCGGGTGTGGCCTGATCGACCGGCACGGCCGCAACACCCATCTGCTCCAGCCTTGCCTGGGTATCGGGGTCGGTGACGGACTTCTTCATGGCATCCACCAGCTTGTCGATGACGGGCTTAGGCGTTCCTTTGGGCGCGTACAGTCCAAACGAGATATTGATGTCGAGGCCGTCAACACCCGCTTCAGCGATGGCCGGGACATCAGGCAGCTGGGGCAGACGATTTTTTCCAGCGGCTGCGATAGCGCGGATTCGCCCTGACCGCACCTGCGGCACGGTGCCGGAAGTTTGGTCGCACAGCACATCAACCTGTCCGCCCATCAGGTCGGCGAGCGCCGGTGCGGTGCCCTTGTAGGGCACTTCGTTGAGCTTGACTTTGAGCGCACTCATCATCATCAGTGCACACAGGTGTGAGGCAGAGCCCACGCCCGCATGCGCGAGGCTGATCTTGTCGGCATTGGCGCGCACGAATTGAATGAACTCTGGCACCGTGGTGGCAGGGAAACCCTGGCGCGCAACAATCACCATGGGGCCACTGGTGCCACGGGCCACCGGCTCGAAGTCGTCCACCGGGTTATACGGCAGGCTTTTGAACATGGCGCCGTTGGTGGCATGGCTTACATGGATCATCAGTAGCGTGTAGCCGTCTGGTTTTGAACGCGCGACCTTGGCCGTACCAATCGTGCCAGAGGCGCCTGCAGGGTTGTCGACCACCACCTGCTGGCCTAAAAATTTCTGCAAGGACGTTGCGAATACACGCGTGATCGCGTCACCCGGGCCGCCGGGCGCATAGGGCATCGTGAGCGTAAGGGGACGGTTGGGGAAGTCTTGCGCGACGCTGAGTGCGGGCGCAGCAAGAAGCCCAAGCGCAGTCGCGAAAGCGGCAAAGTGTGTGCGGAGGGCTCGAAACACAGAAAGCGCTGCCATGTTGAACTCCTGACGGAAAAGCGAAAGCAAATTGATCAGTCTGCAGTCTGACGCAGCGGGCCCTGTAAAGCCTTTAAGTCCCCTGGTTTTGCTGGACGACTCGGTGGGCAGTTTCCCGTTCGAACCCGGTAGGTGATAATCCGCGGCGTTGTCACCGCGGGCCTGCCCTGGAGTCTTATGCCCTCAACGCCCATTCACGATCCCTCTGCGCCACCGGTGCCCGGCGCTGCCACCGAGATCCGAACGACCACCTGCTACATGTGCGCCTGCCGCTGCGGCATCCGCGTGCATCTTCGAGACGGGCAGGTGCGCTACATCGATGGCAATCCCGATCATCCGCTGAACAAGGGGGTGATCTGCGCGAAGGGATCGGCAGGCATCATGAAGCAGTACTCGCCTGCGCGCCTGACGCTGCCGCTTCGTCGTAAACCAGGGTCTGAGCGCGGCGCCGGCGAGTTCGAGGAAATCACCTGGGACGAGGCGTTTGCGACGCTTGAATCGCGCCTGCGGCATTTGCGTGCAACCGACCCGAAAAAGTTTGCACTGTTCACGGGGCGCGATCAGATGCAGGCGCTTACCGGCCTCTTCGCGCGTCAGTTTGGAACGCCCAATTACGCGGCTCATGGCGGCTTCTGCTCGGTGAACATGGCCGCGGGCATGATCTACACAATAGGGGGATCGTTCTGGGAGTTTGGCGGGCCGGATCTGGAGCGCGCCCGCGTGTTCGTGATGATTGGCACCGCCGAAGATCATCACAGCAACCCGATGAAGGTGGCACTCTCGAAGTTCAAGCGGGCAGGCGGCCGCTTCATTGCGATCAATCCGATCCGAACCGGCTACGCGGCCATCGCTGACCAGTGGATACCGATCCGACCGGGGTCCGACGGCGCGCTGCTGCTTGCATTGATTCATGAACTCATCCGACTCGACCTGGTTGATCACGAGTTCCTTGCGCGATACACCAATGCGAGCCAGTTGGTGAACCTGGATTCCGAGAGCGATGACTACGGTCTGATGCTGCGTAATCCGCAAGGTGATGTGGTCAACCCGCTACGGCCACATAACTTCTTCTGGTGGGACCAGGCCACCAACGCACCTGTGAGCGACCACGCGGAGGGCGCTTCACCCGCACTCACGGGTCGCTTCACGATGCCAGATGGCACGCCCGCAGCGCCCGCGTTTGAGCTGTTGAAGGCACGGGTGGCCGATTGCACGCCAGAGTGGGCGTCGGCCATCACTGGCATATCGGCTGACACCATTCGCAGCCTCGCGCACGAGCTTGGCACGGCAGCGCGCGATCAGAAGATCTCGTTACCCATTGCATGGACCGACAGCTGGGGTAAGCGCCATGAGTCGGTGACCGGTAGCCCGGTGGCGTTTCACGCGATGCGCGGGCTGGCCGCCCACAGCAATGGGTTTCAGACCATCCGCGCGCTCGCCATTCTGATGAGCCTGCTGGGCACCATTGATCGGCCCGGCGGGTTTCGGCATAAATCGCCGTATCCGAAAGCGGTGCCTCCGAACGCGAGGCCGCCGAAGGGCCCCGACGCGGTGAAACCGGATACCCCCCTGAACGGCGCGCCGCTCGGTTGGCCTGAGGGGCCCGACGATCTGTTTGTCGATGCGGCCGGCGAGCCGGTGCGAATCGACAAGGGCTTCAGCTGGGAGCACCCGCTGTCGGCCCACGGTCTGATGCACAACGTGATCACCAACGCCTGGCGCGGCGATCCGTATCCCATCGATACGCTGATGCTGTTCATGGCTAATATGGCCTGGAACTCGACGATGAACACGTCCGAGGTCCGCAAGATGCTCTGCGACCGCACCGTAACCGGCGAGTACAAGATTCCCTTCCTGGTGGTGTGCGATGCGTTTCATTCGGAAACGACGGCCTATGCGGACCTGCTGCTGCCGGATACCACTTATCTCGAACGACACGACTGCATGTCGTTACTCGATCGGCCGATCAGTGAGTTTGACGGGCCGGTGGATTCAGTGCGGATACCGGTGCTCCCGCCTACCGGTCAGTGCAAGCCGTTTCAGGAAGTGCTGGTTGAGCTGGCCTCGCGCCTTGGGTTTCCTGTGTTCGTGAATCCGGACGGGTCGCGAAAATATCGCGACTATCCTGATTTTGTCGTTCGTTATGAAACCGCACCGGGCTCCGGCATTGGCTTTCTGTCCGGGTGGCGCGGCGAAAACGGCGACAAGGCCTTGCGTGGCGAGCCCAATCCGCGGCAATGGGACATGTACGCGCAGAACAACTGCGTGTTCCACTACCGCCTTCCTGTTGAGCACCAGTACATGCGCAACTGGAATCAGGGCTATCTTGACTGGGCACAGTCGGCGGGGTTGCGTCGCGACCGCGATCCGATCGTCATTCATGTGTACTCTGAATTTCTGCAGCGTTTTCGCCTGGCCGCGCAGGGCCGGCATCTGGGCAAGCAGCCTCCTGAGCGACTTCGCGAACGCGTCGAGCGCTTCTTCGATCCCTTGCCGTTCTTTTACGAGCCCCTCGAATGGCAGGCGACCGATACCGACAGTTTCCCTTTGCATGCGGTCACCCAGCGGCCGATGGCGATGTACCACTCGTGGGATTCACAAAATGCCTGGCTTCGGCAGATTCACACCTACAACTTTCTGTACGTGAACACGCGAACCGCGTTGGACGCCGGCATCGGGGACGGCGCATGGATGTGGGTGGAGTCTCGCTGGGGCAAGGTGCGATGCCTGTGTCGCCATAGCGAGGCCGTGGAACCCGGCACCGTCTGGACCTGGAATGCAATTGGCAAACAGCGCGGCGCCTGGAGCCTGGATGCAGACGCGAACGAGTCGCAGCAGGGGTTTTTACTGAACCATCTGATTCGCGAGGAACTTCCCGATGGCGAGGCGGGCGGTCGAATTTCCAATTCCGACCCGATTACCGGGCAGGCGGGCTGGTATGACGTTCGAGTGCGCATCCGTCCGGCCGAGGCGGGCGAGCCCGCCGAAAGCTGGCCGCAATTTGATGCGATGAAGCCCGTCAGCGGGATGCCGGCGAAAGCGCCGCGCAGGCAGGGTTGGATGGCGGGCCTGATGAAGGTGATTCGATGACACAACTGGCTTTGGTGATTGATCTGAATGTTTGCGTGGGCTGCCATGCCTGCGTCACCAGCTGCAAACAGTGGAACACCTCGGGATCGGCTGGGCCGCTGACCGATGACAACCCGTACGGCGCTGACCCGATTGGAAGCTTCTTTAACCGCGTACAGACCTTTGAGGTGGGGGAGTACCCGGCCACGCAAACCGTGCACTTCCCCAAGAGCTGCCTGCATTGCGAAGACCCGCCCTGTGTGCCGGTCTGCCCGACGGGCGCAAGCTACAAGCGCAAGGAGGACGGCATCGTGCTGGTCGATTACGACAAGTGCATCGGGTGCAAGTACTGCAGCTGGGCCTGCCCGTATGGCGCGCGCGAAATCGACGAGGCTCGCCAGGTCATGACCAAGTGCACGCTGTGCGTGGACCGCATCACCGATACGAGTCTTCCGGAAGCCGAGCGCAAGCCCGCCTGCGTGATGGCCTGCCCAACCAATGCGCGCCTGTTTGGTGATGTTCACGACCCCAAGTCCGAGGTGTCGCAGGCAATTCGTGAACGCGATGGCTATGAGCTGATGCCGGAGTGGGGCACACGGCCTGCCAACCGCTACCTGCCGCGTCGACAGGCCGACTGATGCAGCCCGCTTTCTCAGTCATCTTTCTCACGGTGCTGATCGGGGCTGGGCAGGGCCTGTTTCTCGCGCTGTTTTCCTGCGAGCTCAGCGGGTTTGGCACGGGGCAGGGCGAACGCCTGGCGTTGGCTCAGGGTGGGGGACTGGCGATTCTGCTCAGCGCGCTCGGATTGGTCGCTTCGTTCTTTCACCTGGGCCGACCCGAGCGTGCCTGGCGCGCAGCGGCCATGTGGCGCACCTCATGGTTGTCGCGTGAGGTGATCGTGCTGCCGATGTTCATGGCGATATGCGCGGGCTGGGCGCTGGCCCATGCGGCGGGGTGGGCTGGCACGCGCCTGATCGGTGTGCTTGCGGTGGTCGTGTGCCTGGCACTGTTCGTGTGCACTGCAATGATTTACGCATCGCTCAAGTTTTTGCAGGAATGGGCCAGCAAGCTCACGCTGCTCAACTACCTTCTGATCGGAACCGCATCGGGCACCACCCTTGCCGCGGCATTCGCGAGCTTTACGGCGCCAAGGCTGGTTCCTGCGCTGGCCCTCGCAGCCTGCTTGCTGACGTTGGTTGCACTGGCTGGGCGGGCTGCGTCCCTGGTGCGCAATGCCCGGCTCAAGCCCCGCTCCACGATTCAAAGCGCAATCGGTGTCCGTAACCCGGTGGTGCGGCAGCGCTCGCAGGGATTCATGGGCGGCTCCTACAACACGCGCGAGTTTTTCCACGGGCGAAGCGCGCAGGCGCTGCGTAGCATCAAGTGGTTTTTTCTGGCTGCAGGTTTCGTGTTGCCGGCTGTGCTGCTCGCGAGCCTGGACCCTACGCGCGGGGTACTGCTACTGAGTGTGGTCGTACAGTTTGCGGGATTGATTGCCGAGCGCTGGTTCTTTTTCGCGCAGGCCAATCACCCGCAAAATCTGTACTACCAGGCGGTGTCCTGACTGCGGTTGCCTCAACGACCGAAACTGGCCGGGCTGCTGATTCCTGGCTCACCCGCGTCGGGGTATTTTGTGATGGCTTCTCTGCGCAGCGCCGTCATGCAGTCAATGAAACTTGGGTTGCCAACCCAATGCGTCCCGCAGGCCTCTTCCCGGTATTTGGCGACGTGGGCCTCTATCAGTCGATTTCGCTGATCGAGCGTGTCGGTAGGCATTGAACCAGTACAACCAAATGTAAAAATGGTTGACACTATAAGCGAATAAAAATGCGGGATTCTCATCGTTTACCGAGGCGAATTGAAATTCGGATCGTGGTTGGTTGAATCATCTTGTTTTTTACAAAACCCGATGTTAGCGTCCCCGTCAGATCTGACGGGGGCAGAGCCCACGAATCGATCAACCGAGCACACATCAAAATTACACAAGCGCTCAGGGCATCCGTGTCGAACCGGTGTTCAAATCAAGGAGACAGTCATGGCGATCATGGTCACGCGTCGGTCGGTGCTTGCAGCAGGTAGTGCAGCGCTCGCAGGTCTTTCGCTTCCAGCATTTGCGCAGCAACCCAGAGTTCGGAAATTTGCTGTGATGGTTCCCGAGCGCGGAACCGATATGGGTTGGAACCAACAGGGGGTCACCAGTGCCAGAGCCGCTGCCAAGAAACTTGGCATTCAGGTGGAAGTCGCAGAAGGGCTAGGCTACGGAGACATTCGTCCCATCATGCGGGAACTGGTCGGTAACGGCGCCAACTTCATCATTGCCCACGCCAGTGGTTACAACACAACTGCGTTTGAAGTTGGCGTTGAGCGTAATGTTCCTGTGGCGGTGGTCGACACACCTCGCAAGGTTGTGCGCCCGGGGCTTGTCGTGGGCTATGCCCTGTCCGGGCATGAAGGCGCGTATCTGGCTGGAATTCTTGCGGCTCGTACAACTCGCACGGGTACGCTGGGTATCGTTGTGTCGGGCGAGCCGCCCTCATGGAACTCTCAGTCTGCCGCGTTTGCGCAAGGCGCGCGTTCAGTTCGAAGCGATATCCCAATCCGTTATGCGGTCATCGGGCCTGCAGCGTTCTCGGATGCTCCCGGCGGTCGCCGGGTTGCCGAAGCAGTCATTGCCGCAGGTGCTGACACCATCTTTGGTCAGGGCAACGGTGCGACGATGGGGATGCTGCAGGGCATCACCACCTCCAAGGCAACGGATGGCGGGCCTGTGAATCTGATCGATGTCATTGGCGACAAAACCAATGTGGCCCAGGGCCGTCTGCTTTCCTCTGTGCTTTGGGACCCGACCGAAACCTTCGTCAGCATGATCCAGGACGTCAACGCCGGCACCTTCGGCTCTCGTCCTTACACCATCGGTCTCGCGAATGGATCGGTTCGGCTGATGAAAACGCCTGGAATCTCCGATGCGCTTTGGGGCGAACTTGAGAAAAACCGTGAGCGTATTCTGAAGGGTGACCTCAAGCTCGTACCGATCGTCGATGCGGCGCAGGTCCGTGCGCTCATGACAGCCGTCGCGGCACCAGGCGCATGACCCTGTCGGTCGGGTATCCCGCGACGCGTGATTCAAAGCGCTAACCGGGCGACTACGCGATGCATCAGCACGTTCACGCCGGGGCGCCAGCCGCCCCGGTGGTGTCTTTATCCGGAATCACCAAGCGTTTCGGACCAGTGCTCGCCAACAGTGACGTTTCGCTCCAACTGTACGCGGGCGAAGTCCATGCGCTGCTTGGTGAAAACGGCGCAGGTAAATCCACGCTGATTGGTATTTTGTCCGGGCTGCTTCAGCCGGATGCAGGCTCGATCGTGGTTCGCGGTCAAACGGTATCGATCGCTGCTCCGCGCGAGGCGATCGCACTCGGAATAGGCACTGTATTTCAGCACGCCACGCTGGTGCCCACGCTTACGGTTGTCGAAAACCTGTTGCTCGGGCAGCCCTGGTGGGTGCGACTGCGCCGTACCCAGACACTTGAGCGGCTCGCTGAGCTTTCCAGACTGCTGGGGGTTTCAATCGACCCGGATGCCACCGCAGGCGAGTTATCGCTAGGCGAACAGCAGCAGATCGAAATCATCAAGGCTTTATGGCGCGGCGAGCGCGTTCTGATTCTTGACGAGCCCACCTCCATGCTCACGCCGCAGGGGGTGCGCGAGCTGGGCGTTGTGCTGAATCGATTGCGGTCCGAGGGTATGGCCATTGTTCTGATCACCCATAAATTGCACGAGGTGCTCGAGTTCGGTGACCGGCTGACGGTCCTGAAGCTGGGTCAGGTTGTTGGTGCGCTTGAGCCACAGCGGTTTCAAGAGATGACCGAGGATCAGGCGCGTCGCTTCATCGTGTCAACCATGTTTGGCCGCAAGGAAGACTCCGTCGACTCTGCCGCGTCGGCCCGCGCGCCAGTGGCTGCCGCAAAGCGCCAGACGTCCGTGCTGCAGCAGCCTGCGCTACTTGAATCACGCGGCATCTGCACCGTACGCCGACAGCGCGAGGTGGCCCTCGACGGCGTATCGTTTACGGTGCATTCCGGCGAGATTTTTGGCGTGGCGGGGGTGGACGGCAACGGTCAGAAACAGCTGGCTGAGGTGATCGCCGGACAGATGCAGGCAAGTTCCGGACAGGTATTTTTCGACGCGCATGATCTCTCGTCGGCGTCGGTCGCTCAACGCCAGGCACTGGGCTTACGGTACCTGACTGATGACCGGCTCGGGGAGGGTACGGTTGGGAGCTTTTCAGTAGCTCTCAACTCAGTGCTCAAGCGCGTTGGAGAGGCACCATTCTGGCAACGTGGCTGGACCCGCGACGCGCAGATCACATCCTACGCAAGCGAGCTGATTGCGACCTACGATGTTCGAACGCCCGGGCCCGATGCACCGATTGGGACGCTGTCAGGGGGAAACATCCAGAAGCTCCTTTTTGGACGCGAACTGATCCGAGCCCCAAAACTGGTGGTTTACAACAAGCCAACCTATGGCCTTGATGTTGCCAATATCCAGGCGGCCCGCGATCGGATTCGCGCGCAGGCGCAGCAGGGCGTGGCTGCGGTCATTATTTCCACCGAGCTAGAAGAATTGGTTGAACTCTGCGATCGCGTTGCTGTCATGTCGCGCGGCCGAATGGTCGGAATCATCGAGGCTTGCGACGATTACGCGGAGGCAATCGGCGGTCTGATGGTGGGCGGGGATTCCAGATGAACCGCGGTCTTGCGCTAAAGCTGCTCGGATGGTTGCGCCCCATTGCTCCGATCATTCTTGCCCTGCTGATTGGTGCTCTGATCCTGGCAGCGCTGGGTCGTGATCCGTCTGCCTTTTATCTACAGATTCTGCGGCGAACGGTGTTGAATCCGAGCGGCGCTCAGGAGGTTCTGGTGCTGATGGCACCGCTGCTCTGTCTCGCGGCCAGCCTTATCGTGTGTTTCCGCGCTGGGCTGTGGAATCTTGGTGTGGATGGCCAGTACATGCTGGGTGGCGTGTTTACATCGGCTTTCGCAGCCGCAGCAACGGCGTCAATGCCCTATTGGCTCGCCATACCCTGTCTGGTTGCCATCGGAATTGCGGTGGGTGTCGTGTGGTCGATGGTGCCGGCTCTGCTGCGCGCCTACCAGGGCGTCAATGAAATCATCTCAACTTTGATGATGACTTTTCTAGCGCTGAGCACCGGAGCTTTCCTTATCAAGACGGTGTTTGACGATCCAGAAAGCCCCGTTCCTCAGACCATCTTTCTTCCCATCGAGGATCGGTTACCGCGGCTCTTCGACAGTCTGGTTCATGTCGGCGTGATTGCAGCGGTGGTCATTGTGCTGGCGGTACACGTCATCATGACGCGCACTGCTTTCGGTCTCAAGTTGCAGATTGTTGGGCACAACCCTCGTGCAGCCGAGCATGCCGGGCTTAACGTCAAGCGCCTCACCCTGGCTGTGTTTGCGATCAGTGCAGGGCTTGCCGCGCTGGGTGGTGCAATTGACGTTTTGGGCGTGCGAGGGGTGGTTCGGGCTGATTGGCATCCGTCCTTCGGTCTACTGGTGGTACCGCTGGTATTTCTGGCCCGCTTTCACGGCGTAGCGGTCATTGCGTTTGTCGCGTTCTTTGCGGTGTTGACAATTGGCGGTGAGTCGGCGTCCCGCCGTGCTGACCTACCGCACGATTTTCTGCTCATCATGATGTCGTTGATTCTCCTCATCCTTGCCCTCACTGATCATTTGATCAGCCGACTGAAGGGACGCTGACTTGGACACCCTATTTACTCAGGCCTTCGCAACTGCATTCATTGCGGGCGCAATCACTGCCGGTGTACCGCTGTGGCTCGCTGGCCTGGGCGAGCAGATTTCTGAAAAATCAGGCGTGCTGAATCTGGGCCTGGAAGGGATGATGCTCGCGGGCGCCTTTGTGGGTTTTTCCGTAGCGCTCGCCACCGGTTCGTTTGCGCTTGGTTTTTTGGCAGGCGCGTTGGGCGGCGCTTTGGTGGCGCTGCTCATGGTCTTGCTGTGTGTTGTCATCCATCTCAACCAGATCGTGGTGGGGATCGCCATTACATTGGCCATGCAGGGCGCAACCAGTCTTGCCCATCACGTCATGTATGCGCGTGATTTCCCGCGTTTACCGCGCCAGAATGAATGGGCGATTCCGTTTCTGTCCGACATACCTGTGATCGGCAAGGCGATCTTCACGCATCATCCGGTGATATTCATGGCGGTGCTTCTTGTGCCGCTGCTGGCCTGGGTGTTTCGTTCAACCCATATCGGACTCAACCTGTCTGCCGCCGGCGAGAAGCCGGCTGCGCTCGACATTGCAGGGGTCAGTGTCGGTTGGACCCGCGGCCTGGCTGTGGTGGCTACCGGCTTATTGGGAGGTTTAGGTGGCGCGGTCATGTCCAACATCGGTGCCGGTCTGTTTGTGCCTTTCATTACGGGTGGCGCTGGCTTCATGGCGATCGTGCTCGCAATGCTGGCGAGGGGGCGGCCAACCTGGGTGCTCGGAAGCGCTTTAATCGTGGGGCTTGCCATGTCGGTCACCACTGCCCTTCAGGTAGGCGGGCTTCAGATTCCAACCGACGTCGTTCAGATGCTGCCCTTCACGCTTATCATCGTTGTGCTGGCATTGTTTGGCCGCCGCGCCGGTTTGCCAGCGTCCTTAGGCTTGCCCTATCAGCGCGGTGCGCGCTGATTCACAACCCCGCAAAAGGAGGCCTCATGTCTGACACCAAAGTTTATCTGCTTGATGGCGGAAGTCTGGTCATCGATCGATTTCATATGATGTGGAATCATGGTCCTGCGGGAGAGGTGCGGTTTCCGTGTTACAGCGTGCTGGTCGATCATCCTGAGGGTAAATTCATCTTTGACACGGGTTATGACTACGAGCACGTGATGAAAGTGCTCCCGTTTGAGAAGCCGCTGCAGACGCCGCAGCAAACGATTCCGGGCGCGCTGGCGGCAATTGGGCTACGACCCTCCGACATCACGCACGTTATCAACAGCCACTATCACTTTGATCATTGTGGCGGCAATCGCTACATGACCAAGGCGACAACGCTTTGTCACAAGCTTGAATTTGAAGCGTGCACCTGTCCGCAACCGTTTGAAAAGCTGGGTTATTCAGACATCAGTTTTTCGCCCGAGGTGCAGCAGGCGTGTGCAGCGCAGGGTGGGCTCACGGTTCAGCAACCCGACCCCAAAGCCGATATCTACACCCCACGCTTTGAGCTTCTCAAGGGTGATCAGGAGGTGGCCAAGGGGGTGTATCTTTTTGAAACGCCTGGACACACCGCAGGTCATTACTCCATGCTGGTGAAGCTTGCTAACCGCAGGCCAATGCTGTTTACGGGCGATGCCTGCTACACCAAGGAAAACATGGACAAGATGGTTATCGCAAGCTTCCACCTTGACCCGGTAGCGTCACTTGCCTCGATGCGGCGGCTGAAGGAACTCGCGGAGCAGTTCGACGCCGAGATTTTTTATTCCCACGACGCCGACAGCTACAAGGGCTACAAACTCGCTCCGCATTACTACAGCTGATCAGACCTACCAGCGCACCATACCGCCATCCACGTTCACGGTGGAGCCGGTAATCCAGTGAGCTTCTTCTGAGGCAAGAAACGCCACGGCAGGGACAATGTCTTCGGGCTTGCCGTGGCCCTTGATTGCCTGCAGCATTTCAACGAAACCAAATGCCTCTTTATGCGGGCTTGCCATGACACCGTCCGACGCGGTGAGGCCCGGGCAGATTCCATTGACGGTTATGTTTGAGCTGCCCAGCTCGGTCGCAAGCGCTCTCGTGAAACCGAATACGCCGCCTTTGGCTGCTATGTAGGCCGCCATATTGGGAGTACCGGCAAAGATGGTGTTCGAAATGATGTTGACGATACGGCCGTAACCGGCCTTGCGCATGATGTCTGAGGACGCCCGCGTCATCAGGAACACGCCATCGAGGTTGACGCGCATGATTTCGCGCCAATGTTTGAAATCGACTTTATCCCATGGCTGAAAGGGGACGATGGCGGCGTTGTTAACCAGTACATCAATTCGGCCTGTACGCTTCATGACCTTCGAATGGAGGGCTTTGACTTCGTCGGGATCGCCCACGTCGCAGGCGATTGCGAAAGAAGCTTTGCCACAGGCTTTGGCAATTTTTTCGGCGCCGCGCTTGTTGATGTCTGCCACGACCACATTCGCGCCCTCGCTCGCCAGGCGCTGTGCGATTGCCGCACCGATTCCCTGGGCTGCGCCGGTGACGATTGCGGTCCGGCCTTCAAAACGCTGGATCGTTGCGCTCATGAGTTGTCTCCGGGTTGGGGCGTTTAGCCGCTCTGAACTGGGCGTCTGATTTCAGCGCCGGGTGTCATGAGTATTCCGCAAGGCGCTGTCGACTTCAATCTCAAGAACATGGTGCGAGCAGGGTTGGAGGCCTATGAGGCTTACGACAGGCGCAGCAGTCGCTTGGCATTACCTTCGTAGATCGCCGACCTGTCTTTCGAGGCAATATCGAGCGAGTCGATTGCACGAATCGTGCCGCCGATAAGGTGGTGGCCGCCGCGTGAGTCAAAGGGCGCATCCGTGGCAAAGAGGCAACGGTCGGCGCCAAAAAAATCCAGTCCGCAGCGCGCTGCGGACGCCGAGCCGTTGGTGGACGTGTCGGCATACAGCATGCGGTAGTAGTCGCCATGAAGCACACCGCGAGCAAAGGCAGTTTGGCAGGCTCAAAAATGGTGTAGACGTAGCCCATCTCGGCAACGCCATTGCTCACGGCATCAAGTTCGCCGCCCACTTTCGCCAAGGTGCCGCTGAATGCCTTGTTCCAGACGATGTTGTGCTTGCTGCCGGCTTCTTTGAGCCGCTTGTCCACTTCAGGCATGTAGAAGTTTTCGATCATGCCGATCCAGGGCAGCTGGGAGCCGTGCGCTGCGCTGAAGGTAACTTTGAAGGTTTCTGCCTGTGTGGCAGGGGCGAATGCGCTGACTAGCGCAACTGCGCCCGCGGCGAGCGCGGACTTGAAGCGGAATGCCATCAGTGTATCTCCGGTTTGGTTAACGGCTCGTGCCCTGTCAGCGCGAGTGGCTGCAGGACCCGCGGCTTCAGCCGCGATGCGGGGCGATAAATTGCATGTTTTAGGTCAGCCGGCCACGAAGCTGCGTCGCGATTGGAAGACCGCGTGGTGTGGGTTGCTGAGGGGCGTTGATGAGGCAGCGTCAGCGCTGCGCGCCCCAGCCGCCACCGCCTGCGGTGTTCAACTCAAGCAAATCGCCAGCATTGAGCCGGTGGGGGCCGCTCTTTGCGCCAAGTTCAACCACATGTTCGCCTCGGATGAGCCGAAACTGCGCGCAGGCGCCGTCGCCTGCGCCTGCCGCGCCGCGCGCGGGCGTGTCGGTACGCTCGCCAAGCACCGAGGCCTGTACGCCATCCGCAAGCGACACGAACGATTTGCGTACGCCGCAGCCGCCCGCATGCTGGCCTGCGCCGCCGGACTCGCGAAGGATGGTGTATTCGAGAAAGCGCACTGGAATCTGCGCCTCGACGTTCTCGATCGGCAGGTTCATGGTGTTGCCCATATGAACCCGAATGCCGTGTGCGCCGGGTGCTGCGGCGGTTGCACCGCTACCACCGCCGATTGTTTCGTAGTGCACAAAGCGTCTGTTCGAGCGCGGGTCGATGCCGCCCAGGGTGTAAACGCAGGCCGAGCCATAGCTGCCGCCCGGCACTACCTCGGGCCAGGCTTTGGCCAGCGCGGTAAACAGAATGTCGACCAGTCGGTTGGAGGTTTCGGTGTTGGCTGCGACCACGGGCGCCGGATAGCTGGCGTTCACGATTGAGCCTGCCGGTGCGGTAATTTGCACGTCGGCATACACCCCGGCGTTGGGCGCAATATCGCCTCCCAGGAAACTCAGCACGGTATAGTAAACCGCAGCGCAGGTTACCGGGTAGGGTGCATTGATGGGGCCCGCCACGCAGGGCGACGATCCGGTGAAATCAAAATGCAGCGACCCCGCAGCCTTGGTGATGGTGGCCTTGATGAGAGGGCGGCAGTGCGGGTCGATGCCATCGCCATCGAGGCGCTCTTCGTGCTCGACCACCGCATCGGCGAGCTTCGATAACCGATCTTTTACCAGCCTCGCGCTGTAGATCTGCGTTTGCGCCATCACAGCGCGCACCACCGCGGCGCCATAGCGGGCACACAGTTCGGCCACGCGATCAGTGGCGCGGACGTGCCCCGCCTGGGCGGCGCGAAAGTCGCCCAGTCTGTCTTGCGGAATTCGAACATTGGCCAGAATGAGTTGCAGGAGGTCGTTTCGCGTGTGGCCTCGCTCAACGATGCGCACGGGCGGCACCCGAAGGCCTTCCTTGATGATTTCATCGCATACGCTGGAGCTTCCCGCTGCAATGCCGCCGACGTCAGGCCAGTGAAGGCGGCTGATTGCAAAGCCGAGCAGCGCGCCCTCTGCGAACAGTGGTGTGACCAGCGACATGTCGGGCAGGTGCGTGCCGCCCTCATAGGGATCGTTTAACAGTACTGCGTCGCCTTCGTGCCAGGTGTCGAGCGGAAAGGCTTTTACGGCCGCTGCGCCGCTTAAGCCGGCAGCGCCCAGATGCACCGGAATATCGACGCCTTGCGCCACCACATTGCAGTGGATGTCGAGCAGGGCGCAGGACAAGTCGGCTGACAGGCTGAGGAGTGGTGAGAACGAGGTGCGCATGATGACCGACTTCATGTCGGCGCAAATTGCGTAGAGCGCGTTCTTGATGACTTCGAAGCTGACCGGGTCAGATTCCAGCAGATTCGGTACGGGTGCACTCATGGCGCGGACTCCCGGGCATGGGGTCGTATGACAAGGCATCCGTCAGCGGCCCGATGCGCGATCATTGCCTCGGGTACCCAGACGGTGGCACCTGCCTGCACAAACAGCGCGGGCCCGGCGGTTTGAAGCGCCTGGCCCGGCGTGGCGCGATAGACGGGAACCTCGCGCGTGAGGCCGTCTGGTCCCAAGATAGAGCGGGTTTCGACGGTGCCTGCGCTGGTTGGGGCGGGCGACTCAAATGGCTCAAACAGCTGTTGCGCGGGTGAAGCAAGATCGGCTTCGGCCACCAGTCCAAGCCTGACCAGCTGCACCGCTGCGTTGGGAAGCTCGATGGAAAACTCGCGCAGGTATTCGCTGCGAAATGCCGCCTCAATCTGATCGATTGAGGGAAGCGGCGCATCGGCTTCGCCCAGCGGAACACGCAGCTCGAACAGCTGTCCGGAAAAGCGCAGATCGGCATGCCGGCGCAAACGCACGGGAAGGTCCTGCGCGCCTTCCGCGTCAAACAGACCGCGAGCCCGCACGCACAGGCCACCAAAGCCCGCTTCGAGCTGAGCGCGGCTGAGCGCTAGAAGCGGTGAAAGCAAGGCCTGCGACAGATCATGGCGAATGTTGCCCAGCGTGGCGCCGATGGCCGAGAACATGCCGGGATACGGTGGCACGATGATCTCGGCCACGCCCACCTCGCGGCCCACGAGCGCCGCATGAAGCGGCCCTGCGCCACCCGAGGCAAGCAGCGAAAACGTTCGCGGATCGAGACCTTTACGGACTGTGACGAGCCGCACCATCTCGGTCATGCTGGCTGCGGCGATGCTCAGGATGCCGTAGGCCGCTCGGGCCAGGTTCCATCCCATTGGCTCGGCCACATGGCGTTGGATGGCCGCCGCCGCATGATCGCGTGAGAACGCGACGCCGGTGCCAGCGAAATCGGCGGCGGTGAGCGTGCCGATGACCGCATGCGCGTCGGTGACCGTGGGGTGTGCGCCGCCACGACCGTAGCAGGCAGGCCCCGGGTCAGCGCCTGCACTCTGAGGGCCCACTTTGAGTACGCCCCCCGCGTCGATCCAGGCCAGACTGCCGCCGCCCGCCCCGATTTCCACCAGCTCGATCACGGCGCTGCGGATGGGGTAGCCGCCAATGGGCTGGCCGTCCCGGACTGCGTCAGCACGGAATTCGCCGCTGACCTCTACCTCGCCGTGTCGGATGAGCCCAGCCTTCGCGGTGGTACCGCCCATATCGAACGTGATCAGATTGGAGCGGCTGGTTGCGCGGGCAAACGCAGCCGCAGCGATCATGCCGGCAGCGGGCCCGGATTCGATCAGGTGCACCGGGTAGCGGCTGGCGTTGGTGGCAGCGCTAAGGCCGCCGTTGGACTTGACGATGAGCAGGCGCGAAATGCCCAACGCGCGCGTGTCGCCCGCCAGCCGGTTCAGATAGCGAGACACAGGCGGGCCAATGTAAGCGTTGACCACGGTGGTGCTGGTTCGCTCGTATTCACCGAGTTCAGGGCAGACGTCGCTCGATACGCTGAGAAAGCACCGGGGAAAGCGAGCTTCGATGCGATCGACCAGCGCCCGTTCGTGCGCGCTGTTGGCATAGGCGTGGAGGAGGCTGACCGCGATGGCCTCGGGCTCAAGCCCGCCCAGTTGCGCGATCAGATCGTCGAGCCTGGCCAACGGCGCGATGATTTTGCCGCTCGCATCAAGCCGCTCGTCAACGGCAAGCCGGGCGTTGGCGTTGACCAGCGGCTCGGCGATTTGAACATTGAGATCGTAGAGCGTCGGGCGGTCTTGGCGCCGCAGTTCGATGATATCGGTGAAGCCGCGCGTTGCGAGTAGGGCAAGCTTCGCCCCTTTTCGCTCGAGCAGCGCATTGGTTCCCACGGTGGTGCCGTGGCAAACGCTGGACTGCGCCAGCGGCACCGACCGCGAGATGCGTTCGAGCGCGGCCAGTACGGCGGTGGCGGGATCCGCCGGAGTAGAGGGCAGTTTAAACGCGTCAATGACCCGACCCGTGTCGGGCGAAAACACCACCGCGTCTGTGAACGTGCCGCCTACGTCAATTCCAATGAGCGCAGCGCGCGACATCGGATACCGCCGTCAGCGAGCGGGCAGATCGTTGAGCGCGTTCAGGAACCGATCCATATGAACCTTCAGGTTCAGATCGACCCGCAGGTAGCGCGAGCCCAGACCTTCGATATGGTTGCCGTTCTTGGCGATGACGCCGCGCTTCAGAAGCCCCTCAAACACGCTGTCCGAGTCGAGAGCAGGATCGAGAATTTCGGTAAGGAAAAAATTGGCTCGCGAATGGGGAACCATTCGGAAGCGCGTCATGCGCGCCATTTGCTCGGCAACATAGCCGCGCATTTCAACCACGGTCTTCACAGCGCGCTGAACATGCGCGTCATCCTGCAGTCCGGCGATTGCGCCAGCCAGTTGCAGCTGGCCCACGTTCCAGGTTGGTTTCAGGCGGCGCAGCGGCTCAACCAGCGCCGGATTGCCCGACATGCCAAAGCCAACGCGAAGGCCAGCCAATCCGTAGGCTTTGGAAAACGTTCGCAGCACCATCAGGTTGGGGTACTCCCGCAACAGATGAACGCTGCCCTCGGTTTCGCTGTAGTGGATATAGGCTTCATCGAGCACGACCAGCGTGCCTTCGTGCGCGGCTTCACAGACACGACGCACATCGGCTTCAGGCACCAGCTGCCCGCTGGGGTTATGGGGGCTGGTTAGAAAAGCGATCTTGGGGCGGTTTTGGAGCGCTTCGAGGTAGCGGTCCATCTCCAGGTTGAAGTCTTTGCCCATGGGCACATAGACCGGCTGACGCGCATCCATGGTCGCAAAAATTCGATACAGCGGAAAGCAGGGCGCATGCATCAGGACGGGCTCGCCAGGACCTGCGTAGGCGCGAATGACAAGCGCGATGACTTCGGTTTCGCCAGAGCCGCACACCACGCCTTCCGGCTGAACGCCGTAGCGGCGTGCAATTGCCTCGCGCAGCTGTCGCGAGGTCCATTCCGGATAAATGGACATGCGATCGAGCACCTGCTCGACTGCGCGGCGGGCCATGGGTGAGGTGCCGTGCGGGTTTTCAGCGGAGCCCAGCTTGGAGATCTGGTCGGCAGGGATTCCGTAGGTGTCAGTAACATGCTCGGCGGGTAGGCCGGGGACATAGACCTCGCCGTCGACGAGAGCTGAGACGCTGGGAGAGATCATGGGAGGGCTCCAACTGTGCTAGTTCGCTTTCCATTATGTGTCATAGCGCTTTCCAGGGTCAATCAAAGCAGCAAGGGCCTTTGTGTCGGAATCTGCAGGTTGACTCATGCAGCGCTGGGGTTCGAAAGCGTAATATGACGCTTATGGCTTCTTCGCGCTTATCGGTTCCTCACTCGCCACCGGACGATTCGTCCGCCCGGGACTTTCTGGCGAGCGCGGGCAGGCGGCGTCCCGGCGTGGGCACGCCCAAGTACCTGGGGCTGGTCGAGGCGCTCGAGGCGGGCGTTCGGCAGGGCGCGCTGGTGCCCGGGGTGCAGCTGCCGGCGCAGCGCGATCTGGCGGCCTTGTTTGGCACCACCGTGGCCACTGTGACCAAGGCCGTTGCAGAGGCTGCACGCCGTGGCATCGTGGTGGCACGCTCTGGCAGCGGTACTTTTGTTGCCCCGTCGCAAAGCACGCCAGCACAGGATGCCTGGAGCGACCTGTCCTTGAACATTCCCCCGGCAAGCCTGTCCGCCGAGTGGGTCGCCGCATCGCTTCGCCGCGCCACCCAGCGGCAGTCCTGGTCCGAGCTGATTGATTACGCGCCTGTTGCGGGAAGTGTGGTCAATCGAGCCGCCGGGGCGGCGCTCTTCAGTGCACGCGGTGTCGACGCGCCAACCGAGCAGGTGCTGGTCACGCAGGGGGCGCATCATGGTCTTCTGGTCGCGCTCATGGCCACCACGCGTCCGGGCGACAGTGTGGCCTGTGAGCGGCTCAACTACAGCGGTCTTCGCCGCATTGCCGAACTGCTGCAGCTGAAGCTGGTCGGTATTGAGTGCGACAGCGACGGCATGGTGATCAGCGTACTTCGGTCGCGGCTTCGTCAACCGGGCATCAAGGCGGTTGTCTGCACCCCAAGCGGGCACAACCCCACCTCGTACACGCTCAGTGAACGCCGTCGCGTCGAGCTGGTTCGACTCGCGCGCAGCGCGTCGGTGCCCATTATTGAAGACGACATCTACGGCCTGTTGGCAGGCGAGGGGTGGCCAGCGATCGCCGCGTTGTGGCCCGAGGGTACTGTCTGTGTCACCAGTCTGTCGAAGTGTGTGGCTCCCGGCTTGCGTGTGGGCTATAGCCTGTGCCCGCCTGGTCTGATGTCCAGATCGCGCGACGCGCTGCTTGCGCTGGGCTGGACCGAATCGTCGCTTCAGGCGGCGCTCGCCACCGACCTGATCCAATCGGGAGCACTCTCGCAATGCGTGTCCCGACATCAGGCTGAGGCGCGCGAGCGGGTTGCGCTCGCCTTCCGGCTGTTACCCGCAGGCAGCATTCAAACTTCGGCTGACGCGGTGTCCTATCACGTGTGGGTCGCTACCGATCACGCCAAATCTGATCAGATCGCAGCCGAGCTGTCGCGACGCGGCATCCTGGTGTCGCCCGCAGCGCACTTTATGATGGATGGATTGGAGCCCCCGGACGCGCTTCGTGTGGCACTAGGCGGACCCGCGCGCGCGGTCGGGCTGGAAGCGCCACTTCGAGAATTGGCCAGCGTGATGCGAGATGGCCAGCCGCGGCTTACCGGATCAATTGTCTGAGCAGCCATGCATCTCTGTACGTCCTCAACGTTTTCAACAGCTCAACCAAGTTACCAACCATGACATCCACCCCTGCCACCCGCCGTGTACGTGTTGCGCTTCTGGTGCCGTCATCCAACACGGTCATGGAAAACGATCTCCACGCCGGGCTGCCCAAAGACCGATTCACAGTTCACACCGATCGGATGTATCTGGTGGAAACCACGCGTGCGTGTGAACTCGATATGATCGAAAAGCATGCGCCCGCAGCCGCCAAGGATCTCGGCACGCTCAACCCCGATGTGCTGGTATTCGGCTGCACATCGGCCGGATCGTTATTCGGACTTGCCTATGACGCCAAGGTGTGTGGGTCGCTCGGCGAGCTGGCCGGCTGCTCCACGATTGGCGTGGTGTCGTCGGTGTCAGAGGCCTTGCAGCGGCGCAAGGCTGCAAAGGTGGTCATCATTACGCCCTATAACGAAGATCTGACACAGTCGGTTGCTGCGGCCGTGGCCACGCATACCGGCGTGGTCTGCGCACATGGTATGGGCATCACGGACAACGTTGCGTTAGCTGACCCGACGCCCGAACAGATCGTTGAGTTTGCCCGCGAACGGCTCCGCGGCCAAAGCTTTGATTGCCTGTTCGCGTCATGCACCAATTTCCGCGCGGTAGAAGCCTTGCCGCTGCTTGAGAAGGCATTCGGTGTTCCCGTGGTGACCTCGAACTCAAGCGTGATCGAAGCGATCAAGCTTCGGTACGCAGCATAGTGGCGCAACCAATGAAGGTAATCGCGGTCTCGCTGGGCGTTGTCTCGTCGCTGCCGACTCCTCGCGGCGCGGTGCCGTCGGCCATCGCGAAGCAGCCCGTCGCGGGCCGGGTCAAGGTTTCGGAGCAGGGGTTTGAGGGCGATCAGCAAGCCGATCACGCGGTTCATGGGGGGGTGAACAAGGCGGTATGCCTGGTTCCTTCCGAGCACTATCCGAGGTGGGCAAGCTTTCTCAATTACGATGTGCTCTCGCCCGCGTTCTTCGGCGAGAACTTGACGACCGAGGGCGTGTCCGAGCACACCCTGTGCATTGGCGATGTCGTGGAAATCGGCTCGGCGCGTCTCGTGGTCCGTTCGCCCAGATTGCCCTGCTACAAGTTTGCGGCGAGGGCCGGTCGCTCTGATGCGGCCCGATTCATGCTGAATGAGGCCATGACCGGGCTGTACCTGTCCGTGGAAGCGCCCGGCGACATTGGCACTGGTGATCCGATTCGGATACTCAGCCCCCACCCCGATCGTGTGTCGATCGCAGACTATGTGAATGCGATGATGCAGAAGGCCAGCAGTGAATTGCTTACCCGGCTATTGCGCAACAGCGCACTACCCGAGGACCGCAAGCAGTTGCTGGTACGAAGAATTGAAGCCCGTTACGACGGAAGTGTGTAGAGATTTCGAACATGGAGATTCGTTATGCAGGCAGTCAATCCCGCATCCATCCCGCAGCCGAACGGCACTTATAACCATGGCGTTCTGGTGCATCGGCCCGAGAACTTACTGTTCATCTCGGGGCAGGTGGCCATCGATCGGGCTGGTGTCATTCCTGATTCGCTGCAAGAACAGGCCGAACTGGTTTGGGACAATGTTCACGCGATCTTGAAAGAAGCCGGCATGAGCATGTCAAACGTCGTGAAAATCATGTCGTTCATTACGCGCGCCGAAGACTTTGCGGCGTTTGCCAAGATCCGGGCTCGGCACCTTGGCGATCACCGCCCCGCCTCAACGCTGTTGGTCGTTTCGGCGCTTGCGCATCCGAAGTTTCTGGTTGAGGTCGAGGCGATCGCGGTTCGCTAGGGGTTGGCGCGCGCGGTCAGATGGCGCTGATCAAGCAGCGAATTGGTCGGCCACCCGTATTTTGAAGTCGCCAATCTTTTCGATACTGGCGTGGATGAGGTCTCCGGGCTTCACCGGGCCGACGCCGTCCGGCGTTCCAGTCAGGATGATGTCGCCCGGGTCAAGCGTGTACCACGCTGAAGCATATTCAATCAGCTTGGGTACGTCATACACCAGCAGTTGGGTGTTCGAGCGCTGACGCAGCTCTCCGTTTACCGAAAGCTCCAGGGCCAGGTTGCCAGGGTCGCCGATTTCATCGGCGGTAACGAGCCAGGGGCCTAACACCGCATAGGTATCGGGTGACTTTCTAAAGCGGCGATCCTCGGGCCCGCGAACGGTCATGTCGAGGCCGATTGCATAGCCGGCAACATAGCTGAGAGCGTCCTCGCGCTTGACTGATCGCGCGGTTTTGCCGATCACCAGAGCCAGTTCGACCTCGTGGTCATTACGCCGGTTCGGGTGCCTCAGCTGAATTTCAGCGCCGCAGCCCACCAGCGCACTATTTGCTTTAAGAAAAAGCCCCCAGTCGCCAATAAAGCTGGTGGGTCGCCCCCCGATGCCCTGCTGCAGGTCCTTATCCTGGTGAGCCTCGTTACTGTGCGCCTGATAGTTGATGGGCGCATTGACGATCTTTCCAGGGTTTGCCACGGGTGAGGCAAGCTTGATCGATGCAAGCGGGAGCCGTTTTGCGGCGGGCAGCAACCGGCCGATTCGCGCTCGTATTGCATCGAGGTTGGCGATCATCAAGTCGTGATCGGGAAACGGATAACGCTGGGGCGCGAGAACCGACAGCGCATCCGTGAATCGGCGACCTGGTCACCTTCTACTACGCCCAGTCGGTTGGGTTCAAATCGGCAGAGTCGCATCAATGCTCCTTAACGGTGATTGGTTTTTGTTCATTGCAGGGCACAAAGCGCCCGAACCAGCGTGTAAACATCTTCCTCGGTGTTATACCCCTGCACCGATAGCCGCACGAACACGGCATGCGCTTGGGTGGTGACGGGAACCTCGATACGGTGTTCATTGAAGAGCCGCTGGCGTAGCAGCTCGGGGTCCGCGGCGGGGACAGGAATCGCCACCATCTGCGCCCAGTCTTCATCGCATGCAATAGGCGATAAACCGTGATGCCTCGATATTTCAAGTAGTGCCTGCGATGCCAGCTGATGACAGCGGCGTCTGACCTCGGCCCAGCGATGACGCTTCAGAAATTCAATGGCATCGGGCACGGCCAGCCACGCGGACAGGTCGCGCGTGCCCTGCCACTGCATCTTTCGTTCAAATGGCGTGTTGCCGAGATAGGCATCAAAGCCGCTTTGGGCGCCACGGTGTTCGACGTAGCCCCAGCTGATGACCGACGCGTCAAGTCGATCTTGTTGATTGCCTGCTGCATGCAAAAAACCGGAGCCCTTGGGGGCGCAGAGCCATTTGTGGCAGTTGCCCACGTAGAAATCAGCGCCGATTGAATCGAGTGATAACGGAATCTGACCCGGCGCATGGGCACCGTCGATCAAGGTGAGAATGCCCCGCGCGCGAGCCACAGCGCAGAGCTCAGCAACTGGGAGAATCAGCGCGGTGGTGGACGTGATGTGGCTTGCGAAGATCAATCGTGTACGCGGCGTGACCTCAGCCATGATCCGGTCAACCACGCGATGGCTTTCGAAGGGCAAGGGAACGTCCGCGTACCGATAACGGGCACCCTGCCTGTCGCAAAAGCGTTGCCAGGTCGCGTCACAGGCGCCGTATTCAAGATTGGTGGCGAGCACCTCGTCGCCGGGCTCCAGCGTGAGCGACTGCGCAACGATATTGACGCCGGTTGTGGAATTGGGAATGAACACCAGATTTTCGGCGCGCGTTTCCAGCTCGGTTGCGAGGGCCGTGCGCGCGCGATACAGCAGCTCTGCCGAGCGCCGGCCCAAAAATTCAACCGGATTGCGCTCCATCTCAAATTGCCACCGCCACTGTGCTTCGAGCACCTCGCGCGGGCAGGCTCCAAACGAACCGTGGTTCAGGAAAACGACATCCGGATCGATTGCGAACAGGTCGCGAAGCGAGGACGGCGTGGACGCAGAAAAGTCAGAGTGGCTGGGCACAGCGGCAACGGCGATTGGGGGTGGTTTTGGGTAGGGGTGCGACTGTCCTTGATGGTCCGCTTGTCTGTCAAATTATTGGCTCATCTCGCCAAGCTGGCGCGGACGCGATAGAGTCGCGCTCCATCGAATGCCTGTTCGGAGAGTCTCCGTGAACGCCCCAAGCTCCGCCGCCGCTTCTGCGCTTCAATCAGCCTCGCCAGGTGAGCCTTCGCAGACGGGGGCGACCGAAACCGGCGCTGCCCACTTTTTAAAGGGGCTGACCGATCTGGGTGTGCGTTGTCTGTTCGCCAACATGGGGACCGACCATGTGAGCCTGATCGAAGAAATGGAGCGCTTTCGGGGGGCGGGCCGAGCGCTGCCCGAGGTGTTTTTGTGCCCCCACGAAAATGTTGCGGTTCATATGGCGGCGGGCTATGCGGCTGTCACCGGGCAGGGCCAAGGGGTACTGGTGCATGTTGACTCCGGAACCGCTAATTCCGCCATGGGCGCGCACAACCTTCAGCGGGCCCGTCTGCCTGCATTGCTGATGGCGGGTAAGGCCCCCTACACGCTGCGTGGCGAGCTACCGGGCTCGCGCGACAACTATGTACACTTCATTCAGGATCCGTTCGATATTGGCAGCCTGGTCCGCCCCTACGTGAAGTGGGAATACAACCTGCCCACCGCGGTGGTTGCTCGCGAGGCCTTGCGCCGGGCGCATAGCGTGATGCACTCCGATCCGCCTGGGCCCGTCTACATGACGCTTCCACGCGAAGTCCTGGCGGAGTCGCCGGCCGTGCCGGCCGATCAGCAGTTTGATGCCGTTCGGTACGGCCCTGCTCGTCTGGGCGGGGTGGACGCGGCGCGCGTCGCACTGATTGCCGAACGGCTGCTGGCGGCGGATCGCCCCGTCTTGATTACCTCTTACGCGGGGCGTCGACCCGAGGCCGTCGCAGCCATTGAAGAGCTTGCCCGGCTGTGCGGTATTCAGGTCGTTGATTACATGCCGAGTTCGCTGGGCATCTCGCGTCGGTCGCCATGCTTTGCCGGGTTTGATCCCGCAGCAGTCCTGCCTGGCGCCGATGTGGGCCTGCTGGTCGATATCGATGTGCCCTGGCTGCCACGGTTTGTACGGCCAGAGGCGGGCACGTGGTGGGCGCATGTCGATGTCGATCCCATCAAGCAGGACTTCCCGATGTGGGGCTTCGCAACCGACCTGCGCATGCAGGCCGATGTGGCAACGGTGCTTCGACAGGTCAGCGAGCAGGTCAGGGCGCGCGCAGACGAGGCGTTCCGTGCCCGCGTTGCCCGGCGGATGGCCGAGCTTGAGCAGGCCGCTGCTGCCCGCGCTGAGGCGTTGGCGCGCGCCGCGGCCAAACCAGGTGAGGTCGGTGCGCTGTCCGCCGCCCATGTGTGTGCCGCGCTCAGTCGAGCGCTGGCTCCGGATGATGTCGTCATTAACGAAGCGGTACGAAATTCGCCTGCAGTGCTCAACCAGATCATTCGGACCGAACCGCTCAGTTTCTTTGGGGGAGCCGGCGGTGGGCTGGGATACAGCGGCAGCATGGCGCTGGGCGTGAAGCTCGCGCGGCCGGGCGTGCGCGCGGTGCATGTGCTGGGCGATGGCGCGTTTCACCTTGGCACGCCAAGCTCGGTGTATGCAACGTCGCAGCGCTACGGTCTGCCGATTCTTACCGTGATTCTTGACAATGGTGGCTGGCAGGCAGTGAAGGAAGCGGTACTACGGGTGTATCCCGATGGCGCGTCGGCTGCCGCGGATGAATTTCATGCGCGGCTGCAGGGGGCCACGCGCCGCTTTGAGAAAATCGGCGAGGCGTTTGGCGCGTATGGCGAGTGCCTGATCGACCCGGCCGAGGTTGAACCTGCAATTGCCCGCTGTCTGCAGGCGCTGGAGTCGGGCAGATCGGCGGTGCTCAATGTTCAGATTGGTTTGCAATGAGGCTCATATGAAAATGCTTCACGACATTACCCCAGTGACACGTCCATCGATAGCCGGGCGGCGGCGCCTCACGAAGACGCTTCTGACCAGCATGACCCTGATGGCGGCTTCGGGCATCGGTATTGCACCCGCGAACGCCCAGGGGGCGGGCGCTGGTGACTGGCCGAACCGACCGATAACGCTGGTGGTGGGATACGCCGCTGGCGGTGGCGTCGATTTCATGGCCAGGATTCTGGCCGAGAAACTCTCCGAGCGGCTTCGTCAGCCGGTGGTGGTTGAAAATCGCCCCAGCGTGGGAGCAGTGGTGGGTAGCACGCAGGTGGCGCGTGCCAAGCCCGATGGCTACACCCTGATGATGGGCGCACCCGGACCGGTGATCTTCAATCACGCGCTGAACGACAAGCTGCCTTACTCGCCTCAGGACTTCGCGCCAGTCTCCATCATGAGCGACTCACCTCTGGTGTTGCTGGTGAATTCGACCAACCCGGCCACCACGGTGAAGGCGCTGGTGGCCCAGTCGCAGGCGCAGCCCGACAAGAGCAACTACGCTGCCAGTTCGGCCTCGTTTCAGCTGGCCACTGAACTGTTCAATCGCCTGACCGGGGCACGCTTTGGGCATGTGCCCTACAAAGGCGCCAACCAGTCGGTGCAGGCGGTGATGGGGGGTGAGGTCACGATGGCGCTCGCCGACTCAGGCCCCGCCATCACGGGCCTGCAAAGCGGCAAGCTTCGTGCGCTGGCCGTCACGTCCACCAAAAGAATGCCAGGGCTTCCCGAAGTACCCACGCTGCGTGAGCTTGGCATTGATCTTTCAATGTCGCTGTGGATTGGTTTGCTGGCGCCTGCGGGTACGCCTGCCGATATCGTCTCGCGGCTGCATCGCGAGATGGTGGCAATCAATCAGCTGCCTGATGTGCGGTCAAAGATTCTCGCCAAAGGCAGCGTTCCTGCCACGCTTGAGCCGGCAGCCTTCGCTCAGCTCATCGCGCGCGAGATTCCGTTCTGGCGACAGCTTGCGCGCGACAACGGCATTCAGGGCAACTGACTGCCTGCAGTCAAGAGCAGGGAGTCAGCACCCGCGCGTCCTGAGTGCGAACCTGCTGATGCGAATAGTCGCTGCAGGCGGGTCGGGTGACGACGTCATTGGGCGCAGGCTGGTCGCTGATCTGCCGGAAGTGGTTGATGAGGCTCTGGTCGGAAAACACGCTGCCTGCCGTCAGGCAGCGGCCCGTGCCATCGTTGCAGACACGCTTGAATGTTTCGTATCCCTCGAAGCCTTGCGTCAGGTAATCGGTAAGAATGCCCAGGTAGCTTCGCGCCGGGTCAATTGGCGCCCAGACGCCCGTGTCAGGGTCTTTAACCTGCACATCCGATAGACGCTGCCCGCGCGGCTGAGTCAGGTCGATTTGCCATCGCAGTCCGCTGGCATACGGGTGCGAGCCGTTTGAATTGTTCAGGTCGCGCCAATTGGCAATGCCGTCCTCGAGGGCCGTGATCAGTTCAGCGCCAGTGATGCGAACGCTGTAGAGCTCGTTTGGAAACGGCAACACCTGAAACACATCCTGATTGAGGATGGGTCTGGGTTGACCGTCTGGGCTCTCAATCGGCGCGCGGACGCCGCCGGCATTGGTCAGGCCGAAATGCGCTCTGGGGAACTGCGCGACCGTTCCACCGTAAGCGTTTCGATAGGCCTCGGCCACCACCTGGGAAATATCCGATCCGCGAGCACGCGTTTGAACGCCGTCGCAAACTGAGCCACCGCGATTGGCGCTGCCCGGGTCACGCACCAGGCAGAGCGATTCGTTTGCACCCAAGGTGCCGATGACTGTCTGCGTTTTGGCGTTGTACTCGGCTTCGAATTGCTCAAGTCGGGAGACAACCTCAGGATCTTCGGAGGCGACGCGAACCGAGGCGATCTGCGCCAGGCGTGCCTCAAACCGCGCGCTGTCCTCCGCTGACAGTGGGTTTCCGTTGCGCTTGAAAGCTTTGCCGATCACGAGCGAGGCTGTGCCTGCGCACGAGCGAACCGTGCCGTCCGGGTTGAAACTGACCTGCATCCGGGCAAATACCTTGACGTATTCAAACGCCTGGCCAATGCAGACCAGGTCGCCAGACTTATTTCGCAGCACGGTGGGGTAAGGCCCCTGCGACCCGGAAAAGCCGACCGCCTCGAAATTACCCAGCAGCGTATGAGAATCGCCGCCGATGATGACATCGACGTCGGTGAGCTTGGCGACCAGCTCGACATCATTGGCGTAGCCGATGTGGGTCATTAAAACGATATGGCGAATGCCCTGTGCCTTCAGCTGATCAATCGCGCGCTGGGCCGCCAGCGCTTCGTCTTCGAATACGGTGGTCGGCAAGGGCCGTGAGGCATTCTGCGTCTTGCCCTTGACGTCGATACCGAAGATGCCGATCTGGACGCCGCCCACTGTCTTGACCAGGGTAGGCTGAAAGTAGGGCGATCCGTCCGGGCGTTGGAAAAGCGGGGTACCCGCTGCGGGTTGGATGTTGGCAGCGAGGACCGGCGTCTTGCAGCGCGGGTCGGAAGCAAGCGTATCCAGGAACGTTTTGAGCGTGGCGTCGCCGTCGTCGAATTCGTGATTGCCGGGAATGTAGGCGTCGAAACAGATCGCGTTCATTACCGTGGCATCGGTCTCACCTTTGAAGAAGGTGTAGTAGGGCGTGCCTGTGATCGCGTCCCCCGCATGGAGTTTCAGCAGGTTTGGCACGTCGGTGGCCGCCTGCTTGAAAAGCGACGCGAGCCGCGCAAATCCGCCGATTTGCACCGATGTCACGACTCCGTCTACCGTGAGGCTGCTGTCGCACGGCCGGATGTTGGAATGGTGATCGTTGACATGAACGATATTCAGTTCGAATGGCGCGCTGTCACTTTAGAGCAGACCACAGCTCGATGAAAGCAACAGGCTGGACACCAATACCAGCGCTCGAACGGGATGCAGGCTACGGGTCAATTGCATCGCTCTTCAAGGTCCGGGGGGTGCTGTTATACCATCAGGCGTTTAGATCCAGGGCTTCTCCAGCGCTATGGCAAACCAGAAAAGTGATCCGTCCGAAGTCATCATCGCGGGCGGCGGTCCGGTCGGTGTCGGTCTCGCGATCGAGCTTGCGCGTCGCGGCATCCGAAGCGTGGTCGTTGAGCGTCATGCGCAGATCCCACCTATTCCAAAAGGGCAGAACCTTACCCAGCGCACCATGGAGCACTTTCGTGCCTGGGGTGTTGAACAGGCCATCCGGGAAGCCTCGCCCATCCCGGTGTCGTTTGGTATTGGCGGCCTTACCGCCTATGGAAGCCTGCTGTCCGAGTGGCACTACGACTGGTATCAGCGGGTCATCGTCCGTCCTTATTACGCTTGTGACAACACCCGGCTGCCGCAGTACGCAACCGAAGCGGTGTTACGCGAGCGTGCGGCCCAGTTTCGCGAAATCACACTGCTCGCGGGATGGACGGTTCGCGGCGCGAGCCAAAACGCGGACAGCGTACGCGTGACCATCGAATCGCCGGATGGGGTACGGCGCGAACTCGAGGGTGCGTGGCTGGTGGGGTGTGATGGCGCGCGCTCGCTGGTGCGCGAGCAGGCTGGCATCACGCAGACGCGGGACGATCATGAAACACGCATGGTGCTGCTGGTGTTTCGGTCGAAGTCGTTGAACGCGCTCATTTCGCGCTATCGCGGCAAATCGTTTTTCAACGTGCTCCATCCCTCATTAAAAGGCTACTGGCAGTTCTTTGGCCGGGTGGATACCGGCGAGACCTGGTTTTTCCATTCGCCGGTGCCGGCTGGAACCACCCTGGACAACTTCGATTTTCACCAGTATCTGGAATCGGTCGTTGGTGCGCCCTTTGATTGCAGCTTTGACCATATCGGGTTCTGGGACCTGCGCTTCGAGGTCGCCAACCAGTACCGTATGGGCCGCATGATGGTGGCGGGCGATGCGGCGCACAGCCATCCGCCCTATGGCGGCTATGGCATCAACACCGGGTTTGAGGACGCTCGAAACCTGGGCTGGAAGCTTGCCGCGGTGATTCAAGGCTGGGCGGGCCCCGCGCTGCTCGATTCGTATGACCTCGAGCGTCGGCCTGTGTTCGAATCAACGGCACGTGATTTCATCCGGAATTTTATTGAAGTTGACCGCGCGTTTTTGCGCGACCACGACCCCGAGCGAGACCGGGCCGATTTCGAGGCTGCCTGGGCGCAGCGCGCGGCAGGCAGTCCCGCTGAAATTCAAGGCTTTGAGCCGCACTACGAGGGGTCGCCTATCGTCCTTGGTTCAGCGGGTGGGGCATGCAGTGCGGTTGGCATGCATCAGTTCACGGCCCGCGCGGGGCATCATCTTGCGCCGCAGCCGCGCACCGACGGCGGCGATCTTTTTGACGCAGTGGGGCCCGGGTTCACGCTGCTGGTAACGGGCGACTCCCAATCGTCTGATCAGAGCGTATCGCGCGATCGATGGGTGAGTGATGCCGTACAGGCCGCGCACGATTGCGGGCTGCCGCTGTCGGTCGTCCGTGAGCCTGCCGAAGCAGTGCGTGAGGCGTATGGTGCGCCGCTGGTATTGGTGCGGCCCGATGAGTTCGTTGCCTGGGCGGGCACGGAAGGCTCGGACCTGCCCAGGCACGTGATTGACAGGGTGCGCGGCGGTTAGGGCGCTGGGGGCTTCTGATGGCGCATCAACCAAACCGCGTATCCAACCGAGCAGCAGAGCCCCAACGCATAGGCAATCCACTTGTTGGGCAAAGCCTCGAGGCCGTAAGCGGTGGCCATCAAGAACAGCCCGACGCCGCGAAGGCCAACCCCAAACCCGCCCAGGACGCTGCGTGCTGCCTCGCCGCCGTATAGCGCGCGGGTGAACGCGGGTAACACCGAGCCGTTGATCGGGTAGGTGAGCAACATCGCGCTGACAAGCGGCGGCGTGTCAGCCGCCAGCAGCAAGACTGCGGCAGCCATGGCAAGTGCGGCAGCCATCCGGCAGATGAACTCTGCGGCAGGAACACGAACGCCGCCGGGTGGGGGCTTTCCAACGGGGATCAGTCGAGGCCCCAACAAAATGGTGGCGAGACCCAATGCAACCGTGACGGATCGAGGCGCGGGCAGCATTGCTATAAGCGCTGTCACTGCAAGAAACGCCAGGTTGGCAATAAGCAGCGACTGCCACCAGTTAAAGCGCAGCACGCTCAGCCCCATTGCAACGATGAACCCCACACAGGCGGTGAAGTTCGCGAGCGTCGTCCAGCAGATTTCAGCGACCTGGTCACCGGAAAGATCGATCAGTATCAGCCCGATGAGCGGGGCCAGAATCAGCGGAAAGCCCGCAATCAGCCCGCCCGCCCGGTGACCGAACCGCCGCGCGGCCCAGGTGGCGGACAGCATGCTGACCGCCACCAGCGAAAGCTTGACCAGCAACATTCTTTAGACGCGCCCGGCGACGGTTGCAACCACTTTTGACTTCCTGCGAAACAGTCGCAGGATCGCCTGCGATAAATCATCGATCAGCAGGAACACGACCGGAATGACGAGCAGGCTGAGGAAAGTGGAGGTGATCAAGCCGCCGATGACAGCGATTGCCATCGGCGAGCGGAAGCTGCTATCGCCGCTTCCCCACTGCAGGGCGATTGGCAGCATGCCGGCGCCCATCGCAATGGTTGTCATGACGATGGGTCGGGCGCGCTTCCTGCAGGCATCGATCAGCGCCTCCAGGCGCGGCAGCGGGGGCACCGCGGGCCGGCCATCTGATCCATCGTGGCCGCGACGGGCAACGATCGCATACTCAACCAGCAGAATCGAGTTTTTAGTGGCGATGCCCATCAGCATGATGAGCCCGATCAGCGACGGCATTGAAAAGCTCTGGTTGGCAAGCAGCAGTCCTACGAAGGCACCGCCCAACGATAATGGCAGAGCGGCCAGAATTGTGACCGGATGCAGGAAATCGCGGAACAGCAGCACCAGAACCGCATAAATGCATAACAAGCCTGTGAGCATTGCCAGACCGAAGCTTGCGAACAATTCACCCATGACCTCGGCGTCACCGACTTCAACCATGCGGACACCCGCGGGCAGCGCCTGGATGGAGGGGAGCCGTTTCACCGCTTCAGTTGCTTCTCCCAAAGGCACGCCCGAAAGCTCGATTTCGAAGCTGACGTTTCGCGCGCGATCGTACCGGTCGATCACCGCAGGGCCACCGGTAAGTTCGACAGTGGCCACCTGTGACAGCATCACCGGGCCGGCTGCGCCCGGCACCGTCAGCCGCTCAAGCAGTGACAGATCATTTCGCGCCCGGTCATCGAGCCTGACCACAATGGGAATCTGCCGTTCAGGCAGGTTCAGCTTGGGCAACGCTGCGCCGTAATCACCCAGGGTTGCGATCCGAAGCGTTTCGCCGATGACGGCACTGGTTACCCCCAGGTCGGCGGCACGCGCAAAGTCGGTGCGAATTCGAATCTCGGGCCGCACCACACTGGCGCTCGATACCACGCTACCCAAGCCTGGAATCGTTCGCAGATCGCGTTCCACCTGCTGCGCCGCCGCCTGCAGCGCGTTGGCATCGCCGGAACTCAATACCAGGACATATTTTTCGCCCGAACTGCCGAGACCGACTTTTATTCGAACTCCCGGAATCGTTTGGATCTCAGAGCGAATTCGCGCCTCGATGCCCTGCTTGCGCTCCCGCTCGCCACGCGCCTTCAGCTGAATCGTGAGTGTGGCGCGACGCACCTCGGGAAGCGAGCCCGCGGCGAAAGGGTCTGCACCCGCTGAGCCGGCACCCACTGTGGTGTAGATGCCGCGCACCTCGGGAATGCGGTTTACCAGCCGCACGCGCGCCTCTTCCGCAACCGTCAATGTCTGCGCGAGGGTCGAGCCTGGCTGAAGCTCCAGAGTGACCTGCGTTTGCGAGTTGTCATCGGCAGGCAGGAATCCCTTGGGCAGAAGCGGAATCAGCGCAATCGAGCCTGCGAAAAACGCGAACGATCCGATCAGCGTCAGCAACTTGTGCCGGATGCACCAGTTCGCCATCCTCAAGTAGCCACGGATCCAGCCGGGTTCGTGATCTTGGCCAGCTGCTACTGCCGGTCGAAGCAGATAGGCGGCCATCATCGGTGTCAGCACGCGGGCGACCACCAGTGAGGCAAATACGGCCAGGGACGCTGTCCAGCCGAATTGCTTGAAGAATTTGCCGGCGATTCCGCTCATGAAGGCTGTTGGCAGAAACACCGCGATCAGCGTGAAGGTCGTTGCGATGACCGCAAGGCCAATCTCATCGGCTGCCTCCATGGCCGCCTGATAGGGCGACTTGCCCATGCGCAGGTGACGAACGATGTTCTCAACTTCAACGATTGCGTCGTCGACCAGAATGCCAACGACGAGCGATAGCGCAAGAAGCGTGACCACGTTGACCGAAAAGCCCAGCCACGCCATTCCGATGAACGCCGGGACCACCGACAGCGGAAGCGCGACCGCAGAGATCAGGGTGGCGCGCATATCGCGCAGAAACAGCCATACCACCAGCACTGCGAGCAGGGCCCCCTCATACAGCAGCATGAGGGATGCGTCGTACTCGTCCTGAACCGGGGTCACAAAGTCGAACGCTTCGGTGAGTCGGATGTGAGGGTTGTCGCGCGCCAATCGCTCAAGTGTTCGCCGCACCGCTTGGCCAACGGCCACTTCGCTTTCGCCGCGGCTACGCGACACCTCGAAGCCGACAACAGGCTTGCCATCAAGCAGCGCGGCCGACCGTGGGTCGGCATGGGTGTCAGTGATGGTGGCGATCTGATCGAGTCGAATGGTGCGCCTGGCATGGGCCTGCTGTGACGTGGCCCCGGTCATCGAGCCGCCCGATGCTGCCGGGTTAAGCGCGATTTCAATTGCCGCCAGCTCTGCAGCGCTTCGAACCACCCCCAACGTTCGAATTGGCTGCTCGGCATTCCCGACGTCTGCACGTCCTCCCGCGCTTTCCTGCTGCACCTGGCGGAGTTGCCGCGATACGTCTGAGGCGGTAAGCCCCAGGGCCTGCATCCGTGCCAGATCCAAGGAAACGCGAACCTCACGGTCGACGCCGCCAACCCGGGAGACCGACCCTACGCCAGGCACCGAGAGCAGCGCGCGCGACAACTCGTTATCGATGAACCAGCTAAGCGCCTGATCGTCGAAGCGGCTGGAGCTTACCGCGTAGGCGAGAACAGGCTGTGCTGCAATATCGAGCTTTCTGACGACCGGTTCACGCAGGTCGGCGGGCAGATCCGATCGCACACGCTGAACCGCCGACCGGACATCATCGACCGCTTCCTGAACAGGCTTCTCGAGTCGAAACTCCACGGTGAGCGTAAGCGCGCCGTCCTGGATGCGACTGGTGATGTGTCGCAGCCCCTGGATTGATGCAATCGCGTTCTCGAGGCGCCGGGCCACATCGTTTTCAAGCGAGGAGGGTGAGGCACCCGGCAGCGCGGCGCTGACCACCACTGTGGGCAGATCGATGTCCGGAAAATTCTGCACTTTCATCGACTTGAACGCGACCGCCCCGGCAAAGCAGAGCATCACAAACAAGAGGATGGCCGGAATGGGATTTCGGATCGACCAGGCTGAGACGTTAAGCATGACGCACGCGTTCCCGTTCAGCGTGGGCTGCTGGGCGAGGGCGACTGCGCTGGAACCACGCGCACCTGATCCCCGTCATTCAGAAATCCTGCGCCACTCGCAACCAGCGTTTCATCGCCTTTAAGGCCCGATAGCACTTCCACCCGGTCTGCTGCAATGCGGCCAGTCTGAATACGCACTTGCGTGACGCGTCGGTCAGGCTCAATGCGGAACACGAAGCTGAAGCCGTCGCGCATCGCGATGGCAGATTGCGCGACCACCAGCGTACTGGTTTCGCCAAGTTCGAAGTGTCCGCGGATAAACATGCCTGGCCGCAGGCGGGCGCCCTGCTGCGTACCCATAGCCGGCAGATCCACGTGGACGATGGCGTTACGCGTTTGCGCGTCGACGACCGGCCCCAAAATGCGGACCCGGCCCGGGATGCTGGTGCCGCCCGGCAAAGACAATTGGGCCTGCGCACCGGGGGCAATTCTCAGCAGTTCGTCAGCAGTCACCTCGGCGCGCCATTCGAGCCTGCCCTGGCGGATCAGGCGAAACAGCTCCTGCCCCGGGGCTGGCACCGAGCCGATACTGGCCTGGCGCGCGCTGATAATGCCAGCGTCCGGCGCGGTGATACGGGTTTGCGCAAGGCGTGCCTGAATCACCTGCTGCTGGGCCCTGGCTGCCTGCAGTCGGGCGGCTGCAATCTGCTCCGCAGACAGGTACTGCGTAAATTGCGAGGCACTGAGCGCCTCGGTTCCTTGTAGAGACCTTGCTCGCGTCGCATTGTCGCGGGCTTCAGACAGTTGGGCCTGCGCTTCCTGGATGGCCGCTTCGGATTGGCCCAGTTCCGCCTCCAGCGTGGCCGAGGCAAACACCGCGAGCAAGTCGCCTTTTTTGACGACATCGCCCACTGAGGCGAGGACCTCAACCAGCCGCAACCCGCTTGTTTCGGTTCCGATTGGCGCCTCGTCCCAGGCTGCGATACTGCCGTTGGCAGGCAACCTGATGGTGAGCTTTTCGCGCGAAGGGGCGGTTGTTGAGACGCTTAACGCCGGGCGAGATGCAGTGGTCTGTGCGAGTGCCCGGTAGGGTTGAACGGTCAGGCAGAGCGCAGCACCCGCGATGGCCAACCCGCAGATCATGCGCAGTCTTGTTCGCCTGCCAGGCGGGGCGATGACACCGGTTGACACGGAATTCGATATGGGATGAGTCATGGTGTGTCCCAGCCGCCTCCTGCGGCGCGATAGAGCGATACGCCGGCAATCAGGCCCTCACGAATCAGCGCCAGCTCGTTGATGCGGACCGCGATGAGCTGGCGACGCGCCTCTTCGAGCGCCTGTCGCGACGCGAGCCCCGCGACCGTGCGGCGTTCTGCCGCATTCAGCGAACGCTCGAGCGCCTGGCGGGCGCTTCTCACCTGCGCGAGTCGTTCCGCGTTGAAGTGCGACTGAACCAGCGCTTCCTCGACCTCACGAACCGCCTGTCTGACACGGGCTTCGTATACGCGCACCGCAGAATCGAATCGAGCCTCGGCGGCTTTCACCTGGGCCTGGCGTATCCCGCCGTCGTAGAGGGGAACCTGAAGCCGCAGCGGGCCGATGGACCACGTATTGAGGTCAGCAGCAAGCGGCCCACCCCGTACGCTGAATACGCCGATTGAGCCGCCAATCGACAGGCGAGGCAGGCGCAGCGCCTGCGTTTCGCCCACCTCGCTGGCTGCTGCGATGATGTCGCGTTCGGCGGCGTAGACATCGGGTCGTTGTGCGACAACCTGCGCCGGCAGCTTTTGAATCGCAAGCGCGGGCGGTACGTCAAGTGGCCGCCCGGCCTCACGTGCCAGTCGGGTTCGCAGTTCCGGTTCGGGCAGTGCGGTGAGCGCCACAAGGGCCTTCACCTCAAGATCACATGCGGACTGCTGGCCCAGCAAGCTTGCGCGGACCGCTGCCTGCTGCGCGCGAGCCTGATCCGCAAGTGAATTGGCCAAAAGCCCCGCGTCTGAACCCAGGCGGGCGAGCTTTCCAAGGGTATCCGCTGAGCTCAGATCCTGCTCAATCTCGGTGCGCACCGCTTCGCAGTAGCGCAGGGACAGATATCGCACGGCGGTTTCGGCAGCCACGACTACGCGCGCGTCATGCCACTGCGCTTGTGCGCTGGCGGCCCGGGCTTCCGCAGCCTTCACGGCGAGCTTCTGCGCCCCAAACAGGTCCGCCTCCCAGCTTGCCGCAATCGCTCCCGAGGTCGTGCGTGAAAGGGGCAACGGATATTGTGTGTTCCCCCGGTTGGCAGCAGCGGACGCATCAAGAGAGGGCCCAAGCGCTGCGAGCCCGACCACCTGCTGCAGGCGCGCCTCTTCCACGCGAGTCGCCGCAGCCGATAGCGTGGGGCTTGCCTCCTGGGCCAGCGTAATCAGGGCGGGCAGCGTGTCGTCGCCGACCCGCCCCCACCACGACGACAGTGCGGTGACCGATCCGCCGTGAGCAAGCGGCGCCTGCCATTTCTCGGAGACAGGTGGTTGCGAGGGTGCTTTCGGCAGCGCGGTTGGCGTGAACGCGGAACAGCCCGACAGCACAATACACAGGCTGCCAAGCAGCGCTGGCCAGCAATGACGCATCGGAGGAGAGTCGCTATGAAGGGAGGGTGCGACCAGAATCGGGCGCACCCTGAACTTTAGTCGATGCCAGAACAGGGCGCCGGGATACCCTGTGGAGGCCGATGATTCATTCGGACAGCGCCCGCGGTTAATTATCATCGCGGTTTCGTTCACACACCGGAGTCTCGATATGGCCTGGTTCCGATCTGCTGCCTGCGCAATTCTTGCCGCGACCTCATTCGCGGTTCAGGCTCAAGCCTTTCCCAACAAGCCAATTCGGCTTATCTGCCCGTTTCCGCCTGGTGGGGCGGTTGATATTGCATCCCGGGCAATCGCTGCCGAACTCAGCAAGACCATTGGTCAGCCGGTGAACGTTGAGAACAAACCGGGGGCTGGCGGCAACATTGGTGGGGTTGAGGTGTCACGCTCAGCGCCTGACGGCTACACCCTCCTGATGACCACCAGCGGCATCAATGGCATCAATCCGGTTCTGTACCGCAAGATGCCGTTTGACCCCAATAAGGATCTGACGCCGGTGGCGGGGCTTGTCTCGTTATCGAACGTGCTGGTTGTGCATCCGTCGGTCAAGGCAACCAGCGTTCAGGAACTGCTGGCCATGCTCAAGGCCGATCCGGGCAAAATGACCTTTGCGTCCAGTGGTTCGGGCACCAGCATTCACATGTCGGCTGAAATGTTCATGCACCTGACAGCCACCAAAATGATCCACGTGCCTTACAAGGGAAGCGCGCCTGCCATCACCGACCTGTTGGGCGGCCAGGTTCAGATCATGTTTGACAACATCCCCTCAGCGCTTCCGCACATTCGGTCGGGCAAGCTTCGTGCGCTCGCAACCACGGGTGCGAAGCGTGATCCCGCTCTCCTGGATCTTCCTACCATTGCTGAGGCCGGCGTCAAGGGCTACGAGGCGGGGGTCTGGTTCGGGCTGGCGGCGCCGGCGGGCACCCCAGCCGACGCCATCGCCAAGATTAGTGCTGAGACCATCAAGGGCACCCGGTCGCCTGATTTTGTCAAACGCATGACTGAACTTGGCTATGTGATCATGGGCGTGGGCCCCGAGCAGATGGCCGCCATGCTGAAGGCGGAACTGGAACGCTGGACGCCGGTCGTCAAAGCGTCCGGAGCTGTAGCCGAGTAAACGGCATCCGCGCAGGCGAATGTCTTTGCGGCGTTGGCCCGCCCTCGGCTGGTTTGGGCCGGAGCGCCGACTGTGCCAAAATTTTCCGATGCTTCGTCAAGCCTTCTGGTGCTGCTGCATGATCGTCGTCGCGCTCTCACTGCCTCCAACAGGCACGTTAGACGTCGACACATCGGGCTTTTGGGGGAAAATCCAGATCTCGCTTGTCTTCGCTGCGCTGACCGCGTTTGGTCTGATCGCCTATCCAAATAGCCCCAAATGGCTGGTGATCGGTCTGATAGCGATGGGTTTGCTGATTGAACTCATTCAGTCCTTTGCGCCCTGGCAATATGGCGACCCGAACGACCTGCTGGCCGTCATGACGGGAATCGTGATCGTCCGCGTGGTTTGGGTGGTCGCTTTTCGCCGCTGACGCGTCGATCTGCCTGTCGTATTAACGTAGAATCCGGGCGCGGTTTATAGATAACGTTAGTCTCGCGACGGCTTTGACCGACTTGCATCGCTCCTTATTGTTTTCCCGTGCCATCTTTGGGTGCCGCGCTCTTCTTGGCGGAGCGGGTGGTATTGCCCTAACGGGCCTGATTGTCGCCTGGCCGGCCCCTCAGGCATGGGCTCAGGCTGCCAGCGTTGCCGAATCCGCCACTGGCGTGGCTAGCGAAGCGGCAAGCGCGCGTCCGCAGGCTGGGCGTCTGTCGCGTCTGCCCAGCGGCGGGCCAGTCAGCCTGTCGCGCCTGCTTGAGGCCACCGTGTCAGTTCATCCTACCGTTCGGGCGAAGCAAGGCGAACTGCAGGCGTCCGGCTTCGATCTGGATAGCGCCAACTGGGCGCGCTTTCCATCGGTTACCAGCGAGGTACAGGCCGATGACGGTACCAGAGCCGCCGCGCTCCAGATCCAGCAACCACTTTGGAGCGGCGGGCGTATCCCCGGTCAGATCGACCTTGCGACGGCCAATCGTGAGGCAGCCTCTGCAGCGGTGATCGAGGCAGAGCAGCAGGTCATGCTGTCAGTGGGCATATCGTTTTACGAATTCATTCGCCAGCAAGCGCGAATCGAGATCGCCCGACTGAACGAGGCTGAGCATCGTCGATTGCTCGAAATGATCCAGCGACGTGTGCGTGCTGAGGTAAGTCCACAGGCTGATGAAACGCTCGCTGCGGCGCGCGCTCAACAGGCCGTCGCCGAGCGTTTGCAATTTGAGCGTGCACTTGAAACAGCCCGCGTCAGTCTGGAGCAGATCTCCGGAATCTCCCTCGCGGGTGGGCTGCGCGCGCCAGATCGATTGCCAGGGGTTCCCGGAAGCGAGTTGGAAGCGCTTGACGCGGCCTTGGATTTTTCTGCAGAGCGTCGGAGGCTGCAGGCGCTGGTCGTCGCTTCTCGCGCCCAGATCGACGTCACGCGCGCCGGAACCCGTCCCACGGTATTTGCTGCGGTCCGTCAGCAGCTGGGTCCCGTACCTTTTGGCACGGATCGCACCAGAGCGTTTGTGGGCATGGAGTTCAAACCGGGGCCTGGGCTGTCGTCGCTGACCGCGGTCCAGGCCGCTGCCTCGCGCGTTGAGGCCAGCGAGGAATCGGTCGTTGTGCACGAGCGTCAGCTTGCACAGCAGGTCCGTGCGGCATGGCTTGATCTCCAGGCGCAAACCCTTCAGCTTGAGCCTGCCCGTGCCATCGCTGGCTCCACCGATGAAGTTGTGGCGTCTTACCTCCGGCAGTATCAGGTTGGGCGTAAAACCTGGCTTGATGTGTTGAACGCGCAGCGCGAAACCACGCAGGCGCGATACACGCTCGCTGACCTTGAAGCTGGAATTCAGGCGGCACATCTTCGGCTTCTGATGTTGAGCGGTCGCGTCGACGCTCGTTCCCTTTCACGACTTGGACCCTGATGTCAGACGAAACCTCCCGCGATGACCCAACGCTGGCGCTGCTGCTGTCGCGGCTGGCCGCGTTGCAGGGACAGGCGGTTCCCGCACACCGCTTCAGCATGCTCGCAAAGACAGACGATGGGATAGAGCTCGCCGCGCTGGGTCGCGTCGAGCGGGCCCGCGAGTGTTGGCAGGCACGCTTTCCGCACTCCGAGTGTCGGGAACTTTCCCCGGCGCACGCGGTTCGGGGTGATATGCCTGCTTTGTGGGTGTCGGCCGATGGCAGCAATGCACTGTTGGTGCGCGGCTTGTTAGGGGGAGGCGCTTTCGCGGTGGAAGACGCTTCGGGCGCTGCGATGACGCTTACCGCGGAGGCCGCGCGAGACGGTGTCATCCTCCACTTGCCCATTACAGTAGCCTCGATACCCAGTGAGTCCGGCGCGCCCGCGCGCACTGCCGCTGAGTGGTTCGCATTCGCCATTCGGCGCCACCGGCGGGTGTTTTTCGAAGCTGTTTTCGCCACAGCAGTCGTCAGCATCATCGGACTGATGGCAGCGTTGTATTCAATGCAGGTCTACGACCGGGTCGTGCCGACAAAAGGTTATTCCACGCTCTGGGTGCTTACCATTGGCGTCTTGATCGCGATCGCGCTTGAACTGATTCTCAAACAGGTTCGCGCGTTGATGGTGGATCGCGCCTGCAAACTGATCGATCAAGAACTGTCGGCGATTTTCTTTGGCAAGGCGCTCGATATCCGGCTCGACGCTCGCCCGCGAACGGTTGGTACATTCGCTTCGCAAATCCGCCACTTCGAGTCGGTTCGCAACTTCATGACGTCGTCGACGCTGTTTATTCTCGCCGACGTTCCCTTCGCGCTCCTGTTTGTCGCGGTGATTGCCATGCTGGCAGGACCGGTGTCTCTGGTTCCCCTGCTGATGGTTCCCATTGCGGTTCTGGCTGGCATGGCCTTCCGCAAGCCGATCGAGCGGCACACTGCCGAGCACATGGGCGAGTCCAACCGTAAGAACGGATTGCTAATTGAAGCGGTTGATGGCATCGAGTCGGTCAAGTCTGCGGGCGGCGAGTGGAAGATGCTCGACCACTGGCGCGCGCTGACCGCAACGATCGCGCAGAGCGAACTCAGAATGCGGACGCTCACGGCGTTTTCCACCAATCTCGCGCAGACCATCCAGCAGGTCAGCTACGTACTCTTGATCGCCGCGGGTGCCTACGCTATCGCGTCAGGAAGCCTCACAATGGGGGGCTTGATCGCCTGTTCCATCGTGTCCGGTCGCGCCCTGGCGCCGATGGCGCAAATACCCGGCCTGATCGTGCAGTGGAAGCATGCCAAGGTTGCGCTGAAATCATTGGACGCGATCATGGCGATGCCAGGCGATCGCGATCCTGAAATCCGTCTTGTCGTGCCGCAGTCCTGTTCTGGGCAGGTTCGCCTTGATCAGGTTAAGTTTGCGTATGGCCGAGATCGCGCAGTCATTGATGTTCCCGAGCTGTCGGTTCGCGGCGGTGAGCGAATCGCGGTTCTCGGTGCGGTGGGGTCCGGCAAGTCAACGCTCATCAAGCTGATGTCAGGCCTGTTCAAGCCGGGGCAGGGCACGGTATTTCTCGACGGCGTGGATATGTCGCACCTTGCGCCCGAATTTGTGCGCGAGCACATCGGATACCTGCCGCAAGACGTCCGACTGTTCAACGGCACGCTTCGAGACAACCTCACGCTTGGGCTACCTTCGCCCAACGATGGCCAGATCCTTAAAGCCTGCCAGGCCACCGGGCTTGATCGGGTCATTCAGGGGCATCCCAAGGGCCTTGAGCTCGAGATTACCGAAGGTGGGCGTGGGCTGTCCGGTGGTCAACGCCAGCTGGTGGGACTTACCCGTTTGTTGCTGATGCAGCCACGATTGATGCTGCTTGACGAACCCACCGCATCCATGGACGGCGCGCTGGAAGCAACCGTGATGAAGCACCTCTTCGGGGGGATTCCCGCCGAGTCAACCATCGTAGCAGTTACCCACAAGCCAGCCCTGCTGCCCTTCGTGAGCCGACTGATTGTCCTCGACCGAGGCAAGGTCGCATTGGACGGGCCACGCGACCAGGTTCTTGCGAGGTTACAGAAAGCCAACGCCGCGGAGGCGGCAGTATGAAGATCTTCTGGTTCCTTGAATCGGGTGAGCCGGGGCGCGACCGGCGGATTCTGTCCCGCGATCTTCGGCGCTCCCGCCTCACGCTCTGGACAACTGCATTTTCACTTGCGGTTTTCGTAACCTGGGCCTACTTCGCTGAAATTGACCAGATCACCCGAGCGCCCGGACAGGTCATCGCCAGCCAGCGCTCGCAGGTCATTCAGTCGCAGGACGGCGGCATCATCGAGCAGCTGCTCGTCAAGGACGGTGACACGGTTGACCGTGGTCAGATTCTGGTTCGATTGGAACGCGCGCGCAGTGAAGCGTCGTTTCTTGAGGCGCGCGCCAAATCTGCCGGGCTGACAGCAACGGTTGCACGATTACGCGCCGAGGTGTTTGGTGGCGAACCCGCTTTTCCTCCCATGCTGTCCAACTATCCGCAGATCCGTGAAAACCAACTGGTTCTGTTTCATAAGCGCAAGGCTGCGATCGATGAAGAGGTCACAGCGCTGCAAAACCTGCTGCAGCTTGCCCAGCGCGAACTCGAAATGACGCAGCCGCTCCTGAAGACGGGCGATGTGAGCCGCACCGAAGTGTTAAGGCTCGAACGGCAGGTGGCCGAGGTGACTTCGCAGATCACCAACAAGCGCAACCGCTACTTTCAGGATGCACAGGCCGAGCTCAGTAAAGCGTTGGAAGATCTTGCCGGTATCGAGCAAACGATGGCGCAACGTATGACCCAGGTTGATCAGACCGAGCTCCGTGCGCCGCTGCATGGCGTGGTCAAGAATGTTCGAATCACCACCCGGGGAGGTGTCATTCGACCGGGAGAAGAGGTGATGCAGATCGTTCCGCTGGAAGACGATCTGTTGGTCGAAGCACGGGTGATGCCGGCAGATATTGCCTTTATCAAACCGGGGCTTTCAGCAACCGTGAAAATTGACGCCTACGATTACACAATCTATGGAGATCTACCGGGTAAGCTGACCTATATCAGCCCCGACACGCTTACGGAGGATCTACGGCAGGGCGAACAACCGTACTATCGTGTTCGTGTACGTACTGATGGTCGGCGCTTCAGTGGTCGTCCCAATGAAGATCTTGAAATTCAACCGGGCATGACCGCAACCGTTGAAATTCGTACCGGCACAAACACTGTCCTCAAGTATCTCACCAAGCCCGTCGTCAAAACGCTCTCGGAGGCGCTTCGCGAACGCTGAGTCTGGCACCAGACGAGCAACACGAATTTCAGATGAAACCCAATCGGCATATCGCATCTCAGGTATTTCGCTCCCCCTCCCCGTCGGCCTCCACCGGTACTCGTCGTCCCAGAACAAGCCGCCATGCATCGTGTATCGCACTCGTCGACGACCGCTTTACATCATGGCTCGTTTATCGTGAGTGCGACCCTGGCGCTGAGCCTGAGCTTTCTCGTCATGGGCTCGTCAGAACCTTGTCGAGGATCGCGAACGGTACCGGTCTCGATCTGAGTTTTCGCAGGGTCTATTGGTATACCGATCGCCCTGACGGACAACTGTTCGACGAACAGTTGGTTCGGTCTGCGGTTGAAGGTGAGGAAACCTGGGCATTGCTCGAGCGCGATCTGCGGCGTCTCGCCGAGTGGCAGTCCTGCGAAACAGTGCTGATTGCCTGCGATGACGAACGCCTCCTTCCAGCCATCGACGACGCGCAGCTGCGTGGATTGAGTGTCATCATGTTGGCCGATGAAGGGGTGCTCGACTTTTCATTGCTTCGCCAGGAAGACCCCGAGTGGGCATTGCTTTTGTCGCAGGCCGATCGTCGATTGACCGTTCGTCCGGAAGATCTCTCCGATCTGAAGCCACTACCCAATGGCGAGGACCGCGGAGCGGATGCCCAGTCGGCTGGGAGAGAGCACAATGCCACCATCGAAGAAGTGGTTCGCAGCTGGTGGGGTTCCCAAAGCGAGGAAAGTCGGGAAGAGCTGCGCGTTGCGCTTGCACAAAGCACCGGCATTCCTCAGGAAGTCGATCGTGAATTGCTGCTGCAGAGCCGAGAGCGATTTGTTCGTCCGCTAAGCTTTCTGGAAAAGAAACAGATGCGTTCGTGCCTGCGTGGAATCGCCGGAGGCGATTCCGCCGATTCGCAATCGTCGGCCTCGGGTTAGTCTGATCCCGCCAGAGTTGCTCAGCGTCCTGCGGTGACTGAGCCCCGAAGTCCAGCCCCAAGGATGTTGAGCGCTGGTTGCCCAGCGTCGCGTGCAACACTCACCGACAGGTCGGCAAGCTTCTGCGGGCTCGTATCGGGACCACGTGCAATCACTACGTCTGAAATCACAGCTTCCACCGTCAAGACACTGTCGCTCAAATAAGTTTGGAGAATCGCGTCGGGATTCAATCCAAGGGCGGCCAGGAACCCGGCCATATCGATACGCAGTGAGCCCGCTTGGGTCGAAATCAGATTGGCGAGCCGGTTGTTGGTATTTGACAAGGTAAGGGGCGACTCTTCTGCTGTGGCGCCAATGCGGAACGATCCGTAAAGCGTTGAGTCGTCAGGGGTGCGCACAACCAGGCCTTCCGGCGACCACTTCATGCGTACGCGATCAACGATTGCAGCAAGTCGGATATTCATGACGCCCGCAGGATCGACGCGCTCAACCCTGAATCCAAGCTGAACCACTTTTTCCGTTGTGTCCGAGAGCAGCGTCGAACCCTGCGGCTGGGTGAAGGCCAGAGACACGGCGCTGAGGGCCCCTGATAGCGCGGGCGCGGTTCCGCGCTCGAAATCCGCCACAGAGACCAGCTCTCCGGTTGCGCTGTTGGAGGTTGTGAAGAAACGCAGTTGTTCGCCCGCCACTCTCAGGTAGTCCTGCAGCGAATTGGTAAGACTGACCTCGATCGCACGGGACCCGTCTGTCTTCTCTGCAATCAGCCGGTTCGTTCCGCCGCTCAACGCGGTTCGAACCGCTGCCGCGAGCGATGCCAAAGCCAAATTGGGTTCAGTACCGAGCGCTGTGAGAATCCGCGGTCTTTGAAGGTTTGTCTGGCTGGCATCGTTAAGCGCTGCAGACACGCGCGCGATCTGGCTTAGATTAGCCGAGTCGATGGCGAGCGATACCTCGGCGCCATTTTTGCCCGAATACTGCGCCACGATGGTTCTTACCGCGTCGAATTGCAGCCCAGAGACCATGCCTGAGAGTGCCGGCGGGCCGGCCCGCATTCGGGTGAGGGCGTCTTCGGCAAGGAGGGCAAGCGGCGAATCCGGGGCGGGCTGATCGTTGGCAAGGGCCGCTTTGCCAAGGACCCCCGATCGCGCCAGTTCAGCAAAACTGTGGGTAACTTGCTGGTGAATCTGTCGTCGCAGATCAAGTGAGACCGTCAGGCCGTTTCTGGCGACTGCATCAACGATTCCGG
>Ga0194116_10000865_pt1 | contig 48348 bp, 46 predicted proteins | sample TA2MahsurfametaG_4_FD_148617 | JGI IMG/M metagenome (GOLD analysis project Ga0194116, IMG submission 148617) | Freshwater microbial communities from Lake Tanganyika, Tanzania - TA2015008 Mahale S9 surface | ecosystem: Environmental > Aquatic > Freshwater > Lake | place: Tanzania: Lake... | reverse complement strand
TTTTTTCTATTTTTTTTTTTATTATTTTTAGTTTTTTTTTTTAGATCAACTTATATTGTCAATATATTTTTTTCATTTTTACTATACTTTTTATTTGAATTTTTTTTTTTAAAAAAAGATCAAAGAATAAAATTAGTATTTATTTTCTTTTTAAGTTTTTTTTTATTATATGTTTTAAAACTTTATTTTGATGGTAATTTAAAATTTTGGTTTGACCAGAGTCTTTTTTCAACTAAAGACTTTACAGATTTTAATTCAAATGTTGTTTTAGGTTTTGAAATAAACAAATACCTATATTTATTATTAAGATTAAGTTGGCACTTATTTTACCCCAAAAATATTTTTTTTTTTACATTTTCGATGATATATTTTGTCAATATATATTATTTTTTTTTTTTACTTAAATTATCGATTTGTAAAAAAAACTCATCTCTGGAAAATACGCATTTAATAATTTTTTTCTTTGCACTAACATCAATCATTCAAGCTATTCATCTTTATGAGGTTTTTCGATTATTAAATGCCGGTGTAACTAGTTTTATAATTTTATCGATTTTTTTTTTTGATAAGAGAGTTAATTTAATTTTAAAAGGAATTTTTTTATTTATATTTATTATATTAATAATTAAACTAATTCCACAATTTCCCAGATCTGGTAATTATCATATTCCATCAAGTAATATATATAAAGAAAAAATATATTATCAGATTAATTATAATAACAATTTTTTTGGAAAAAAAAAATTAATGAGCGAATATATTATATTTTACAATCAATTAAGGGAAAGAATATGTCCATTTAATATTATAATGAATATATCAATTGCAAATGAATTATCATTCTTTTGTGAAGAAAAAAAATATATACTTAAAGTTTCTCCTTTAGCCATAGGAAACCAAAAACATACTTTGAAAGAAATAAATGAATCTAAGAAATATAATTATAATCAAAATCTTTTAGTCATAACGAGCATTGAATTAAGTGATTATAAATTCTTTTATAAAATTAAACTTCCGAAATTTTATAGATTTACAAAAAGTGATAATTACATGAGTTTCTGGCATAACGAAATTTATCTTTATAATATTATATGGCCATAAAAATTGCTTATATAGCTAAAGTTGAAGTTGATAATATAGAATACTGGTCTGGTATTCCATTTAATATTTATCATTTTTTAAAAAAGAATAATTTTGAAGTGACTTTAATTGATAAATTTCCAAAATATCCTCTTAAATTCTTAAAGCTTTATGAGGTATTTTTGAGATTTTTTAGCATAAAATATGATCCTCATAGATCAATTTTTTTATCTAAATATTATTCTAAATTAATAAATAAACAAATCTCTAATACAAATTATGATTATATTTTTACATACGATTCAACATTAATAAGTTTTTTAGATACTAAAATCCCAATAATTTTATGGACAGATCTCACTTTTGATCTTTATGAAAAAACTTATTTTAAAAAATATAACAAAATACACAAAACAACTCTTATAAATGGAAATTATTTAGAAAAACTCGCACTCAAAAAATGCAAAAAAATTATTTATTCATCTCGTTACGCCTTGATGAATGCTAAAAAGAGATACAAAATCAAAAAACATAAATTATATTCTCTTCCATTCGTAGCAGATTTGCATTTTCAAAATAAAATAAAAACAAAAAAATTAATATCTAGGTCAAAAACTATTAATTTTTTATCTATTGGAGTAGATTGGCATAGAAAAGGTATGGATAAAACAATTGAATTTATAAAGAATCTTCAAAAAATAAATAAGGATCGTATAGTAAATCTAGATATTATTGGTTGTCAAAATGTTATTAAAGAAAAAAATAATAATATTGAAATTCACGGATATTTGTCAAAAAAAAAACCTAATGATGTAAAAAAATTAAATAAATTTTATAGAAATGCACATTTTTTTATTTTGCTTAGCAGAGAGGAGGCATTTGGACTTGTCTTTTTAGAAGCGGCTTCATATGGTCTTCCAATTATTACTAATAAAGTTGGAGGAATAAGTTCAATAGTTAAAAATAATGGAATTTTCTTTAATTTGAATGACAACTTTAACATTCAATACAAAAAATTTAAAAAACTTTTAAGAAATAAAAATTATATGAAATATTCATTATATAGTCATAAACAATATCAAAAAAACAATCCAAAAAAAATATTTAAAAAATTTAAGGAAATAATTTACTAGCAGCGACTTTAGCTTATTTTAGATTTTTTATAATCTAAGATACTAAGATACTCAAAAATTTGTTGATTGCAAATATTACTTTTTTCATAAATAGGAGACTCATACCATTCAACTATTTTATTTATTGTATCATTCACACTGTAAATATTATTCCATTCAAGAACTTTTTTTGATTTACTACTATCTAGTATTAAAAACTTTGTCTCACTAAAAGTTGGAAGTTTTTTTTTTTGAATTAATATTTTAGGTTTGTTTTGTGATTTGTTTAATAATATTTTGATTAACTTGCTAACTTTAACACAGTCTTTATAACTAGGTCCAAAATTCCAAGCTAATTCTTTTTTAATATTAATTTTATTTAAATATATTTTTTTTGCTAAATTTATATACCCAATTAATGGCTCTAAAACAAATTGCCATGGTCTTACATGATCTGGATTCCTTATAATCATTTTTTTTTTTAACTTTTGAGCTAGGAAAAAATCAGGTATAATTCTATTTTTAGAAAAATCTCCACCACCGATAACGTTACCAGATCTTGCAATTGCTACTTTGAAATAATTTACAGTGCTTAAAAACGATTTGTAGTAACTTGATGTTATAATTTCGCTACACACCTTCGAACTGCCATAAGGGTCTGTAACTCCAAGTTCATCATTTTCATGAAGTTTATTTTTATTTTTTTTTTTTATTTTGTAAACTTTATCAGTTGTAACAACAATCAAAGCCCCTTTATATTTTAAATTTTTTACTACCTCCATTAAATTCAAACTACCTAAAGAATTTATTTTAAATGTATCAAATGGTCTTAAATAAGAGTCGATTACCAAAGATTGTGCTGCTAAATGAAATATTATATCAGGTTTAAAAAGCTCAATTTTTTTTTTTAAAATTTTAAAATCTCGGATATCAAAATAATAATTTTTTTTAATTTTATTTTTTAGATCAACAATTTCAAAAAGACTATTCTTTTCTGGAGGCAATGAATAGCCTACTATTGTGGAACCAAGTTGATTTAATATCATACATAACCATGAACCTTTAAAACCTGTATGACCTGTAATAAATACTTTTTTTCCTTTCCAAAAACTTATTTTTTTAATCATTCCATATTTTCCATGGAGCATTTTTTGATTTCCATAGGTTTTCTAAAGTAATTTTATCATTTAATGTATCCATAGGCTGCCAAAAATCATTGTGCTTGAACGCTTTTAATTGTTTCTTCTTGGATAATTTTTTTAAAGAATCTTCCTCCCAAATTGTTGAGTCATTAGTAATGAAAGAAAAAATTTCTTTTCTTAAAACAAAAAAACCACCGTTCTTCCAGTAACCATCGCCCTGGGGTTTTTCATTAAACTGATTGACATAATCACGCTCTAAATTAATTGCTCCAAATTTACCTTTTGGTTGAACTGCGGTAACAGTGGCAAATCTTTTATGACTTTTATGAAAATTAATTAATTTTTTTAAATTTACGTTACAAAGACCATCTCCATAAGTTAGACAAAAACTATTTCCTTTTATATATTTCTGAATTCTTTTAATTCTTCCACCAGTCATTGTTTCTAATCCAGTATCAACAATTGTGACGTTCCAAGATAATTTATTTTTTGATAAATTTTTTTTTATATTTTTTTTAAAATTAATCTCAATATCTGATTGATAATTTAAATAATTGAAAAAAAAATCTTTTAATAAATCACATTTATATCCTCCACAAATTATAAAATTATTAATTCCAAAAAATGAATAGTATTTCATTATATGCCAAATTATAGGCATGTATCCTATCTCTATCAAAGGTTTGGGTTTTAAAAAACTTTCCTCACTTATTCTTGTGCCTCTTCCTCCAGCTAAAATAACTAATTGCATAGAAATATTTTTATACTAATTTTAGCCAATTTATATAACTAAATAATGAGAAATAAAAAAATATTTTTTTCTATTGTAACCCCTACTTTAAACAGTAAAAAATTTATTAAGGAAACATTTGATAGTATTTATCAACAAAAATTTAAAAATTTTGAACATATCGTTGTTGATGGAAATTCAACAGACGGTACTAAAAAAATTTTGTTTAAACTTAAAAAAAAATTTAAATTTAAGCTAATAATTAAAAAAGATAATTCTATGTATCAGGCGCTAAGGCGGGGATTTAGGATTTGTAAAGGTGAATATTTTTACTGGTTAAATTCTGATGATTTTTTTATAAACAGTTTTTCTCTTTTAAATCTATATAATTTTTTAAAAAAAAAAAAATTCAACTGGATAAATGGCAGGACAGCTATATTATATCAGGAAAAAAATAAGTTAATTAAATCAATACCATTATTTTACCCAAGATTTATTTTACAAAATGGTTGGCATCATAAATGTGCATGGGGATTTATTCAGCAAGAAAATGTAATCTTCTCAAAAAAGCTTTATAATAAAGCTGGGGGCTTAAATTCAGAATTTAAAATGGCAGGTGATTACAATCTTTGGAAAAAATTTTCAAAATATGAGAAATTAATTCCAATAAATGTAGAAATCTCAGTTCATAGAAAATGGAAAAAACAACAATCAAATAATTTAACAACATATTATTCGGAAATAAAAAGAAAACAATGCAATTTTCTAATATTTTATCCGTTACGATTTTTAATTTCTTTTTTATATTATCCTGTAGTATTTTTTAGAAAATAAACAAATTAATTTTTCTTAAAGTATTCATAATAAGCTTTTAAACCATTAGTAGAATTTAATTTTATTTTAGGTTTCCATCCATATTTTTTCAAAATTGTATTTGATAGATTTCTTTTTGACACTCCATCTGGATAATTTTTATTAAATATAATTGTGCCATTAAATTGTGTTATTTTTTTTATTAAAATACACAAATCATTTATTTTAATTTTGTCGGGTCCACTTACGTTAATAAGAGTATGTCTAATTTTTTTTTTTAAACAAAAATATACAGCCTCAGCCAAATCATTAACATGCAAAAACTCTCTTTGAGGTTTCCCAGATCCCCAGACCTCTACTGATTTATAATAATTAACTTTTGCATAATGAAATTTTTTGATTAATGCTGGAATAACATGACTAGTTTTTAAATCAAAATTATCACCTTCTCCATACAAATTTGCTGGTATTAACGTGATATAATTTTTTTTATATTTTAAATTTATATACTCACAATATTTTGATACTAATATTTTTGCTAAAGCATAACCCTCATTGGTTGTTTCTAAAGACGACGTTAAAAAATACTTTTCTTTGATTGGTTGTAAAGTCTTCTTTGGATATACACAAGCACTTGATAGATTAATAAATTTTTTAACATTATATTTAAAGCTCGATTTAACAAGATTTAGACCAATCATTGCATTAATATAAATATATTCTTCTTTATTTCTTGAATTATCTAGAATGCCACCTACATGACCTGCTGCATTAATAACTATGTCAGGTTTTTTTTTTTTAAACCATTCCTCAACTTGCTTTTGATTGGTAAGATCTAATTCAGATCTTTTACAACTCAAGATATTAATTTTTTTTTTTTTAAGTAAATTAAAAATTGCAGAACCCACCATACCTTCTTGGCCTGATATAAAAACACGAGTCCTAACTTTCATTATTGCTTATTTTTTTATAATCTTCTTCTAACATTTCTTTTGCTAATTTTTTGATATCGTATTTCGGTTCCCATTTTAAAATTTTTCGCGCTTTTCTAGAGTCACCCAATAAGTTATTAACTTCATTTGGTCTAAAATATATTTTGTTTATAGTTAATATTACTTGATTTACTTTTAGTTTATCATACTTTTTGTCAAAACTTTTTAATACAGCTTTTTCATTTAAACCTTTTCCTATCCACTCGATTTTTAATCCTAAAATTTTACAACATAAATCAAAAAAATATTTTATTGTATAATTTTTTCCTGTTGAGATAACAAAGTCATCAGATTTTTTTTGCTGCAGGATTTTCCACATAATATGAGAATATTCTTTTGCGTGTCCCCAATCACGTTTTGAGTAAATATTACCTAATTCAATTTTTTTTAAAATACCTAAGATAATTTTTATTAAACCTATTGTTATTTTTCTAGTTACAAACGTTTCACCTCTTCTTGGTGACTCATGATTAAATAAAATACCATTACTAACAAACATTCCATATGAATCTCTATAATTTCTTGCTATCCAATATGAAAATAGTTTTGAAGTTGCATATGGGCTTCTTGGATTTAATATAGTTTTTTCACTCTGTTTAGCTTCTTGAATTAGACCAAACATTTCCGAAGTTGAGGCTTGATATATTTTTATTTTTTTTTTTATTGTTTTACATACTTCAAGAATATTTAAAAAACCAATAGCATTAACTTGCGCTGTATATTCTGGCATCTCAAAACTTACGGCTACATGACTTTGTGCAGCTAAGTTATAAATTTCATCAGGTAAAATGTTATTTAATAATTTATCTAAACTAGATCTATCTGTTAAATCGCCATAATGTAAAAAAAAAAAATTGTTGTATTTTTGATTATTATATATGTGATCAATTCTTTTTGTGTTCAATGATGATGATCTTCTTTTTATTCCATGAACAATATATTTTTTTTTTAGTAAATATTCTGCTAAATAGGAACCATCTTGACCTGTTATTCCTGTTATCAAAGCAATTTTATTTTTCATTTTAAATAGCATGTTGTATTTATTTTGTTATAAATGAAACCGAAAATTTCAATAGTAACCGCCACCTACAACTCTAAAAATACATTAATTTACACACTTAACTCAATAAGATCTCAAAGTTATAAAAATATAGAGCATATTATAGTTGATAATGAATCGAAAGATGGAACTTTGGAAATTTTAGAAACATACCATAAAACTTCTAAAAATTATACTATTAAATTAATTTCAGAAAAAGATAGAGGTATTTATGATGCTATTAATAAGGGTATTGAACATGCTAAAGGAGAATATATTTGTATACTCAATTCTGATGATATTTTTCAATCAAATAAAACAATTGAAAACATTTTAAAAAAAATAGAGTATGAAAAAAATTTAGGTATTTTTTTTTTTAATTTAGTTTATTTTTCAAACAATAATTTTAAAAAAATTAAAAGATACTATTCATCAAAAAATTTTCAAAATTGGATGATTAATATTGGAATAATTCCGCCACATCCAGCATCAATAATAAAAAAAAATATTTATGATAAATATGGTTTATACGACACATCTTTTAAAATTGCAGGAGATTTCGAATTTTTTATAAGATTATTAAAAGTTAACAAATTACCATATAAAAAATACGACGAAACTATAATAAGAATGAAGACTGGAGGAACGAGCGGTAGAAACTTTTATTCATATATAGTTACTTTAAAAGAAAATTATATTGCATTAAAAAAAAATAAAAAAACTGCAAGTTTTTTTTTACTATTACTTAAAATTCCTAATAAAATCATTCAATTCTACATTTTTAATGAAAATAATTTAAATAATAATTTTAAAATTTTTAAAGAATATTATAAAGAAAAAAATCCTTGTTTGAAAATCGTAACAGATGTAAAAAAAATCTTTAATAAAAATTTTGTTTTATCAGGTCTAAATTTAGCATTCTTAGGGTATTACTGTAATAATGAGATTAAAATTTTTAAAGAATTATATAATTGGCCAGATGGGATAGCAGCAAGGACGTTAGGAGAAAAAAAATTAAAAAAAATTCCTGGTAGAGATATTTTAAAAGGTATTCAAATTCCAAATTATATAATCCAAATTAGAGTACTGGGTATTTTGTCATTGAGATCTTTAAAATATTTACAAAATAAATTTGGTAAAAAAATAGTTCATAATAATTTACCATATAAAAGTGGAATTGAATTAATAAAATTTTTACCGAAAACTTTTTTAAAAAATGAATTAATCTTTATTACATTGCCTACACCAAAACAAGAAATTATAGCTGAATATATTGCTGAACATAATTCAAACTTTAAGATCATTTGTGCTGGCGCTGCAGTCGCTATGTTATCTGGTGAAGAAAAAGTTGTTCCAAAATTCTTAGATTTTTTTGGCCTTGAATTCATATGGAGATTAAGAATTGACACTATAAGAAGATTAAAAAGATTATTTGAAACAGCAAATTTTTTTTTAAGAGGTTATTTAAATAATAAAATTGATAAAATTAAAATTGAGAAAATCTAAAGAAAAAATTTACATTTGGGCCAGCGATACTTCGATTTATTCAGGGGAAGGTAACCTTGCAAGAAAATATATATTTTATTTACAAAAAAAATATCACACTGTTTATATTAAAAATATTTTTAAAAAGAAAAACAAATTTAAACATAAATACATTGAGCCTTTTTTTGGCATATTTGTTTTATGGATCAAATTTTTAAAGGGAAATAAAACGTGCTATGTAAATTACTTGCCTATGTGGAATTTTTTAATTTTTTTAATTATACCACCAACAACACTATTGGGTCCCATTACAGGGGGCGCACATAATGTCACAAATTCAACTTTAAATTTTTATATAAGAGCAGTTTTGTTTCCATTTTTTTATTTTATTACGAATATAATATTTTTATTTAGATTTAAAAAATTAATTTTTGCGACTGAATTATTAAAAAAAATTATATTAAAAAAATCAATAAAAAAATCGTTATTCAATTTTGTATATTTATTTTTTAAATTTCAAAGAAAAAAAAATAAAAAAAAACAAGTAATTATTTATTACAAGTCACATTTAAATAAAAATTATGAGGATATAAATAAAATTATTTACAATAAATTTTTTATTGACAATAATTATAAATTTATAGTTGTGGGTGAAAAGTTAGATCATCCTAAAGTAATAAACAAAGGTTTTATCTCAAAAAGTTCATTAGATAGAATTTTAAAAGAATCTAAATTTGCATACAGTTCAAAAGAAAATTATTTAAATCTGTTTTCTATTCAAGCAATTAATAATAACACTAAACTAATTTATAATGGCGCAATAAAAAACAAAATTAACATATTAAAAAATATGTATTTAAGAGTAAATTTTTTAGATAAGAAGGTTAAAATAAAGATTAACAACAATAGTTTAAAAAAAATAAATACTGATAAATCTAATATAAAAAACTATTTGCTCAATCTATAGGATAATTCAATATATTTTACTACTAATAAAAAAGCAACCATATCGATACCGTAAAGACTATAACTGTTTTCTGTAATACCGCGAAAGTTTATAAAGAAAAAAATTAAAATTGAGAAAAATAAAAATTTATCATTTCTAATTTCGAAAATATTAATTTTCTTAAAAAACTTAAATAAAATAAGAGTTAAATAAGATTTATAAATGAAAAATATTAACACAGTCAAAAATCCTCCACATAAGAATAAATAAATTAAAATGTTAGACGCACTAGTATCTAGCTTGTTTCGGTCGGTTTGAGGTCCTAAACCAAAAAAAAAATTTTGTTTTATAATTTTTAATGAACTTTTCCAGATTTCTAATCTTCCAGATGTGTTTGATGGAAACTTCCATCTTTCTGCAGACTTGATTTGTTTTTCTATATATTCTTTAAATTCTTTATATTCTTTATATTCTTTATATTCTTCATATTCTTTTATTTTATGTTTTGAAATCTCTCGTTCAAGAAAATAAGAATTAATAAGATTTTTTTTGATGTTAATTTCAACTTTATAAATTAGATAAGGTAAAATAAAAATTATAGAAAAAATAAATATTTGTTTGATATTTTTTTTTTTAATTACTAAATATAAAAATAGAAAACTTGTTATTATATAAAAATATAGTGAACTTCTATTTTGTATTTTCCATAGAATTAGGCCAATAAATACTAATAATAATAAAATTAAGATATAAATAATTTTAAATCTGTAATTTTTTATTTTAAATTTACAAAAAAAAACGAATGGTAATAAAAAAAAAAATATGATAATCAGAAATCTTGCATAACCACTGCTTCTTGGTACAGGCTGATTTATAAAAAAAGTGTCTATAGCCATATGTTTGGAAGCATAAAGTGTATTAGTTATTTGATTTAAGGTTTGATAATTTTCGAAAATTTCTACTATAATAAAATAACTTATTGTTGCAGATACAATAAAAATTAAAGAAACAAAAACGAGGATTATTTTTTTTATATCCAATAGTTGATTGCAATAATACTCAAGAAATAGAACCAAACTGATAGCGCAAATTAACCAGTATAAATCATAAATTTTTCGTTGATCATTTATTAAAAAACCAATTATTTGAGATAAAATTAATATTATAAATATTAACGAACTTTCACTTAAATTAATTTTTTTAAAAAAAAAAAAAACTAATAAAAAAACTGAAATAACCAAAGGAGATATACTGCGTAAAAAATTAAGTATTGTAATGAGTTCTGTATTATTAGGTATGAATAAAGGACTATTAATAGAAGAAATTAAGTAAATGAACATAAATATTCCCATAGTTTTTTTGTGAAATAAATTTGTCATTTAAAAAAGTAATAATGTTTATTTAAATTTAAAAAATTCATTTCTGAGATTTGAAATATTTTAGTTTCAGTTAATTTATCTTTAATAGAATTAAAATATTTAAAATTATCAATTTTTTCAAAACTACTTTGAAAAGATAATAAAAAATTTTCTGAAATGAAAAATAGTGATGATAGTTTTTTCCTCAATTTAATAGGCATCTCTGATAAAGCCCAATTTGAAATAAGAAATTTTTTGTTGCTTCTAAATCTTTTAATCAAAATATTCAATTTATTTAAATTTGAAACTAAAATTATTTTGAAATTTTCATTATCAAAGCCAACATCATAATTTAAATTTTTAAGATAATAATATTGTAACAAAGTAACCTCCGGAGTGTCGAAAATAATATATTTTTTTAGGGGAGAGTATTTATTGATTAAATTAGCCATACATCCATAACCTCCTCCAATTTCAATAAAAATGTCTGCTTTTAATGGCTTGAAGCAAGTGTAACTGAACAAATGTATATATGTCTAATTTTGTTACCACTAGTCGATTTATTCAAAAAAAAGGGTAAAGGGTTACCAATACTTTCTTCTTTTAGAAATTTTACGAATTTATTATTTTTTAAAATTTTCAACAAAAAAAAAATTAGATAAAATCTGTTATTAACAAAAAACATCTTTTGTATAAATGAACATCTTAAGAAATTATCTAGCTTGAAATTTGTTATTAATCTTAAAACATTATTACTAAATATAGTGTGCGTTTTAAGTTTATTTAAATTGTTATTTAAGATTTTTTTTGCCTTTTCTTTTAAAAAGACTTGAAGTTCTAACTTTTTTTTACTTTTTTTTTCTTTAAATAAATTATTTGGAAAACTTAAAAAAGTATAAATTTTCCGTATAATCGGTCTTATCATAATTGTTTTATTTTTTTTATTAATCTATAAATATTTTTTTTTATATCGTGCATTTCAATATATTTATGACTAATTTTATTTGCTTCTAAAAAATATTTTTCTTTATTTTTTATGAGATCAATTATTTTTTTTACTATTGCAGAATTAGTATTTGCAATGATTGGTAATTTGTTACTAACTTTTTTTATGCCACTAAATCCAATTTTTGTAGTAATCACAGGAACACCATAACAAAGAGATTCGATTATCTTAACTTTACTACCGTAATTTTCATTTGAAGGCACAACTAAACCAGCAGATTTTTTAATATACTGAATATATTTAAACTTTGATGGTTTTTTTACTTTCAACCAATTTCTTGAGTATTTTAATTTTTTATTGCCAAAAATATATAAATTAATATTTATTCCTAAAATTCTAACAGCAGGTATTATGTAATTTATTAGTTGTTCGATTGAATAAGAATTTGGTTTATATTTTTCAGAACCTGAAAAAAAAATATAATTTTTGGTGTTTTTATTCTTTTCTATGACTTTAATAAAATCAATTGTATTATAAAATAAAAAAGTTTTTTTAGAATAATACTCAGTAAACTTTCTTCTTTCTAGATTTGATACTGCAGTTGATAAATTTGAGAAGTGTAAAACTTTTTTTTCAAAGAATTTAGTAAGTAAAGTTATAAAAAAATTACTATTTTTTTTTCTTATTTCATATTCGACACTATGTGTCTTATATATAATTTTAATTTTTTTTAAAAAAATTCGTACAAAAAAAATTAAAAAAAAAGAATAACCTACCCAACTTGCTCCTTCGATTATTAAATAATTTTTTTCGACATTTAAATATTTTTTAATTAAAAATAAAACCTTACAAATTGCTAATAATTTTCCAAAATTACTTGGTGAGTAAGATATATTTATAACATTAGAAGAACTTTTTTTTTTATTTGATAATTGAAAATATTTTTTTTCATATGGCCAATATTTATAAAGACTACTACAAACAACCGATGAGCCAAAATTTACGGGAAATACTTCAAAAAAAGATACAAAAGCAAATTTTGCATTATTCATAAAATGCTATATTCCATAACTATAGTTAAATTTATGAAAATTCCTAATGACATGGAACGATAAAATCAAATCTTTCAATTACTATATTTTCATTTTACTACCATTAGCTTTAATCTTTAGTAATGTCGTAGCAAATTTTATAGTTTTTTATATTTCTTTAATTGGTTTTTATGAAACTATTAAAGGAAGAACTTATCAATTTTTTAAAAATAATTTTACCAAAATTTTTTTATTATTTTGCCTATTCATCATATTAAACTCATTAATTCTTAATTCTGGCTCTTTATCTCTGAAATCATCTATTTTATTTATAAGATATTTATTTTTTATATTAGGGATTTGTTCATTAATAAATAATAACAAGGTAAATTTTTTTAATTTTTTTAAATTTTATATAATTATCTTAATATTACTCTTTATTGACGCAAATTTTCAGTTTTTTAACGAGGGTAAAAATATGTTTGGGCATAATAGTTATCTTATCCAACATAATAGGATATCAAGTTTTTTTTATGATGAACTCATTCTTGGAAGTTATGTTGAAAAATTCTCAATAATTTCTATATGCTATTTAACTATTTTTAAAAGCAAAACTTCTAAAAAATTAGTTTTTTTTATACTTTTTATTACTTTAGAAATTTGTTTAGTTTCTGGTGAAAGACAAGCTTTTTTTTCCTTTCTATTATTTACATTTTTTTATATTTTTTTTATTTTTAATATTAATAATATTAATAAGATTTTTTTAACGACAATAATTATAAGCACGTTGTCGACTCTTATTTTTTTAAACACAAATTTAAAAGGTAGAATAATTTTAGAAACCAGTCAGTCAATTCGAGCAACAGAATATACTTATTTTTCAATCGGTCATTATCAACATTTAAAAAATGCTATTGAACTATTTAAAGAAAAACCATTTTCTGGTCATGGATCAAATACCTTTAGATTAAATTGTAAAAGAATAGATCATAAATTTAATATTCATGGATGCTCAACGCACCCGCATAATATTATTGCACAATTTCTCGCAGAGAAGGGCCTGATAGGACTAACCTTTTTACTAGCATTTTTTTTTTCTCTTTTATATGCTGTGGTAATAAATTTAAAAAAAAAAAATTTAGTAAAAGAGAAAATTTTAGTACTTTTTTCTATTCTAATATTTTTTAATCCTTTCTTTCCATCTGCTAACTTTTATAATAGCTGGGTAAATAATATTATATCTATAATTTTTGTTTTTTTATTAATAAAAAAAAGGGAAACCAATGTTTGAAGATTTATTTTTTATAATATTTGCTATTTTGATAAATTTTTATTTAATACTTAAATTTAATAAAATTAATTTATTTAAACTTAATATTGACTATCCAGACTATAATAGAAAAATACACACAAAACCAGTCGCTTTAGCTGGAGGTTTAATAATTATAATTAATATTTTTTTTTTATACATTTATTTAATTCTTTTTAAAAAACAGACTGTTGATTTTAGTTTTTTTTTTGGTTGCTTGATGATTTTTACTTTTGGCTTTTTAGACGACAAACATAAATTATCTTACAACAGCAAATTTATATTTTTATCTTTAATTTTTGGTATTTCTTTCTTTTTAGATAAAAATTTAAGAGTATCGGAATTATATATTGAAAGTATAGATAAAACGATAAATATTAATAATTTTTCTTTTTTTTTTACAATATTTTGTTTCCTTCTGCTTTCAAATGCCCTGAATATGTTTGATGGAATAAACTGCCAGTGTATTACTTTTAGTATTATTTTATTTTCGTATCTTCTAACCTTACAAAATCAATTATTAATTATTTCTTTAGTTTTAGTTTTAATATTTACATTATATTTAAACTCAAAAAATTTAATTTTTCTTGGAAACTCAGGGTCATACTTATTATCTTATATAATATCACATCAAATTATATATTTTTATAACTCAAAATTCATTAGAAGCATCGAAGAAATATTTATATTATTAATGGTTCCTGGAGTTGACATGTTAAGAGTATTTTTTAAAAGGCTTTATGATAAAAAAAATCCTTTTAAACCTGATAAAATACATTTACATCATTTTTTGTTAGACCGATATGGTTACAAATTATCAATTAGTATAATTTTTTTTATATTAATTTTCAATTATTTAACACTTTATATAAATTTAAATAAAATAATTATAATATTTTCCTACGGAGTCTTTTATATAATTTTAATTACTTTTTTAAATTTAAAAAAAAAAATCAATAACTAAATATAAAAAAAAAGTTATTATATGTTCTATTATTAATAATTTTTTTAAAATCTTTATTATTTAGGTAAACTAAAGTTTGATCTTCTTTTAGTACAAAGGACTTATAATTTCTTTCTGTAAGAAATTTATATACTTCATCAAAGCTTACATTGTATTTTTTTTCTATTTCAATAAGAAATATTGGTTTATTTTTTTTTAAAAAATTATTCATGCCTTGTAACACTTCTAACTCATGACCTTCCACGTCAATCTTTATAAAATCAATATCTTCGCTGGAATAAATATTAAAAAATAGATGATCAAATTTTCTTAGTTTAATTTTTACTTTTTTTTTATTTTGAAAATTATTTATGTTTTTATAATTTAATGTTGATAAAGCATAATCAAAATCATTATTAATTTTAGGTATATATATATATGCAAACTTATTTTTATTACTTAAAGCATAATTATAGATTTTGACATTATCTTTTATAAGATGTTTTAGATAACTAATATTTTCCTTTAAAGGTTCAAAACTTAATACCTTTTGAGAATTTTTTTGCAATTCAATAGTATAAGTACCTACATTCGCTCCGATATCTATACTTGTATTAAACTTAAAATCTCTAAGAAATAAAATTTCTTTCTCTTGTTTAATAAAATATGGAAATAAATATCTTCTATAAAAGAAATAAATATATTTGTTGTTTTTTAAAATGCTTTTAATCATATTATTTAATTTTTTTTATAAGAAATTTTTTCAATTTCTTTGAAAATTCTATTTTCAAAAACCAATTCTTTTTTTAAACTTTTTTTATATTTTGATATATTTTTTTTGACTTGAAAAATTTTATGATCTAAATCTTTTGAATAAAAAAATTTATAAAGCTGATTAAATTTATTTTTACCATAAAATATTTTAAAACCTAATTTATGAGTTTGACAAATTTCGTTAATTAAACCTTTATCATAAAAAATTACTGGTTTTAAGTTATCTATAGATAATTGAAGTACTCCACTAGAGCCATCTGAGCCTCCTTCGTAACTTAACCAAACTAAGTCAGTTTTTTGAAATAATTTTTTTTCTTCGTTAAAATTTATAAAATAATCCTTAATTATTAATCTTTTCCTTGCAATTATATCAACATATTCTGAATTATTTATTATTTTTTTGCTTTCATTATCAAATCTTCCAGCAATAATAAGTTTGAATTTATTGATTAATTTACTTTCTATTAAAAAATCAATTAATAATTTAAAGTTTTTTCTTATTGAAATTGATCCATAAATTAGAATTTTTTTTTTTTTTTTATATTCTTCTTTTATAGTGTTAATATTTTTTGTTTTATAAAATGCTTCGTCAATCTTAATTATCTTATTAGATATAATTTTTTTTACATTCAAATATTTTATGAATAAAGGATCAATAATAAAAATTTTATTTACATATTTTTTTCTTAAAAATAATTTAAAAAAGAAAAATTTAATACTGTCTAAATAATTTTTTTTTCTTAAATTAAAATAATATTGGTGAAATTTTATATTTAATAATAATCCAAAAACCTTAATTTTAAAATCAAAAAAAAAAAAAATTGATAATATAAAAATAAATGGATCAAGGTGATTAAAATAGACTAAATCAATCTTTTCTTTTTTAATTAAATTAATTACAGTCTTATAAATTAAACATAAATTTCTTAAATGAAAAAAAAATACGGAAATATTTCCCTTATTTTTTATATCTTCATAAATTGAAATGGTTATAATTTTAATTTTATTTTTTAAATCTTTTATACTTTGAAATTCTTCACTTTGGGATGCTTTAATGGATGTTAAAAAAAAAACTTTATTTTTTTTAGCAAATTTTTTTATTAATTTATTTGCATACAACGAAATATGATGTCCTTTATATAAAGTTTCAATAAAAAGGATTTTCATGAGTTTGCTTTTCTACAGTAATTATTTATTAAAAAAATATATGAAAATTTAAATATATCAAATCGCAAATAGTAGAAATTTTTAGTAAAACTATGAATTTAGTTTTTAATATATTTGTATTTTTTTTTTTAATATAAAATTATAATTTAACAGATACGTTTAAATACCTATATATAAATTATACTTAACTAAGTTTTTATCAATTTTAAATAACTAGAGTTATGATAAAAGAATTTTATTTATCTATAAATTATATATCAGTAATTAAAATTCTATTATAAGTAAGATTTTCTTGGATTTCTATAAAATGTTAAATAAAAATTTTTTAACTTTAAAAAAAATAATAAATTATTTTATTTTACAACCTATAAAAAAAATTTTAATTCGACTTCTTTTAACTCAGCGACGTAATAGTTATTGTTTTTTATTCAATATATATAGTTCTTTATTAAGAAGTAATGTGAAAATATATTTTAAAAATAATTTTTATTATATTAAAAATTTTCATATTAGATTTTCTGAAGAAAAAATTGGAGAGCTCTCATATCTGAGAGGTATAGATAATAGAATTGCACATTTAAGAAATTCATACTTAATTTCTGAATTAAATTTTCAAGATGAGGATGTAATAATTGATTGTGGTGCGCAGAATGGTGACTTTTATTTATGTTTTAACCAAAAGATTAAATATTATGGAATAGAGCCATCCCCAAAAATTTTTTCTAATTTACAGTATAATGTAAAAAATCAAAATCTTATAAATAAAGCTTTATGGTCTTTTAAAGGAAATGTTAATTTTTATCTTAAAGATGATTATAGTGACAGTTCAATAATAGAGATTAAAGACTATGAAAAAATAATTACAATTCAAACAATTTCATTAGATGAACTTATAGATGAAATAAATAATAAAATTATAGAAATCAGAAAAAGAAAAATAAAACTTATAAAAATCGATGCAGAGGGAGGTGAGCCAGAGATTTTATTCGGACTGTGCAAAAATTTAGTAAATGTACAATACATTACTATTGATTGTGGTTTTGAAAGGGGGGCTGAAAAGAAAAGTACACTACCAGAATGTGTAAATTATCTTCTAAAAAATAATTTTCATATAGTTAATTTTACTTTACCTAGGTGTGTTATTTTATTCAAAAATAACAATTATGAATCCAATAAAATTTTGAAAAATAATTAATTTTTTTTCACGTAAAACAAAATGAAAAATATTTTTAGAACTTTAATAAAAAAAAATAAATTACATTTATTTTATATTAAGAAAAAGATTTATAACACTAATATAAAAAAAACATTTCATTATTCAGAAAGTTTCTCATATCAATGGAATAAATATAGAAAAACACAATTAGATAGTTATAATAAAACAACATTAAGTTATAATAGATTCAAAAATACGGGCTGGAATTTACAAAAATTAAAAAATAAAAGAGTATTAGAAGTTGGAAGCGGTGCTGGTCGATTTACTGAAATTCTTCAGAAAGCAGACTCATACCTTTTTACTATCGATGGCAGTTCTTCAATTCATGTGAACTTTGATAATAATAATAAAAACAATAAAAAAACTTTTTTTATTCAGAATAATATTGAAAATAATATTTTTAAAAACAATGTATTTGATTATGTATTTTGCTATGGAGTAATTCAGCATACCAAAGATCCATTTAAAACTTTGGACATTCTAATAAGTAAGTTAAAAATTAGTGGAAAACTGTCAGTAGATTTTTATCGTAAGTTTAAATATCCAACTTGGTACACGACCCCTAAGTACTTGTGGAGGCCAATAACAAAAAGAGTTAAAATTGAAATTTTATATCAAATAATAAAATTCTATATTCCTATCTATTTGCCAATTGATACATTTTTAAAGAAACTATTTAAAAAATATTCAACGGTGATATGCGGTTTAATTCCAATCCCATGTTATAATTACTATAATACCTCTCTTTCAAATAAATTAAAAATTGAGTGGGCAATATTAGATACTTTTGATGCACTTACTCCTAAATATGATTATCCGGTAACTAAAAAGCAAATAGAGAGACATCTTAAAAAATTCAAAAATATTGATTACACATTGCACTATGGAAGTAATGGAATAGTTTTAAATCTTATTAAATTAAGTAAATAGTAAAAAATTAAAATTATTTCTTAATATTTCTACCTTCATTAAAAATAATTTTTTCATAAAATTTTATATAGGCGGAAGATGTGACTTTTTCTGAATAATTTTTAATGCAAAATAATCTCGAATTTTTTTTTAAAATTTCTTTATTTTGACTAGTAGTGCACCATTTAATACCATCGGATAGATGTTTTGAGTCCTTGTTACGAGCTAACCATCCTGTTTTTTTATGTCTAACAAAATCTTTGAAACCTGAATTATTAAACGCTACAACCGGTACACTGCATGAGTTTGCCTCAAATAAAATATTAGGGGAATTATCCATTAAAGAAGGAATTACAACAACATCGGACACAGAATAAATTTTTCTTAAAAAAAATTTATTACTAATATCTCCCAAATATTTCACATTAATATTATGATGAATTTTTTTTAAAAAATTCTTATTAATTATTTTACCAAACAAAAGTAACACATAATCAAAATTTAAGTATAATAACGAATTTGATAAATATGAGAAACCTTTTCTTGGATCATCAATTACAGATGCTCCATAGGTTATCACAATCTTATTTTTAATTTTAAATCTTATTTTGATTTCTTTTTTTTTTTGAGCTTTCCAAAAAAAAGTATCAATAGTATTAGGGATAATAATTGAACTACTTTTTTTTTTTAAGAAACTTTTATTCAATTTTAATTGAATCCAAGAACTAGGCGAAACAAAAAAAAATTTTTTATTCCAAAATTTATTTTTCAAATATAAAATATATTTATCAATATTAAAAAATTCTCTTAAATTAAAATTTATTTTATTTTTATAGATATTTTTATTTACATAATGTTCGGATGCGCACATTGGCCACATATCTGAAAGTCTCCAAACAATTGGTTTTTTTATTAATCCAATTTCTTTAATAGATAACATATTCGATCCGACCCAGTGTAGTTGAACAATATCTGGATTAATTTTGTTTATAATTTTTAAAGAACCGGTTGGAAGCAGATTATATGAATGAAAGGTATTTGATCTTCTATGAAAGATTTTTTTTATAACATTCTCAAAAATTTTTAAAAATAAGTATAATAATTGATTATTTGTTATAATTTTTTTATCTTTGAAATTTTTATCAATAACATAAAGATAAACATCAATTTTCTTTTTAAGACATCTATATATTCTATGAGTAGCTATAGCTGCGCCACCGTTTTTATCAGAATAATTTATAATTAATAATTTCATTATAGTTATTTATTGAGATACCATAATTGAAACATTAAAAGCGCCCATAATTTAGTTGCAATTTTTGTATTTTTTTTATTTTTTTTTAATTCACTTAATAAAGGGTTAATGTAATTAATTAAAATATTTTTATTAAAAATATTTTGTTTTAAAACTTCCTCTACAGAAAATAATTTTTTTATTTCTTTATAAAAAAAATTGTTAATCCAACGAGAAATAGGTAATACAAATCCCTGTTTAGGTCTTTCTGAGAATTCTTTAGAGAAATATTTTTTACTTATATTTCTTAATAAATACTTTGTATTAAATGTTTTTGTTCTTATATGTGCTGGAATATTTAAAACAAATTCGACCAGATCATTTTCCAAAAAACATGGCCTAGCCTCCATTGAATGAGCCATTGAGAATCTATCTGTCATTTGCAAAAACTCATCTTGAAGTTGTCCTTCTAAATCAATTAGGCAAGTTTTATCTATAGGGTTACTTGTAAAATTATTTATGTATTTATTATAAATTAATTTTTCTATCTTATTTTCAAAAAAAATATCAGCATTTAAAATTTCTTTTTTTTCTGCTTGGGTAAAATAGTTATTTCTATTAAAATAAAATTTATTAAAAAAATAAGAAATATTGTCTAATTTTAAAAAAGAAATTTTATCTAAATATATCCATTTGCCATAATTGCCGAAAAGTTCATCTGCTCCTGTTCCGGTCAATATCACTTTGAAATTCTTTGATGCATATTTGTAAATAAACCATGATGGCAAACCTCCACCATATGGTTCATCTAAAGAGTAAATCATTGCTGGGATTTCATTTATTAACTGACTTGTGTTTATTTTAATTTCGTGGTGATTTGTTTGACATAACTTTGCTGTCTCTGCCGCCACATCTAGCTCGTCATCGATATCTTTTTCATCAAATCCTAGAGTAAATGTATTAACTTTATAGCTATTTTTTGAAATTATTTTAGTTATTATTGATGAATCCAGCCCTCCTGATAACGAACAAGAAATAGGTACGTCAGATATTTTCCATTTTTTTACCGCGTCATCAATTTTATAAATTAATAAGTCTTCTATCTCTCTAATATTAATTTTGTCATTAAAATTTTTACTAAAAGAAAAATTAAACCACTTTGATATTTTCAAATCATTATTTAAACAATCGTATTGTAATAATGTTCCTGATGGTAATTTTTTTATACTATTGTATATTGTTTTATTATTAGCAATATACATTAGACTTAAATAATCACAAATACTTTCATTATCTAAATCAAAATTTATATCTGGCATTTTTTTTAATGCTTTAATTTCAGAAGCAAAGTAAAAATTATTTTTACTTTTTGAATAAAAAAGAGGTTTAATTCCAAATCTATCTCTTGCTAAATAAATTTTTTTTTTAAATGAATCATAAAATACAAAAGCAAACATTCCATTTAAATATTGTAAATTATTTAATCCATTCATATGAATTAAATAATTAAACAATACTTCTGTGTCAGAATTTTTTGACAAAAAATTAATATTTTTTTCTTTTATTAGTTTTTTTTTAATTTCATTTGCGTTAATAATTTCTCCATTAAAAATTAAGGAATATCTTCCGTCGCTAGAGATAAATGGCTGGTCTCCTGAAAAAATATCCATAATTGATAAACGATTTATACCCATTGAAAATGGAATAGAATTATCTAAATAAGTAGATGATTTATCGGGACCTCTATGAAGTAAAATATTATTCATTTTTTTCGATAAATTATGAACCTCATTAACGCTGGAATTTTTTTTAAATACTCCAGATATGCTGCACATTTTATTTAATTTTTTAACAAGTTAATAAATTTTAAATCTAAGGTTCTTGAATTTTTGTTTCTTAAATAATTTCCGAGTAAAGAAAATTTTTCACTCAGAGAATGATTTTTTAATCTTTTCATTAAAATAAAAAATATTCTATGTTTTTCTTTATTTTGAGTATTTTGAAAAATAGTCAAATTTTTTTTAATTTTGAAAAAACTATTTTTAAAACTAAGCGCATTATAAAACAAATATAAAAAAAACCTCGAGGCCTGAACGGCATTTTTTTTTTGAATAAACATTGGATCAGAACTTTTCTTTATCAAAAATTCTCTATATTGCTGAATATTATTAGGTTTCAAAACATAATTTTTGTTTAGGTCTGATAATATATTATCTGATATTAATATTGGCTTTATTCCGTAGCATGATGCCTCTATACTTGACGTTCCAGAAAAAGTTACGCATTTTTTCATTTCACTAAAAACTTTAAGATTAGAGTGATATTTATTATCAATTCTAATGTTCTTTGGAAAAGAACCTTTAAAATATTTCCTCTCAATATTTTTTAATATAGCTAGAGAATTTTCACCCCAAATTTTAGAGTTTGGGTGAATTCTCAAAGACCAAATTTCGTCACTGTCCTTTATTATTTTTATTGTTTCGATAATCCAATGATAATAATCGAAAAAAATTCTATTTTTGTCTATTCTTGCAAATGGCGAGTCCTTAAATACATGTAAAAAAATAATATTATTTTGTAGATTAAATTTTAAATTACTTTTTATTTTTGAGGCTGCTGAAAAATCTATATCTTTTAATTTTCCTGAAGTTCTTAAATTCCAGAATCTATTCACTAAATAATTACTAATTTTTTTTTTTAATTTTTTGAATAAATTGCTTTTTACATACGTCCATTCTACATCTCTTTTTTTTTTATGCCTAAAATAAGCAAAATTTGCTTGAGAAAAAACTTTTATATTTTGTTTTTTAAATTCTTCTAAAGCAATTCTGTAATGATAAACCGAATGCCCTAAAAAAACTGATTTAATAGGATATTTATTTATTAATGTTCTTATATAAATACCATAATAAATTAATTTTAATAATTTATTTAGCTTATTAAATAAATTTGGTTTCAATTCATTATCGTTAATATTTCTTATGCAGCTATCCCAATAAGCATGCGTGAAAAAAGATATATAATTTTTTTTGTCATTATAAGAAAAAAAAAATAATAATTTTAAATAAAAAAAAAAATTTTTTGCTAAATCATATGCTAAAGGTACGAGAAAATTTAGTTTTAATTTATAAGAATCTGTTAATATTATATTTGAAAAATTCGGATTTTGAAATTTAATTTTATTTTTTTTTATATAATCTTGAAAAGTTTTAATTTCTGAACTTTCAATAATAATTTCCTCTTTATTTTTATAACCCTTTAGTATAGCAAATAAAGTACTAAAAGTTATGGGATCTATTCCTCCTCCTATATAGATATATTTTTTATTTTTCACGTTTTTAACCCACAAGAAATTTAGAAACTTATTTTTTTTTGAACTTTAATATTTTTAATTTTAGATAGTCTTTTGGCAATTTTTAAGCCTGCTGTTCCATTACCGTAAATTTTGCTACTTTTAAATTTCTTTTTTTTATACTGTAATATTATAGATCTATAAATATCTTCAGTTCTGTTTTTGCAATCAATAACATTGGGACCTCTTTCTCTTCCATCTTGACGTGTACCAATATTTACAACTGGAGTACCGATAAAAGCTCCTTCTCTTATGCCGCTGGATGAATTACCAACTAAACAAGAAGTTTTTTGCATTAACTTCATATAGTCTTCAACCGCTAAATTTTTAAAAAAATGACACTTAATTTTTATTTGTCCTTCTCTCCATTTTCTTATAGCTAGTGAAATTTTTCCCGAACCAGCATCGGCATTAGGCCACAAAAATATAGTTTGAATACCAACTTTTTCTACAGCCTTAAGAGTATTTAAAAAATGTTTCTCAGCCTCTTCATATTCTGTTGTAACAGGATGTTGAGAAACTAGCAAAAAGGGTTTTTTTAGATCAAGATAATCTCCTACGCCCTCTTTAAATATTCTATTATTAATCTCTAATAAATTATTTTTTTTTAAAATATCTACAGCCAAATCTATTCTTGGACAGCCTACTTGAAATATACATTTTTTATTTTCACCAAGTTTATGAATTCTATTTGCAGAATCTTTACTAGCTGGAAAATGTATATTGGCAAATTTAGTTATAGCATGTCTGATACTCTCATCTATTGTACCGCTAATCTCTCCGCCCATAGTGTGTGCTAATGGAATATTCATATATGCGCTTGCAATAGTTGTTGCCATAGTTTCAAATCTGTCACCAACAGTTAAAACAATATCTGGCTTTAATTCATCCATAATAGAAGTTAATTCTATTAATCCTAATCCTGTTGATTTAGCCATTGTCAAAGGGTTCTCTCCTTCAATTAAAAAAAATATTTTTTTATAGATTTTAAACCCATCTTTTTTTATGATTGACTGCAAATCACCATACTTTGAAATAACTGCTGAAGCACCTATTACAATATATAATTTCAAATTTTTTGTTCTTTTAATGTGGTATAGTGCTGATTTTATACTAGCATAATTAGCTCTAGATCCTAAAAAAACAAAAATTTTTTTCATTTACTACTTCACTAATTTTTTTGTAAGAAATTCATTTTTGTAACAATTCTTGGTCAGCTTTTTTCTAATGAAAAATTTATAATCTGATGGACTTACTCCGTTACCTGGTTTTTTAAAAGCCAAATCTTCAAATTTAATTCTGTGGTTTTTTTTTAAATCTTTAGAGAAACAGATACTTTTTTGAAAAATATATCTCATTTTTTTTAAATCGTGACTGATTATTTTATCTACTTTAGTCTCATATATTTTCTTTGCTTCTCTTATTGCTTGACAATAATTAGAAAATTCAGCTGGTTCCATGGCATACTTTGCATCGCTACCATACATTTTTTTTGATAATGTAAAGTGTTTTTCAATAACATCTACTCCGCAAAAGACTGAACCAATCGCTGCAGTTGAGCTTAAAGTATGATCAGAAAAACCAACATAATTAAATTTATTCTTCATTTTTTTTATAATATTTAAACCTACTCTTTCAGCTTCACATGGATAACGTGAGGTACACTGCATTACGATAACTTTATTTTTCTTATTTTTAATAACGCTATAAGCATTTTGTATTTCCTTCCAAGAACTCATACCGCTTGATAAAAAAACAGTTTTATTTGTTTTTTTAATTCTTTCTAAAAGAGGTAAATTTGTTACTTCACCAGAAGCAACTTTATAAAATTTTACACCAATTTTTTCTAACAATTCAACTGCTGCAATTGAAAATGGTGATGAAAAAAATTGAATGCCAACTTTTTTTGAAAAAAAAAACAGTTCTTTTATTTGCTCATAATTAAAAGCTGTTCTTTTAAAATAATTATACCGGGATTCCGAGTTAAAATATTTAGGAGACGGAGCATTAATTAAGGTTTCTTCATCAGCTATGTGTGTCTGAATTTTAACAGCATCAGCTCCACATCTTGCAGCCTCTGTAATTAAATTTTTTGCTTGCCCCAATGATCCGTCATGAACTGACCCAATTTCTGCAATAATTGAAACCTTATTTTTATTTATCATAAGTTCCAAAAATTAAAATTTAAGTATTTTTTTTTATTTATTTTAAAAAAATAATCTAAGTCAAAAATTGTACCATTTTTTACTAAATTTTTTTCATAAAAATCATTACTATATTTTGTAAATAAATCATGTCCAGCACCTAAAATTATAGCATCAAACCTAGACATTTTTTTTTTTGAAAAAGTTTCTATTTTTTTATATTTTGAAAGTTCAGAATTTTCTGGAAAATTAACTAAAGGATCATGTAAAAAAATTTTGTAATTATTTTTTTTTAAAATTCCAGCTAATTCAATAATCTTACTATTTCTAATATCATCACAATTTTTTTTAAAAGCTATGCCCATAATTAAAATTCTGGAATTAGATTTTGATAAAATTTTTTTAATATTTCTATAAACGTACATTGTCATGCCATCATTGATTTTTCTTCCACTATCAATTAAGATAGGAATATGTCCAATTTTTTTTGATAAATATGATAAATAGTATGGATCAACTCCAATACAATGACCTCCGACTAGCCCGGGTCGAAATCTTAAAAAATTCCATTTAGTTTCTGAGGCTTCAAGAACTTCTTTTGTATTAATATTAAGTTTACTACATATTAATGATAACTCATTAATTAAAGCAATATTTATATCTCTTTGAACATTTTCAATTATTTTTGCCGTTTCAGCAACCAGAATGCTTGGAGCAATAAAAATCTTAGGCTTGATTATTTTTTGATACAATTTTGCAATAAAAATTGCAATGTAATAATTTCTGGCACTAACAACTTTATTTACATTTATTAATGTATTTTTATTATCACCTGGGTTTATTCTTTCTGGACTATAAGCAATATGAAAATCAATCCCCTCTTTTAAGCCAGATTTTTTTTCTATAATGGGTAAACAAATATTTTCAGTAGTTCCTGGATAAACAGTTGATTCATAGATAATAATCGTATTCTTTTTAATATTTTCTCCAATAACTTTGCTTGCATTTTTTAAAATGGATATATCAGGTTTTTTGAATTTATTTATAGGAGTTGGCAAACATACTATTATTATATCAGCAAGATTAATTTTTTTTTTATCTGTAGTAATAATATTATCTTTAAAAATTAAATTATATTTTTTTTTTATTTTTTTTAATTTTGCTTCATTAATATCAAGGCCTATCATTTTATAAAATTTGGAAAATTCTACTAATAAAGGCAAACCTATGTAACCAAGTCCTACAATACAGATAATGTTTTTATTATTAAAAGAAAAATTCATCACAAAATAAATAATGCTTGATTAATATTTATGATATATTTTGTACCACTCTACAAATTTTTTTATACCTAATTTATAATCTGTAGTTTTTTTAAATTTTATATATTTTCTTAAATTTCTAGTAACTGAACTAGTATTAATGACATCTCCATTTTGAAGTGGCAAAAAATTTATTTTAGATTTCTTTCCAAGATTTCGTTCAATTTCTCTGATATAATTCATCAATTTAACGTTCTTTCCTGCAGACAAATTAAATATTTTATAGGGACATTTACTTGATGATAATTTAAACTTTTTACTCCAAAACTTGTCTTGAATTGGAGGTTTTTTTAACAATAATTGAATCATTATTACAACATCATCAATATAGGTAAAATCTCTAGAGTGATTACCAAAATTAAATACATCAATTTTTTTATTTTCAATAATATTTTTAGTAAATTTATACAAAGCCATATCTGGTCTTCCCCATGGTCCATAAACTGTAAAAAATCTCATACAAATAATTGGGATTTTATAAAGACAAGAATATGAATGTGCCATAATTTCTGTTGATCTTTTGGTTGCAGCATAAAACTGGATAGGATGATCTGCTGGAATATTTTCACTAAAAATTTTTTTAGGAATTGCTCCATAGACACTACTTGTGCTAGCTAATAATAAATTTTTTATTTTTAATGATCTACAACACTCAAGTATTGAAAATGTTCCCAATAAATTTGAATTAAAATAATCTCCTGGATATTTTAAGGAGTGCCTAACACCAGCTTGTGCTGCTAGATGAACAATATGAGTTATTTTGTGTTTTTTTATAATATTAAAAAGTTTTTTTTTTTTTATTATATCTAATTTATAAAATATAAAATTTTTATTTCTTAAGATTTTAAGTCGATCTAATTTAAGTTTTCTAGAATAGTATGAATTTAAATTATCAATACCTACAACTTTTTTTTGATTAATAAGTGCTTTAGCTAAATTAAAACCTATAAACCCGGCTACCCCTGTTATTAGAATTCTCATAAAAGTGAAAATTTTGTAAAATTAAAAATTAATTACGATAAATACTTATTAATATACATATAATACAATATTGTAATAAATTAATTCTTTATAATTTTTTTTAAATCTGAATATTCGTTCAAATCTAAAGATTCTTTCTCTGGCATTATATATTTTAAAGACTTTCCCTCATAAATATTTTTTTTTAGTTTTTTTTTTGAATAAATAAATATTGCTGGACCATTTCTTAAAAAAAAGTTTATTTTTTTACTATAGTATTTTTTATATCCAGTTAATTGGCTTATCATATTATTATTTTCTACCATTATTTTAAATGGAGAAAATTCAGCACATAACTTTTTTACGCTTATAAGCTTATTTACTCTATTGTTATTTGACAAAAATAATTTGCAAGCCTCATCAATATGCTTATATGTTCTTAATGGAGATGTTGGCTGCAATAAAATTACATATTTAAAATTTACAAAACTACTTATTTTAGAGACAAAATGATTCAAAACGGAATGCATCTTTGTCGAGTCTTTTCCTAGAAACTTTGGTCTTAGAAATGGAACATAGGCACCATTAAGTTCTGCTTCTTCTTTAATTATTTTACAATCAGTTGAAACAAAAATATTTTTGTTATTAATGTATCTTGATTGTTTTGCAGCTGTAATTGCAATTGATAAAATTGTTTTTCCTTTTATCTTTAAAAGATTTTTATTTTTTATTCTCTTAGAATTTTTTCGAGCAGGTATTATACAAATAAATGACATTAGAAATTAAAAAGTAATTTCATTTAATGTTAAGTGCATATTAGCAAACAAAAATAGTTAGCTTAAATTAATTTTATAATCGCATAACCTTCTTGTTTCTTTCCTATGAGAAATAATAATAATTATCTTGTTTAATTTAATTGAGTGCAAATTTTTTATTATCCTTGCCTCAGTTCTTAAATCTAAAGCATTTGTAGACTCATCAAGTATTAAAATATCACTGTCTTTATATAATGCTCTTGCAATTGCAATTCTTTGCCTTTGACCTCCTGAAAATAGTGAAGCATCTTCTGATATAATAGTCGTTTGATAATTAATGTTCTTATTTTTCATTACAATATCTAGCTCGAGGATTTTAATTATTTGACTAATTTTATTAAAATCGATTTCTTTATCATCACTAAATGCAATATTTTTAGCCAAAGTATCCTTCATAATAAAAGAGTTCTGGGATACATAAGAAATACTTAAATGTATATTTTTTTTATATTCAAATTTGTTATCAATTATTATTTTCCCGCTTGTAGGTTTAATCAATCCTGTGATTAATTTTATGAGTGTAGTCTTTCCGCATCCAGTTTTACCATAAAGACAGGTAATACAATTTTTATTAAATATTAGATTTATATTTTTTAGAATTAAATTTTTCTTATCATATGAAAAAAAAACATTGCTAAATTTGATGTTAGATTTGATTTTTTTAATTAATCTTTCTTCATACTCAATTTTATTAATTTTATTATAAATCATATCAAAGGAGAAAGAGTTTGAATTTAATGTTAGTTTTAAATTTGATAATCTAATCGCGCATGGTAAAAGCCTATAAAATGCAACTAAATAAACCCCTAAAATTCCAACATAATTATTAAATTTATCATCTTGTGAATTAAAAAAAAAAATAATAATTAAAAAAACTATAGACATCTCCATTACTGGTTTTGTAGTTGAATAAAGAAAACTTATTTTTTTTTGACTATCTGCAAAATCATTATTAGCAATTTGATACTTTTTTAAAAAAAAACTAGTTTTATTATAAATTTTAATATTAACGAAATTATGAAATGAACTAATCAAAATATTATTTAATTTTTCAGCATGTTCATTTAATTTTTTTCCAATTTTTCTAGCATAACTTCGTGAAAAAAAAATAAATAAAAAAACTGTAACTATAAATATAGAGAGAATTAAAATAGTAATATTAAAATTCATTAGTAATAAAAAATAAATAATAAATATTGCAATACTTAACTCGACAAAAAAGTTTAATAATGACTCTAAATAGACTCTAAAATTCACTGTTGTCTCTCTTAAATCTTTAAGAAATGAAGAGGAACTTTTTTCTAAAAATATTAAATGATCTTCAGATATTTTATTTAAAAATAATCTATCACAGATAAATAAATATATTCTTTTACTGATTGTCAAAAAATAATAATTTTGAAAAGGAATAAAAATATTTTTACAAATAATAATAAAAAGAACAATAATTATTAAAAGATTTTGATTGTTAACATAATTAATTATTTTATTAGAAATTAATTTTAGTGACTCACTAGAGGAAATTATGGTACCTCCAAAGCCTTGTTGAAAAATTGGTATAAAACCAAAAATAGAAAATAGCTCAAAAAACAACCCTACTAATCCAACGGGAAGCAGAGTTATAAAAAGAAAAAAATTTTTTTTTCCTAAATTTTTTGTGATTCTAAATAAATTTTTTAACAATTAAAATATCCCTCTATACATTTTAAAATCTGCATATTAAACGAATATTTATTTACACTTAACAAATTGTAACTTTAGGTAAATTTTTGAATAATTTAGTCTTTTATTATACTAATTTTAGTCCGTATATTAAAATAGATTTAAACAAAAGCACTTACAACACTTTCAAAATTTGAAAAAGAAAACTTTTTTCTTTGTAATATAATTGAATTTTTTGAAATCATTTTTCTAATTTTAGGATTACTTTTTATAAGAAGGCATTTTTTTGCTAGTTGTTTTGCATTATTACCTATTAAGCAATTTTTTAGATTTTTTATTTCAGGGATACCAAATTTATTACTTTTATAAGTTAAAACAGGGAAACCATAAGAAAAAGCTGTTAAAATTCTAATTCTAACACCCAGATTAATTTCATTGCACACTAATAGTAAGTCATTTTTTAAAAAAGTTTTTTCAACAGGAAAAACTGGACCGATAAATCTAATAAATTTATACTTTCTTATTTCATTTTTAAATTTCGGAAATGAATCAAGCATATTTTTTAAATATGGACCAACTACATTTATTTCTATTTTTTTATTTCCTAAAATTTTAATTAATTCTGGAATGAAATTAAATAACATATATTTAAAACTATCGATTGAAACTATGCCTTTTAAATGACCCAAGTGAAGAATTCTCATAGTACCACTATTAATTAATTTTAATTTTTTTTTATTCTCTATAGGTGTTTGAATATACCCAGATTTTATATCGTATTTAAGAAAATCTTTAGAATGTCCTTTCGAAAAGGCAAAATTTTTATCAAATTTAGAAAGCAAATTTGCAGAAATTCTTGCAATTTTTTTTATTTTTAAAAAACTAATACATTTTTTTATTATATTATTAGAATCATCTATTCTACCTCTTATAACTTGATGTAGGGGATCTCCAAATAAGGCAATTTTCTTAATGTTTGTTATTTGGGCACATGCTGCAATTGCATTCCAATCATAACAAATAATGAGATCAAATTTACTCTTTAATAAAATTTTTTTTATCTCTTGAGTGAAAAAACTTCCATAAAACAAATCTTTTTCACATAAAGAAAAAATGGTTTTTATTTTTTTTAAAAAATTTTTTTTTTTATTTTTTTTATATAAAAAATAAAAATTAATTTTTTTTCTTTTTAAAAAATTATTTTTATTTATATTTATTTTTTTACAGTCAATTAATAATGAAATACTTGTTATCTCATATTTTTGATAGAGACTTTTAATTATATTCTGAGCTGTTATAACCCCTCCACTATAATTATTTGTAATAGGCCCTTCACTTATGATTAAAAATCTTTTTTTTTTCATTTTTATAAAAAATAAAGCATTTAAAACTTATTAATAGTTTTAACTTGAGCGATACATGTCCTCAATAATACTATTTATATTATGTTTAATACTCCAGTTTTTGTAATGTGATTGAAATTTTCTTATATCTGAAATCCACCAAATATGATCTCCACTTCTTGGCTTTGATTCAAAAACTAATTTTGTTTTTTTATTTGAAATATTTTCCATTATTTTATTTGCTTCTATTATTGAGCAATTTGAATATCTTCCGCCACCAATATTGTAAACTTCAGCATACCTAGGAGATGAAAAAAAGTACCAAAAAGCGTTAACTAAATCTGAACTGTGAATATTGTCTCTTACTTGTTTACCCTTATAACCTTTGACAAAATATTCCTTTCCAGAAAGATTACATCTCAATAGATAAGATAAAAAACCATGTAATTCAGCGCCCTGATGCAAAGGCCCTGTTAAACAACCACCTCTAAATACAGCAGTTTTTAAATTATAATATCTACCAAACTCCTGAACCATTAAATCAGCAGATGCCTTTGAAACACCAAATAAACTATGTTTAGATTGATCAATACTAAAACTTTCTGGTATACCATACTTATAATAAGTATGACTTCTTATTAACTCATACCTCGTTTTTTTTTCTATAAAACATAAATCGGTATTTGATTTATCTCCATAAACTTTATTTGTAGACATAAAAATAAAGACAGCTTTTTGCGCGTGTTCCTTAAAAGATGTAAGAAGATTTAAAGTCCCGTTTGCATTAATAAGAAAATCTGTGTGTGGTTCTTTTGCTGCCCAATCGTGTGATGGTTGGGCAGCACAATGAATAATGAGGCAAATTTTATTATTATAATATTTTAATAAATTATCAACCTCTGTTCTATTTCTAATATCTAAATTTTCATGTATATAGTTATCAAACGTTGAGACTAATATTTTTTTGTTTTTTTTTACAGAGCAACCAAAAAAATAATTACGCATATCATTGTCTACACCAATAACTTTATATTTTTTTTTTAAAAAAAACCTAGCAGCTTCCATCCCTACTAGTCCCAATGAACCAGTAATAATTACAACAGTCTTCATAGATTTTTTGAAATTAAATTTACATTATCATTTATCCAATTATAAATATCATAAATTGTTTCTTCGGTAGTTATTTTGGGCAGCCAACCAGTTTGTTTATTAATTTTGAAGTTGTTAGTAACATAATAAGGGATATCTCCATACCTATTTTTTTTAACTTTATTGATAATTAATTTATTTTTATAAATTTTCTCACAAACTTGATTTAGATTGATCAATGAAATTTTATGTTTTTTACCACCACCTATATTAAAAATATTATTTCTTAGTGATCTAAAATTTTCAATCTGAATAAATATTATTTCACAAAAATCTCTAACATTGAGAATATCTCTAATTTGACAGCCAGTACCTTCATAACCAAAATAATTCAATTTATTTTTTTTGTAATGACTAATTAACCAGTGAACCATAAAACCCTGATCAACTCTTCCCCATTGCCAGGGTCCGGCGATAACACCTGCTCTATTTATGATATAATTAATACCAAAAGCTGAACAGTACTCTCTAATTAAATTCTCAGCACTAAGTTTTGTAAAACCGTAAAAAGTTTTAAGACCTTCTGTAGCAAAATTCTCTGAAATACCCTCAGAATCGCTAAATCCATTAATTTTGTAATTATTTGAGGGTTTAAACTCGTTGTTTTTTTTTTTAAATTTTAAACTATTAATTTTTTCAAATGAATAAACTCTACTAGAAGAAATAAATATAATTCCTGCTTTATTTCGTTTGCAGGCCTCAAGACAGTTTAGCGTTCCATTTATATTTGTTTGAATTAAATAATTTAAACCATTTGTTAATCCACTTAATACAGAAGGATCAGCTGCACAATCAATTAAAAGATCAAATTTAGGAATTTTAGTAAAATTTTTTTTATATCTTATGTCACATTTTATTACCTTAATGTTTTGGTCTAGAAGTCTTTTTTTGTTAACTAAAGATCCTTTTCTATAAAAATTATCAACAACTATTAATTTATTTTTTGGAAATCTTTTTTTTATGCTTAAAGCTAAATTTGATCCAACAAATCCACAGCCACCTGTTATTAAAATTTTTTTCATAGTAATTCTATTTTTAATAATAAACTCAAATCATAAAATTCTATAAAACCTGCTGATCCTGTTATTATAATTTTCATATCGACTTAATTCTTTAAGCCAATTTTTTTTATAGAAAATACTTTTGTCATCTATAACAAGATCAAAAGATGGTTTACCAAATATAAGTTTATCAAATTTTAATCCCCATTTTTTTAATTGATCAAAAGTAAATTTGTAGCCTTGTTTTTTTGCTAGTAAAATATTTTCGTTATTTCTCCCCATGTATCTTGCTGTAAAAATTATTATATAATGACCCTGATCGTATAATTTATTAATAACTTTGATAACCTTACGATTGGATTTTGAACTTTTATAATTATTTTTTATAGTCTTGCAAATAACACTGTCAATATCAAAGCAAAATTTTTTTATCATTAAAAAATCTTTTAATTAAGCTTAATAAATTATTATAGAAGTAAGAAAAGAATAAATTAAATATTCTTGGACGAATTTTATTAAAAGTAAAATTAATTAAAAAACTCTTTTCGTCATTATAACTTGTATATCTTAAAAAATTATTATGTTTGTTTTTTTTATAATTAATTAAATTCACAAGATATTCCTTAATCTTAAAATCTGTATAACAACAAGGATTTAAAGCATACCAACCTAAGGTCCTAACCCAATCTTCTTGCCATAATTCTTTTTTAAAAGAAACTAAATCATAAAACAAATCATCAGTAACACTTTTTAACAATAAATCATTTTTTGATAGATTAAGAGGTGAACCAATTATTTTATTTTTTCTTGCAGTAACTGGCCAAGGTAAAACACCAATAAATGGAACTGGACAAAATAAGTTTATAAAACCCCTTTCATAATATTCCGTAGACATAAATGTCTCATTCCTTTCAAAAAGAAGATTTGCTGCATAGGCTCTGCTTAAATCTATAATTCCCCAATCTCCAATGCCATTATTTGTATAAAAAATATTTTTTTTCTTCTTTATAGAATCTAAATATATTTCTTTAAAATTATTTAGTAAGCTTCTATAAAATTTTGGATGACTACCCTTTCTTGGAAATCCGGTATAAATTTGAATTGTATTTGCATTTTTTTCAAACAACTCTTCGATTAACTCTACTAAATTATTATTCCAAAACAATAATTGCATATCGTTTTGAATAATATTTAAATAATTATAATTATTTTTTTTTGCAAAACTTAGAGCATAATTATAAGCGTCATACAATGATCCGGTTTTGCCAACGGCATCAGTAACAATTCTCTCAAACATAACTTTTATATCAACTTTTAAATTTTTAATAAAATTTTCAACTCTTAAAATTTCATCTTTTTGATAATCAAAGCAAAAATTGGACAAACTACTTTTCCAGCCAAAAAATTTAGGATTTCCGGTAATTAAAACTAATAGATCTGAAGATTTATCATATTTAAGAACACTATTAATACTGTTAACAAAATACTCATAGATTCCAAATCCAACAATGAGATGTAAAATTTTTTTATTCAAAATTTTTTATGGTTTGTAAACGCTCTTACCAATAATACAATCAGTTATGCTCATTAGTAAAAATAAATGCATTCCCTCTATATGATTATAAACCTTGGAATCAACCCAAAAATTAATACCCTCTGAATTAATTTTTTTTAATGGATTGTCACTATCATTTCCTGAAAATGTAATAAATTTTATTTTGTTTTTTTTGCACCACTTTGCGGCATTTAATATATTTAATGATCTACCAGAAGAAGAAATTAAAACAACAAGATCGCCTTTATCGCAATATATATTTAACGCTGCTTTCATCCAATTTTCATGTCCATAATCATTCGATAAACACGTAATTAAATCAGCTTCATTAAAATTTATTGATCTTATTTTTGCATTTTTACTAAGATCAACCGAGATATGACTAGCTATCGCTGCACTTCCACCATTGCCAATAAATATAAGTTTTTTTTTATTTTTTTGTAATTTTTTAAATACATTTGAACAATCAGCTAAATCTTTATTATTAATACTTTCTAATAATTTTGGAAAAATATTAAAATATTTATTAAAAAAATCTTTCATAAAATTTCTGATTTGACTAATGATGCTAATTCTTTCGAAGAATTATTTATAATTTTATAATTTTTAATTTTATCATATGATAAATAAAATTTTTTATTAGCTTTTTTATAAGACATTATTTTATTATTTTTTTCTATCACTTTTTTATATAAAATTTTTTTAAAATTAAATGGTTTATATCCATATGGTAGACAATTTATTAAAACGCTAATCTTTGTATAAATACCGAACCACGAACCTCCACCAGTTTCTGAAATAAATAAATCACAATTTACAGCAGCATAAATATTAAAATATTTCTTGCTAAGGTTAAGACTTCTATAATCCATAACTTTACCTTTAAAAAAATCGATATTCTCTTCAGTAAAAACATCATCACCCACTAGATAAATTATATAATTTTTTTTTATTAGTTGATTTATCATATCAAAATAATTTTTTGGATCCGAAGATCCTGATCTAATACTATTAGAAAAAAAATCAGGATAATTTTTTTGTCTTAAATATATTGTGCAGATTTTTTTTTTTAAATGTAGTCTATGAGAAAAAAAATTTAATTTTTTTCTTCTCTTTTTTATTAAATAAAAATAAATATCAACCCATCTTTTTTTATGTCTTTTTTTAATTCTGATATTTTTATATTCTTTTTCTAAATGTAAATAAAATTGATTAATAGATAATTTATTTTTTACAAAAAAAATTATTACTTTTTCAATTATACAAAAAAAACTACCTTCATATTCTCCAAATCTTTTTTTTAGAAAATTAAAATTAATTGCTGTGGGAATTATAATTGTTTTTAGATTAAAAATTTTATTTAAATATATATTGTGTCTACTTGGATCATAAAATTGAAGATAAACAATTTTTTTATCTGTATACACATATCTTAATAAATCTTGAATAGTAAAAGTGTGACCAAAACCTCCATTCTTTTGGTAAATTAATAAATCACATTTATAAATTTTATCATAATTTAAAATAAAAATTACAAGGGATAAAGGCAATAAGAATAATATAAAAATAAAATTTATAACCTCTTTGATAAAAAAAAAATTTTTTTTCATTAATTATTGTAATAAAATTTTTATTAAATTATCATCATTTAATTCTTTAAAAAATCATTAAATGATTTATATTTTTTATATTCTTGATACTTGTTTTTTAAACTTTTAATGAATTTACTTTCTGATTTTCAAAAATGAAAATAATTTCAATATTTCTTTTTGAATACAGCCTGCAAAAAAGATTAAAATCTTTTGCATTCTGCGGCAACATGTAAATGCTATTCATTATTACACCATCTATTTTTTTAATATTTCTCAAAATAAAAAATAACTCCATATAACAATTTTGAATATTCTGCTCATTTACTGAAAGTTTGAAAATCTAAGATATAGCAAAAGACACAAATAACATTAAAAATTTAATAAACTTTTAATGTATTTGAGATAGTCAATCTTGGTTGGTAGGTTTTTATTTGCTAAATTAAGAGTATGCATTCCTGCGTATATATTTCCTAAAAACGGAATAAGATCAGACCTGGTATCAACAATCCTTAAAAGAGAAGTTATTATAAAATATGCATCTCCACATCCTGTGGTATCAACAACTTTATCTATAAAAACTGGCGAATAAAAACCTTTATTTTTATCGTAATAAAAACTACCTTTTTTACCTAGTGTTATGCTGATGCAAGTTTCAGAACTTATAAATTTTTTTATAATATCATAATCAATACTATTAGAATTTATTCCTAATTTCCATTCTCTTTCATCTAATGAAATATATTTGATAGTAGAGTTTTTCTTGAATTTGGTGAATAGATTAAATCCAAAATTAATTGAGTTAGATTGTATATTTAAATATTTTGGATTTTTAGAATGATTTAACAAATCAATAATACCATTTTCAAACAGGCCTACACCAAAGTCACAAATAATAGAATTATTGATAAAAGCTTTTTCACGTAAAATACTTCTAATTTTTTTATTTTTCTTAAAAGAAAAAAAATTTTTATCAAAGTTTATTAGTTGAAACATTTTTTGATATCTATGACTATTGATATATCGTGTCTTTTTTTGGATATGCTGGCTAGGATCTAAGTTAATTAGTTTTATATTTTTGTTCAAATATGATTTGATTAAATTATTATTGCCGTATGTGAAAAGTTTTAAATCATCAACAAACAAGGAGGCTATCTGGGCAATAGAAAGAACGCCTCCTGGAACTAAATCTTTACTGCTAACAACGCCTGATAACGCAGGGTCTTTTGATGCCAGACCAATAATTTTTGCGAAAATATAATTGTCTAGGATTGGCTCTCCAATAATATTTAATTTTATATTTTTAATTTTATCAAGCTGCAAAACTACATAATCAAAAATTTTATTTGAATTTATTTTCATTAAAAAATTTTTTTGTTCATTACTCCACGAAATTAATTCGTTATTTATGATCTTGGTTGAACTTAAAACTTTAGTTTTTGTAAAAAAAACTTTGCCGCTATTTTTTTTTACAGCCAAAGATTCTTTTTTTAAATTTCCAGTTAAGTCAGGTTTTAAATAATCATGACCTTTAAAATAAAAATTTGGCTTCAAAATATTTATAAGATTAATGGGTGTTAAATTTTCATTTATATAAACATAATCTACAAATTTAAGAGCTTCTAAAACTTTTGCCCTTTTAAATGAGGAATTATATGGTTGATAGGGTCCCTTTTTAACAAATTTATCATCGGTAATTGAAACAATTAAAATATGACATTTTTTTCTGACTTCATTAAAATGATCTATGTGACCTTTATGAAGAATATCAAAAACACCATGGCAAAGACCTATTATTTTTTTACTATTCTTTCTTCTTAAATATTGCAGATCTTTTTTCGTCCTTAATATCATTTAAAACTTCCACCATTTTTGAATAGGAAACGGATTAGAAAAATTATTATTGTTTATAATTTTTTTAATTTCGATAGCTTGTTCGATACAATCATCTATATCTACTTCATATCTGTAAGTTCCTGCTCTACCTATGCTAAAAAAATTTTCAGTAAGATTTCTAATATATTTGTGAGATTTTTTTATCTCAGACCTAAATGGGAGTGGGTAATGCTTGCCATTTAACGATGGGATTTCCATTCCAATTAAAGTTGTTTTTGATTTATGTTTTGTAAATTTTTTATATTCAACAAGTCTCGTAAATTTTTCTTTATTTGCATAATATAAAAAATATACATTTTTAGGAAAAACAGTTTCAGTTGGAAAAACTATTTTATGAAAATCACGACCAATAAATTTTAGTTCTCCATATTTATAATCATTTAAGAAATCAGGAGATACTGATGATACAACTATGTCAAATTTACATTTTTTATTATTAATGTTAAAAATTTTTTTATCTAAACTTAAAACTCTAATATTAGAGTTTAATAAGATCTTTATTTTTTTTTTAAATAAAATATCAAAAAAATCATTATAGCCGTTATATTTTATGGGATAAGCAGACAAAACCCCCTCCCATGCAGATTTTTTTCCTTTCTTTAAAGTAGCTCCTTTTGGTGACCAATTAAAGGTATCTATTTTTTTATTATCATCCACTTGCCACATTTTTTTATTATATTTATCTATAACTTTTGAATATAAAATTTTTCCGATTGAATTAACCCAAAAATCTTCCATATTTTTAGAATTATTAATTTTTTTAAGATTTTTTTTCTCAAGTTGTTTTTTAATTTTTTCTTTCTCTGGCATTTTTTCAACATCCGATACATTGAGTGGATAATGATAAAATTGATTGTCTTGTTCAACATAGGTTAAGAACTCATGTTCTGAACAAGATCTAAGAGGAACGATTTTATTTAAATAATCATAAACTTCCTTATTTCTAGTTAAAAAATGTCTTGGTCCAAAAGTGTAAGGATGACCTCCGTAAAAAAAAGTTCTAACGCCAGCTCCTAAGTAAGAAGATTGTTCAACTAATGTAACATCTAAATTATCTAACTTTGACAACTCATGAGCTGTTGTGCAACCCGCAAAACCACCGCCAATTATTAAAACTTTTTTTATTTTATTCAATTGAATATCTTATTTTTAGCAATTTGATGGAATGAAATTCCATGCAATTCTAATAGATCATCGTGCGATCCATATTTGTGAAAAAATTTATCCTTAAGTGAAAAGTTTTGGATTTTTCCTTTATATTTATTTTCGTTAGCGTAACTTTTTACGATACTTGATAAACCGCCAATTTCGGAATGATCTTCAATAACAACAATTTTGGAAAAGTCTTTCATAATTTTTTTTAATTGACCATAATTTATTGGTTTTAATGTATGAAAACTGAAGATAGCCAATTTATTTCCATTTTTTCTTAAATGCTCTCTTAGCTGAAAAGCAATTTTAATAATTGGTCCAAATGTAAGTATACAAATGTCTTTGCCTTCAGCAATTTTTCTAATTTTGCCAAACTCCCACTTTTCTGTTTTTTTATGTGTAAAATTTTTTTCTCCTGATTTTCCAATTCGTAGATATGTTGGGCCCGTAGACTTAAAAGCTAAATAATTTACAGCTTCTCTTAATTCGTTAGGATCACAAGGTGCTATAATATTCATATTAGGTATTGATCTAGCTATAGAAATATCTTCTTGGGTTAAATGCGTTCCTCCAAGTGTAGAATAAATAGTACCTCCGCCCATTCCAACAATTGTTACGGGTAAATTTTGATAACACAAATCGTCTCTAATCATCTCAAACGGTCTATAAAGCGCAAATGTTGCGATCGTATAAGCGAAAGGTCTTTTTTTTCTCATGGCAAGTCCTGCCGTGACTCCAATCATAACCTGTTCTGCAACACCTACATTGATAAAGCGATCCGGGTAATTTTTTCTAAATATTTCCATACTACCCGCCGGAGAAATATCTGCTGCAACAATATATATATCTTTATTCTTAATTGCACATTTATATAAAGTTTCTGCAAAAATATTTCTCATTAAATGTCTATTTCTTTTATTGCTTTTTTGTATTCAGTCTTATCTGGAGATTTATAATGCCAAATAGGTTTATTCATCATAAAACTTACTGGATAACCCTTTATAGTTTCCGCAACAATAGCTAATGGTTTATTTCTTTTTCTATTTTTAACTAGCTGGAATAGCTTTTTTATATTGTGCCCATTGCATTTAAATGATTGCCAGCCAAAAGACTCAAATTTTTTCTCAATCGGATAAAGACTTGGATGAGACTTTGATGTTTGTTCAAGACTTTGTAAATTATTATTATCAATAAAAATAATGACATTATTTAATTTTAAGGAAGGTATTAACATTATCGCTTCCCAAGTAGATCCCTCCTGCAATTCTCCATCACTTAAGATACTATAAATATTATTTTTCGTTTTATTTTCAGCAATAGCAATACCAGCAACCATTCCTAGGCCATGACCAAGAGATCCTGTTGAGGCATTAATACCAGGATTTCCAATATCAGGGTGAACACCTAGAAAACCATTTTTGGTACAATAATTTTCTACATCTTTTTTTTTTATAATACCTAAATATTCTAAGATCACATACTGAAGTATTGAGGCATGACCTTTTGATAGCACAAATAAATTTTTTTCTTTTTTAGTAGATAAAATATTAAATATGAGATCCATAATTTCAGTACAAGAAAAAGATCCTCCAATATGAAGAGCGCTAACTTTTTGTGACAAATCAAGAATTCTTTTTCTGAACAATTTACATCTTTTTTTTGATTCAGAAAAAATATTATTTTTCATTTTTTAAATATATTTTTTTTTGAAAGCCAATTTAAATTCCAATTGATTTCGGATGGTTTAAAACTATTATCGAAAATATTTTTTAAATCGTAAATGGCGTCTGCAGAATTAAATTCTGATCGAAAACCAGCTCTTAATATTTTATCTGAATTAATTCTATAAGATCTATTGTCGTTTGATTTTAAAAATAAGACATCGCAAGGAATAATTTTTCTAACATCTAAAGCTATTTGTTTAATTGTTTTATTCTCAAAACCTAAATTAAAACAACCGGTTAAATTTTTATTAATAAAAAATTCATAAGTCCTAACCATGTCATTAATATTAACCAACGGCCTGATTTGATTGCCTCCTAGTATTGATATTTTTTTTTTAAAGTAAGCTTGGTAACAAAATAAGTTCAAAACAACATCAAGTCGTAATCTAGGTGAAGAGCCACAAACTGTAGCCGGTCTTATAATAACTGTATCTAAATATTTATTATAACTTTCAACTACTTTTTCACATATCATTTTTGATTTATTATAGTCCGTTAGAGGATCAAGTCCTAATTCTTCTGTAACTTTTTTTTCTTTTTTTAGACCGTAAATGCTACCAGATGACGCGAAAATAAATTTTTTTATTTTTCTTTTTTTGCAAAACTCTAAAATTTTATAAACTGCTAATGGACCGCTCTCCCAAGTGTTTCTAGCATCCACTTCGCATAAAGGATCGTTAGATAAATAGGCCAGATCTATAACGCAGTCAAATTTTTTGAGTCTTTCAAAATTAAAATTTCTAATATCAGCTTTAATTTTTTTTACATTTTTATTAAGAAAATTTCCAAACCAAAAGGTATCTAGACAAGTAATATTAAAATTTTTTAGACTCAAATAATTACATAGATTTGTTCCTATGTACCCTGCGCCACCTATTATTAAAATATTCATAAATTTTTTTTAATATATAATCTAATAAATCAAGAATTTATAAAATGAAAATACTTATTACAGGAAGCGGAACATTAATTGGCAATATTATTGCCAATTATTTTTTAAAAAAGAAGAAATTTGTATTTGCTTTTTATAATAAAAACAAACCTCAAAATTTAAAAAAATACAATAATTGCAAATTGATTAAGGCAAACCTGGAAAAAAAAATAAAATTTAATAATTATTTTGATGTTTTAATTCACTGTGCGTCAAAAATACCAAATGATAAAATTAATAAAAAAAATTTTAAAATAAACCTAAAAATGACGAACAACCTTTTAAAATTATGCAAAAAATTTAAATGCAAAAGGATAATTTATTTGTCAACAATGTCAGTATATGGGAAAATTAAAAGTAAAATAGTTCATGAAAATTTAAAACCTAAAAATTTAGATTTATACGGCTTGTCAAAAAGACTATCGGAAAATAAAATCCTATCCTTTGCTAAGGACAATTTTTCTATAGCAACAGTGTTTAGATTACCAGGAATAGTTGGCAAAGATAGTAAACACAACTTTTTATCTAACACACTAAATAAAATTAAAAATAATCAACCTGTAACAATTTCAAATGCAAATAATAAATTTAATAATGTTGTTCATATAAAAAATTTGCAAGAAATAGTTTTTCAATCAATAAGAAAAGAAAAATTATCACAGATATACAATCTATCTTCTACAAATCCTATTAAAATAAAATCTATAATAAATCTTTTTTATCAAAAACTAAGGAAAGATAAAAATTATAGTATTCAAAAAAATAAAAGTGGTTCTTTTATTATAAGCGCAAAAAAAATAAGAGAAAATAGCTATAAATTATATACTACAAAAAAAAGTATTATTGAATTTATTAAAATTAACAAATAAGCAATTATTAAATTATGAGAAATAATAAAAATAATTTAGCAAAATTTTTTTTAAAAAACGGATATATTAAATTTAAAATTAATAATAAAATTATAAGCTTCCTTAGAAAAAAAATAATTACTTTTACAAAAAAAATTACAGGTCTAAAAAAAATTAATTTAGAAAAATTCCATGAATCTTATAATATAGAGAAATTAAATAATCTCAGAATTAAATTATATGATAAGATTAATTCTGACAAAGAGTTTAATAACAAAATATTTAAGTGTTCATTCGAACATGTTGAGCTCATGGTTGGGAGCGAACTTTGTAATGGTAATTTAAATTTATCTATACAGTATCCACACGATAAGACATCCGTCCTTTCAATGCATACTGATTTTTTTAGTGGTGAGTCAATTTTTCAGGTAAATCTTTGGATACCTTTTGTTAATGTTAAAAAAACAAGCTCGATGTTTATTATTAATCCTCAAAAATCTATTGATCTTTTAAAAAAAATTAAAGGATTTAAGAAATTTACAATGAACAATATCTTTAAAAAAAATAAAAAAGATTTTAAATGGTTAGATATGAAATTTGGAGAAGGAATGCTTTTTAGTCCAAATTGTCTTCACGGAAATATTATGAATGTTGAGAAAAATACAAGATGGTCGATCAACGTTAGATTAAAAAATTTATATAGTCCATATAGCAAGATTGAAGAGAATGAAAAAAAAATTGGCTCTTTTTATAGTTTGCATACACCAAAAATAATTACGCAGTTTAATCTTAAACATTCATTTGATGAAATTATCTCTTAAAAAAAATCTACTAAAGTCCTACGTTACAAATAAAAGATTTGGTCCATACTATCTTCCTGCGAGATTCCAAAATAAATTATTAAGACAATACTGCGAAGAAAAAAATAAAATTTTTAGCTTATCTACTGGAGAAATTATTTTTGGAGATAGCTATATACAACTAAGATCTTTAATTAAGAACATAAAAAAAAATGAAGGATTAGTATTTATTTCTGCCTATACTTTGCCAAAAGATACTCAATTTAGAAATAAAATTATAAATGACTTATCGAAAAAAAAAATTGAATGCCACTTCATTTTTGAAAATATGATATGCAAATCTCACAATGATTTTAAAAAAATTAATAACTTCTTTAAATTAAGAAAATTTACATCATAACCTTCGGTATAAAAACTAGATAAAATAATTGTAATGTTCATAAAATTTATCCCTAAAGAACCTTTTTTTATTAGCAAACACCCTAAAAAAATTAATAAAAATATTACAATCAAATATAATCAGTTGTTAAGGCAAAAATCCAAATTTGAATTTTATGATAAAGCTTTTGATTATATTTATAATAATCATCACAATGGAGATTATTTCGAATTTGGTATTCACAAAGCCAGAACATTTAACATGGCTTTAATTATTTCCAAGATTAAAGATATAAAAATGAATTTTTATGCATTTGATTCATTTAAAGGATTGCCTGATTTAAGTACATACGGGGGGGGGGACAAACTAAAGAATAATAAAAATTATATTGCTGGAACTTTAAAAACTACTGAAAAATATTTTAACAATCTAATTAAAAAAAATATTTCTGGAAGAAAAATCACAAAGATTAAAGGTTTTTATAGTGATAGTTTAAATAAAAATCTAATCCAAAATTTTTATAAAAAAAATATAAAAGCTTCATTTGTATGTATTGATTGCGACTTAAGAAAATCAATTATAGAAAGTTTAAATTTTTCTTTTAAATTTATGATAAATGGATGCGTTTTATATATTGATGATTTTTTTAATTTAGCTTCTGGGAGTCCAAAAAATATGTTACATGAAACAATAAAAAAAATTGCTAAAGAAAATTATAAAATAATTGTTGATTGGCACTTAATTGGTTCTTTTGGAAGAAGTTATTTAGTATTTGACTCTAAAAATAAAAAATAAACAAATAGATTTTTGGAAATATTATCCAAAAAGTAATAGAAAAAAAATTTTTTTACTTAGAGAAAAAGTCTCCAATAAATTAAGAAAAAAACTTCAAAAATTTCCAAAAGAATATTTTGATGGCAAAAGGGCTCATGGTTACGGTGGGTATCATTATAATCCTAAATTTTTTAGAAAAATTGTAAAGGAAATGATCAAATACTACCAATTAAATAATAAATCAAAAATTTTAGACATTGGGTGCGCTAAAGGTTTTATGATGTACGAATTCAAAAAAGCTCTACCTGGTTGTGAAATAAAGGGCATAGATATAAGCACTTATTGCAAAAAAAAAGCTATAAAAAAGACAAAAAAATTTATTAAAATTGGAACTTGTGAAAAACTACCTTATCCGAATAAATATTTTGATTTTGTAGTATCAATTTCAACTATACATAATGTTAAAAAATCTGGAATCATAAAATCATTGAAAGAAATTGATAGAGTTTCAAAAGGAAATGCTTTTATAAGAGTTAAAGCTCATAAAAATTCTAAAGAAAAAAGAGATATAGATAAATGGAATATAGTTGCTAAATCAAATTTAAGCGAAAATACTTGGTTTAAAATTTTTAATGAAACAAATTATAAGGGAGACTATCAATTTTCTAAGTTTTAGCTATTAAAAAAATCATTTGAATAAAAATCGGATAATGCAGGCAACTTTTCTTAAAAAAATCTTAAAAAAAATATTATTTGCTTCATTATAACTGAAATAAGGTTCGTTTTGTTTATTTTTTAACAACAATCCAATATATTTTTTAATTGGATTAAAAAATATATCGTTTTTATTAACGATAATAATTTTATAATTTTTTTTAATTATATCAAACATGATACCTGCTAAATTAAGAGCATAACAAATTTTGATGTTTTCAAATGAAACATCTTTTAAAAAATTATTTTTTAAATAAATTGTATTGGCAGATAAGGGTAAAGAATCTTCTTTATTATGGAAAATATTTATTTTATTTTTGTTTAATTTCATTGACGCTAAGAAAAAACCTTTATTCAAAAGATATCTATGGGTTGAGTCAAATCCAGAGCCATTAATATAAGGATTGTCAAAATGACTCTCTAGAACAAAAGCCCTAATATCATTAATTTTATTTTTTAACCCAAGCAAAAAGTCTAGTTCTGACCCTTCGATATCCAATTTAATAACAGAAATATCTTTATTTAATTTAATTATAAAATCCTCGCTGTTAATTGCTTTGATTTTAATACTCTTAGAGATCTGTTTTTCATTTTTTCTTATTAGAGAAAACCATATTGAATTCGGGTTTATTTTTTTTGAACTTATGTAACCTTTATGACGTGCAAAATTTATATTTATTAAACCATCGTTATTAGTTAAAAAGTAATTATAAAACTTAATATTAGTATATTTTTTATATTTTTTTTTTAATCTATTAATTTCTTTCTTATCAACATCCACCATGTGAAGATTGAATAAAGAAATATTATTCTTAAATAAATCAAATACACCATATCTACATCCGACATCTAAAATTGTTAACAATTTTCCTCTCCTCTCAATAATAAAAATTTCTGTTTAATTTTTTAAAATTTAAAAAATTAAACCACCAAATTTCGTCTTTGATTATTTGATTTATATTAGAATAAATGGGTCTCCATTTTAAATATTTTTTTGCTCTATTAATTTGACAAGTTAATCTAGCTATATCGCCAAATCTTCTTTTTTTAAATTTTATTTTTGGCTTTATATTTAAATATTTAGAGCAACTATTAATCAATTTTGATACTGAAACTCCATTTGCAGTTCCTAAATTAAAAATACCAATTTTATTTTTATCTAGATAATTAATCGATTTAATTACAGCCCTAACAATATCTTTGATATGTATATAATCTCTAATACAAGTTCCGTCTAAAGTATTATAATTATGACCATAAATATAAATATTTTTTTTTTTTATAATTTTATTTATCACAATAGGTAAAAGATGCGTTTCCGGTGAATGAAACTCACCAATCTTATTTTTTTGGTCAGCAGAACAAACATTAAAAAATCTAAGAATGCAAAATTTCACTTCAGAATTTTTAAACATATTTTTTATAAAAATTTCATTTTTTAATTTTGTTTCTCCGTAAAAATTTGCTGGAATTAAATCGGATCTTTCACTTATGGGTTTGTTTTTATATTTATAAACCGCTGCAGAGCTCGCAAAAATAAATTTTTTAATTTTTAATTTTTTGATATTTTTACTATGTTCTGCGTAGCCTTTATATTGTTCAAATCGTATAAATTTTTTTTGTTTATTATAAAAGTTACTGTTGATTGAGCTGCTAAATGAATAATTATTTCTGGCTTAAGTTTTTCAATAATTGTCCTTGTTTTGCTGTAATTTAATAGATTGCATTTTATGTGATTTATTTTTTTTTTTACAAAAAAATTTTTATCTGATTTATCTAAAAGATATATTGAATAATTTTTAACTAAATTAACAGCTAATACAGATCCAATATAACCAGAGCCTCCTGTTATTAATATTTTCTTTCTCATGCTGATTTGGAGTATATATATTAGATGTCAATAAAATCTTATTTAACATTGTAATTTGTATCTAAAAATTTTTTCAGTGCATAAATCAAGCCAATTGAGCTATTAGTAACGGTAAGCTTAACGTGTTACCACGCTTCCACAC
>Ga0194116_10000864_pt1 | contig 48378 bp, 30 predicted proteins | sample TA2MahsurfametaG_4_FD_148617 | JGI IMG/M metagenome (GOLD analysis project Ga0194116, IMG submission 148617) | Freshwater microbial communities from Lake Tanganyika, Tanzania - TA2015008 Mahale S9 surface | ecosystem: Environmental > Aquatic > Freshwater > Lake | place: Tanzania: Lake... | reverse complement strand
GCGCCAGCCTGGCCAATCGCCGGCGAGGAGGGGTGCGACCAAGAGAGCGCCGAGCAGGAACGTAGCGGGAGGGCAGGAGAGGGCCGGGGCGAGGGAGGAGCGCATCGTGGGGGAGGACGACCCCGGCACGGAGGCGTGCCAGCGGCGACCTCTTGGACAGGAGGCGAGGCGCGGGGCGTTGTCGAGCGCGCCGCGTCGGCCCTGAGCAAAAATTTGTAAAATCCTCGCCCCCGAGCGACTGAAGCTCGCCTTTTGCCCTGCGGAAGTTTGTCTCCGCCGTAGCCCGGCAGCGGAATGCCTCCGCTAACCCCGCTGTTCCACCGATGATGCGAAGCCTCCCCGCCTCCGCCCGCGCCACCCTCCTGATCGCCGCCGGCGCCGCGACTGCCCTGCACCCCGCGCTGACCGCCGCCGAGTTCGACCAGCGGATGGCCAACTTCTCCAGCCGCGCCCAAGTGGGCGCGGACGCCAACGCAGCCTTCATCGGCTTCGCCGTCGGCCCCGGTCAGACCAAGACCGTCCTCATCCGCGCCGTCGGCCCGGCCCTCACCGGCTTTGGGGTCGCGGACGTCCTTGCGGATCCGGTGATTGAGCTCTTCGCCTCCTCCAACCCCAACACCCCGCTCCTGCGGAACGACAACTGGACGGCTGACACCATCGGCGGGGCGAACGCCTTCGCGCGCGTCGGCGCCTTCGCCCTCACCGCCGGCAGCCGCGACGCCGCGATGGTCGCGACCCTCGGCCCCGGCTCCTACTCGGCCATCGTCCGCGACGTCGCCAACCGCTCCGGCATCGCGCTAGTCGAAGTCTACGACGTGACCGGCCGCGCCCGCCTCACCAACCTGTCAACCCGCGCCCAAGTGGGTACCGGGGCCGGCGTCCTCATCTCGGGCCTCGCGGTCGCCCCTGGCGGCGGCCCCCGGCGCATCCTCGCCCGCGCCGCCGGTCCCGCCCTCTCGCCCCTCGGCGTGGCCGGCGTCCTCGCCAACCCGGCCATCAGCGTCATCGAGTCCGGCACCAACCGGGAACTCGCGGTGAACGACGACTGGGGCACGGGCAACGCCACGGCCCTGACGGCGGCCTTCCGGGACGCGGGCGCCTTCCCCTTCGCCGCCGGCTCGCGCGACGCGGCCCTCCTCGTCGATCTGCCCCCGGGCAAAAGCTACTCGGTTCAAGTCAGCGGCGTGGCCAATACCTCAGGCGTGGCGCTGGTCGAGGTGTACGACCTGAGCCCGGAGTCGGGTGGCGTCTTCTCGGTGGTCGCGGCCACCGCCTCCACCGACAACCGCGGCGCGCCCCCGGCGGCCTTCCGCATCTCCCGCACCGGCAGCACCAGTGTGGCGGTGACGGTGAATTTCTCCCTCAGCGGTTCGGCGGTGGCCGGGGCCGACTACACCGCCGTGCCGACCAGCGTAACCATCCCCGCGGGCGCGGAATTCGCCACCGTGAGCATCGCGGCGTCCCCGGCGGCGGCGGGCGCCTCGGTGAGCAAGGACCTCACGCTGACCCTCGTCGCAGGCAATGGCTACGAGTTGGCGGCGGACCGCAGCGCGGTCGTCTCGCTCTTCTTCAACCAGCCGACCCTGTTCCGGACCACCCTCCGCACCACGGCGGCCGCGGCCGGTTCCACCGCCTCCGGGGTGGCCAGCATCCAGCTGAGCGCGGATGAGAACGTGGCTTTGGTGAGCGCGAATTTCTCCGGCCTCAGCGCCGCGCAGACCCTGGCCTACGTGCGCCTCGGTAACCCGGGTGAAGTGGGCGTGGACCTCGTCAAGCTCCCCCTCGGCCAGGTCGCCGGCTTTACCTGGGTGGTCGACGCCGCGGGGGGCTTCACCAAGGCGCAAGTCGTGCAGGCCCTGCAGGAGGGCCGCGTCTTCGTGAGCATCGATTCGAGCGCCTTTCCCGGCGGCGAGCTGCGCGGGGCGTTCCTGCAATCGAGCAGCCGGCTCGTCTTCGCCGCCCCCGCCGCCCCGCCGGCGCAGGCGGACACCGTTCTCACCGACAACGACGCGGCCCGCTTCCTCATCCAATCCACCTTCGGCCCCACCCTCGCGGAGATTCGGGCCCTCGCCGGCCAGCAGCGGGCGGGCCTCGACGCGTGGATCACCCAGCAAATGAGCGTCGCTCCATCGCTGCACTTGGACGCGACCGACGCGGACTTCCGGGACTACACGGCGCGAGGCGAGAATCCCCAGTATTCGCAGCCGAACCGGCAGGCCGCCTGGTGGCGCCTGGCGCTGACCGCCCCCGACCAACTGCGGCAACGGGTGGCCTTCGCCCTGAGCCAGATCTTCGTGGTCTCGGATGTGAACAGCACCCTCTTCAACAACCCGCGGGCCCTGGCCAACTACTATGACCTGCTGGTGCGGGACGCCTTCGGGAATGCGCGGCAACTGCTGGAGAACGTGACCCTGAGCCCGGTGATGGGCGTCTACCTGAGCTCCCTGCGCAACGCCAAGGCGACCTTCGCTGCGGACGGCCGCCAAACCACGGCGCCCGACGAGAACTACGCGCGCGAGGTGATGCAGCTCTTCAGCGTGGGCCTCGTGGAGCTCCAGCCTGACGGCACGGCCAAGGTGGATATCAACGGCGCTCCCATCCCGACCTACGACAACCGCACCATCTCGGAGATGGCAAAGGTCTTCACCGGCCTGGGCTTTGCGAGCAACGCGAGCGTCCCGAACTTCCGCGGCGCCCCCGTCAACTACCTCCAGCCGATGCGGTTCTATGGCGACTTTCACGAAACGGCCGAGAAGCAGATCCTCTCGGGCCGCCGCATCCCGGCCGGGCAGAGCCCGCAGCAGGACCTGAAGGACACCCTCGACACCCTTTTCAACCATCCGAACACCGGGCCGTTCCTCTCCCGCCAGCTGATCCAGCGGCTCATCACTTCCAACCCGAGCCCGGGTTATGTGTACCGGGTGGGACAGGTCTTCGCCAACAACGGCGCGGGTGTGCGCGGCGACCTCGGCGCGGTGGTGCGGGCGATCCTCCTCGATTACGAGGCGCGCTCGGCCGCCATCGCGACCACCGCCAGCTACGGCAAGCTGAAGGAGCCGCTGCTGCGGGCCACCGCGGTGCTGCGGGCCTTCGGGGGAGGCGCCAACGACGGCCGCTTCTTTATCCCGAACCCCGAGGCCACCCTCGCCCAGGCCTCCCTGCGGGCGCCGACCGTATTCAACTTCTTCGAGCCCGACTTCGTGCAGTCCGGGCCGCTCGCAGGTGCCGGACTCGTCGCCCCGGAGTATCAGATCATCAACGACACCACCGCCATCAGCATTCCGAACCAGCTCTGGAACTACATCTACGCCGGCCGCACGGGCATCCCGGGCACCACCTCGGTGTTCAACCCCGCCGAGGCCACGGTCGGCATCCGCGCGGACGCCACCCTGCTCGCGCTGTCGCGCTCGCCCCGCGACCTCGTCAACCGGGCGAACCTCCTCCTCGCCGGCGGCGCTGTGCCCCGGACGCTGCAGGACCGCTTCGCCGAGGCCCTCGTCGCGATGCCCGCCAACACCGGGAACACCTACGGCGGCGCCGACCTTGAGCGGGTGCGCTCCGCGATTTACCTCATCTCCACCGTCCCCCAAGGCGCCATCCAGAAATAGCCCCCGATGAAATCGAAGACCCACGACCTCTCCCGCCGCCGGTTCGTCGGCGCCTGCTGCGCCTCCGTCGGCACCACAGGGCTGCTCTCCTCGCTCGCCCAGCTCCGCCTGATGGGCGCCGCCGCCAGCCCGGACGCCCCCGCCGCCCCGCCCCGCGCCGGCGCGCCCGCCCCGGACTTCAAGGCCCTCGTCTGCCTCTTCTTCGCGGGTGGCAACGACGCGAACAACCTTGTGGTCCCAGCCGACACTGCCGGCTACGCCGCCTACGCCACCGCCCGCGGCGCCCTCGCCCTGCCCCAGTCCTCCCTCCTCCCCATCGCCACGCCGGGCGGCGACGGCCGCAGCTGGGCCCTCCACCCGGCGATGACCGAACTGAAGGCCCTCTACGACGGCGGTCGCCTCGCCGTGATGGCCAACGTCGGCACCCTCTCCCAGCCCCTCACCAAGGCCCTCTACACCTCCCGGCCCGACCTCCGCCCGCGCCAGCTCTTCTCCCATAACGACCAGCAGGTCGAATGGCAGACCAGCATCGCCGACCGCCCGTTCTCCGAGGTCGCGACCGGCTGGGGTGGCCGCGTGGCCGACTTGGTCGACGCCTTCAACGCCAACAACCGGATTTCGATGTCGATGACCCTCAACGGTCAGAACAGCTTCCAGATCGGGCGCAGGGTCCAGCAGTACGCCGTCGGCACCGGCGGCTCCGTAGCCCTCACCGGCAGCGCCGGTACCCCCACCTCGGTCAACGGGGTCCGCACCTCCGCCCTGAACGACGCCCTCGCGGTCCAGAACGCCAACCTGCTCGAGACCGCCTTCGGCGGCCTCACCAGCCGCGCCCTCGGCACCAGTTCGCTGCTCTCGTCCGTCATCACCGGCACCAGCCCCTTCGCCGCCGCCTTTAACGGAGTGAACACCAGCCTCGGCCAGCAGCTGCATATGGTTGCCCGCCTGGTCAACGCCCAAGACAAGCTTTACCTGAAGCGCCAGATATTCTTCGTGCGCATCGGCGGCTTCGACCTCCACGACAACCAAGTCGTCCTCGGCAACACCGCCAACGGCGCCCACAGCAATATTCTCCGGGACATCAGCCGTTCGCTCGCCGCCTTCAACCAAGCGATGAACCAGATCAGCGCCCAAAACCAGGTGACGGTCTTCACCGCCTCGGACTTCGGCCGGACGTTCAACACCAACGGCGACGGCTCCGACCACGGCTGGGGCAGCCACCATCTGGTGATGGGCGGGGCCGTCCGCGGCGGCACAATGTACGGCCAGATGCCCGTACAGGCCCTCGGCGGGCCGGACGACAGCGGCGGCCGCGGCACCTGGATCCCCACCACCAGCGTGGACGAGTACGCAGCCACCCTCGCCCGCTGGTTCGGCGTCAGTGCCACCAACCTCCCGACGATCTTCCCGAACCTCGGCCGCTTCGCCCGCCCCGACCTCGGGTTTATGTCCGCCTGAGCGCCGCCCCGGGGCGCCCAAAAACCGCTCGCCAACCCCCCGGCGGGCGGGGCTTCCTCGCGCCGATGAGCTCCCCTTCAGCGCCCTCCGGCCTGCCCAAGGCCTCGCCCGGCCCGCCCTACCCCTGCGGCAGCGACCACAAGTTCAAACCCTGCTGCGGCGCCTGACGCCCCCTCTGCCCCAATGCTCCACCCCGCCCCCCGCCGCTCCTTCCTCCGCACCGGGCTGGCCGGCGCGCTCGCCGCTGGGGTCGCCCCCCGCGTCTTGCCCGCCCGCCTCCTTAGCGCAGCCGCCCCCTCCGGCAAGGTCACCCTCGGCTGCATCGGGGTTGGGGCCCACGGCTTTGGGGTGAACCTCCACCAGTTCCTCCATGAGGACGATTGCCGCATCGTCGCGGTCTGCGACGTCTTCGCGGACCGCCGTCGGCGCGCATGCGAGGCCGTGGACCGCCACCAAGGGCGGCCCGGCTGCGCCGAGTTCCGCGATTTCCGGGCTCTGATCGCCCGCCCGGACATCGACGCCGTGGTCATCTCCACCCCCGACCATTGGCACGTACCGATGGCGCTGCTCGCCCTTGCTGCCGGCAAGGCCGTCTTCTGCGAGAAACCCACCCTCACCATCGCGGAGGGCCGCGCCCTTGCCGACGCTGTCGCGCGCCGTCCCGGAGCCTTCTTCGCCACCGGCCTCGAAGACCGCTCCGTGATCCAGTACCACAAGCTGGCCGAGGTGGTCCGCAACGGCGGCATCGGCCGCCTGCGCCGCATCCAAGTCGGCCTGCCCGTCAAACCCCTCTTCCCGCTCGAGGCGCCCGCCCCCGTTCCCGAGGGCCTCGATTACGAACTCTGGCTCGGGCCCGCACCCTTTCGGCCCTATTCCCCAACCCTCACCGACGCCCAGTGCTGGCGCCAGATCCGCGACTTTTCCGGCGGATCCCTGACCGACTGGGGCGCGCACCTCGTCGACACCGCCCAGGTCGCCGCCGGCGTGGAGGATACCGGGCCCGTGGCGGTCCGCGGTCGGGGCGAGTTCCCGACCGGGGCGTTCAACACCACCGCCCGCACCTACGAGCTCGAATTCACCTACGCCAACGGGGTCGTCCTCACGGTCGGCGCCAGCGAGCCTTCCATCCGCCTCGAGGGCGACGCGGGCTGGGTCGGGAACCGCGGCTGGCTCGGCCGCCTCGAGGGCAGCGATCCGAACATCCTCCGCCAAACCTGGGCCCCGGAAGTGAACCGCCTCTGGCCGCGCCGCCCCCGCGAGCACCGCGACTTCCTCGACTCCCTTCGCGACCGCCGGGCGCCAATGTACCCGGCGGAGGCCCTGCACCGCCTCAGCACCACCCTCCACCTCGGCGCGATCGCAATGGAACTCGGCCGCCCGGTTCGCTGGGACCCGGCCACGGAACGCTTTCTCAACGATCCGGCGGCCGACGCCCTCCGCGCCCGGAAATCGCGGGACGACTGGCAGCGCCGCGGCTGAACCCACCCGATGACGCCCGCCGACTACATCCGCCGCCACCCGAAGCGGTTGATCGCGCGGTTGCGGCACTTGGTAGGGATCTCGACGATCAACCCGCCCGGCGACCACTACGGGGCCATCACGGCGTGGCTGCAGCGGGAACTGGGCGCCGCGGGCTGCCCGGCGCGGCGCTACCCGATCCCGGACCGCCTGCTGCGGCAGGTGCTGCCGCCAGCGCAGCGCGGTTTCCCGCGCTACAACGTCCTCGGACGCCGGCGGGCCGGCCCGGGCGCGAAGACCCTGCATTTTAACGCGCATTACGACGTTGTCCCCGTCTCCGGCCGCTGGCGGCACGGCGACCCCTTCAGCGGGAAGGAGACGGGCGGCTGGGTTTACGGCCGGGGCACTGCGGATATGAAGGGCTCAATCGCGAGCCTGCTCCTAGCCTTGGAGGCCCTGCAGGCCACCGGGACCTCCCCGCGGCTGAACATCGAGGTCTCGTTTACTGCGGACGAGGAAACGGATTCCGCGCTGGGGGCGGGCTGGCTGGTCCAGCACGCGCCGATCGCGCCGGACTACGCGGTCGTGATGGAGGGGGGCGAGGGGCGGAACATCTGCTGCGGACACAACGGCACCCTGTGGTTCGAGGTCGAGGTGCGGGGCCGCGCGGCGCACGGCTCGACGCCCGAGAGGGGCGTGAACGCCCTCGTGGGGATGGCCGCGCTGGTGGGCCGGTTCGCAGATTACGAGCGGCGCCTCGCGGACCGCACCTGGCGCACCCCAGAGGGCCGGACCATGCGGCCGACCGTGAACCTCGGCGGCGTCTTCCACTGCGGGGAAGGGGCCAAGATCAACACCGTGCCCGCGCACGCCAGCTTCACCGTCGACCGGCGCGTGCTGCCGTTGGAGGACCACACCGCGGCCGAGCGCGAGTTCCGGACCTTCGTCCGGAACGCCGCCCGGCGCCTGCCCGCCGGGACGGTGCGCGTCCGCAAGCTGGCCGAAAACTTCGCCTGCTTCAGCCCGCCCACCCACCCGTTCTTCGCGGCGATGGCGGGCTGCGTCCGGCGCGTCCGCGGCACGCCCACCCGGTTCAACGTCTCCACCGGGTTCAACGATATGCACTTCTTCGCCCACCACCGGCGCATCCCCACGCTCGGCTACGGCCCGGGCGGCGAGAACTGCCACGCGGTGGACGAGCGGGCAAAAGTGCGGGAACTGCTCGCCAGCGCCCGCATCTACGCGGAACTGATGACCACCTTCTCCGGCTGAGCCGGAGGTCGAACCCGCGGGCGGCAATCAGCCCTTGAGGCCCTGGCGGACCATCGCCACGGCGATCGCGGCCAGCAGCATCGAGATGAGCTTGGAGACCGCCCTTAGCGCCGTAGGGCCGGCCAGACGGCCGAGGCGTTCGCTCTGGGTGAACGCCAGCGCCACCAGAACAAGGTTCACGCCCAGCGCCGCCAAGGTCACTCCGAAGCCGACCGAGCCGGCCAATACCAGCAGCGTCGCGATCAAGGCCGGCCCGGCGATGAGCGGCATCCCCAGTGGCACGACGCCGCAATCCTCGGTGGGCTCCGGGTCCGCCCCGGAGTGAGCGAGGTCGCGCGCCGCGAGCAGAAACAAGATCAGCCCGCCGGCCACTTGGAAGTCGTGCACCGAGATCCCCAGCGCCGCGAAGATGCTGGCCCCAAGGAACAGGAACAGGAGCGCCACGCCGCCACCCGTGAGCGTCGCCTGCAGCGCCACGCGCCGCCGTTGCAGGGGCGTCAGGCCGCGCCCGAGCGCGAGGAAGATCGCCGCCAGCCCGATCGGGTCGATCGCCACGAACAGTGGGATGAACGCCTGCAGGAACTGCGCGGACCACGCTTCCATCCCGCACGGAATGCCCGGTCCCGCGCCTGCGTAAACCGTGAAATGCCCTTGTCTTTCCCGGCGGCCCACGGGCAACGTCCGCGCCTTCCGCCGCCCCCGCCCCATGAAGATTAATAACCGCCTCACCGCCAAGGCCCTCCTCCCGAAGACCGACCGCGTGTTCGCGCTCGCCGGCCGCAAGATCCACGCCCTCAACGGGGCCTGGGATCCCGCCAAGGGCACCCCCGTCTTCACCTGGAAGGGACAGTACACCTCCCGCGGCTGGACCGAGTGGACGCAGGGCTTCCAGTTCGGGATGGCGTTCCTGCACTTTGACGCCACCGGCGACGAGGAGTTCCTCCGCCTCGGGCGCGAGAAGACCGTCCGCCATATGGCCTCTCATGTCTCGCACGTTGGCGTCCACGACCACGGCTTCAACAACGTCTCCACCTATGGCAACCTCCGCCGCCTGATCCTCGAGGGCCGCCTCTCCGCGGATCAGCGCGAGGTCGACTACACCGAGATCGCCCTGAAGGCCTCCGGCGCCGTCCAAGCGGCCCGCTACGTCCCGACCGCCTATCGCCAGCCGTGGTCGCCCCTCGCTGAGGCCGCGGGCGTCGCACCCTCGGGGTACGTCTATTCCTTCAATGGGCCCCAGTCCCTCTTCGCGGACACCATCCGCTCGATGCGGTCCCTGGTCGTGGCCCACCAGCTGGGGCACGTCCTGATGAGCGAGGGAGACAAGCCCGTGAACCTGCTCCACCGCGCCGTCGAGCACGCGGCGACGACCGCCCGCTTCAACGTGTTTTTCGGCCAAGGGCGGGACCGCTACGACGTCCGCGGCCGCGTGGCCCACGAGAGCATCTTCAACCGCAACGACGGCCAGTTCCGCTGCCCCAGTTCCCAGCAGGGCTACTCGCCCTTCACGACCTGGACCCGCGGCGCCGCATGGATCATCTGCGGCTTCGCTGAGCAGCTCGAGTTCCTCCATACCGTCCGCGGGTCCGACCTCGATGCCGTCGGCGGCCGGCGGGCGGTGACCGACCTGTTCCTCGAGACTGCCCGCGCTGCCAGCGATTATTACATCGACGGCTACTCGGCGAGGGACGGCGTGCCCTACTGGGACAGCGCGGCCCTCGACACCCATCGCTTGGGCAATTTCACCGCGGTGGACGCGGACCCGTTCAACGACCACGAGCCGGTGGACAGCTCGGCGGCGGCGATCGCGGCCCAGGGGTTCCTGCGCCTCGGACAATACCTCGCGGGCCAGGGCCAGGCCGCAGCCGGGCGCCGTTACTTGCAGGCCGGGCTCACCCTTGCGGACACCCTGTTCGCGGAGCCGTACCTGTCGACCAGCGCGCGCCATCAGGGCCTGCTGCTCCACAGTGTCTATCATCGGCCGAACGGCTGGGATTACATCCCGCCGGGCCAGAAGGTGCCGTGCGGCGAGGCTTGTATGTGGGGCGACTATCACGCGATGGAGCTGGCGCTGCTCATCCGCCGCCTCGCCGCCGGGAAGTACTACACGTTCTTCTGAGCTGACGAGGCCGCCTTCCGCCTTGCGGGCGGGCGCTCCACGCGTACCCCTCTCCCCTGATGAACATCATCCCCGTCTTCTTCCGTTCCGCCGTTTTTGTCGCCGCCCTGCCATTGGGTGCAGCGGAGGCCAAGGTAGTCAGCCCCAAGGCGGCCGCGGCGCTGGTGGCGAGCGGCAAGGCGGTGCTGGTCGACGTGCGCGAGATCGAGGAGTGCGCGGCGTCGGGGGTGGCCCAGCCGGCGAAGGTGCTGCCGAAGAGTGATTTCGACGGGGACCAGAAGTATTGGCGGGCGTTCCTGACGGCAAACAAGGGCAAGCAGGTGCTGGTGTATTGCGCGGGCGGCCGCCGCTCGCAGGCGGTCGCCGAGGCCCTCGCGGCCGAGGGCATCGAGTCCGCGAATGTGGGGGGCCTGAAGGATTGGACCGCCGCCGGCCTGCCGGTGCGGAAGGTGGAGTAAGCGCGGGCGACGTCCCCCATAGCGTCCCTAGACGCCGCGGACGCCAAGCGGCGAGCACTCCAAGCCGAGGAATCCGAACCAAGGCCACCAGTCCTCTACCTTATCCCCTCCAAACCGGCCCGACCCTCAATTTACGAGCCGTCTTTTGCTAAACTTTGACGGACCCGCCCCGCGGAAACGGGTCCCGCCGCGCTTGACCCACTTCGCCAGGCCTCTCGGAGCCCCCGCGCAACCCCACGATTTCGGTTCTTGCGGCACCTGACACCCGGACTCCCGCCGCCTCGGCTGGCGCGGTGATGACCTCCCTACCGCTCCCCTCCACCCCCTGCACCGCCCGCTGGCGGCTCGCCCTCCGCGCAACCCGGCTCCCCGCCGACCGCCGCTGGCGCTTCGCCACCGAGATCCACCGCTTCCTCCGCTACTGCGAGATCCTCCAGGTCGCTCCCTCCCGCGCCCACGCTCGCGATTACCTCGCCACCGTCCCCCTCGCCATCGCCCGGCCCGAGGCCCGCCTCGCCCTCCGCTGGCTCCTCCAGCTCGCGCGCCGCCCCGCCCCCGCCCGACCCATCCCGCCCGAAGCTTGGTGGGAGCAGGCGCGCAGCCACCCCCCCGCCCACGGAGCCTGGTAAGCCCACACCGACGGCGAACCGCCGGGAATGCCCCTCTGCCCACCGCCGTCGCCCCCCGCTTGCGCTCGAGCTTGGCCAGCCTGCACAAACGGCTTGCGCGACCCGCAGTGGCCGGGGGAGAACACGCGTTTGCGCCGGCCTCGCCCGCTTCTTTGTCTTTTGCTAACCTATGCGTTCCCTCCCCCCGCTACATCCGCATGCGTTCGCCGCGCTGGTCCTCTTGCCCCTCGCCGGACTCCACGGCGCGGCCCCGGCCACGACCGTGATGTCGCCCTTCAAGGTCGAGGCCGAGACCGGCGTCGACGGCGTCCGCATCCAACCCTCGGCCGCCCTCCTCAACCCCTATCTTTTAGAACAGCACGGCATCCAGCAGCTGCAGGACCTCTCCGGCGCCGCCCCCAACCTGTTCCTGAGCAACAGCGACACCCGGGGCTTCGGCGACATCATCGCCCTCCGCGGGGTCACGAATTCGATCTTCTTCAGCTCCCCCGGCGTCGCCCTTTACATCGACGACGTCCCCAGCGGCTCCGTCTCGGCCTACCCGAGCAGCCTCCTGAACGTCGACCGCCTCAGCGTGAAGGCCGGCCCGCAGATCGCGGACCTCGGCCGCAACGCCGCCGGCGGAGCGATCGAGATCCGGACTCGCGAGCCGGGCAACCGCCACCAGGGCAAGATTCAGCTCGATTACGGCTCGTTCAATGCCTCCTCCGCTCAGGCTGCCTTCGAGGGGCCGCTCTCCGCCACCACCGGCTACAGCGTCGGCCTCGGCCTCTCCGACCGCGAAGGCTACCTCACCAACACCCTCCTCAAGCGCACTGCCGATGACCGCCGCGCCGTCTCCGCCCGCGGCGCCCTCTTCTGGCGCCCCGATGCAGACACCCGCGTCCGCCTCGCCCTCCGCCACGAGACCTCGCGCGACGACGCCACCCGCCTCAGCTCCCTCTCCAGCCCCGACCGCCGCGCCACCGCGGCCAATCTCAACGGCGAAACTAGCGTCGAGCGGACCCAGTTCTCTGCCCAGCTGCGCCGGCGCTTCGCCGGGGGCTCCTTGCTCGCCACCTCCGCCCGCCAGGAATGGAAGCTCGACCCGTCCCTAACCGACCTCGACCTGTCGCCGCTCTCGCTCGGCTCTTCCCGCGTCGCGCAGCAGGAGCAGCTCTGGACTCACGAGGTGCGGCTGGAGTCCAACGCCCCGGCCACGCAGGCGCGCTGGCGCGCGGGGCTATACCACTCCAGTCAGGACATCGCGGGCGACGCGCAGCGTGAGTTCCTCGTCCCGCCGAACCAGTTCGTGCCGCCGGGCTTCATTCAGAGCGAGCGCACGCGCTTCGACCTCGGCCAGCGCACCTGGGCCGCCTTTGCCGGTTGGGACCAGCCCCTGACCGCCGCCACCCTGCTGCGCCTCGGCGCCCGCCTTGAGGATGACGCCACCTCAATCGACCGCACCAAGGTCAGCTCGAACAATTTCCGCTTCCCCACCGCGCCGGAGCCGCGCCTCGCGCGCGACCAGAGCAAGACCCTCGTCTCGGCCAGCGCGGGCCTGCAGCACCGGATCTCCCCCCCCCTGAACCTCGTGGCCCGCACCGCAGTAGCCCACAAGCCGCCGGGCTATAGCGGGTTCACCGCGAACCCGGCGCTGGCCCGCTTCGGCGAGGAGCGCCAGTGGGCCCACGAGGCCGGGCTGACCTTCGGTGACCAGCGCAGCCGCTTCGGCGGCAGCGTCCTCGCCTTTTGGTCGGTGCTCCGCGACTACCAGTTCGAGCGCACCGTCCCGAACTCGACCGACTACGTGGTCGTGAACGCCCCCGAGGTGCTCTCCCGCGGCTTCGAGGCCAAGGCGATGTGGAGCCCGGTGGAACGCGTCTGGTGGGACCTGCAGCTCGGTTACGCGATGACCACCTTCGAGGACCACCGCGACGCCAGCGGTGCCAAGGTCTGGGACAAGCAGGTGCCGTTCGTGCCCCGCTACACCCTGCGCACCAGTCTGACCCTCGACCTCGGCCGCGGCTGGTCGGTCAGCGGCAGCTACCAGGCGACGGGCCGGACCTCCTACGACGAGCGTAACACCGCGACCTTCCAGCAGAAGGCCTACGGGCTGGTGAACGCGCAGGTCCGCTACCGGGTGCAGGGTTGGACCGTGGCCGTCTACGGCCACAACCTCACCAACCGCCGGTACGACCAATTCATCAACCCGGAGATCTTCGCCGGCAGCCCCGGCGCGCCCCGCCGCTACGGCGTGCAGCTGACCTGCGAGTACTAAGCCGAAGCAATTCCAGCCGGCGTCGGCACAGGCTCGACGCCGGCGGTTCCGGGCCTTTGGGTGCGGGCGCCGCTCCGGCCACCCCCCGATGCCCCCGACTCGATTCACCCCAAGGCTGCTTTTGCTCTTGGTGCCGGCGTTCGCCGCGCCGGTCGAGGACCCCGCCACGCGCGGGGCGCTGCCGGAGTTCGTCGTAATCCCGGCCGCGCGGACCGTGGACCTCACGCCCGCCGCACCGGTTGATCCGGCGCCGTTCGGCCGCTGGGATCGTTCCCAAGGAGACGCCGGTTCGCGGCGTTACTCGTCGCTGCGCCAGATCAACCGCGCCAATGTCCGCCAGCTGGAGGTGGCCTGGACCTACCGCTCGGGTGACGGCCGTGCAAATGTGCAGGCGACCCCGGTCATCGTCGATGGGGTGCTCTACGCGCCCACGCCCGGGCGCGCGATCGTGGCGGTGGACGCGGCCACTGGCGTGGAACGCTGGCGCCGCACCTTCCCGGAGAACCAAGGCAAGCGGCTCCAGGACCTGCCCGCGCGCCGCGGCCTCGTGTACTGGCCGGGCGACGGGACCCATCCGGCCCGGTTATTGGCGGGCGTTGGGGACTGGTACTACGCGCTCGATCCGCGCACCGGGGAGCCCGTGGCGAGCTTCGGCGAGGGCGGGCGCACCGCCATCCCCACCGGCTCGACGGCGGCGGGGGTGGTTTACCGGCACGTGTTCGTGACCTGCGGAGTCCTCGGGGACGCCTTTGGTTACGATGTCCGGGACGGCCGGCTACTGTGGCGCTTCCGCTCCATTCCGACCGCGGGGGAATTTGGCGCGGAGACGTGGGATGGTCCGCAGCAGGGCGCGAACGGCTGGAGCGGCCTCTCCCTCGACGAGGGGCGCGGCCTCGCGTTCGTGGCCTTCGGCGCGCCGCGACCGGATATGGTCGGCGTGGGCCGCTGGGGCGATAACCTGTTCAGCAACTGCGTGGTGGCGCTCGATGTCCTCACCGGGGAACGGCGCTGGCACTTCCAGGACGTGCGACACGACATTTGGGACCTGGACGTCTGCGCGCCGCCAAACCTCGTGACCGTGAATCGCGACGGCCGCCCCGTGGACGCGGTGGTGGGCTTGGCCAAGTCGGGGCACGTCACGCTGCTGGACCGGTTGAGCGGTCAGCCGTTGTTCCCGTGGCGGTTGCGACGGGCGCCGGTGTCGGTGCTGCCGGGCGAGCGAACGTCCCCGTACCAGCCGGATCCGGAGCTGCCGGAGCCGGTGTCGCGGATGGAATTCGAGCCGGGGATGATTACGGACCGGACCCCGGAGGCGCAGGCGTGGGTGGAGCAGATCGTGGCCCGTTCGACCTACGGGTTCTTCCCGCCCTTCGCGGAGGGGAAGCCGAACCTGTTCATCGGCTCGCGCGGGGGCGCGGAGTGGTCGGGGGCGGCGGTGGATGTGCCGACCGGGCGGCTTTATGTGACGTCGAACCGCTGGGTCTCGAAGATCACCGTGCTGGCGAACGACGACCGCGAACGGGATCCGCGGCATCCGCCCTCGGCCGGGGAGCGGCATTACCAAGCCCATTGCGCCTCGTGCCACGGGCCGAACCGGGGCGGGATCGGCGTGGCGCCGCCGCTGTTCGGGCTGGGGCGGAGGATGGACGACGCGCAGGTGCGGGAGCTGCTGCGGACGGGGCGCGGGGCGATGCCGCCGGCGCCGCCGATGGCGGAGGCCGCCCAGGGCGAGTTAATCGATTACCTGTTCCGCCGGAACCAGCCGCCCAGCCGCGGAGCGCGGCCGGACGAGGATCCGGCGCGGCCCGCGTACAGTTTCGACAGCTTTCAGTTCCTGACCGATCACGAAGGTTACCCGGGCATCAAACCGCCCTGGGGGCTGCTGAACTGCTACGACCTGAGCACGGGCCGGATCCTCTGGCGGGTGCCGCTGGGCGAATTGCCGGCGCTCACGCGGGCGGGCGTGCCCAAGACCGGGACCCACAACCTGGGCGGCGCGACCGTGACCGCGGGCGGTCTGGTGTTCGTGGCGGGGACGGAGGATGAGAAGCTGCGGGCGTTTGCTGCGGACACGGGGGAGGAGCTCTGGTCGGCGAAGCTGCCGCACGCGGGCACGGCAGCGCCGGCGGTCTATGCGGTCGGCGGCCGCCAGTACGTAGTGATCACCGCGACGGGTGGCGGCCGCGTGGGCGGGCCCTCCGGTCCCGGCGACGCCTACGTGGCCTTCGCCCTGCCGCGCTGATCAGAACCGGAAGGCGCTGCTCAGGGTCCAGACCCGCGGCGGGCCCACGCGGTACTGGGCCACTCGGTACACCTTGGTCAGCTCCGCTCGCACCGGGATCAGATCCCGGGCCGTGTGGTTCAGATTTTGCCCACGCAATTCGAGCGTCCACTCGATCCGCCCGCGGTACAACGACCGCTTGTGGCGGATCCACGCGTCGACGTTCGTGATCGCCGGCGCGATGTGCGGGCGATCGATATCCGCTACCAGAGTATCCCCCACCAGCTCGGTCGGGTAACCGATGACCGCACCGTCCTGCCAGCGTACGGCTGCGCCCACCCCGGAGCCCTCGAGCAGACCGCGAGTGAACGTGTAATTGGTCACCAAGTTTACCCGCCACGCGCGCTGCTCGGTCGAGACCCGCCCCTCCTGGCGCTTCTGGTTGCGGTAGGACGAGAGTACGTTCGTCTCCAGCCACTGGGCGACCGTCATCTGCGCGTCGCCCGGGACGGGCGCGGGGTAGCTGATGTAGCTAGGCGGGACGGTGGCCGGATCGTTGAAGTAACGTAGGTGCCCGATCAGGCCGCCCGACCCCAGAATCGGCTCCACCTTGGCCCACAGCTCCGCGAAGCGCGGGGCATAGTTGTCGATCACCGTCTCTTGGTTCGCGACGTTGAGGGCCAGTCGCCAGCTGGGGCTCGGGTTCCAAGTGAGCTCCAGCTCAGTGCCGCGGCCCACGACATCCTGGGTGTCACCGAGATTCGGAAGCTCGGTCCGCGCAAAGTCGCCGCCCGCGGCCGGCGCGTCGAGGCTGGCAGAGGTCCGCGTGCGCGCCGGAATGATCGCGTTGAGCCGGCCAAGCGCCTCCACCGCGAGGGCGTAATTGGGGGTCGTCGCGCCCAGGTTGCCGAGCCGCTGGGCCTCGATCAGGAACTCCAGCGGTTTGAGGATGCCCTGGTTCACCAGAGTGGCGTACTTGGTGCTCGCGGCGCCATTAACGAGGTCGCACTCGTAGCGATTGAGGCGCAGCACGAGCTTCGAATCGAGCAGGTTGAGGGTTACGCCATACTCGCGCGTGCGGCCGGAGGGCGACGGGAGCTGGGCGCCCGCAAAATCATTCGCGGTCGCGCCAAGGCTGAAGTTCTCGGACTCGCCGTAGTAGGCGTTGAGCCTCGCGGCGAGCGGGAGCGGCCGCCAGCGGTCGGGCCACTTGCCCACCACTGACCACGACGCGGTGCGAAAACGGTCGTCGATGCGATTGAGCACCGCGGCGGGCGTGTTGATCGAGCTGCGGTCGGCCAGCAGATCCGGCCCAGGGAGCGCCTGGCGGATCTCGGAGACCACGTCGTCCTGGCGCCACCCGTAAAGGCCGATCAGGAGGTTGCGGAGCAGGGAGACGTTCCACGTCGCCGCGCGGGTGTCGACCCGCTGGGAGTTGCGGCCAAGACCCTCCAGCTCGGCCGCAGTGCGCAGGGAAACGGTCTCGTATGCAGCACTGGCCGGATTGAAGGAGCGCAGGTCCACGGTACGGCCAGGATCCCAGAGGCGCTGGGAGGTGAGCGGGACGAGCCGCACCTCGCCCTCCGTCCGGGCGCCCAGGACCGAGTCCCCGAGGTACACGATGTTGTTCACCTTGCGCCGGCTGGAGCCAAGCGGATCGGCGGCGCTGAAGACAAAGCCGCCCGCGGCATTCTGGTAGTACTGGCCCCAGTTCCGGGACTCCTGCCGCTGATCGTAAGCGCTGCCCATCGCAGTGAGCGTGTGCCGCCCCAGCCACCCCGCGAAGGGCGAGGTCGGCCAGTGGCGCCGCGGATCCAGCTTGGCAAACGCCGTCGCGCGGAAGGCCTCGCGCTCGTCTCGCAGGGCGCCCACCCCGACGCGATCCATGAGGAAGGGCCGCCCGAGGTTGGGGTTCGGCTGGCCAAGGTAGTCCTGCATCAAGTCCACGAAGATGCCAGAATAGTTCTGAAACGGGACGTAGGCGCTGCGCCGGTATTCCTGCCGGTCGTAGGCGAGCTCAAGCCCGGCCTGGCCGTCAAGGAGGGTCTGTTCGAACACCACATTCTGGTGCGTCCACTTATCGTGCTGGAAAGCGGCCCCGCCCGAGAGCATGTTCCGGGTGAAATCCAGCATCGCGAGGCTAGTGAGCGAAACCGGGATCTGGACCGGGTTGGTGCGCCACGGCTGCTCGGGCACGAGGTAGTTGTAGGCCGGGGCCACCCCGATGCCATCGGGGTTCATCGCGGGGAGCGGGTTGTTGATGGCAGTGATGTTGGACTCGATCGCGCCCCCGCCGCCCACCGCGCCCCCAGGCGCGACAGACCCTGGGAGGTAGACGGCGGCGATCTGCCGCGACATGTTCGGATGGAAGAGCATCCGCGGATTCGCCACGTTGTTGTCGTGGTAGATTACCGCGTTACGCAGGATCGCCAGTTTCATGTCGTTCGGGATGGCGGGAGTCGTCAGGTAGGCGTTGGAGGTCCCGGCCGGGCGCCACGACTGAGCGACCGGGCTGTAGATCAGCGAATAATCGCCGGGCACGCTGAGGTTGGCGCCGGGGGTGGCGGCGATCACGGCCCGCATCCGCTGAACCATCAGGGGCTGGTTCGCGAGCCAGCTCGCGATGGTGCTGGCGGGCGGAATCGTGTTTGGCCGGTTCGCGCGGCGGCCGCCGCTCTCGACAAAGCCCCGCGCGGTCGCGCCCGCCCAGGGGCGCCAGGTGACAGTGCCGGACTGCCGATGATCGTCGTCGAACGCGGGCCGCTGGTAGAAGCGCCGGTCATCGCGCACCGCGGACACGCGCACCGCGAGGCGCCGCGGGATCAGCACGCGGTTGAGGTCGGCCTCCGTACGGACGGAGCCCTCGCTATCCACCTCGACCCGGGCCGCGTGGGCGTCGCGAAACCGCGCCGTGGCCAGCTGGGAATTGATGATGCCGGCGGGGCTCCCGAGCCCAAAGAGAATCGCGTTCGCGCCGCGATTGATCTCGGTAAGCTCCGTATTGAAGCGGTCGGGCGGGATCAGGCTGAGGCAGTAGTTTCGGGTGAGGTCCGCTCCGGCGATGCCCCGCACCCGCTGCGAGCCCTGCGGATTGACCCGGGAGGACTGGTCGCCGGTCGAGGTCGTCCCGACGTTGAAGTCGCTAAAGTTCCCGTTGATGCCGCTCGCCTCGGTCGAGGTCGTGAAAAGAAGCAGCTGGTTTAGGTTCGACGCCCCCACGTCCCGCATGAACTCGGGAGTGACGATCTGCACCGACGCGGCAATCTCGTCCACGTTCATCCGCAGGCGCGAGCCGGCGAGGGTCTGGGAGGCGTAGTAGCCCTGAAAGGCCTCGGCGGACACTTGGAATGGCGACAGTTCCACGACCTCGTCGCGGGCGGGCGGCGCCGCGGCGGCGGGAACGAGGCTCTGGGCCAGGAGCGGCGAAGCAGCCAGGAGGTAAAGGGCCAAGACGGGGCGGAGGTGCATGCGGAGGGAGCGGGCAAAATGGGGTGGACCGATGAACGCTCCAGATAGAAGCCCCTCGGGGGCGTGGCAACCCCAGAGCACGGCCTGGAGCCTGCCCCCAGTCGATTCGATCCGGCTGGGCCGCGGAGCCTACAGCGTCAGGTGCTCGACGATCGAGAGGCCGTGGCCCTCGATCGCGATCGGCTTTCGCCCCGAGGCGGCCAGCAGCCGGATCTGCCGCAGCCCCAGCCCGTGGAGGATCTGCGCGCCGATGCCATATTCACGCAGCATCGTACGGGCGGAGGGCGGGGCCGCCTCGCCCCGGATCGTTTCGCACAGCTGCGCGCCCTCGTTGGCCCGCGAGAGGATGAGCAGCACCCCGGACCCGTGACGCGCGATGCGCTCCAACGCCGCGGGGATGCCCGCACGGCCGGGCTCCGCCTCTCCCTGCAACAGATCCTGCAGCACGTTTTCCCGGTGCACCCGCACCAACGTCGGACCGGGCCCCAGCGCGCCCTTGACCAGCGCGAAGTGATGCCGCCCGTCGAGCTCGCTGCGGAAGACGTGCACCGCGAAGGGGCCAAATCGCGTCGCGATCTCGTGGCGTCCGATCTCCTGCACGTGCTTCTCGCGCGCCGTGCGGTACTCGATCAGCTGCTCGATCGAAGTCATCTTCAGCCCGAACCGGCGCTTGAACTCGATCAGCTGCGGCAGCCGCTGCACCGTGCCGTCATCGTTGACCAGCTCGCACAGCACGCCCGCCGGCGGCAGCCCGGCCAGCACCGCGAGGTCCACCGCCGCCTCGGTATGGCCGGCACGCTGCAAAACTCCGCCCGGCCGCGCCCGCAGGGGGAAGACGTGCCCGGGTTGCACCAACTGCTCCGGCGTGGTGGCCGGGGCCGCGAGGAGGCAGATCGTCGTCGTTCGGTCGGCGGCGCTGATCCCCGTCCCGATGCCCTGCGCGGCGTCGACGCTCACCGTGAAGTCGGTGCGCTGCACCTCCCGGTTGCGCGCGACCATCGGGCCAAGGCCGAGCCGGCGCAGCTGCGACTCCAGCATCGGCACGCAGATGATGCCACTACAGTGCCGGATCATCATCGTGATGGTCTCGGGCGTGGCCTTGGCCGCCGCCATAATGAGATCGCCCTCGTTCTCCCGGTCCTCGTCGTCCGTGACGATGACCAGGCGGCCCGCCGCGATCTCGGCGATCACCTCCTCGATGGGATCAAAAGCGGAATCCGGCGCGTGGGACATTGGGCCAGCTTCGCTTCCGCCCCGCTCCGGGTCAACCGCGGGCCCGCGGCCGAGGCTTCACGCTGGCTTGGCGGCCCCGGCCAGGCTACTTCCGGGACCCGCGCCGCCATTCCCCGATGCACCTGCCCCGCCTTGCCTGCCTCGCCCTCGCCGCCGCCCTTGGCACCCCGTTCCCGGCGGCCCTCGCCGCCCAGGCTCCGCTCTTCGCCCGCGAGAACCTGGTCGCGTGGTGTATCGTGCCCTTCGACTCGGTCAAACGCGGCCCAGACGCTCGCGCCGCGATGGTCCGCGGGCTCGGGCTCACCCGGGTCGCGTACGACTGGCGCGCCGAGCACGTGCCGCAGTTCGAGGAGGAGATCTTCGCATACCGGAAGCACGGCCTCGAGTTCCTCGCCTTCTGGGGCGTCCACGAAGAGGCCTTCCGGCTCTTCGCGAAACACCAGCTGCGGCCACAGATCTGGATGACCGCGCCCAGCCCCGTCGGCACCCTCCCCCGCGAGGAGCAGATCCGGCAGGCCGTCGCGCGGCTGTTACCGGTGGTGGAGCGCACGCGTCAGGCCGGCTGCCCGCTGGGGATCTACAACCACGGCAGCTGGGGCGGCGAGCCGGAGAACCTCGTCGCGGTGTGCGAATATCTTCGCCGGCATCACGACGCCTGCCACGTGGGGATCGTGTACAACCAGCACCACGGGCACGCGCACGTCGACCGCTTCGCCGCCGCCCTTGGGGCGATGCAGCCCTACCTCCTCTGCCTGAACCTCAACGGCCTAACCCGCGAGGGCGACCAGCGCGGACTGAAGATCCAGCCGCTCGGCCAAGGGGAGCTCGACCTGCCCCTGCTCCGGATCATCGCGGCCTCCGGCTACCGCGGCCCGATCGGCATCATCGGCCACACCCAGGACGACGTGGAGCTGCGCCTGCGCGACAACCTCGACGGCCTCGACTGGCTTGTGCCCCAGCTCACCGGGGCGCCTGCAGGTCCCCGGCCCGCGCCCCGCGTGCCGCTACCACCCACCCCCGTCGCCCGGAAGAAGGCCGCTGCTAAGTGATGGGCCCACCCGCACCAGCTCGACCGCCCTCTCCGGCGGACGCCTCCGCGATTGCCTCGCCCCGCGCACGCCTGAGGTTGGGGGCCGTGGATTCCCCGGCCTCCAAGGACCCTTTACACGGCGTGACCCTCAAGCAGCTCTTGACCGAGCTCGTGGTGGAGCACGGCTGGGCCGGGCTGGCCGAGCGGGTGGACATCCGCTGCTTCCGCTTCGACCCAAGCCTCAATTCCAGCCTCGTCTTCCTGCGGAAGACCCCCTGGGCGCGCGCCAAGGTGGAGGCGCTCTACATGCAGGGGAAAACCCGCCCCTGAGCCGCGCCTAGGACCTGCCCTGCGCGGACGAAGCCTCCGCCCGCCTGCCCGGCGTGTTCGACTCCACGAACTTTTCGCCACGCGCACCTCGCCATTAGAGGAGGTTCTATCGGGAAGACCCTTGGTCGTTAAAGTAGTGCGTCAAAAGATGCACGTCGCCGCAGCTCGGATGGAACGAAGATTCGCCTCTTCGCCAGCGGCTACAGAGGGTTGGGGGCACTCTGCGGCGGGGGCGTGGCCCAAAAAAGCCGCGACCCTAGGGTCGCGGCTCGAAACCATTCGGGCGGCCGAGATCAGGCCGAAGGCGGGGTCGCGGGAGCCTCGGTCGCCGGGGCCGCCGGCTTCTGCGCCTCCATCTCCTTCATCGCCGCTTTGCGCGACAGACGCACCTTGCCCGAGCGCTCGTCAATGCCCACACACTTGACCCAAATCGAGTCGCCCATCTTTACCACGTCCTCGGTCCGACGAACCCGGAAGTCCGCCAACTCGCTGATGTGGACGAGGCCTTCCTTGCCCGGGGTGCACTCGACGAAGCAGCCGAAGTCCTTGATGCCCGTCACGCGGCCCTGATACAGCTTGCCGATCTCGATCGGCGCCCCGCCACCGCCGGAACCGCCGCCACACAGGCCGTCGATCTCGGCGATCGCGCGGTTCATCGCGTCGGCATTGTTCGAATAGACGAACACCTTGCCCGAGTCGTCCTCGGCGATGTCGATCTGCGCGCCCGTGGTCTCGGTAATGCGCCGGATCGTCTTGCCGCCCGGCCCGATGAGCAGGCCGATCTTCTCGGGATCAATCTGGATCGTCTGGATCCGCGGGGCGTAACGGCTGAGGTCCGCCCGGGGCGCCGGCAGCGACGCCAGCATCACCTTGAGGATCTCCACGCGCGCGTCCCGGGCCTGGAAGATGGCCGTCTTGGCGATCTCGAACGGCAGGCCGTTGATCTTCAGGTCGAGCTGGAAGCCCGTAATGCCCTTGGTCGTGCCGGCGAGCTTGAAGTCCATATCGCCAAAGTGGTCCTCCTCCCCGAGGATGTCGGTGATCGTGACCCACTTCTCGATGCCACCGGCGTCGTCATTCTGGGTCATCAGACCGCAGGAGATGCCGGCGACGGGGGCGATGATCGGCACGCCGGCGTCCATCAGCGCGAGGCAGCCGCCGCAGATGGAGGCCATCGAGGTCGAGCCGTTGGAGGCCATGATCTCGCTGACGACGCGGATGGAGTACGGGAAGGCGTCCTCCGGGGGCAGCACGGGCACGAGCGAGCGCTCGGCGAGGGCGCCGTGTCCGATCTCGCGGCGGCCCGGGGCGCCGAAGCGGCCGGTTTCACCGACAGAGAAGGACGGGAAGTTGTAGTGGAGGATGAAGCTCTTGCTGGTAGCGCCGCCGGTGAGACCGTCCATCTCTTGGGCTTCCTTGGTGGGCCCGAGGGTGGTGAGGGCGATGTTCTGGGTATCGCCGCGCTGGAAAGCGGCGGAACCGTGGACGCGGGGGAGGACGCCGACCGAGGCGTTGAGGGGGCGGAGGTCCTTCTGGCCCCGGCCATCGGCGCGGACACCCTTCTCGAGGACGTTCTTGCGGTAGGCCTTGTACTGGAGGTCCTCGAACACGACGTTCAGGTCGACATCGGTGAACTTGTCCGCGCCGAGCTCCTTCACGAGGGCGGCCTTGGCCTCCTCCTTGAGCGCCTTGACGGCGGCGGAACGGACGGCCTTCTCCTTGCCGAAGATGGCGGTGATGAGGCGCTCGGTGGGGACAACGCGCTCGATGATCGCGCGGGCGGCAGGGGTGGCGCCGACGAGCGGGAAGGTGGCCTTCGGTTTGCCGGCGAGACGCACGAGCTCCTCGATCGCGGCGATGATCGGCTGGATCGCCTGGTGGCCGAACTCAAGGGCCTTGATGAACTCCTCCTCGGGCAACTGGTCGGCGCTGCCCTCGATCATCAGCATATCGCGCTTGTTCCCCACGTAGATGAGGTCGAGCGAGGAACCATACATCTGCTCAATGGTGGGGTTGGCGACGAACTGGCCCTCGATCAGGGCGACGCGGACGCAGCCGATGGGGCCGCCCCACGGGATATCGGAAATGGCAAGGGCGGCGCTGGCGCCGTTGACCATCGGGATGTCGGACTCGTTGAGCTGGTCGGCGGAGAGCAGCTGGCCGATGATCTGGACTTCGTTGAGCAGCCCCTCCGGAAAGAGCGGGCGGCAGGGACGGTCGCAGAGGCGGGAGGTCAGGATCTCCTTCTCGGAGGGACGGCCCTCGCGCTTGAAATAACCGCCAGGGAAGCGGCCGGCGGCGGCGTACTTCTCGCGGTAATCCACCGTGAGGGGAAAGAAGTCCTGGCCGGGCTTGGTGCCCTGAGCGATGCAGGCGGTGACGAAGACGTTGGTTTCGCCGACGCAGACGTTGACGGCGCCATTGGCGAGCCCGGCGTAGGTGCCGGTGGAGAACGTAATCCCCAGGCCGGGGACGGTGACATTATGTTTCTGATTCATAAACGGACACTACGGACGATACGGACGGTCAAAGGGCGGCGGGAGGTGGGAGCGAACGGGCCAACGCCCTGGGCTTGGCGAACGTTCGCGGGCTCCCCGGGGGGAGCAGCGGCAGCCCCGGAACCCGGGGCCACGCGGTTATCGGTCGGTCGCTGCCGTCTACCCGGCAGACGCGAGAGATTTCCGTTTGGCGTCCGGCGCCCTCCGCGGGGGGGGCGACAAACGGAAATGTCCCGGTCTGGTCGAGCGTCGAAAGAACCACGGGCGACCCGCGGATCGGGTCGCCCGTGAGACGAAAGCGTTACTTGCGGAGGTTGAGCTTCTGGAGCAGCTCGTTGTACTTGGGCAGGTTGATCCGCTTCACGTAGTCGAGGAGCTTCCGCCGGCGGGAAGCCATCTGCAGCAGGCCGCGGCGCGAGTGGAAGTCCTTGCGGTGGGTGCGGAGGTGCTCGGTCAGGTGGTTGATGCGGGCGGTCAGGAGCGCGACTTGGACTTCGGACGAGCCGGTGTCCTTCTCATGGGTCTTATATTCCGAGATGATCTGGGGCTTAACGGCTAGGGTGGACATAGGTTTTTGGTTGAGGAACACGACTGTAGGGAGTCTTGGCAGACCCGTGTCACCCGCTCCTCCCGAGTGGAAATCGGGCCGAGCCGGCGCCGCCGTTCCAATCCCGCGGAATGCGAGACCAGTCGTGGTAGGCTCCCGCAACCGGCAGGAGCCTACTGACGCAAGAAAAGATCCCTGCAAATTCCGGCGCCGCCGGCAAGTACAAATTCCTCTTCTTCGACAGTAGGCCGGGGGGATTTTGCCCCCAGAGAGAGGCGAGCCGTATCGTACCCTGTTTGCGACCGGTCGAGGTTTGAATCCTCGATTGACGCCCTGCCGAGCCGAGTCCGGCGGCCGTTAGCCGGACCGGAGGCAGGGGGAGGAGCCGCGACGGGGAAACGAAAGGGTGCGCCGGGGGCGGGCCAGGGGTTTAGAAATCGTCGTTTTTATTTCAAGCCAGTTGGTTATGGACTTTGGGGCACCAGCTATCTGATGGCTTTTCGCGCCCGGAAAGCGGCCTCGGGGAGGCAGGAGTGACTGTAGTCCCGAGCTTCCTTCCACGCTGCAGTGAGGCGCCGCTGTCGCTCAACGTGCGATGTCGGCCTGCGTGAGGATGCGGAAGCCGCGCTGGGCGAGGGCCTGGGCGGCAACCTCGGCGTCCTCGGCGTTGATCGCGAGGGCGGATTTGCCCTCCGGGCGGCGGATGAAACTATAAACGTAATGGATGTTGATCTCGGCCTCGTAGAGGGCGGCGAGGACGCCACTGAGCTCGCCCTCGCCGGCGAGTTCCACCGTCAGCACCTCAACCTCCGTGTAAGGGAAGTCGTTGTTCACCATCAATTCCCGCGCTCGCTGGGGGTCGTCGACGATGACCCGGACGATCGCGCTGTCAGTGGTGTCGAGAACGGTTATTGCGATGATGTGGACCTCGTTTTTGCGGAACAGGGAGGTGAGGTCGTGAAGTCGACCGACGCGATTTTCGGCAAAGATTGAAAATTGCCGCACGGGATCGCGGGCCGAGAGGGAGACGGAGGTCATCCTGAAGCCAAACTAGGCGGCAAGGGCGGTGGGTCAACGGCGCTTTCGGCGCGGAGCCAATGGCTTGATCACGCAATTCCGCGATTAGCCAGACTCGGATCCGGTTCACCGGGCGCTTGCGTACAGAGGGCTACCGGTCAACTTTTCGGCCTTCGCGCCGCGCCCATGAACACCACCCTGCTCCGCTCCCTGCTGGCAATCCCCGTCCTCGGCGCCCTGTTGCCGCTGGAGGCCCAGACCGCCCCGGCCGCCTCACCGACCGCCGCCGCGGCTGCGGAAACGATCAAGCTCGAGGCCTTTACCGTCACGGGCTCGAACGTGAAGCGCCTGGAGGTGGAGAAGGTGCTGCCGGTGACCATTTTTAACGCCGCGGCCATTGAGGTGCGAGATCCCGGCCAGCCTTCGGACCTGATCACAGCGCTGCCGCAAGTCACCGGGCTGCCCGGCAACGAGACGGCGACCCTAGGGGCAACGGCCCGAGGCGACAACGCGAGCGTGTCCCTGCGCGGCATTCCCTCAAGCAACACCTTGGTGCTGCTGAACGGCCGCCGGCTGGTGCCGCACCCGATCAGCCAGAGCGAGGCGGGCGTGCCCACGCTTTCCACCAACATCAACCAGCTGCCCAACCGCGGGTTGGAGCGCGTGGAGGTGCTGCGGGACGGCGCCTCTTCGGTTTACGGCACCGATGCGGTGGCCGGCGTGATCAACTACGCGATGCAGCGCAACTTCAAGGGTACGGAGCTGGCCCTGCGCTATGGCGTGACGGACTACGGCGATGGCACTGAGTACCGCGGGACCCTGACCCACGGCCTGACCTTCGCGCGCAACCGTGGCCGGGCGATCCTCACCGCCGACTACTACCTGCGCGATCCGATCTACGCGCGCGACCGGCCCTTCTCGGCGGACGGGGACAACAGTGCCCGCGCCCCGGCGCCTTGGCAGCAGGGCGACACCACCGCGTCCTCGGCCTTCAACGCCCGTTCGGCGACCACGCCCTTTGGCAACTACCTGCTCGGCACCGTGACGGCCACCAACAGCTTCGGCGCGGTGAGCGGCTTCGCGGGCAGCCGGCCGGCGGGCGTGCCCGCCACGATGGCGGCCACCTCTGGCCTGTTCGTCCTGACCCCGACCGCGACGGGCGTGGGCTTCGCGCCCGCGGCGCCGATCCGCACCGGCATCACCCGGGACTACTATTGGAACAACAATGCCTACCGCGTCATCCAGCCCAAGACCGCGCGCACCAACGTGCACGCGGCGGCCGAGCTGGACCTCAATGACCGCGTGACGGCCTTCGCGGACTTCACCCTGTACCGGGCGCATTCGGTGACCTACCGGGAGCCAGACGGCGTCACCCAGAGCACCGATGGCTTCATCATCGTGCCGGTGACCAATCCCTGGAACCCGTTTGGCAACCGCTTCTGGTCGCCCACGGGCGCGCCCAATGCGGACGGCACGGCGCGCCTGACCGGCACGCCCTCGGCGGTGTCGATCACCAACAAACGCCTGACGGACCTGGCGACCCGGACCGATTATGTGGACACGGCCCTGTACCGGGGCGTGGCGGGCCTGCGGGGCAAGTTGCTCAGCACCTGGAGCTGGGAAGCGGCGGTGCTGTGGGCGCAGGGCCGCGTGACCGAGAACGAGGAGGGGCCGACCCGCAAGAGCCTGCTCATCCAGGCGATCAACCAGACGGAGCCGGGGCGGGCGTTCAACCCGTTCACGCGGACCTTTGCGGTGCAGAACGGCCAGCTGGTCGTCACGGGCCCGTATGTGAACCCGGAGAGCGTGCAGTCGACCTTCCGTTCGAGTTTCGTGCGGAGCGGCATCACCAAGCTGGGCAGCGCGGATTGCCGGGCGAGCGGCGACGTGATCCGGCTGTGGGGTGGCAACACCGTGGGCGCGGCCGTTGGCGGCGAGTTCCGCTATGAGGCCTACGATGACTATCGGCCCCCGTTTGCGGGCCTGAACCCGCCGGGCTCAGGCCTGGATCCCTTGGCGAACGACTTCCTCGGCTTCTCGCCGAATTCGGACACCCACGGCAACCGGCACGTCGCGGCGCTGTATGCCGAGGCGGTGGTGCCGCTGGTCGGCCGCAACTTCCAGTTGCCGCTGGTGCGTTCGCTGGAGCTGTCGGCCTCGGCGCGGTACGAGAGCTACACCGACTTCGGCGAGACCACCAAGCCGAAGCTGGGCCTCAACTGGCGGCCCTTTGATTGGGCGATGGTGCGGGCCTCGTACAATGAAGGCTTCCACGCGCCGAATCTGGCGCAGCTGTTCACCGGCACCCTGATCCGGACCGTGACGGGCAGCACCGATACCTATCGCAGCACCGTGACCGGCCTGATCACGGACGGACCCTCGAACCGGCGCAGCGTGGCCTCGGGCAACCGGGACCTGCAGCCCGAAGGGTCGCGGGGCAAGTCGGCCGGCGTCGTGATCGAAGTGCCGGGCGTGCGCGGGCTGTCGGTCTCGGTCGATTACTGGGAGATCCGGCAGCACGACGTGATCGCGTCGGGCGGCGGCATTGCGGATGACACCGCGGCGCTGTTGGCGGCGACCCAGTCCGCGTTGGCGGCGGGCCAGACCTTGGGGCAGATCGACCTCGGTTCGGGCACGGGGGCGTACAAGGGTGATCCGTCCGTGGTGCGACTGCCGGTGACGCAGGCGGACCGGGACGCGTTTGCGGCCTACAATGCCACGCGGGCGCCGGGCAACCAGCGGGCCGTGGTGGGGGCGATCGACATCCTGCGGACCAGTTACTTCAACAAGGCGCAGCAGTTCGTGAACGGGTTTGATTTCGATGTGAGCTACCGGTTCCCGCAGCTGAGCCTGGGCCAGTTCCGCACCAACACGACCTGGACCTACCTGAACGACTTCCACGCCTACAGCCTGCCCCCGGGCGACAGCCGCCGGGCGCGCGCGAACTATCGCGATGGCAACAGCGCGAATGCGGGCGGGGCGACCCCGATCTGGCGTGGCAGCACCAACCTGACCTGGAAGCGGGGCGACTGGGGTGCGGGCCTCGGCTGGTACTACACCGGCAGCTTCACGGACGTGAACATCACCACCACCAAGGCCACGTGGGATTCCCTGGGCAACCCGGGCTATATCCGGCCGGTGCTGAACAATGGAGCGCTGTCGTACCGGTTCATCGTGAAGGCGAGCAGCAGCTACAACCTGTTCGTGACGCACCGCCTGAAGCTCCCGGGCAACTGGCTGCACCACACCAATGTGCGCCTGGGCGTGAACAATCTGTTCAACACGGAGCCGCCGCTCTCGGGCGACTCCCGCGGGTACCAGCCGTCCGTGTACAACGTGATGGCCCGCGGCCGCACTTACTCGCTGCAGTTGACGCGTAAGTTCTGAACGTGTTCCCGGCGGGCCGGCGGACGCGGGTTGGACCCGCGGACGCCGGCTAGGGTCGGGGTGGTGGTTGGTCCCTTTTGTGTCAGAGGCGGCCGGTCCGCCGAACCCATTGTCTTCCCGATGAGCCAGAATCCTTCCGTTCCACTTTCCCGCAACGAGCACCTGCTGCGCTGGGTCGACAAGATGGCGGCGTTGTGCCGGCCGGCGGCGATCCACTGGGTTGACGGTTCAGCGGCGGAGTACGAGGCCCTGTGCGCGCAACTGGTGGCGGGCGGGACCTTTACCCGGCTGAACCAGGAGCAGTGGCCGGGGTGCTATCTGGCGCGAAGTGATCCAGGCGATGTGGCGCGGGTGGAGGACCGGACCTTCATCTGTTCCCATGCGCGGGAGGCGGCGGGGCCGACCAACAATTGGGTCAACCCGTACGAGATGCGGCGGAAGCTACGGGAGCTGTTCAGCGGCTGTATGGCGGGGCGGACGATGTACGTGCTGCCGTTCAGCATGGGCCCGGTGGGGTCGCCGATGGCGCAGATCGGCGTGGAGCTGACGGATTCCCCCTACGTGGTGGTCAACATGCGGATTATGGCCCGCATTGGCCTCCCGGTGTTTCAGGAGATCGACAAGCAGGACCGGCGGGTCGTGCCGTGCCTCCATTCGGTGGGGGCGCCGCTCGCGGCCGGGCAGGCGGACGTGCCGTGGCCCTGCAACCGGGAGAAGTACATTGTGCATTTCCCGGAGGCGCGGGAGATCTGGAGCTACGGCTCGGGCTACGGCGGGAACGCCCTTTTGGGGAAGAAGTGCTTCGCGCTGCGCATCGCGTCCAACATGGCCCGCGACGAGGGCTGGATGGCGGAGCATATGCTGATCTTGGGCGTCGAGGATCCGCGCGGGGAGAAGACGTACGTCGCGGCGGCCTTTCCGAGCGCGTGCGGCAAGACCAACTTCGCGATGCTGATCCCGCCGAAACCCCTGCAGGAGAAGGGCTGGAAGGTGTGGACCGTGGGCGATGACATCGCGTGGATCCGGCCGGACGCGCGGGGGCGGTTGCGGGCGATTAACCCGGAGGCGGGTTTCTTCGGCGTGGCGCCCGGGACTTCCGTCCGCACCAATCCCAACGCGATGGCGGCGCTCGCGCGGAACACCCTCTTCACCAACGTGGCCCTGACTCCGGAGGGCGGGGTCTGGTGGGAGGAGATGACGCCGCAACCGCCGGCACGGTTGACGGACTGGCAGGGCAAGGAGTGGACCCCGGAGATCGCGCGCGCGACCGGGGCGAGGGCGGCACATCCGAACGCACGGTTCACGGCGCCCGCGTCCCAGTGCCCGACCATTGATCCGGCGTGGGAGGATCCGGAGGGCGTGCCGCTGAGCGCGATTGTGTTTGGCGGGCGCCGGGCAACCACGATGCCGCTAGTGTATCAGGCGTTCAACTGGACCTCGGGGGTGTACCTCGGGGCCACGATGGGTTCCGAGATGACGACGGCGGCGGCGGGAACGGTGGGCAGGGTGCGCCGGGACCCGATGGCGATGCTCCCGTTCTGCGGCTACCATATGGGCGACTATTTCCGGCACTGGATCGGGATGCAGAAGCGCCTGACCGAGACGCCGCGCATCTTCCACGTGAACTGGTTCCGCAAGGGGGCGGACGGGAAGTTCCTGTGGCCGGGCTTCGGGGACAATATGCGCGTCCTGAAATGGATCGTGGACCGGGCGCGAGGGCGGGCGCTGGCGCGGGAGACCCCGATCGGCTGGATGCCGCAGTACGAGGACCTCGATTGGACCGGGATGGAATTCCCGCGTGAGCAGTTCGAGGCGCTGCAGCACTTTGACCGCGCCCTGTGGCGGCAGGAGGTAATCGGCCACGAGGAGCTGTTCCTGGACCTGCACGCGCACCTACCGAAGGAGATGATCTACGAGCGCGAGCTCCTGATCTGCCGGATGTAGCGCGGCGGCGGTGCGGGTAAGTGCGGCTTGCCTCCGGAGCGGCGCCCGCAACCCTCGCCGCCGAATGCCCAATCCCGCGTTCCCGCCGCTGCCGGTGACCGTCGCGATTCCGACCTACAATCGCGCGAGCTGGCTGCGCCAGACCCTCGCGGGGCTGGTGGCGCAGGACTTTCCGGCGGGCGATTACGAGATTTTGGTGATCGACAATAATTCGCGGGACGAGACCGCGGCGGTGGTGGAGGAGTTTGCGGGGGCGAACCCGGCGCCGCGGCATATCCGCGAGCCGCGGCAGGGCCTGGATCACGCGCGCAACCGGGCAGTGGTCGAGGCGCGGGGGCAGGTGCTGCTGTTCGCGGACGATGACATCCTGGTGGCGCCGGACTGGATCCGGCAGCTGGCAGGGCCGTTGCTGGCGGACACCGGGAGGAGGATCGGGGCGGTCGGGGGTGAGGTGATCCCGGTGTTCCCGGAAGGCCAGCCAGAGTGGATCAACGACTGGCACGCGCCGCTGGCGTTCCGGCCGGACGCGGGGCCGCTGTCGGAGGAGCAGTACCCGATGGGGGCGAACTTGGCGTTCCCGCGGTGGATTTTTAAGCAGCTGGGGTTGTTCCAAACCGAGTTGGACCGGGCGGCAGGGAACTACTTCTCCGGGGGGGATAGCGACATGGTGCGGCGGGTGCGCCGGGCGGGGCTGGAGGTGTGGTTCAGCCCGGCGGCGGCGGTGCGGCACCAGATGCCGGCGAGCCGGACCACTTTCCGCTATGCGGCGCGGCACGCGTTCGATTCGGCGCGCTCGCGGGTGATTGACCGAGCCGGGCAGCCGGGCGGGGCGGCGTACCTGCTGGCGCTCCTGCCGGCGAACGGCCTGAAGCTGGCGGTGTTCGCGGTGCTGGCGCTGCTGCTGGGCCTGTGCCTGCGGCCGGGCGGGGCGAAGCAAGCCCTCGTGCGCGCGTGGCGGTCGTGCGGTTACCTGTACCAGATCCCGCGGAGTCTCACGGGGCGGAGGTGAGGCGATGACGGTACTCCCCTCCCCTGTTCCGGCGTTGGCGGTGGTCATTGTGGCCCGCAACGAGGCCGCGAACCTGCCGCGGTGCCTCGCTAGCGTGCGCGGGTGGACAGCGGAGGTGATCGTGGCCCTGAACGAGACCACGGACGCGAGTGCCGAGATCGCGCAGGCGGCGGGGGCGGTGGTCCACGAGGTGCCGTGGCAGGGTTACCGGGACACCAAGAACGCGGCGCTGGCCCTGGCGGGCCAGCCGTGGGTGCTGGCGCTGGATGCGGACGAGGAGGTGTCGCCGGAGCTGCGGGCAGAGATCCTGCGTTTCTTGGCGGCGCCGGGGGCGCACGCGGGGGCGCGGTTCCCGCGGAAGACCTGGTTCATCGACCGGTGGATCACGCACGGGGACTGGTATCCGGACCATTGCCTGCGCCTGTTGCGGAAGGAGCGTTCGCGGTGGGTGGGCGACCCGTTTGTGCACGAGCGGGCAGAGTGTGAAGGGCCGGTGGCGACCTTGCGAGGGGACCTGCTGCATCATTCCTTCCCAAGTTTGGCGGCGCACGTGGCGAAGGTGAATCCGTTCGCGGACCTGTTTTTGCGGCAGCAGCAGGCGCGGGGCGGGCGGTTCTCGCTGGGCGCGGCCGTGTTCCGGCCGGCCTGGCGGTTCTTCCGCGGGTATGTCCTGCGGCGGGGGTTCCTCGATGGGTTCCCCGGGTGGTACATCGCGTGGGCGACCGCGTTCGGGGCGCTGGTGCGGTATGGCCGCTTGTATGAGGCGGAGCAGCGGAGAAATCCGGATGCCTAGGAAGCGCGAGCCGCACACGTTCAGCCGGCTGGCTGAGCAACTGGTGGCGGACCTGCGGGGCGTGCCTTCGGACGTGCCAACGAGGTCGCGTTCCCGGGCGACCCAGCCTCTTGCCGGCCTGATGGAGGCCCTGCGGCAAGAGTACCGGCTGGGCCGGGAGGCGCCGGAGCACACCCTGCGCGAGCGGTGGCGGGAGATCGTAGGAGGGGCGGCGGCGGCCTATTCCCATCCCGTCACTCTGGAGCGTAATCTCCTGCATGTGCTGGTCTCGCACGCCGTGGTGCGCAACGAACTGTTCCACCATCGGGATCTCATTCTGGGACGGATCCGCGAGGTGCCGGGCTGCGAGGGCGTGAAGGGCATCAACCTGCGGATGGGTTGAGCCTGCAGAGCGGGGCGCGGCGACGGTTAGGGCTGCGCGAGGGCGCGGAAGCCGTGGCTGAGGCGTGCGAGGGCCTCGGGGAGGCGGGCGGGGTCGAGGGCGCCGTAGGCGATCCGGAGCCGGCAGCCGGCGGTGCAGCCGAAGGCGCTGCCGGGGACCACAGCCACACCGTGTTCGCGGATCAGGCGCTCCGCAACTGTGAGCGGGGCGAGGGTCGTGCGGAGGTCGGGCAGGAAGTAGAAGGCGCCCGCCGCCGGGGGCAGCGTGCAAAGGCCGTCGACCGCGAGGCCCGCGAGCGCGGCCTGGAAATGGGCGCGGTTGCCGCGGAGGGGCCCGAGTTGCGCGGCGATCCAGTCCGGACCCGCCGCGAGGGCGCCGAGGGCGGCGTGTTGCGAAATCACCGGGGGGCAGATGAGGAGCGTGTCCTGGATTTTGCGGAGCGGGGCCTCCAGGGCGGCGGGGCAGACGAGCCAGCCGATGCGCCAGCCAGCAAAGCCGAAGGCTTTGGAGAGCGAATGCAGCGAGACCGTGTGCCCGGCGGTGCCAGGGTCGGAGGCGGGAGCGTGGTGGGGCGGGCCCTCGTGGACGAATTCCGCGTAGGCCTCATCGCTGAAGTGGTAGAGCCCGCGGGAGGCGCAAAGCGCGTTCACCGCCCGCAGCTTGGCCGCGGGGTAGACGGCGCCCGTGGGGTTGTTCGGGGAGACCGTGACAATGACGCGGGTGCGAGGTGTCACGGCCGCGGCGAGCGCTTCCGGGGCGAGCTGGCAGGCGGCGTCGGTGGGGACCGTGACCGGACGGCAGCCGGCCATCGTGACGGCCATCTCGTGGTTGAAGTAGTAGGGCGCGGGCAAGATCACCTCGTCGCCGGGCTCAGTGGCGGCGAGGAGGGCCGCGTAGAAAGCGTTGTTGCCCCCGGCGGTGACCAGCAGGCAATTGCCGTGGGCGAGGCCGACGGAGACGCCGTGGCGGCGGACCATCCAGTCGGCGAGGGCGGCGGTGAGTTCGGGGAGGCCGGCGACGGGCTGGTAGCGGTGGAGGGCGGGATCGGAGCCGGCGCAGGCGAGGCGGGCCGCGACCGTGGGGGGCGGGGCGTAGCCGACGATGCCTTGCCCGAGCGAGATCGCGTCCGGGTGGGCCCGCAGGAGATCGGCGAGCACCGGGATGATGGGGCTTTGGACGACCTCGAGGCGGTGGGATCCGCGCATCGCCGGAGCAAGGCGCAAGAGCGCGCGGGGCGCGAGCGGGAATGCGCGGGCGGGGCGGCGCGATTCGACGGCGCGGAGCCGGCGCGCGGATTCAGGAAGACTTGAGCTATGAAGCGGCGGACGCGGGCCGGGCGCGCCGCGGGAGCGGCGGGGGCAGGAGCGGGGCGAGCTTTGCGTTTGGGCAACGCTTGCGGGAGGCCGTGAGCAAGGCCAGCGCCGGTAAAGGCCGAGGTTTTCCCTCCCCTTCGCAGGGACCGTGCCGCTCAGAAGCGCACGGTCGCGGTGAGATCGTAGCGGGCGGGCATCACATAGGTGTAGCGGTAAACGGCCGCGCCGCTGGCGAGGGTGGTGAAGCCGGTCTTGCGGATATCGTCCCGGTTCTCGAGGTCGATAAGGTTGCGGACGCCGAGGCGGACGCGGAGTTGCTGGCCCCAGACGCGCTGGTCGCGCATCATGTACGCGTTCACGCCGTGGTTGGTGCCGCCGATGAGTTCCCGGCCGTTGCTGATGCCGAACAGGTAGGAATCGCGCCAAGTGCCGTTGACGCCGAGGCGGACGCCGCGGAGCAGCAGGGCGGACTCGCGGGAGAAGGCGTAGTCGAGGATCCAGCTGGCGGACCACGGGGCGGCGCGGGCGCCGGCGGGCTTGGTCGCGAAGTCGCTGGAATCGAGGACTTCCTTGGCGTCGGCGATCAGGCTGGGGGCCTCGTCCCCGCGCTTCACCGCGGCCTCGTAATAGGCCCGGAAGGCCGAGAAGTCGGGGCGGGTGATGACGTCGGTTTTGGCAAGCGTGAAGCGGGCCTGGAGGCCCTTGGCGGGGCGGGCGAGGACGGTGAGGTCGAAGCCCTTGGAGGTCTCGGTTGAGAGGATGCTGCGGAACTGGTTCACATCGTTCCACGAGCGGATGTAGCGGGGGTCGTTCGCGGTGATGGAGTTGGGGTTCATCAGGTTCTCGACGTCCCCGGCGCTGAAGCTGGAGGGGGTCCAGCGGAACTCGACGTTCTGGCGGTCGATCTGGAAGGCCCCGAGCGTGAAGGAGACGCGGTTCTGCCAGAGGGCGCCCTTGAGGCCGATCTCTTTCGTCACGCCGGAGATGGGTCCGAAGACCTGCCGGTCGAAGGTGCGGGCGTCCTGCCAGCGGAACGAATCCGAATAGACCGCGTAGAGGTTCACGTCCGGATTGAGCACGTAGGTGAGCCCCGCGGTGTAGCTCGTGTTGAAGAGGTGGAGGTTCTCGTTCTCGGCGTATTCCCCGGGGAGGGCGTCCTGCCGGCTGGGGGGAGCGATGTCCTCGTTGTAGGGTCCGAAGCGGCGGGTGCCGCGGTACTCGTAGGTGCGGTTCCAGTCCCAGCGGACCCCAACGAGAGATTGGAGGCGGCCCTTGAAGAAGCTGCCGTTGGCGGAGACGGCGGCAGCGTAGGCCTGGCGCCATTCGGTGCCGTCGGCAGCGTTGCCGAAGGAGAGCTGGCGGGCCTGAAAGTCGGCGTTGGCGGGGAGGCGCTCGAGCGTGAAGCGGTCGAAGAGGGCGCGGGAATAAAAGGCGGGGTCGTCGAGGTAGAGGCGGAAGCGGACGCGGTCGTTGGTCTGATTGACGGCGGTGACAAGACCGTTCTCGAAGCGCTTCACGTTATAGAGGGCCTTGCGGTAATTGTTGGTGAAGTCCTCGCGGTACTCAGCGCTGCCGATGAGCGTCTGGCGCATCCAGGAGAAGGGTTGGAGCGGGAGGACGGCAGTGCCGCGGAAGGCGTCCACGTCGTTACCGAAGCGCTTTCAGTCGATGCCGGCGGTGTCGATGTAGGGGCGGCCGTTGACGTCGAGGCTGACCGTGCTGCTGAAGAAGTTATCGTTCCGAAGGCCATCCTGGTTCTGGTGATTGTAGGCGAGTTCGAGTCCGAGGCGGCCGACGCGCTGCTCGATCGTGATCGAGTAGGTGCTGAAGGGGCGGGCCTGGCGGTCGAAGGAGCCGCGGAGGTTGTAGTGCTTGGGGAATCCGTTGATGCGGCGGGTGCCGGTGATGGCGCCGGCGGCGTTGCGCATGGTGACGTCGACGAACCGGCCCTCGAGGAGGGAGCGGGAGCCGCCGGCGGCGCCGTTGGTGGAGCTGCGGTCGGCGGCGGGAAGGGTGGACTGGTTGAACCAGACGCCGTCGGAGGTGTACCAAGGGCCGGCGCTGGTGAAACCGAGGGAGCGGGCGGATTGTTCCCGCACGTTGATCCCGGAGAAGCCGCGGGCGTTGTCGAAGTCGCCCCGTTCGGCCTCGAGGCGGATGAGCGTGTTGCGGAAGGGCTGGTAGGTGAGCGCGAGGGTTTCGCCCTCGAGGCGGTAGGCGGAGGCGTCCTGAAAGGTCTTTTGCTGGCGGCGGACGGCGTTGCGGCGGAGGGCGAGGTTGTCGCGGAGGCGGCGGTTTACGTCGAGCTGGTAGCGGTACGCCCCCTCGCTTCCCTGTTGGAGCATCAAGGTGCCAAAGTTCTTCATCAGGGAGCGTTTGGTGAAGACGGAGCCTTGGCCGCCGGGCTCGACATCGCCGAAGATGAGCGAGTTGGAACCCTTGCCGAAGTCGATGCGCTCGACGTTGTACGTGTCGCTGGGGACGTACCAGCGGAAGTAGTTGCGGGAGACGTTGAAGCGCTGGGAGAGGCCGCGGAAGGAGAAGTTATCCTGCTGGTTGTCGTTCTCCATTGTGGGGGCCGCATAGACATTGGCCACGAAGAGCGCCACCTCGTCGGCGGTGTTGAGGCCGAGGTCCTCGATGAAATCGGCCGTGATGGCGTCGATGTTCACCGGGACGTCCTTGAGGGCCTGCTTGGTGCGCGTGGCGGAGAGCGTCTCGTTGGCGGACCAACCGGTGTCACGCTCGGTGGCGAGGATGAAGGGCGAGAGCTGCACCACGCCCTCCCCGCTGGTGGGGGGGGGGGTGGGGGGGGCGGCGGCGCCGGCGGGGGCGGCGGGCAGCAGGGCGAGCCACAGGGCCCGTAGGAACGGGCGGAGGGCGGCGGGGGGTGACAGCATCCCCTACGCCTCCCCGAAACGCGCCAGAGGTCAAGAACGGGGGCCCGGGGGGCCACCGCGCGCGTCGGGTCAGGGCGGCGGCCGACCCAGGAGAGGCCGCCGGAGCCCGTTTAGCGCCAAGTGGTGAAGCGAGGGGCGAGTTCGAGGCCGAAATAGCTCCGGGCGTTGCCGAAACAGATGTTGCGCACCATCGCGCCGACCGCCGCGTAGTCCCCGGGGATCAGGCCAGCGGCCATATCGGCGCCAAGGAGGTTGCAGAGGGTGCGGCGGAAGTACTCGTGGCGCGGGTAGCTGACGAAGCTGCGCGAGTCCGTGATCATCCCGACGAAGCGCGAGAGCAGGCCGAGGTTGGAGAGGGTGTTGAGTTGCCACTCCATCCCCTCCTTCTGGTCGAGGAACCACCAGCCGCTGCCAAACTGGACCTTGCCGGGGACGGAGCCGTCCTGGAAGTTCCCGATCATCGTGCCCAGGACGTAGTTGTCGCGCGGGTTGTTGTTGTAGAGGATGGTGCGCGGGAGCTGGTCGCTGGCGTCGAGGGCGTTGAGGTAACGGGAGAGGGCGGCGGCCTGGGGGAAGTCGCCGATCGAGTCAAAGCCGGTGTCGGGCCCGAGGGTGGAGAGGAGGCGAGCGTTATTGTTGCGGAGGGCGCCGAGATGGAGCTGCTTGACCCAGCCGCGGGCGTGGTCCCAGCGGCCGAACTCGAGCATCAAGAAGGAGCCGTAGCGGGCGGCTTCCTCGGGGGAGGCGGCGCGGCCGCGGCGGGCGGCGTCGAACACCATCCGGGCCTGGGCGTGGGTGCAGGGCTCGGCGAGGGCGCTTTCGAGGCCGTGGTCGGAGACGCGGGCGCCGGCGGCGTGGAAGTCATCGTGGCGGCGCTTCAGGGCCGTGAGGAGGTCATCGAAGGACTTGAGGCCGCCCTTGGCGGCGGCGGCGCCGGCGAGGCGTTCGAGCCAGGCGTTGAAGGCGGCGGGCTGGCCCACTGCGAGGGCCTTGTCGGGTCGGAAGGCGGGGTAGACGCGGGCTTCCAGCTTGCCGGGGGCGCGGCGGATGGCGGCGTGGTGCTCGAGGGAGTCGGCGGGATCGTCGGTGGTGCAGACCACGGCGACGCCAGACTGGTTGATCAGGTCGTGGACGCGGGTGCGGGCGAGGCAGGCGTTGGCCTTGCGCCAGACGCGCTCGGCGGAGCGGCCGTCGAGGAGCTCGTTGATTCCGAAGTAGCGCTTGAGTTCGAGGGCGGACCAGTGATGGAGGGGATTGCGGAAGGTGTGGGGGACGGTCTCGGCCCAGGCCTGGAACTTCTCGCGCGGGGAGGCGGCGCCGGTGATGCAGCGCTCGGGGACGCCATTGGTGCGCATCGCCCGCCACTTGTAGTGGTCACCGCCGAGCCAGAGCTCGGTGAGATCCGCGAACTGATGGTTCCGGGCGATCAGGTCCGGTGGGAGGTGGCAGTGGTAATCGTAGATCGGGGCGTCCGCAGCGAACCGGTGGTAGAGCTCGCGCGCTTGGCGGGAGCTGAGGAGGAAGTCGCTGTGAATAAAGGGCCGGGTGGGCATACGGAAGGGGGCGGGGTTAGCGGGAGATGTCCGCGAGCATTTCCTCGAGGGTGCCGTAGCGGGCGAGGAGCGTGCGGGCGGCGGCGCAGGTAGCGGGGGCGGCGAGGCCGGTTTCCTCGGCGAGGAAGATCAGGTACGAGGCGACGTGGCGGGCGAAGCGGAGGCGGCCGGCTGGGCTGATCCCGTAGAAGCGGGCGCGCTGAGCGTAGCCGGCGGCAGTGTGGTCCCCGAGTGCGGCCTTGTCCGCGCGGCCGCCCGCAGCGAGCACGAAGAGAAAGTTGTACTCGAACCAGAACATATCGTCCGGGCTGGGCGGCAGCGATTCGAGGGCGGCGCGGGTGACGGTGGGGTTGGCGAAGACTTCGGTGCCGCGGCGGGTGCGGGCGAGCGCCTCGGTGATGAAGACGCGGGCCATCCGGCGTTCAGTCTCGTCGGGGCTGAAGGCGCCGGTGAGGGCTAGCTCGAGGGTAAAACGGTGCCAGTCGCGCCAGAGGGCCTGGTCCTGCGGGTCGGGCGACGCGTGGAGGGCGCGGCCCATCTCGTAGGTGTAGCGCCCGCTGGTCTTGATCTCAAGGCGGCCGCCGGTGACCTCGCCCATCACGCGGTAGTTGCCGGCCGATTTGCCGGAGCCGGAATGGAAGCCGATGCTGGCGTCGAACGCGCGGCAAACCGCCCATTGCCGCTCGATCAGCCCGCGCAGGGCGGCGTCGTCCGGGTGAGGCATGTTCTTCTGGAAGCCGAAAGCGGGCGCTACGAAATGGATCCGCATCCCGAGGGCCTCGCAGAGGGCGAGCATCACACCCGTCGTCTCCGGAGTAGTGAGGCCGGGCAGCTCGTCGATCGAGAGCTCGCGCAGGTACTCGCGGCCGAGGGCGGCGGTGAAGAGCCGGGCGCGGGCGGCCGCATACTTTTCATCCCGGCGCTTCATCTTGCGCAGGGCGGGCCAAACGGTGGCGAGGAGGCGAGAGAAGGGGGCGTCCTCGAACGGCAGACCGGCCGCGGCGACCCGGGCGCGCACGGTGGCGACAAGTTCCGCGGAGACCTCGGCTGCGATCCAGGCAGCAGGATCGGCGGGGATGGGCGTGACGGCGAGTTCGGGCGAGAGGTCGAAGGTGATGTAGCTGGCGAGGACGCAGCCGGCGACGAGGGCGTCCTCGCGGTCGTCGAACTTGCCCCCGATCGGCTGGTGGTCCGCGTTGAAGCTCCACGCGATCCGGCGGCGGTGGAAACCGGTCTTGAGCTTGGCGAGGATGCAGCCGTGGCTCATCCCCTCGACGCTCTGCCCCTGGTGGCCCTCGGGCACTTGGGTGCCGATGAAGGGAAACGGGACGCGGTCGAGCCGCCCGGCGAGCATCACGTCCACATCGTAAACCAGCTCCCGGGGAATGGAATTCTGGTTGGCGGTGACGCCGAGGCTGAGGGCGCTCATCGCCCAGTCGACGGCGGGCCAGTGCAGCGTGGTGAAGCGGGCGCCGACCCCGAGCGTGCTGCGGCCAAGTGAGCCGACGGCGGAGGGGAAGAGCGTGGAGGCGGGGTCGTGTTCCTGGACGCGGTTCTTGAGCCGGAGGAGATTGACGAAGGTGGCGGGAAAGGCGCGGTCGCCGCCGGGGAGCGTGATCCCGTCCTCCAGGCCGCCATCGCCGGCGTTCCCGGCGAGCCGCCAAGCGCAGTCGCCGTGCTCGTCCTCGAGGAGGGTCCAGGCGCCGTCGGCGGTGGTGAAGCGGCTCTTGGGGTATTCCCGCACGGCGGTGCCGGCAGCGAGCCGGGCGCGGAGGCCGGGCCAGTCGAGGCAGAAGTCCGGGCTGACGCAGGGATTGGTCGCGATCCGGAGGTGGTGCGCGAGGAGGAAGCGGTTGATGGCGGACATCGCGGGACGGGCGAGTCGCGCACAATCGCCGGGGCCTGACAAGGCTGCGCTGGGCGGATCCGCGCCGGACGGTCGGAGCGGGCGCGGGGGGAGGTGCGGCGGGCGCTTTTTGGTGGTTGCCCGCGGGCGCGGGGCGGGTGTGCTCGGCGGCTTTTCCCGATGTCCGCCACCCCGGCTCCCGCCGTCCCCGCCTCCGTTCCCAACCCGGACCACGTGCTCCGGCTTTCCGCCGAGTTGAACGTGAAGGTCTTCCAAGTGGCGGCGACCGCGCAGCTGCTAGCGGAGGGGGCGACCGTGCCGTTCATCGCCCGCTACCGGAAGGAGGCGACGGGCGAGCTCGACGAGGTGCAGGTGCTGGCGGTGCGCGACCGGCTGGAGCAGTGGCGGGCGGTGGACGAGCGCCGCGCCGCGATTCTGGCTTCCCTGCGGGAGCGCGGCCTGGACACCCCGGCGCTGGAGCAGGCTCTGGCGGCGGCGGACACCCTGGCCGCCCTCGAGGACCTTTACCTGCCGTTCCGCCCCAAGCGCCGTACGCGGGCCACCATTGCCCGCGAGAAAGGCCTCGAGCCGCTCGCGGAACTCCTCCAGGCGCAGGACCCGGCCACGGACCCGCAGGCGGCGGCGCAGGCGTATGCGGGGCGCGAGTACACCCCGGACGACGGCAAGAACACGCCGGCGCGGATCGCCTCGGCCGAGGAGGCCCTGGCCGGCGCGCGCGACATCCTCGCGGAGCGGGCGGCGGATGACCAGGCGGCCCGGGCGCAGGTGCGCGGGCTATTCCAGAAGGACGCCGTGATCTCGACCAAGATCGTGCCCGGCAAGGACACCGATGCCGAGGCGGCCAAGTTCAAGGACTACTTCGAATGGAGCGAGCCCCTCGCGAAGGCGCCCTCCCACCGCATCCTCGCGATGCGCCGCGGGGAGAAGGAGCTCTGCCTGATGCTGCGGGTGCAGCTGCCCGACGAGAACGCGGCCTTCGCGGCGGTCCAGGGCCTGTTTGTACGCGGCCGCACCACGGGCGCGGCGACCCCCGCGACCTGCGCGGACCACGTCGTGCTGGCGGTCCAGGACGCCTGCCGGCGCCTGCTCGCGCCGGCGATGGAGACCGAGATGCGGCTCGAGTCGAAGAAGCGGGCGGACGAGGCGGCGATCCGGGTCTTCACCGACAACCTGCGCGAGCTGCTGCTGGCGGCGCCGCTGGGCCAGAAGGCGGTGCTGGCGATCGACCCGGGCTTCCGCACCGGCTGCAAGACGGTGCTGCTGGACCGGCAGGGCAAGCTGCTGCACCACGACGTGGTCTTCCCGGACCGCCACGCCGCGGAGGCGAAGGAGAAGCTGCTGGGCTTCGTGAAGTTCTTCCAGGTCGAGGCCGTGGCCATCGGCAGCGGGACCGCAGGCCGCGAGACGGAGGCGTTCGTGCGCGCGCTGGGGCTGCCGGCCACGATCCCGATCGTGATGGTGAACGAGTCGGGCGCGTCGATCTACTCGGCCAGCGAGGTGGCGCGGGAGGAGTTTCCCGAGCACGACCTGACCGTGCGCGGGGCGGTCTCGATCGGCCGCCGGCTGATGGATCCCCTCGCCGAGCTGGTGAAGCTGGACCCGAAGTCGATCGGCGTCGGCCAGTACCAGCACGACGTGGACCAGGCGGCGCTGCGGCGCTCGCTCGACGACACCGTCGTCAGCGCGGTGAACGGGGTGGGGGTCGAGCTCAACACGGCCTCGAAGCAGCTGCTGCGGCACGTGTCCGGGCTGAACGAGGCGACCGCGGCGGCGATCGTCGCGCGGCGCGACGCGCAGGGCCCGTTCCGTTCGCGGACGGAGCTGCGTGAGGTGCCGCGGCTGGGGCCGAAGGCGTTCGAGCAGGCGGCGGGCTTTTTGCGCCTGCGGGACGGCGCGCATCCCCTCGACGCGAGCGCGGTCCACCCGGAGCGTTACCCGCTGGTCGAGCGGATGGCGGCGGATCTGGGCGCCACCGTGGCGGACCTGCTCGGCGACGGGCAGCTGCGGGCGCGCATCGAGCCGGAGAAGTACGTCACCGCCGAGGTCGGGCTGCCGACGCTCAAGGACATCCTCGCGGAGCTGGCGAAGCCGGGCCGCGACCCGCGGCGGCAGTTCGAGGCCTTCAGCTTCACCGAGGGCGTGAACCGCCCCGAGGACCTGCGCCCGGGGACGAAGCTGCCGGGCATCGTGACCAACGTCACGGCGTTCGGGGCCTTCGTGGACATCGGCGTGCACCAGGACGGCCTCGTCCACGTGAGCCAGCTGGCGGACACCTTCGTGAAGGATCCGGCCGCGGTGGTGCGGCCGCAGCAGCGGGTGCGGGTGACGGTGACGGAGGTGGACCTCGCGCGCGGGCGCATCGCGCTCTCGCTGCGGAGCAATCCCGTCATCGGGCCCAAGTCGGCCTCACCGGTGGGCGGTCCGCGGCCGGGCGGTGGTCCGGGCCGGTCCGCGCCGGCCCCGGCCCCCAAGCCCCCGGCGGCGGTGAACAGCGACTGGTTCAACGCGGCCCTCAACAAGAAGCGGTGAGTCGCCGCCGCGGGGCGCGCGCGGGAAGGTTAAGTCGTTCGCCCCTTCCGGCTCAGCCGGGACGATTCGTTCCGCCTCAGCGGGGAGCCGGTTCCCAGCGGCCCCAGACGACCGAGGAGCCCGCGGCGGGGAGCAACAGCACCATCCCCGCCCCGTAGGAATGCGCCCGCACGTAGAGGGCGCCATCCGCGCCGAGGCCGAACCGGATCGACTGCGTCCCCATCACCACGCCGAACTTGTTGGTGTCCTTCACCGGGACGCCTGAGAGCTCCACCCAGCCGGTCTTCGGGTCGATGCGGCCCGGCAGGCTGAGTTCGGCGATGATCTGGCCGGCTTTCCACGCCCGGGCGGTGCAGGCGCCGTCGGCGCCGACCGTCAGCTCGATCACCTCGGGGCCGCGGCTGCGCCGGAACTGGCCGGGGAAAAACATCTGTTCCAGCCCGCCCGTGACCGGCTGGCTCTCGCCGCGCACGAGCTTGCCCTCCGCGGCGAAGCGGCCCGAGGGGAGACGCCACGAGACGCCCTTCACCTCCGCGCGCCAGGCCGCGGGCAGATCCTCCTCGGAGGTGGAGCGCACGCTGACACAGCCGCCGGCCAGCGACGTGATCAGGAGCGCGGCGGCGTGCCACCAAGGAAAGCCGGGGCGACGGCGGGGCGGCGGGGGCACGGTTTGGGGCGGGTTCATTCGACGATCAGGACGCCGCGCATCGTGCGCCAATGGCCCGGGAAAGTACACAGGTAAGGGTAGCGCCCGGGGGTGGCCGGGGCGGTGAACGCCAGTTCGGCGCGCTGGCCCGGCTCGACCAGCGGCGTGGCGTGGAGGATGCGCGGGGTGGCGGGCACGTAATGCCGGGCCATCGCGCCCGGTTCGGCGGCCATCGCGTCGGCCAGTGCGCCCACCTCCTCGGCGGCGTCGGGCGCGGTGAGGAGGAGGTTGTGCGGCATCAGGTCGGGGTTCTCGAAAAGGATCCGGACCGGCTGGCCGGCGCGGACCCGGAGCTCGGTGGGCGCGAACTGCATCTGATTGGGCACCGCCTGCACGCGGAGCACGCCCTCCCCCACCCCGTGCGCGGCGTCCCAGCGTCCGGCCCACGCGGCCAGCGTCCCAGCGTCGGGCGCCAGCCGCGCGCCCGGCACGGGCCGGCCGGTGGGATCGTAGAGGAAGACCGGGGGCGGCGCCGCCCGGAGCCGGCGGTAGGTGATCTCGACCTGGTTGAGCCCGGCGCGCAGCGGGAACTCGGCCTGCTGGTCGGCGCTGTACTGGCTGTCGGCCGCGTGCACCTGGACCCCGTTGGCCGAGATTTCGAGGAACGCGTGGCGCACGCCGAGCACGGCCGCCTGCGGCTCCGTCACCTCGACGAAGGTACGGAAGGTGCGGGTCATCAGCCCGCTCGATTTCGCCTTTTTCCGCGTGTCACCCGTGACCGGCGGCGGCTCCTCGGTGGGGCGCGCCGCGCCGACCTCCAGCCAGTTGCCGACGCGCGTCTCCGGCGCGACCTCGAGCACGGGCACGGCGCGGCCAATGCGGGCCGTGGTGCCCGCCTTGAGGTCCTCGCGCATCCGCGCCACCGCGGGCTCGGGGGCGGGCATTCGGGCGAGCGCGGCCTCGAGCGCGGGCCGCTGCGGGCGCAGGTGCGCGACGGCGTTGACGGCGGCCATCCGCACGCGGGGATGGGGATCGGCGGCCGCGAGGCCGAGGCGCGCGGCGGCGTCGGGCAGGCGCTCCACGCCGAAGCGCACGAGGGCGGGGACCGCGGCCCGCACCAGCGGATCGGTTGAACGGGCGAGCGCGTCGAGCCAGGCGGGCCGGACCTCGCCGAGAGCGAGGAGGACCCAGCAGGCCTCGAGGCGCACGCGGTCGCTGGCGCCGCCGGGATTCGCGACCTGTTCCACCGCCGGCACCGCGGCCGCGCCGAGCCGCCGCAGCCCGATGCGCGCGTGGTGGCGGACGAGGTCCTGCGGATGGCCGAGCAGGACGGCGAGTTCCCCGGCGCTCGCGCCCTCGATCCGCGGCCAGTCCCGCGCCACCGGCCGGTCGCGGTGGACGACGCGCCAGATGCGGCCGCGCTCGCGGTTCCACTGTGGGTCGCGCATCGCGTGCTGCGCGTGGCCGATGATGAGGCTGGAGAAGTCGGAGACGTACAGCGCCCCGTCGAGGCCGAACTCCACGTCCACCGGCCGGAAGGTGCTGTTCTTCGAGGTGAGGACGTCGACGCGCGAGGCCGCCGTGAGCGGGCCGTCGTCGGCGCGCATCGCGGAGAGCGAGACCTGGTAGGTGCCGAGGAGGGCCGCCGAGGCGACGCCCTGCTGCAGCTCGGGCGGGAAGTTCGGGCTCGAGATCACGGCGAGGGCGGAGCCCTTCGCGTAGTTGAGCACGGTGCCGTGGCCGTAGGGGTGGTAGACGCCGAGGGGGGTCCACGTGAGCGGAAGCCCGTCGAGGAGGTGCCCGCCGCCGTAGCGCTGGAGCGGTTGCCCCTGCGCGGTGAAGGCGATCTTCCACGGGTTCGGGGTCTGGCTCTGCCACTCGGTCCCGACCCGGCCGGTGCGCGGGTCGAGGCGGTAGGTCGTCGAGTCGAGGCCGCGCACGACACCGAAGGGCGTCTCGAACTGCGAGCGGTGGAACACGCCGTCGCAGAACAGGAGGTGCCCGAGCGGGTCGCTGACCACCATCCCGCCGTGGTGCGAGTCGGTGACGTCGACTCCGCGGAGCAGCTCCGCGCGCGCGTCCGCGCGGCCGTCGCCGTCGGTGTCCTGCAGCACGAAGAGCCGCGGCTGGGCCGAGACGATCACGCCCCGCTCGTGGAAGGCGACCCCGTCGAGCGCGTCGAAGCCCTCGGCGAAGACGGTGCAGGAGTCCGCGCGGCCGTCGCGGTCGCGGTCCTCGAGGACGAGGATCTTGTCGGCGGGCCGCTCGCCGGGGATGGTGTGCGGGAAGGAGGGCATCGTCACGACCCAGAGGCGGCCGCGGGCGTCGAAGCTGAGTTGGACGGGGTTGCGGAGCTCGGGGAACTGCTCCTCGGAGGCGAAGAGGTTGAGCGCGTAGCCGTCGGCGACGACGAGTTCGGCCTGGAGGCCGGCGGGGGTGCGGACGGTGCCGCCGGGGAAGCGGTAGGGCGTTTCCTTGCCGGGGGGCAGGGGTTCGACGGGGCTCACCCCAGGAGGTTCGACGGGGCTAAGCCCGGGGCGCTGGGCGAGGGCGTGGAGGGTGGCCTCGGCGTGGCGGAGGAGCGCGTGGTAACGGGGCAGCTCGGCGGCGGCCTCCTCGGGTCGGCGGCGCACCCCGTAGTAGAGGGCGGCGTTCTTGGGCCGCACGAGTTCGGCGCCGTGGGCGTGCCGGCGGGCGGCGGCGCGGGCGACCTCCTCGAGGCGTGGCGGCTCGACGGGGCTCAGCCCGCCGGGACCCGCGAGCGCGGCGGCGACGGCGAGCCCGAGGACGCGGGCGCCCTCGGGGTTGAGGTTCACGCCGAGGTCCGTGAGCGGCCGCGGTGAACGCGCAAAGGCATCGCGGCTGGCGGCGAAGAGGTCGATGAACGGCGCCCCGCGCGCGGCCGCGAGCTCGCGCACCACGGTGGCGTAGGCCGCGACGTCGGCGTTGCGGGCCGCGCCGGGCGGGGCGGAACGCTCCTCCACCGCGTGCGGCGCAAGGAAGACCAGCCGCGCACCGGGATGCCGCCGCGCCACCTCGCCCAGCAGGATCTCGTACTGCCGCCGGAAATCCGCCAGCCCGGCGGGGCCCGCGAACGACTCGTTGAACCCGTACCCCAGCAGGACCACGTCGGCGGGCCACGCCGCGAGCAGGCCCTTCAGGTGCTCGGAGTAGCCCTCGGGCCGCCGGCGGTGGCCGACCTCGTCGCCCGTCCACGCGAGGCTGCGGACGCGCAGCCCGAGCTCCGGGTAGGCGAGTTGCAGGCCGGCCTCGAGAAACCCCTCCTCGAGGAGGCGCTCCACCATTCCGGCGCCGTAAAAGAGGTAGGTGCTCCCGGGGCGCGGGGCGGGCCCGGGGGCCGGCGTGGCCGCGCGGAGGGCGGGCAGCGAGGTCACCAGCGCCAGAAGGAGCACGAGACGAGGGCGGAAGCGGGCAGGCATCGGGAAAAGGGTTGGCGGCAGGCTCAAGGCGAGGAGCCGGGGCGGAGGTGGCGGTCGAACCAGGACCCGAACTGGAAGATGTCCCACGGCATCGTGGTCCAGCCGTGCCGGCCCCCGTGGCGGACCACGATTTTCACGGTGGCGCCGGCGCGGGCGGCGGCGGCCTGGAACCACGCGGACTGCTCGAGCGGCGTGAGCGTGTCGGCGTCGCCGTGGTGGATCAGCACTGGTGGCAGGGCGGCCGTGATGTGGTAAATGGGCGAGGTGTCGCGGCCGATCTCACGCCAGCGGGCGGGGTCGCGGCCCGCGGGGCCGAAGGCCCGGACGTAGCTGCGCGGGGGGCCACCGTCGCCCGGGTTCTCAGTGGAACGGCCCAGGTTGAGCAGGTCCGTGATCGGGAAGAAGATGGCGACGGCCTGCACGCGGCTGCTCTCGCGGTCGACGGGGTCGGGCGCCGCGGGGTCGCCGGGGCCGCCGCGTGTGGCGAGGAGGAGGCTGAGGTGGCCACCGGCGCTGCCGCCGGTGATGCCGAAGCGGGCGGGGTCGACGCCGTGCTCCGCCGCGTGGTGGCGGAGGAAGCGGACGGCGCGGTGGAGGTCGGCCGCGATCTCCATCACGGTGGCGCGGGGCTGGGAGACGTGGCAGACCGCGAACACGGTGTAACCGCGGCGGAGGAGCGGGGCGGCCATCCACGTGGCGAACTCCCCGGGCCGTTTCGAGCGCCAGCCGCCGCTCACGACCACCACCACGGCGGCGCCGTTGGGCTGGGCGGGGCGGAGGCGGTCGAAGGTCAGCGCCTGGTCGCCGCGGTGGCCGTAGACCAGGCCGTCGGTCCGCTCGACCGGGGGGTGCAGGTAGATCCAGACCCCGGCCGCGGCGAGGGCGGCGAGCGCCAGCAGGCCGCCGAGGGCGAGGAGGGTTCGCCTGAGAACAACGCGGAGACGCGGCATCCGTGGCGTCAGCTGGCGGCGAGCGTCACCGGGATCTCGGCCCGGTACCGGCCGTGCAG